>Ga0180435_10003694_pt1 | contig 15237 bp, 7 predicted proteins | sample SS_ome_3_FD_132467 | JGI IMG/M metagenome (GOLD analysis project Ga0180435, IMG submission 132467) | Hypersaline lake sediment archaeal communities from the Salton Sea, California, USA - SS_3_S_1 metaG | ecosystem: Environmental > Aquatic > Non-marine Saline and Alkaline > Hypersaline > Sediment... | reverse complement strand
TTTCATGGTGGTGGAAAACCAACCGGAAGTAGTAGAAAAACTTTCTGAAATGGAGGAGGTAGTCTTCATCCATACGGGAGGAAGAAAGTCTGAGCCGGAAGATCTCAGGTCTAAGGCATTACACCGTTCTGATCTCTTGGAGGATGAATCCGATGATGATTTGGGTTTTGACGGTGAAGGAGTCAGTGTCCTAGTGAGAGATGATGGAATGGTCGGTCCCCACCTTGACTTCAAAGGAAGATTGTTCAATGATCCACGATTACCCTTTGATGTGAGCGAAACGCATGGAGATGGTGTAGCCGGAATCATCGGAGCTGCAGGAAGTGTTGAAAAAGAAGGTAGAGGAATGGCTCCGGGTGCGAATATCTACGCAACACAATATGAAGCATCGTTTCTGGATAACACCTTGGACTTGCATATTGAAGATCACGTTTTGTATACGAATAGCTCCTACTCCAATGGGTGTAATGATGGGTATACCCCCAATGCAGCCGAAGTAGATCGTCAAATTCATGATTATCCAACGCTGCTCCATGTTTTTTCAGCAGGAAATTCCAACAATAATAACTGCGGTTATGGAGCCGGCAATGATTGGGGGAATATCACAGGCGGTCATAAACAAGCCAAAAATGCTATTGCGACAGCCAATGTCAATCCTCAAGGTGAAATAATGAACTCCAGTAGTCGGGGCCCGGCTACAGATGGACGAATCAAGCCGGATATAGCGGCCAATGGAAATAACAATTATTCTACAGACCCCAATAATAATTATGAGCCTTTCGGAGGAACCTCCGGTGCGGCTCCTTGTGTGGCCGGAGTGGCAGCACAGTTGAACGAAGCCTATCGGTCTCAATTTGGAGAAGAACCTAATTCTGCCCTGTTGAAAGCTGCTATGTTGAATAGTGCAAATGATGCAGGCGTGGAGGGGCCGGATTTTGTTTATGGATTTGGATTGTTGGATGCTTTTGGTGCCTATGAAATCATTCGCGATGAACGATTTGAAGAGGCCACTATAGCAGGAGTGGATGATACACTGGAATACCTTATTCCTGTGCCTGCTGGTGTCGAAAGAGTGAAAGTGATGTTGTATTGGCCTGATGTGCCCGGACAGCCTATGGCCTTGAAAGCATTGGTGAATGACTTGAATCTAAGCTTGGAAAAAGACGGGAATGAATACCTGCCTTTAGTATTGGATCATCGCCCGAATCGCACAACCTTAGATGATCCCGCCGTGCCGGGCATTGACACCTTGAATAATGTCGAACAAGTAGTGATCCAAAATCCGGAAGAAGGAACTTACACAGCTCGGATTTCAGCCAAAGAGTTGCCTTCCTTGACGCAGGATTTTGTTTTGGTGTATGAGTATGAATATCCTGCAGAAGAAGAGCCTGATTTTGCATGGTTGGCACCGGAGTCCTATTCCTTGCAAAACTTTACGGTCAGTAAAAGGGTATTTGTAGAATGGATTAATAATGTTACCAATGTAAATCAAAAGTATCTTTCCTATTCTCTGGACGGAGGGGAGAGCTGGAAAGAGAATTTCTTTTTCTCGACTCGAAGCTCTTATCTGCTCTCAATCCCGGAAGCAGAAAATGGTGACTCCGTTCTTTTGGCATATCGAGAGGGTAACTTTACAGATACCTTATGGGAGCCCTTCTTTTTGGGTAGTGAAATTTTACCCACGGAGATATTTGTGACGCAACTTTGCCCTACAAGTGGTACTGTTAGATGGATAGGACAGAAGAATGCAACTGCTTATCGCTTGTATGCGCTGGGAGAAAAATATCTTGAGGTGGTAGGTGAAACCACAGATACCTTCATTTCGGTCGATCTAACTGACATTAATCAGGAACAGCTGTTTGCACTGTCCGTGCAATTTGATAATCGCCATTGGACAGAACGATCAGATGGGAGAATCATACGCGCAGGATTATTGGATTGTCCCCAAGAATTTGAAATGGCATTAAATGAAATCCGGGAACCGCAGTTTGAGGAATTATACCAATGTGATCCATTCGCTTATGCACCTGAAGCTACTGTTGAAAATACAGGATTACAGTTGATTGATTCCTTCCAGATTTGTTTTCAATTGAATGATGAAGCGCCGGTATGTCAATGGTTTTTGGACACAATCATGCCGGGAGCCGCGAACAACTACTCGCTAGACTCTAGTTTTTGGGTAGATCAGTCCTATGATCAAATCAAAATGTGGGTAGACGCACCTTCGGATGATTATTTCTACAATGATACCTTAGAAAAAGACATCACGATTTCATTCTTCAGCCCGGACCTGATTCAGGATGAATTGAATGAAAAAATGCAGCAATTGCCCGTCAATGCTCGAATTGTCAATCCGGATGAAGAATTATCCTGGACGATATTTACCGGAAGAGAAGCGAATCACGATGATGGGCAAGCCTTAGTAATGGCCAATTATTTTTATAACCGCACGGGAGAGCAAGATCAGATTTATTTTACACCTCTGGCTATTGACTCACAAAGCAGTCCGGTGCTCCATTATAATTATGCATATTCTGCAGTCAATGGGTTTGACGATCAATTGTTACTCATTGTAGAGGAAGTTTGTGCAGTGGGTCAGGTGGATACACTCTGGAATGTAACCGCCGGTGAATTGGCGACAACCGCAGTGGGAAGCCAGCCTTTCCAGCCTAGCAGCTACGATCAATGGGGAAAACAATCCTTCGATTTAAGCCCCTACCAAGGCAAGACCATTATGTTTTCTTTTCAGAGTATCAATGGATACGGAAACAACATTTGGATTGATAACTTTGCAGTCCTTCCGGATAGCAATTTCTTAATTGCCATCGAGGCGGTGACAGCCTCTGATACCATTTGTAGGAATGATGAAGTGGAGTATGTCCTCAATGAAGAGGGACAAGGGATTGAGCGTCGGAAATGGTTGTTGAGAGGGTCCAATACCGAGATCTTCGAAGATACATTGAGATACGAGGTAGGCACCAATGCAGATCGGGAGATTGCAGCTTTTGCTGAAAACGAGTACATGGTTGCCGTAGATGAAGCTTCGGTAGAATTGTTTCCTTTTGCCACTTTTAGGCCAGAATATGCCATTCTTAATGCCGACTCTGCGCTCCTTATTGCCAATGCTGAAAATGTAGATTCTATCATTTGGACTACAGATGATGGCTTTAAAGCAGGTGGCGAAGAAGCTATTTATCTAAGAAGAAATAATGAACTCCAAGTTTTAGTGACCATTACCATCTATAGCCGATGTGGTGAGCGACAGAATACCGTACTGCTTGAATGGCCTTCATCCACCGAGCAACCACTTGCTCCTGAATCTTCCATTTACCCTAATCCGGGTAATGAACCCTATGTGTACATTTCGGGATTGAATTTGGAGGCATCAAGCTTGAACAATGCTACAATCACGATCATGAATATAAATGGTCAAATGCAAACTCAAGCAGACTACTCGCTGGTGAGTGGCGGTCAGTTAAAAGTATATTGGCCTTCTGAATATGGCGCCGGATTGTTTGTATTGGAAGTTCGGGATGTTTCAGGTAATTTGATCAGTCGGAACAAGGTAATCAGAGTGAGATGATAGCTTTAGGCCCATGTGTATTCCGCCTTTCGGCAAAGCTTTTGTTTTTGTCTTTCCTGTTGTGTGGGAGTATGCCCGTTACGGCCCAGCAAGAGGATAAAATCAGACCTGAGGTATGGGAAGCTCTTGGAAATAACGATCGAACAGATGTGTTGATTATTTTCTCAAAGCAACTGCCTTCTAGTTCTTTCAGAATGATAAAAAATCGTACTGAAAGGGCCAGCAGGATACAAGAGGCTTTGGTGAGTCAAAGAAAGCAACAAGCACCACTGATAACTTACCTTCATCAAGAACAAGTAGATTATCAGCCCTTCTACATCTTTAATATGGTCCGGGCAAAGCTAGATGAAGCCGAACTGCTAAAAGTTTCCAGCTTTGAGGAAGTGCAGCTGATTACTAGAAATGATCCAGTCGTCCAGGATGTTCAGCCCTTAGATGAACATATTACGCTTCGGTCTACGGAGTGGGGGATACAAGATATTCAGGCAGAGCGCGTTTGGCAGGATTTCGGAATAACCGGAGAAGGAGCCGTTATTGGTGGACAAGATACAGGATATGATTGGGCGCATCCTGCGGTGAGTCGCCAATACCGAGGGACCCAAACAGATACCATAGAACATGACTTTCACTGGCATGATGCCATTCATGAATTTTTTGCAGGAGGGAATCCTTGTGGCTTAGATTTAGATGCTCCTTGTGACGACCACGGTCATGGAACTCATACTGTAGGGACTATGGTGGGTGATGATGGAGCCGGTAATCAGATTGGTGTGGCGCCTAACGCAAAATGGGTCGGGTGTAGAAATATGGAGGAAGGCATCGGGACGCTTTCTACTTATGCTGAGTGTTTTGAATGGTTTTTAGCCCCTTATGCTACAGATGAAACATTTGCAGAAGGCAGAGTAGAAATGGCCCCTCATGTCATCAACAACTCTTGGAGTTGTCCACCCTCTGAAGGATGTAATGCATCTAATTTTTTCATTCTGGATTCAATTGTAAGTCTATTGAGGAATGCTGGTATTGCAGTAGTCGTTTCTGCCGGTAATTCAGGGCCTAATTGCCAAACGGTGAGCACGCCTGCGGCCATGTTCGATGGAAGTATTACAGTGGGAGCAACCAATAGCAATGAGGAAATAGCTGGCTTCAGTAGTCGGGGGGTGGTTACAGCAGACGGAAGTAACCGCATGAAGCCGGATGTAAGCGCACCGGGAGTGAATGTGCGTTCTTCCCTTCCCAATGAAAGATACGGTCGCTCTAGTGGTACCAGTATGGCAGGACCTCATGTGGCAGGAACCATTGGTCTGATGATCAGTGCGAATCCCTTCTTGGAGGGAGAGGTAGATAGTTTGGAGGCTATTTTGAAAAGAACAGCCCGACCAAAAACCTCTGCTCAGGATTGCGGAGCGCCGGGCCAAGTTCCCAACAATGTCTTCGGGTATGGAATTATTGACGCTTATGCAGCGGTGGAGGAGGCGATTACCGCCATCAATATGGAGCTCATCGATTTTTGGGGGACTCCTGCCAAGCAAGGTAATTTGTTGTACTGGAACACTGCCAGGGAGGCATGGACAGATGTGTTTGAAGTTCAAAAGAGTTATGATCGGCAGAACTGGTCTGTTCTCTCTCAAGTCAATGCACAAGGCCATTCAGAAGTTACAACCTCTTACTCTGAGCTAGACCCGAATGCTTCAGCCGTCACTTACTACCGATTAGTCCTTATAGATGAATTAGGAGATGAGGACATAGGACCTGTAATAAGAATCGACAGAGATGATCATCCACAGATTACCGCTTTCCCCAATCCTGCAGATCAACAAGTACAAATAGTAGGACCGGATGCAAAGATGCTGAATGGATTTTCATGTGAAATTATCGATATGGTGGGTAGAACTTGGATGCAAGGTAAGTTGTCAGATCAACGGTTGGGCGTACGTAATTTGCCGGAAGGACTGTACATGTTGCAGATAAAAGATGCAAATCAAAGAGTCATCCAGACGCAGAAGTTGTTGATCCAACATTAGTTTTATCCTTCAATTCTGTAGATGCTAGGCACCTTTTGAGCCCGGATCGCCGCAGGGAGGGATGCTATGGTTCCGATCAGTAAAATAATACCACAGGTAAGGAGAAAGTCAGTGATGCTTAATTCCACAGGATAGGCTGTTATAGAGGTTCCTTCCGGGACACCTACAATTCCAAAATGAAGCTGGAGGTAGTAAATCACAATCGTCATCAGGCTTCCGATCAAAATTCCCAAACCTGAAATATACCCTCCAAGAGTGATAAATATATTTCTGATATTCAGATCATTGAAGCCGATACATTTCAAAATGGAAATATCCTTTTTCTTATCAATCACAATCATCCAGAGGGCTCCAATCATATTGAATGCTACTAACATCGCAGCAAGCGAAAGCATCAGAAAGGCCAGCCATTTTTCGATTTTCATGAGTCTTAAAAACTCTTTTTCCTGCTCAAAGCGATCCTCTACCAGAAAGGCATCTCCTAAGAGTGTTTGAATATTTTCCTTTACCTCATGAGGCCTATAACCTTCTGCAAGCTTTATTTCAAAAGCACTTACCTCCTGTTTCTTTTGTAATAGGTATTGAACCCTGTCAATAGGAGCAAAAATATATTGGTTATCATACTCTTGTTGAATGGCAAATATACCCGTAGGTAAGGCATCCATTTTCCGAAACGGACTTCCAAAAGTGCCGGCCTTGCTCTCTTTAGTCAAGGCATAGATTTTGACCGAAGTAAATGGATCCAAAACATTTAAGGCCAAACTCGATCCAATTCCTACACCAGCAATTAAGCCTCCGGAACGGTCTGGTCGAAGATTGAAGGACCCTTCAATAATTGCGGAATCCATTCCGTTGAGTTGAGCATAATTTTCTGAGACTCCTTTAATTCGTCCGACTTCCTGTTGGTCTTCATATTCAAATAACACGACCTCTTCCAATGATTGTGCGATTAGTTTAATTCCTTCAATGGATTGAAGACGTGCTTCGATACTGTCTGATTGCGGAATGGTTTTGCCGACAACAGCAGTGATCTTGAGATCCGGATTAAACCGATTAAAAAAATCTAAAATGGTTCCTTCCAGACCATTAAAAACGGCCATAACCAATAGAATGACACAAGTGCCGGTGGCGAGGCCTGCCACAGATAGCCCCGTAATGATGTTTATTATATTGGCGGATTTCTTGCCTATCAAATACCTGCCTGCGAGTTGAAAATTTACCCTCATATTAAGGTCTTTGTTCATTGAGCTTCAGCGCTCGATAAGGTATAGCTTGTATCTTCGGGCGTTAATTTTCTCTCGAAAGAACCGGGTTGTTCATTGCGGGGAAGGTTCGGTTCGATAAGAAGATAACGATCAAATCATAATCCGGGTCAGCCCAGGCGGCAATGCCCGTAAACCCTAGATGCCCAAAGGTAGAGGGCGATGCTTCTTCAGCCATGTTCAGACTTAAGTCTTCATCTAATTGTTTCATATCAAACCCAACGCCTCTCCGGGTGGCACCTTCTACACGAGTGGTAAATAACTCTATAGTTGGCGGGCTAAGATAGCGGGTGCCTCCATAGACCCCTTTGTTGAGTAACATTTGAAAAATCGCAGCAAGTTCCTGACTGTTTGAAAACAGACCGGCATGACCTGCTACGCCTCCCATCATTGCAGCACCCATATCGTGTACATAGCCTTTGAGGGTTTGCATCCTGAAGTAATTATCCTTTTCTGTAGGAGGGATAGAACCGCTGGAAATTCTATGATTTAGAGGGTTGAAACGCGTACGGTTCAATCCCATGGGCAGATAGAATTCCTGCAAGGCAAATTGGTCCACCGAGCGTCCATCTATGGCTTCAATGACTTTTGCCATGAGAATCATACCTAAGTCACTATATACATATTTCCCTGCAGGTCTGATTTCTGATTCCAGGATTTGTTGATAAATGCTATCCAAATAAGATTCATTCATGAACAATCGATGAGCAACAGGTACCAGATAACTTTTTTCTGCATTAGAGGAATAGACGCCGGACTTAAATCGAATACCACGTCGATCTTTTTCAATAGTTTCCTGATAGAATGCAATCCAGGCTTTTAGACCTGCTCTGTGTGATAGAATATCGATAATGCGCAAGTCCTCTTTATTCGTTCCTTTGGCTTCTGGCAGATAATGGCCTAGTGGTTTATTCAGGTCTAACTTTCCCTGGTCCACTAATTTCATCACGGATAAAGTTGTAGCGGCAACCTTTGTCACTGAGGCCAAGTCATAAACATCTGAATTTAAGACAGGAGTCCGCTTATCATAAGTATGATATCCAAATGATTTGTGATAAACAATCCTGTTGTTTTTCGCAACGAGAATCTGGCAGCCGGGAGCCGCTTTCTTATCGATTAACTCAATAGCCAGGCTGTCAATCAGTGCTAAGGTGTCTCTGTCGAGTCCGACACTTTCCGGTAAGCCTACACTCAATCTCATTAAGTTAGGGATATAAAACGAACTCCCCATGGTATGACTGCCGGCGGAAACAGGCAGCCGGCCACTGATTTCTCTGGCGCCGAATAGCATCTGAGCACTAATCCTTTGTGCTTCGGGACTGTCTTCATAGGCCACGACCAGTTGATCAAATTCTTCGAAATATGAAATGGCATAGGGCGACCCAAACAGCACCAAGATCACTCTTGTTTTTTCGTTCAGCGATCTTAGGAATTGCAGCATTAAGGCATTCAGTCCAAAGTCCTTATGTGCATACTTACTCATATCATGAATCCCGACGAAAACAACATCCATCATTTCGAGATCCTTGAGTAATTTTTGACTAGATCTTTTTTCAAAATACTTATCTGTTTGGAAGTCAATGACTCTTCCGTAGAAGCTCAATTGCTCCTGAAAAGGGGTTGGGTCTCTGCTACCAATACTTAAACTGGCCATGATACCATTGTCCATACGTTTGACGGGGATCAAGTTGTCTTTGTTGGAAACGCAAGTGATGCTTTTGTTGAAAAGTTCTTCTTTGATCACCTGAGGCAAAGGCCCTCTGGCAGTTCTTTCTTCCACGGTCAATTGAGTATCAATTGGTTGGGAGAGAATATTTAAGTCTGCTTTAAGCTTTAGAATACGTCGTACGCGCTCATTCAATTGCTCCTCTGTCAATCGGCCCGTTTCAACGGCTTTTTTGATGGCCTCAACCGCCTTAGGCACATTTGCCGGAAGGCAAATCATATCATTGCCGGCAATAAGCGCTCGTACTTCTGCTTCCCCAGCCTCAAAGTGTTTGGTAACTCCTTTCATTTCCATGGCGTCGGTAAAGATCAAACCATCATAGCCCATCTCATTCCTCAGTAATCCGGTAACGACTTTTTTCGAAAGGGTCGTGGGGGTGTTGGCTTGGTCGTCCAAAGCCGGAATATTCAAATGGGCGATCATAATGGAAGGGACGCCTGCTTGTATCAATGCGCGAAAAGGTCTTAACTCTATGCTATCTAATCGCTGACGATTGTGGCGGATGATAGGTAAGTCTTTATGGGAATCCACATTGGTATCTCCGTGTCCCGGAAAGTGCTTTGCACAAGCAGCTACACCGGCTGCGTCCATTCCACGCATCAAAGCCAAAGAATGAGTGATTACAGTAGGAGGGTGCTCCCCAAATGAGCGATTGTTGATAACCGGATTTTCCGGGTTATTATTGACATCTACCACCGGGGCAAAGTTGAGATGCACCCCTAAGGACCTTAATTCGCGACCGATTTCAAATCCCATTTCTTCTATAATGGAAGGCTCGCTAATAGCTCCAAGTGTGAGGTTGCGCGGATAAGAAAAACCGGCTTCTTTAAAACGCATGCCCGATCCCCACTCTGCATCCATGGCCACGAGCAGGGGGATTTCGGATAGCTCTTGGTAGGCCTCTGTAAGTTGTGTTTGCTTTTTTGGGGTTCCCTGGAAAAAACATAATGCGCCTACCTTATATTCTTTGATCTCCTCTTTTACTTGGTTGATATGGTCTCGTCCCAGATTGGAATGAGCTCGAATCATCAAGGTTTGGCCTATTTTCTCCTCTATGCTCATGGTAGCCAAAAGGCTATCCACCAAAGCCGCACTAGACGAGCTTTGTGCTCGCAACAGCATGGATTGACTAATGAGCAGAAGGAAATATAAAATGCCAATTCGAGTCATAAAAAGTGTACTTCTTTTGCGATTATTGAAAAATTGAGGGATCCAACAGACGCGCCTCTTCCAAATATAATTGACCGGAGTCAACTTTTCCTACCTGAAGATAGGAAGCGCCTAAATTATAATACGCTTGTGCATCATTCGGTCTCCTTTCCAGAGCTTTCTTGAAGAACGAAATGGCTTGCGAACTATTTTTTGAAAGGCCATGAGCGACACCTAATAATCTTAAAGTTTCATAATCTGTAGGCCGTAAGCGATAGGCTTTGTCCAAGTATTGGATTGCAGCAGTAAGATCATTCTTTTGTTCACCCATATATTTTCCGGCCTGTCGATAGGCTAGAAATAGATTCTTCAGTCCGTCTTTGTAGTCCGGATCGAGTTCTAAACAATATTCATACTGCCGAATGGCTTGCTCATATTCCTTCAGGTAGAAAAATGAATTCCCTAATTGCAAGTAAGCATTCTTGTAAGTGGGATGGAGTCGGACTGCCTCCTCCAAATGAGGTTTTGACTTCCTGGCCCATGAAACTTGTTCTTCCTCAGTTAAGGCCGCCCCGGCGCGATCATTATACGCTCCTCCCGCGGAGTTGTTGGCTTTGGCACTCAAGGCAGACACCTCCACATCATGCGTAAAAAGGCTGAAGTTAGATTGCCAATCAGGGAGTCTTTGTTGCAACAGCAGTGCATAGGTAAGACTGAATAAAGCCGTTAAGATCCAGGCAGGACGATTAGGTATCCATTGGAACATAAGCACGCATAGGATCATCAAACCACCCAATGAGGGTAAAAATAAGAATCTCTCTGAGCAGAATGTCCCCACATTAAGGAGGATATTGGACATAGGGAAAAGAGCTATCAAAAACCATAACCAGCCCCAACTCCAGATTTTACGTTTAGGCAGTTGCACGATAGCCCATACGCTGAGGCCTGTAAAAAGAAGGATACTCATCACGGCTTTCGGATTCCAGCCGGCAAGAACCTCAAAAGTGTGTGGGTAGTAATCATGCGTTAAGGGGTAAGGCCAAAGCAGTAACCTTAAATATTCTGGCAAAACACTAAATACCGTAGGCCAGCGCTCCCAAAAACCAAGTACGTCATAGCCACTCCCATTCCATCTCATAAAAGGATTATTCATCAACTCCATGGGCGTTTCTCCCGAAAAGAGCCCTCCGATGACTTGTTGCCGAACCACTAAATAAAATCCTACAGCTGCAAGGGGCGGAAGTGCACTGAACCACCATTTGGGGACCCTTTGATAATACAAGCTCAAAGGAATTAATACAACCATCACAGCTACATGCTCCTTTGAAAAAATCCCAAACATCATAAAGGCAAAGGCTAGCACCCAGGACCGGATGCTTTGGTGACGAAGACTCACCCATAAAGCACCTACAGCCCCCAACATCGCAAATATCTCATCTCTTCCTTTAATATTGGCCACGACTTCGGAATGCACCGGATGTACGATAAACATGAGGGTTACAGCTAATGCAATTTCCTTTTGAAACTTATGCTTCCGCAAAAAGGAATACAGGCATAAGTATGTAAGGGCTGCAAGAACAGCATACCAAAAAATATTGAAGAGATGCCCCACAAAAGGACTGAAACCAAAAAGACTGCCTTCAATGGCAAAAAATGTCAGACTCATAGGACGATAGCGCCCACCTTCTACGAGTTGAGCTTTACCTTCTTCTCCAAAAAAGCCTCTGAACGTATCATAAGCCCATATATCAGGAATCCCTGCCCATCCATTCTGGGTAAAGCTATTTTCAGCGATGACAATCGCATCATCTAAGACATACTCATAACTCAGGCTGGGCGTATAAAAAAGGAAGGCCCCTATAGCCAATACGATGCTGAGTGAGACAGAACCAGACTTCAGGAATGAAAATTGCTTTTTCAATGGGTGTTTTGCTTTACCCCAAATTAATCAAATTCTGTTCGCTTCTCCAATCAAAGGTTATCTGCCGGCATGAATCAATAAAACGGAAACATCTGCAGGAGATACTCCGCTGATTCTGCTAGCCTGCCCAATGGTCATCGGTCGTGCTTTATTCAATTTTTCGCGCGCTTCTGAGGATAAAGAGGATATGGAGTTGTAGTCTACATGATCACCCAGCTTGACAGACTCTAGTCGATCTAACTTGTCAACCATTTCTTGCTCTCTCTTGATATAGCCCTCGTATTTGAGATTGATTTCTGTTTGTTCCACGCTTTCATGATCCAGACTTTTGATAAAAGCATTCAAATCAGGCAGATAGTTGCGAAGCCCCTCCAGATCAACATTAGGTCGCAATAATATAGACTTGAGTTTGACACTTTGTTTCAAAGGAGAAGACTGCTGATCTTCCAAATAGCGGTTGATATCCTCCGGGCGAACACTGGTTTTCTCTAGAAAATCTGTCAAATCCTCAATGCGTTTCTGTTTTAAGTGAACTCTTTCAAGACGCTCTTCCATGTTGGCAACACCTCTTGCATGAGCCAATGGGGTTAACCTCATATCGGCATTGTCTTGACGCAACAAAATCCGATATTCAGCTCTTGAGGTGAACATGCGATATGGTTCTTTAGTGCCTTTATTCACCAAGTCATCAATGAGCACACCTATATAGGCTTCTGATCTTTTAAGCACAAAAGGTTCTTCATCCCGAATCCAGAAATGGGCATTCATGCCAGCAATTAATCCCTGACATCCGGCTTCTTCATAACCCGTAGTACCATTGATTTGACCTGCAAAAAAGAGGCCATCTACCAGTTTTGTTTCTAAGGTATGCTTGAGTTGTGTAGGTTGAAAGAAGTCATATTCAATCGCATACCCGGGACGGAACATTTTTGCATTTTCAAAGCCACGAATCTTTCTCAAGGCTTTATATTGGACGTCTTCCGGTAAAGAGCTGGAAAAACCATTTACATATACTTCTACAGTGTTCCATCCTTCCGGCTCTACAAATAATTGGTGACGATCCCTTTCGGCAAAGCGGTCAATTTTATCTTCAATAGAAGGACAATATCGAGGACCAATCGCATTGATGCGCCCATTGAACATGGGCGATTTATCGAATCCCTCCTTGAGGGTGTCATGTACTTCCGGATTCGTGTAGGTGATATGGCAAGGCCGCTGTTTTGTGAGCTTGGGCGTATCTGTAAAAGAAAAGCCGGATGGGTCCTCATCACCATGCTGTACTTCCATGGCATCCCAATAAAGGGTTCGTCCATCCACTCTGGCGGGCGTACCGGTTTTCATGCGTCCGGCTTCGAATCCTAGTTCTTCGAGTTGAGCAGTTAGACCCACAGACGCTCGTTCGCCGGCTCTTCCTCCTCCAAATTGTTTATCTCCGATATGAATCAGACCATTTAGAAAAGTCCCGTTGGTTAAAATGACCGTTTTAGCCGGAATTTCCAGCCCCAGACTCGTTCGTACGCCTTTGACACGATTGCCCTTTACCACAAGCCCGGTCACCATCTCCTGCCAAAAGTCAACGTTAGGATGCTCTTCCAGCATCTCACGCCATTTGGCAGCAAATAACATTCTATCGCTCTGCGCTCTGGGGCTCCACATTGCTGGGCCCTTAGAGCGATTCAGCATCCTAAACTGGATCATAGTATGATCCGTCACGATTCCTGAATATCCACCCAAAGCATCTATTTCACGTACAATTTGCCCTTTCGCAACCCCACCCATGGCCGGATTACAACTCATCTGGGCGATGGTATTCATGTTCATCGTCACCAGTAAAACCTTTGAACCCAGGTTGGCGGCTCCAACCGCAGCTTCACATCCTGAATGTCCACCTCCCACAACTATTACATCGTACTCTGGAAACATGCTTCTTTGTTTTGAGGAACAAAATTAAGAAGACTTCTTCAGATTCAGATGATTTACAAGCCATTGCAGCTCTAATGAATGTCATTTTTATAGGATGGACATCCAAAAAGAGATTATACTCGTATCTATGTAGTCATGCATCACTTCCTAAGGATATCTATTTTCATGATCTTGGTCTCCGCTGCCTTTGGCCAGACCGTGCAGGATACGCTGTCTCAGGAGAGTCGTTTGATCGCACTGCCATTGGTGTTTCGGACACCGGAAACCAGCTGGGGTTTTGGTGCAGGAGCAGCGTATAATTTTTTCATGAAGAGTGATACGCTTGGGGTGCGCCCTTCTCAAGTACAAGCCGGAGCTGTTTATACCTTGGAAGAACAAGTTTTGCTCTATTTTCCTTTTCAGCTGTTTTTTAATCAAAACCAATACCTTCTCAGTGGTGAGTTGGGGTACTATTATTACTTCTTTCGCTTTTATGGAACAGGAAATGAAACCTCTGTCGAAAAGGAAGAATTCTATCTAGCCTCATTTCCTCGACTTAAATTAGCTCTGGCTTGGGCATTGCAGCCCAACTTTTTTGTCGGACTGACCTATGATTATGACCGGTTTGCGATACAAGAATCTGCAGCGAGCGGGCTTTTTGACCAAAGAGCATTTATAGGTGAAGCAGGTGCGCTCATTTCTGAACCGGGTTTCCAAGCTATTTATGATAGTCGCGATGCCATTTTCTATCCTAGCCAAGGTTTTTTTATTCAAAATGACTTTTATTTTTCCCTTTCCGGAAATGAACTCACTTTTCCTTATGGTGGATTTCGTGTAGACGCTCGCTGGTTTCACGAAGTCTTTCATCATCATATTATTGCGTTTCAAGTAGTGCACGAACAACAATTCGGCAGTGTCCCTTTCTTCAGATTGGCAGGGCTGGGGGGACCAAAAATATCTAGAGGGTATATTGAAGGGCGATTTAGAGACCAATCTTTATATTAAATGCAGGGAGCTTATAGGTTTCCCATTATATGGCGCTTCTATGGGGAAGTTTTTGCAAGTTTGGGTGAAGTGGCACCGAGCTTCAAAGGATTATTCAGGAATGCACATTGGTCAGCTGGGGTAGGCGTTCGATTTAGAGTAGACACATCCAATAAGTTACACCTGAGAGCTGACTTTGCTTTTGGCGAAGATCAAAATGGGTTTTACTTAACCGTAGGAGAAGCATTTTAATGGAAGGACTAAGCATCATCATACCGACCTTGAATGAGGAAGAGAATGTCAAGAGTCTTTTCCCTAAATGGCTCCCGTATTTGAAAGATTTACCGGTTCAATTGATTCTTGTAGATGGAGGCAGTGAGGATCAAACAATATCAGAGGGCGAGGCTTTGGGATTTGAATGGGTCCGAATGAGTCGGCAGTGCAGGGCACTTCAGATGAATGCAGGAGCTGAACTCGCTCATTATCCCTATCTTTTTTTCATGCATGCTGACGTTCAGCTCCCGCCTTCCTTTTGGTCAGATATTAGGTCTTTCAAAGACAAAAACCTTGATTTCGGATTATTCCCCTATCAATTCAGGCCTACTTCTTTCTTATTAAAGATAAATGCTGCTCAAACCCATAAAAAAGGATTCTTTACCGGAGGTGGAGATCAGGGACTTTGGATCCGA
>Ga0180435_10003691_pt1 | contig 15241 bp, 12 predicted proteins | sample SS_ome_3_FD_132467 | JGI IMG/M metagenome (GOLD analysis project Ga0180435, IMG submission 132467) | Hypersaline lake sediment archaeal communities from the Salton Sea, California, USA - SS_3_S_1 metaG | ecosystem: Environmental > Aquatic > Non-marine Saline and Alkaline > Hypersaline >... | reverse complement strand
CTACGAGGGCACGCAGCAGATCAATCAGCTGATCGTCGCCCGGCGCATCCTGGACTACCCGTCCGCGATGCTGCGATAGGATCCCGCCATGCCGATCGACGACCAGCTCCTCGACATCCTCTGCTGCCCCGAGACGCGCCAGCCCGTGGCCCGCGCCGAGGCCTCGATCCTCCAGCCGCTCAACGCCGAGATCGAAGCGGGACGCCTGCGCAACCGCGGCGGCGACAAGGTCGGCAAGCCGATCGAGGAAGGCCTCCTCCGCGAGGACGGCCGCGTCCTCTACATCGTCGACGACAGCATCCCGATCATGCTGATCGGTGAATCGATCGAACTCGGCTGACGCACGCGGGTTGGAGGTCGTGCCAGGCGGCCGGGTCGGCGGGCGAACAGGCGCACGTAGTGCGCTCGCACGATGTCAAGCGAACGCTGCTCCTCGCAACCCGCGCCTAACATGCACGGAGGCCCGACCCGCCCCGAGCGAGCTCGAACGCGGCCCCGAGCCCCCCGCCCGAGGCTGGGCCGGCGCGCGCTCAGACCGCAATAATACCGCGAGGCCTGGTGCACCCCGCCCGAACGATCCCAAGATCCGCCGACAGGCCGAGCGAACCTGAGGATCGGAGCGCGCGCCGGACCAGCCCCGGCACGGCAGCCCAAGGGCCGCGCCCGAGACGAGCGACTATTGCGCGAACTCGCGCCGCTTGAGTTCCTTGACGTAGTCGGACAGCTCTTCGTCGGACGCTACGACCCGCGAGACGTCCTCCTCGAATCGCAGCGCATCGCCCTTCATCTTCTGGAGGTCGAAGGGAACCTCGAGGTACTGCGACACCTTCCGAAGGAGCGCGAGGGCGCCGCGCGGGTTCGGGGTCGCGGTGATGTAGTGGGGCAGGCCGGCCCAGAGCGAGAGGACCTCGACGCCCTCTTCGATCAGCGCGTTCGCGAGCACCCCGACGATCCCCGTCGGCCCTTCGTAGCTCGTGGGCTCGACGTCGAAGCGTTCGAGGAGCGACGCGTCGCTCGCGAAGCCCGACACGGTCACGGGCTGGGAATAGACGACGTCGGCGAGGTAGGCCCCCAGCAGGAGACAGCGCTGGACGCCCATGTCGACGGCGAGCTCCACCACCGACTCGCAGTAGCTCCGCCATCGCATGTGCGGCTCGATGCCGAGCCCCGTGATCAGCTCGAGACCGTCTTCGGCCACGCCGTAGCGGAACTCGTTCGAAGGCCAGGTGATCGGTCCGGATCGGCCGCTCGCATAATGAACCTGGGGGCGACGAACCGTGAAGTCGTAGTAGTCGTCGGGATCGATGTCCGCGAGGGGCACGCCGCGAAGATGGGCGTCGACGAACCGGATCGCCGAGGACGCCGACTCGCAAGCATCGTTCCAACCCTCGAACGCCATCATCATGGTCGGCTCGCCGAGGACCGGCTGGACATGCATGCGCAACGAACTCATGGCGAGAAGTTGGCACGATCCCGCCACCCTCCACAAGCGAAAAACACGCGTCGTACGCGCGACGTCCGAACACGTTCGTCACGAACTGAAGACCCGTTGACGCCGACCCGAAGGAGTGCACGCATCGCCTTCAGCGATCGAAGCGATAGCCCCGCCCGCGAACCGAAACGATGTGTTCGGGATCACTCGGGTCCCGCTCGAGATACTTGCGGAGACGCACGACGAAGCTGTCGATCACACGCGTCTTCGTGTCGGGGCGCAATCCCCAGACCTGCTCGAGCAGCTCGCCCCGCGTGACCGTCTCGCCCTCGCGATCGACGAGCGCGCGCAACAGGCCCGCCTCGCGCGTCGTGAGCGTCACGGTCTCGTCGGGGGTCTCGATCGCGAATCGGTCGAAGCGGATCACGCTCTCGCCGACGCGGACCTCCGCGCTCGGATCGGGCCGGTCGAGCGCCCCGTCCCAGCGCCGCCGGCGGAGCAGGACCCGCGCCCGCGCGAGCAGCTCGTCGAGGCGAAAAGGCTTCGTGAGGTAGTCGTCGGCTCCTTCTTCCAGACCTCGAACGACGTCGGCGCCGTCGTCCTTCGCCGTCAGCATCAGGATCGCGACGTAGTTGCCCGCCGCGCGCGTGCGTCTCGCGACCTCGAAGCCCGAAAGCTCGGGCAGCATCAGGTCCAGGATCACGAGATCCAGGCGCGGCGCCTCGGCGTCGGAGATCCGGTCCACGGCCGCGCGACCGTCGGACACGACCTCGACGGCGTGGCCCTCCGCTTCGAGGTTGAAGCGGAGCCCGTCGGCGATGTGCGCGTCGTCCTCGACGACGAGGATGCGCGCCGCGAACGCGCCCGGATCGGGGTTCGCAGCCATCAACCGGGCCTCAACGTCACGACGAAGCGGCTCCCGCGCCCCGACCCCTCGGAGAGCGCGACGATCCCGCCGCCGTGCTTGCGAAGCAGCGTCCGCACGACGAAGAGCCCGAGGCCGAGGCCGGCCACCTGGCGCTGGACGTCCCGGCCCGCGCGGTAGAAGCGGTTGAAGATCCGGCCCAGCTCCTGCTTGGGGATCCCGATGCCCTGGTCGGAGATCTCGACGCGGACCCGGCCGTCGGGGAGCTCGACGAGACCGACCCGGATCCGGATCGGATCGTCGGAGTATTTGACGGCGTTCTCGAGCAGGTTGCGGAAGATCACGCCGAGCTCGGCCTCGTCGCCGCGCACCCGGAGCGGCCGCGATCGATCGAGGAGCACCGCTTCCTCCGCGAGCCCGTGCCGCTCCCGGAGCTCACGCACGTTCTCCTCGAGGACGGACCGGAGATCCACGCTCTTGCGATCGGCCCGGCGAGGCCGTCCGTCCTCGGCGCGGGCCGCCGCGAGCACCTGGGTCACGGTGTACTCGAGACGATCGAGGTCCTCGCCCATCCGACCGAGGAACTCGGCGCGTTTCTCCGGCGGGAGCTCGTGTCGGTCGAGCGTCTCGAGCCCGAGCCGGAACGACGAGAGCGGGGTCTTCAGCTCGTGGGTCACCGCATCGATGAACGCGCGCTGCGACTGACTGAGCCGCATCTCGAGCACGAGCTTCACGCAGAGCCAGACGAGCCCGGCGAACACCATCAGGAAGAACAGGGTGCCGAAGCCGAAGAGGATCATGTCGAAGGTCGACATGCCCGGCGCCGCGTCCGCGTCGTCCCGCCAGACGAGGATCTGCCACCCTACGCCGAGCGCGAGCACCAGGACCATCGAGACGATCCCGATCGCGAGCGGACCTCCGATCGATCGGCGGGGCATGAGACCTCCAGGGGCGGGACGCGCCGCGAGGAAGTCTGGCACGACTGCGCGAGAAGCGCTTTCCTGCGCGGGCCTCGCGCCCGCTGCGCCCCGAAGGAGTCTCCCTTGAGCGACGCCCAACCGATCACCGGCCTCTGCCCCGGTGAGCTCGCCCCCTACGCGTTCGTCTGCGGCGACCCGGACCGGGTCGATCGCATCTCCGCCGGTTGGGACGAGAAGCGTGTCGTCGCGCAGGTACGCGAATACACCGTCGTCACCGGGTCGAAGGACGGGGTCCCGCTCTCGGTCGCCTCCCACGGGATCGGTGCTCCCGGAACCGCCGTCCTCGTCGAAGAAATGATCAAGCTCGGCGTGAAGACGATCGTGCGGATCGGGAACTCGGGAGGCCTCGACCCGGCGCTCGAGGTGGGCGATCTCGCGATCACGACCGGCTGCGTCCGCGACGACGGGACGAGCAAGACGTACGTCGTGCCGGAATACCCGGCGGTCGCGAGCTTCGACGTCGTGGGCGCCCTCGTCGAAGCGGCGAGCGCGACCGACGCCCGCGTGCGGACCGGCGTGACCTGGTCCCTCGACGCGTTCTACGCGCGGAACGCCGTCGCCGGTCCGAACGACACGCTGCTCAGCATGAGCGTCGACGGCTACTGGCCTTCCCACCTCGAGGCGCGGATCCGCGACATGCAGCAGGCCCGGATCCTCAACTGCGAGATGGAGGCCGGGATCCTGCTGACCCTCGCGGGCCTCTTCGGCATCCGCGCCGGCGCGATCTGCGTCGTCTCGGACAAGGCGCCCTGGCCCGGCCCGTCCGAGATCGACCTCGACGCGAACATGGGCCAGTGCATCGAGATCGCGACGAACGCGATGCTGGCGTTGGCTCGAGCGGACGCCTGAGCGCGACGCCTACTCGCCCGCGAGCCCGGCCTGGATCGGCATGATGTTCCAGGTCAGGATCGAGCGGGGATCGTTCCGCTCGTAGATGACTTCCTTCACGAGCCGGCGTCCGTTCCAGACGTAGCGCCGGATCTCGCCCTGGTTGTCGCTGGCGACGTAGAGCTCCTGCTGGCCGTCCTCGTCGAGGTCGAGGGCGATGGCCGCGTGCTCGAAGCTCGAGGAGCGCCGGTCGATCGCCTTCTTGCGCCAGGGCTTCGTCGGGTCGTCCCCGGGCCGCAGCCACCAGACGCCCTTCGCGAAGAGCGCCGCCACGATCTCCTTCCGACCGTCGCCGTCGAGGTCCGCCGGCGTGAGGAAGCGACCGAGCCGGTCGTCGAGCTCCGCCACGACGACACCCTGATCGGCGGGGGTATCCGCCTCGTAGCGCCAGATCTCGGTCCGATGGGTCATCCGCTTCGTCTCCGCGTCGACCTGACCCTCGACGATCACGTAGAGCTCGTCCGTGCCGTTGCCATCGATGTCGTGGACGAGGATCTCCTTCGCGTGGCGATCCCCGAGGTCCGCGACGACGACGCGTCCTTCGCCCTTGCTCGGGACGTAGCGCACGACCTGGCCCGACTGATGCGAGCCGTCGAGCTTGTTCGGCTCGGACGGCGTGGCATAGATCTCGAGCGCACCGTCTCCGTCGACGTCCCCGATCTCGACCTCGTGGACGAAGGTGTCCTTCTCGACGTCGAGCTCTTCCACCGCGTAACCGTCGGCGCTCGGCCGGACGACCGCGACGACGCCCTGGTCGTGGGTCGCGACGGCCATCACGTTCGTGCCGTTGCCGTCGATGTCGCCGACCTCGATGTCGCGCATGCGCGAGAACTGGCCGCCGAAGTCCTTCTCCCAGAGCGTCTCGGCGGCGAAGCTTCCATCCGCCTGCTTCGTCCAGAGCTTGAGCAGGGCCTTTTCACCGGCGCCGGTCAGCAGCTTCGTCTCGCCGGCGGGCGTCTCGTAGGCCATCGCCTTGTGGAAGACGTTGCTCTGGTCGTCCGTCATCCGGGTCACGACCCATTCCCCGCCCTTGCGGACGATGAACTCGAGCTCGGCGGGCAGCGGATCCGTGGAGCCTTCCGGGAACGCGGACAGGGCGAGCACGAGCCCGTTCGGCATGTCGTCCGGCGTCTCCGTACGCGACGCCTTCTCCAGGGGCTCGCGGGTCGGCGCTGCCGCGGGCGTCGGCGGCCCGGTCTTCTCGGAGGCCGCGTCCGGGCTTCCCGCGTCGTCGCCACAGGCGAGCACGCCGAGGGCGAGCCCCATCGCGGCGAGCGTCGTTCCGAGTCGGGCGAAGCGCGATCGGTGCGCCGGAGTCGCGAGCATCGAAGTCATGGATCGTGTTCCTTCATTCTGGCGGCGTCGGGTCGACGGGTCGGGGTCGACTGCCCGATCCCGGCGCCTCTGTGTAGCAATCCCGTTCCCGGCGGGGGAGGCAGCGCGCCCGGCACCCCCTCTTCGCGGGAAGCGGGATCCCCTGTCCACGAGTCGGACGCTGCGCATCGTGGCCTGAGCGTGGTATCCCCTGATTCGCGAATTCCCGGCCGAACCGGCCGGAACCGGATCGTCGCCCCGTCGGGCGCCGAGCGATCCGCTCCTCCAACACGAAAGGCGGCCCGTGGCAAAGGGCAAAGGCGGCGACGGACTCAAGGCCCCTCGGGGAACGAGGGACTTCTACCCCGAGGACATGCGTCGTCGGAGCTGGCTCTTCGACCAGTTCCGACGCTCGGCGCAGGCGTTCGGTTTCGAGGAGGTCGACGCGCCCATGGTGGAGCACCTCGACCTCTTCCGGCGCAAGGCGGGCGAGGAGATCGTCGACCAGCTCTACCACTTCACGCTCCACGACCGGGAGCTCGCGCTCCGCGCCGAGATGACGCCCTCGATCGCGCGGATGGTCATCGCCCGGCAGGGCGCGATGCGCTTCCCGATCCGCTGGTTCACGGTCACCCAGAACTGGCGCTACGAACGCATGACCCGCGGCCGACGCCGCGAGCACTATCAGTGGAACATGGACATCTGGGGAGAGCCCGGCGTCGAAGCCGAGGCCGAGCTGCTGTCGGCGATGTTCCATGCCCTCGACGGCCTCGGGCTCGCCCGCGGCAAGGTCGGCGTCCGCCTCAACAGCCGGGCGCTCCTCGAGGAGTCCCTGCGTGCGGGCGTCCTCGCGGACCGGCCCGACGTGTTCGAGCCGCTCTGCGTCGTGATCGACAAGATCGACAAGATCGGGGCCGAGGCGGTGACCGAGCAGCTGTGTGATCCCGAAGGCAAGGTCGGGCTCTCGGCGGGCGAGGCGGAGAGCGTGATCGAGATGCTGTCGGCTCGTTCCCTGGACGAGGCGGCGAGGTTCACGTCGGACGACTCCGGCGCCATCGCCGATTTGCGCAGGCTCTACGACCTGCTCGACGCCTACGGCATCGCGGACCACGTCCCCTTCGACGCGAGCGTCGTTCGCGGTCTCGCCTACTACACGGGGGTGGTCTTCGAAGCCTTCGACACGGCGGGCGAGCTGCGCGCGATCGCCGGCGGGGGCCGCTACGACCGCCTCGCCGAGACCCTGGGCGGCAAGCCCGTCCCGGCCGTCGGCTTCGGGTTCGGGGATGCCGTGATCGCGGAGCTCCTCGCGGACGAAGGCCTCTGGCCCGACCTCGAACGCGATGTGCAGGACGTCGTCTACGCCTTCGGTCCAGAAGAGAAACCGGACGCGATCCGGGTCGCTTCCCGCCTGCGCGCGGACGGACGACGGGTCGAACTCTGCCTGGGCCAGACCAAGCTCAAGCGCGTGCTCGGAGACGCGGACAAGGCGGGGGCCGAGCGCGTCTTCCTGATCGGGGAAGACGAACGCAGCCGCGGCGTCGTGAAGGTCCGGGACCTCGCCGCCAAGGAAGAACGCGAAGAGCCGCTCTAGAAGCGTTCTTCCTCCCCCGGATCCGGCCGAAAGCTGGTATAAACCTGCGGGCGGGCGCCCTCGGGCTGCCTCGCCCTCCCCCTCCACGAATCGCCCCGCCCCATCCCGGGCCCGGATCGACTTCGCTTCCCGTCCCCCCGCCTCGCCGACCGCGACCGTCTGCCGCCGGAGTCTCGATGTCCGAGTGGACCCCGAAACAGAGCGCCGATCTCTACCGGATCGCCGACTGGGGCGAAGGCTTCTTCTCGGTCTCGCCGGAGGGGGCGCTCCGCGTGCATCCACGCGGCACCGACGTCGGACGGAACGCGGCCACGAGCGAGCCGGGAAGCTCGATCGATCTCCCGAACCTCGTCGGCGAGCTCGAGCGCCGCGGCCTGCGGCGGCCGATGCTGATCCGCTTCTCGGACATCCTCGCGGCGCGGATCGGGCATCTCGCCGACGCGTTCTCGGACTCGATCGCGGAGAACGAGTACGGCGGACGTTGGCGGGGGGTCTACCCGATCAAGGTGAACCAGCAGGCGCACGTGGTCGAAGAGGTCGTGGGCTTCGGTGCACCCTTCGGCGTCGGACTCGAAGCCGGCAGCAAGCCCGAGCTGCTGATCGCCCTGGCGCTCCTCGACACGCCCGACGCGCTCCTCGTCTGCAACGGATACAAGGACCGCGCGTACGTCGAGACGGCGCTCCTCGCCCAGCGCCTCGGTCGGAACCCGGTCATCGTCGTCGATCGCTACAACGAGATCGAGGTGATCGTGAAGGCCGCCGCGAGCCTCGGCATCCGCCCCCACATCGGCCTGCGGGCGCGTCTGTCGACGGTCGGCGCGGGACGTTGGATCGAGTCGAGCGGCGAGCGCTCGAAGTTCGGGCTCTCGGCGGACGAGCTGGTTCGCGCGGTCGAACGCCTCCGCGCCGAGGACATGCTCGACTGCGTCGAGCTCCTCCACTTCCACATCGGCAGCCAGATCACGTCGATCCGCGCCCACAAGGACGCGCTGCGCGAAGCCATGCGGATCTACGTGGGGCTCTACCGGCTCGGCGCCCACTCGCTGCGCCTCCTCGACGTCGGCGGGGGCCTCGGAGTCGACTACCTGGGCGGGGGGACCGACGACCCCTCGTCGATGAACTACACGACCCGGGAGTACGCGAACGACATCGTCGTCGCCGCGAGCCAGGCCTGCGCCGACGCGGAGATCCCGGAACCCGACATCATCACCGAGTCCGGTCGCGCGATGGTCGCCCACCACTCCGTGCTCGTCTTCGACGTGATCGGCGTCAACCGGGACCCGAGCCCGGCCGAGCCTCCGCCCTGCGACGAGGACGATCACGCCGTGCTCCACGCGCTCACGGAGGCGGTCGAGGCGATCACGCCCGAGACGCTCTCCGAGTGCTACCACGACCTCCTCCACGGTCGCGACGAAGCCGCGTCCCTCTTCTCTCTCGGCTACCTCGACCTCCGCGGCCGCGCGAAGTCGGAGCTCCTCTTCCAGACGGGGTGCCGCCGGATCGGCGAGGTCCTCGCCCGGCTCGGAGAGACCCCGGACGACTTCGACCAGCTGAACGAGCTGCTCACCGACACGTACTTCGGGAACTTCTCCATCTTCCAGTCGGCGCCCGACGCGTGGGCGGTCAAGCAGGTCTTCCCCGTCATGCCGATCCATCGGCTCGACGAGGAGCCCTCCCGGAACGGGACGATCGTCGACCTGACCTGCGACTCCGACGGCCGGCTCGACCGCTTCATCGGCGAACACGAGGAGCAGCCGACGCTGCGCCTCCACCCCTGGAACGGCGCGCCCTATTTCCTCGCCGTCTTCCTCGTCGGGGCGTACCAGGAGATCCTCGGCGACCTCCACAATCTCTTCGGAGACACCGACGCCGTCCACGTCCGTCTCGATGGCGACGGCGGCTACGAGGTCGAGCATCTCGTCGAGGGCGACGCCGTCACCGAGGTGCTCTCCTACGTCCAGTACGACCGACGGGCCCTCTCCGAGCGCGTCCGCCGAACGATCGAGCGGGCGCTGCGCGAGGGCCGGATCTCCCTCGAGGATTCGGCGCTCCTGCGGAAGCGATACGACCAGGGGCTGAACGGCTATACGTATCTCTCCGACGAGGGCTGAGGCGCCTCGCGGAACCCGCAGGACCCACCCGCCCGGAGAGAGTCGAAGCTTGGCTGCCCAGAAGAAGTCGCCCGCGAAGAAGAGCCAGGACGACGTCCGCATCTATTCCTGGAACGTGAACGGGATCCGCGCAGCCACGAAGAAGGGGCTCGACGCCTGGGTCCGCGGATCGCAGGCGGAGATCATCGGCCTCCAGGAGGTCCGCGCGGACACGACCGCGATCCCGGACGAGATCCTCTCCCTCGACGACTACCACCACCACTACGTCGCCGCCGAGAAGAAGGGCTACTCCGGTGTCGGGCTGCTCTCGCGCCGCAAGCCCGACCGGCTCGACACGACCCTCGGCGAAGAGCGCTTCGACACCGAAGGCCGGCTCCAGGTCGCGCGCTTCGGGCGGCTCGTCGTCGCGAACGGCTACTTCCCGAACGGATCCGGGAAGGACCGCAGCAACGACCGCGTCCCCTACAAGCTCGACTGGTACCGCGCGCTCTTCGAGAAGGTCGAGAAGTGGCGACGCGGCGGCTACCGCGTGCTCGTCATGGGCGACTACAACACGGCCCACCGGGAAATCGACCTCGCTCGTCCGAAGGACAACCGCAAGACATCGGGCTTCCTCCCCGAGGAATGCGAGGAGCTCGACCGCTGGATCGACGCGGGCTGGGTCGACACCTTCCGCGCCTTCGAGGACGGACCGGGCCACTACTCGTGGTGGAGCCAGCGATTCGGGGTGCGCGCCAAGAACATCGGCTGGCGGATCGACTACGTCCTCGCCTCCCCGTCGGCGATGCCCTTCGTCCGCAACGCCTTCATCGAGCCCGACACCCAGGGCTCCGACCACTGCCCGATCGGCGTCGATCTCGATCCCGCCATCTTCGGCTGAACGGAGCGCCCTCATGGCCAAGCACGACCCGATCGACGAGGAACGGACCTACTACGACCCCGAGGCCGTGCCGAACCCGAGCGTGTGGCGTCAGAAGCGCCGTCTCGCGGATGCGATGCGGCGGGTGACCGAACACATGGTCCTCTCCGATGCACCCGAGGACGAGCTCTCCAGCGCGGCCGATGCCCTCGAGCGCTATGCCGACCGCCTGGAGGCCCACCCGAAGCTCGTGCGCACGATGGGTCATCCAGAGGCCGCGACGTCCGGAAACGTCGCCGCCTTCTTCGACCAGAGCCCGATCATCGGCCTCGCGAACCCGCTCGCCCCGCCCCTCTCCATCGCACGATCCGGCGAGCTCACCGCGCGCGCGACGGCGACCTTCGGCACCGCCTACGAAGGCCCGCCGGGGCACGTCCACGGCGGCTGGATCGCGGCCGCCTTCGACGAGGTGCTCGGCTACGTACAGAGTCTCGGTGGCAACCCCGGCATGACCGGCCGCCTGACCGTGCACTACCGCCGCCCGACGCCGCTCCACGTCGAGCTCCGCTTCGAAGCCCGGCTCGTCCGTGAAGACGGCCGCAAGATCTTCACCGAGGCACAGGTCTTCGCCGGCGACACGCTCACCGCGGAGTCGGAAGGGCTATTCCTCTCGATTCCGCCCTCGCGTCTCGCCGCCCTCGCGAGCGAGGCGATCGGGGCGGACAGCGGCGGCGGGCAGTCCGCCTAGCCACCGACGATCCGCGTTCGCCCGGGAAGGTTCCGTTCGAGAGCGAGCACCCGACGCGCGCGGGACTCGGCGTCCGTCCCTTCGCGGGCACGACGAGCGCGACGGTCCCGGACGCCCGCGGCGCTCTGCTATCCAGGGAGGCGACCACGCAGGAGAAGAGCATGGGTAGCCTGACCCGGGAGCAGATCGATCACTACTGGCGCGAAGGCTACGTCGTACTGCCGCCGGTGCTCGAGCCCGAAGAGATCGAGCGCTTCCTCGCTCGCGCCCGGGACATCGTCCACGGCGACGTGCCGGACGAGGCCGCCAACCGGATCGTCAAGGACATCTCCTTCGTGAAGGGCGATCTGCCGATGCCCGAGGATCCCGAGCACGCCGTCTGGAAGATCCTGAATCCGGACCGCTTCGACGCGACGTTCCGGGAATGTCTCTCGCTGCCCCGGGTCCTCGACGCGGTCGAGTCGCTGATCGGCGAGGACCTCATGGCCTTCCTCCTGATGTTCATCTACAAGCCGCTCGGCGTCCCGCAGTCGGTCCACCCCTTCCACCAGGATGCGGTCTACTTCATGTTCGAGCCGCAGGACGAGTGCCTCGGCGTCTGGATCCCCCTCGACCCCGTCGACGAGAAGAACGGCACCCTCGAGGTCGTCCCGCGATCCCACACCGAAGGCGTGAAGGAGCACGGCCCGCGCGACGGCATCAACTTCGGGGCCTTCGCCGCGGAAGGCGTCGAGGGCGAGGAGGACGTCCATCGGCGCGCGATCGCCCTCGAGATGCAGCCCGGCGAGTGCCTGCTCTTCAACACCCGCCTCTACCACCGGAGCGGCGGCAACGAGACGGATCGTCATCGGCGCGTGATCACGCTCCACATGGCCAGCACCCGATGCCGGATGACCGGACCCGGGATCGAGGAGTACGCGTTCAGCCACGTCCGCGGCCGACTCCACGAAGGCTGCCTGAAGCCGCTCGAGTCGCCGCGACTGGCGCTGACGAACGCCTTCGTGGGGTCCGACGAGACGGACTGAGGACGGCTAGCGGGGCGTCTCGGCGAGCAGCACGTCCCGCTCGTACGTCGCGAGGTCCGCGAAACGGCCGAAGGCGCCCGCCAGAATCTCCCGGTTCGGGAGACAGGTCGCGGCCGTCCGGGACTCGAGGCTGCCGATCCAACGCGTGAGCGCCTCGAGCGGATTCGCCGCCCCCGGCGAGAAGGCCATCGGATCGAAGCGATCGCTTCGCACCCGGATCGACTTGAGGGGCTCACCGGCATCGCCCGTCCAGTTCAGGACGAAGTCGATGACCAGCACCGGCCGCGACCCGAGGCCTTCGACCGCCCCGATTCCGATCGCCTGGATCCGGTGGAGGGGAAGCCGGGACTTGCCGCGTCCGTCGGCGTCGATCTCGATCCAGTCGTCACCCACGGTGACCGGAATCGCCGCGACGGCCTTGAGCGCCCTTCGCGCCAGGACGGTCGTCGCCGCCGCCGGAGCGGGCGCCACCAGGGCGTCGGCCGTCTCCTGCTCGACCGCGGACTGTCCGAAGGCGATCTCGGGCGTCGCGGGCGCGATCGGCGTGGCGTCGTCCGCCGCGCTCGCGACCGGCGTCGGATCGTCGGCGGGCGCCGTGAAGAACGCGGTCCGAGCCTCGTCGTCGGGAGCTTCGAGGAATGCGGTCCTCGCCTCGTCTTCGGGGGCGTCCAGGAACGCGGTCCGAGCCTCGTCGTCCGGCACGTCCAGGAACGCCGTCCGAGCCTCGTCGTCCGGCACGTCCAGGAACGCCGTCCGAGCCTCGTCGTCCGGCACGTCCAGGAACGCCGTCCGAGCCTCGTCGTCCGAAACGTCGAGGAACGCCGTCTTCGCTTCGGCTCCGTCGTGCGGATCGAAGAAGGCGGTGGGCGCGTCCGGCGAAGTCGGTGCGGGAGCCTCCGACGAGCCGAAGACGGCGGTCGAAGTGTCCTCCTCGCCTTGCCCGGCGAGTGGACTCGTGAGCTCGTCGGTCGCATCCATGAGCGGCGTGAGATCGGAATCGGTCTCGTCGTCCTGCGGATCGACCTGATCGGCCCCGACGTCTCCGAGCCCGAAATCTAAACCCGATTCCGGCGTCTCGAGATCGTCGACCTCGAAGAACGCTTCCTCGCGCATCGGCTCGGTCGCCGCCTTCGGGACGTCGGCGGCGAGCGCCGAGGGGGCGTTCCAGTGGGAGAGCACGTCTCCGGAGTCGACGGGGCCGACACCGGGGTTCGCGGCGCCGTCCGAGCCGAGGTGCCCGGCGGACAACGCTCCCGTATCCAGGGCCTGTGCCGCGAAAGCCTCCTCGTTCGCGTCGGAGGGAGCGGGCTCGACGTCGGTGTCGAGCTCGAGCGGGAAGGCGGTCGTCTCCACGGTCTGGTGCTCGGCCTGGGCGCGCCGGTCGAGGGGGGAGCGGGATTCCGGCGGCGGGGGCGGGCTCGCAGCGGGCGGGGGCCCGGCCTCGGAAGCGACGAGTCGCTGGAGCTCTTCGCGCAGGTTGCCCTCGATCGACGGGTCGGCGAGCGCGATCTCCGCGGCGGTGCGCGTGAGCGTCGGGTCGAGATCCCGGGCGATGTTCACGATCCGCGCGGCGCCTGCGGAGGAGACGCCTGCATCGATTCCGCTCTGCAAGGAGAAGAGCGCCTCCTCGGGATGGCTGGCGTCGAGCAACGCCTCGCCGAGCCGGACGAAGGCCGTCGGCTCCAGCGCGACCTCGCAGCGCCGCGTGGCGAGCGGAAACCAGTAGTCGACCGCGCGCGTGAACTCGCCCTTGCGGAGGGCCGACTGCAGGCTCGGCAGGATCGCCTCGCTCGCGGCCTCGGGCTGGCCGACTTCGACGGCGATCGAGAAGAACGCCTCGCAGACGTCTCGATCCTCGGGATCTTCCCGCCAAGCCGTCTGGATCAGATCGAAGGCCTGGTAGGGATCTCCGTCGCTGCGCATCCGCGCCGCGCGCACGACGACCGGGTTCGGCCCCGCGCTCCGGCGCGAGGCGGCGATCGAATCGACGCGCGCCTCGACGTTCAGCAGTCGGAGCGCCCCCGATGTCGCCGCGCCGAGTCCGACCGCGGCGCAGAGCGTCGCCCAGGGCATCGAGCCGGGGTCGTCGATCCAGAATCCGCGCACGACGAAGGCTTCCGTCGCGATCCAGGCGGGCAGCAGGACCCACCCTGGCAGGGGAAGCTGTCCACCCAGACTGCGGATGAAGTAGGCTCCGAGCAGAGCGCCCGCCAGACCGGCACTCCCGCTCCACGGGACACCGCTCGAGCCGTCGAGAACACGGTACGCCTGCGCGGTGACCGGGATCGCGGTGAGCACGAAGAGCGCGAAGATCGGAGAGCCCCAGCTTCGCTCGAGGGGCATGCCGACGAGCAGGAGCACGGCGATGCAGAGGCCGACCGCCACCATCGTCTCGTGGACGAACGCATGCGCGATGTAGTTCCGACCGGGGGTCCGCAGGTCGAGCACCCCGAGTCGCCAGGCGGGATCGGTGCCGAGGCGCGCCGCGTAGGCTTCGTCGATCAGGCTGTCGAGCCGGGCCTGCGAGCGGGCCTGCAGGCGGGGCGGGAGCCGGACGTCACTCTCGGAAGCGGCGTCTTCCCCCGCAGCACGGGCCTCGGACAGCCAGGCGGCGTCGAGCAAGAGGGCACCGACCGAATCGACGTCGAGCGCGGGATTGCGGACGAAGTAGTCCCGGGCCGCCTGTCGCGCGTCGTCGAAGCGGGCGCCCGAACCGGTCGACGGCTCGCCGAGCAGGAAGGGCACCGCCGCGATCGCGACGGCGAAGAGCAGGCTCACGAGCGGCGTCTTCTGCAGCCAACCCAATCCGGTCGTCTCCCTGGGATCGCCGGACACCGGACGAACCGCCCCCCCGACGTCGCTGGCTCTTCTGTTCAACGGACGGACCGGGGACTCGCCTTAGCGGGAATCCGTGAGGGCGGGCACCAGGGCCCTGAAACGTTCTCGCGACGCGGGGTCCGGATCCGCCCCTGTCGGAAGACTGCGCCCCGTCTGCAGGGGCTTCTCGCGGTCGCCTTCGTCGCGTTCGTCGGATGCCGGGCCGAGGAAACCCCGGATCCCGGTTCCCCTTCTTCTGCGGAGGAGGCGACCGGGGAAGGCCCGCTCCTGGAGGCCGCCCCCTGGTTCGAGCTGCCGGAGGACTGGGCGGACCAGCACCCCACCCTCTCGCCGAACGCCCCGCTCGAGACCCATCTCCTCCTCCTCGCGGAGCAGGAAGCGGAAGTCCATCCGGGCGACGGGGGCGGCCGCGCCTGGCTCGAGCGGGTCGAGCCGGTCGGCACCGGTCCCTGGCTCGAATGGAGCCCCTGGACGCGGGGCCCGACGAGCCCGACGAAGCCCGCCCTCCCGGCGGGCAGTACCCACCGCTTCGAGCTCGTCTACGAGGTCGGTCCCCACGGCATCGCCCGCGGCGGCGCGCTCTTCCCGAT
>Ga0180435_10003688_pt1 | contig 15246 bp, 12 predicted proteins | sample SS_ome_3_FD_132467 | JGI IMG/M metagenome (GOLD analysis project Ga0180435, IMG submission 132467) | Hypersaline lake sediment archaeal communities from the Salton Sea, California, USA - SS_3_S_1 metaG | ecosystem: Environmental > Aquatic > Non-marine Saline and Alkaline > Hypersaline >... | reverse complement strand
GGGGATGTTCTGCAGACGGGAATTGGCGCAATTCCCGCCGCCATCCTAAGCCAGCTGAACGACAAGAATGACCTGGGTATGCACGGCGGCTTGATCGACGATGGCGGCATGCAGCTTATTCGCAACGGCAACCTTACCGGGCGGTTAAAGGCTCTGGATAAAAACCAGCACGTTACCGGCATGGCGCTGGGCAGTCAGGAGTTGTTGAGCTGGCTGGCCGATACGCCGGAGGTTGTGTTCTGTGGTGCAAACCATACTCACGAAGCTTCAGCTATCGCACAATTGGACAATTTTGTGTCGGTGAATTCCGCGGTAGAGATTGATCTGCTCGGCCAGGTGAATGCTGAGTATGCGGGTGGGCGCCAGATATCCGGTACCGGCGGCTCCGTGGATTTCATGCGTGCGGCCAAAGCATCCCGTGGTGGCCGTTCAATAGTCGCCATGAACGCAACCGCTCGAGGTGGGTCTGTCTCGCGGATTGTCCCGCGCGTTGAACTGGTTACCGCACTGCGCACTGACGTGGATATTGTGGTCACGGAATATGGCGTTGCGCAGCTGAAAAATCTGCCGGCAGCGGCTCGAATTGAAGCGCTGATTGAGATTGCAGCGCCGCAGTTTCGGGATGCTCTGCGCCAGGGCGGAGTTCACAACGCCTGAATCACGCCAGGCATGTGCACTGATTCACGCTTTTCGATTGCCATTCGTACGAAGGCAACTAGCCTTCATTACAATAGTCGCTCGATGGATTACGAGATAAGGATACCTCAAGCCATGGATTATGTTGGCATCGATCCCGCGGTAGGGCTGGAGTGCTCAAGCTGTAAACACATTTCGCGTCTGCCTTACAGTGAGTTGCTTAATCGCGTGCTGCAGGAAACGCATGTGAACTGTAATGGCTGTGAGCGCGCCATGTTGCATGACTGGACCACAGTTTCTGTTGTGCAGAATATTATTCGCAAGCGCCTCAAGCAGGCCAACGAAGACAAAGCCAAGCGCACCGCTACGGGTTAGAGTTTCCCTATTCAGTTGTTCTCGGAGCTTGATTGCTGACGCCCAGTTCGTGCAGAAAAAACGCGTACTCCTCAGCCAGCTCCTTGAGCGCATCAAAACGTCCTGATTGCCCGCCATGTCCGGCCCCCATATTGGTTTTCAGCAGCAGCGTTGTGTTGTCCCGCTTGAGCGTGCGTAGTTTTGCCACGTATTTGGCCGGTTCCCAATAGGTGACTCTTGGATCATTCAGGCCCGCTGTTACCATTATCGGCGGGTAGGCACCGGGCTGCAGCTGGTCGTAAGGTGAATACGACTGTATCAACTCAAATGCAGCTTTATCTTCAATGGGATTACCCCATTCGGCCCATTCAGGAGGTGTCAGTGGCAGCGTGGCATCAAGCATTGTGTTTAACACGTCAACAAACGGCACATGGGAGGCGACAGCCCCCCACAGTTCCGGTGCCTGGTTGACAACCGCTCCCATCAGCTCACCACCTGCGCTCCCCCCTGCGATGGCAATATTGCCGGCGCTGGCGTAATTATTGTTGATCAGGTGTTTTGCGACATCCACAAAGTCGTTGAATGTGTTGGTTCGCTTGTCAAGTTTGCCCTGGGTATACCAGTGGTAGCCAAGGTCGTCACCCCCGCGGATATGTGCAATCGCAAAAATGAAGCCGCGCTCCAGCAGCGAAATGCGTGCGGCGGAAAACCCTGGCGTGATGGCATGGCCATACGCGCCATAGGCATAGAGATACACAGGTGCGTGACCATCTACTGGCGTATCGCGGTGGTAGACCAGACTGACAGGTACTTCCGTGCCATCCCGGGCAGTGGCCATCATCCGTTCGGTGGTGAACTGGCTGGCATCATAGCCAGAGGGAATCTGTTTGACCTTTAAAGTGGTGAAAGATCGTTCGGTCAGGTTGTATTCGAATACCGTATTGGGTGTGACCATCGAGGCGTAGTTGATGCGTACTGTTGGACTGTCAAAGTCCGGCGTTAATCCAATGCCTGCCTCATAGGCTGCTTCAGGAAACGCCACATAGTGCTGGTTGTCCTGATTGTCTATGACTCGAATCTGATCCAGTCCGTCGAGACGTTCTTCAATCAGCAGGTGGTGCTTAAAAACCACGTGTCCGGTGATGTAGTGCTGCTCATCGCCGGTGATCCAGGGTTGCCAGTTGTCTTGCCCGGGTTGGTCTTCGCCGACGCGAAAGATATCAAAGTTGGGCTGCCGCATATTGCTGCGGATAACAAATTCACCATTGCCATGGTCAACATAATATTCAATGTCGTCACGGAGTGGTTCGATCAGTATGGGTGGCGAATTGAAATCATCCCGTGGGATAACAAATGCCGCGTTACTGGTATGTCCTCCGTAGTTCAGGATCACCCATTCTTCTGACTGACTCAGATCCAACGATACACGTAAGGTGGTATCGGTCTCTTTGTGAACAAGGCGGTCCCTGGTCTGTGTGTCGAGAAGACTGTGCTGATAAACCTCTAACGGTTGCCAGGCATTGTTTACCACTACATAAAACAGGTTGTTGCTGTGAGTATCCCAGATCGGTGAGCCCAGGGTGGATGGGATCGGCTCGCTCAATGGCTGGCTGTGCTCTATATCGATAATGTGCAGGGTATATCGCTCGCTGCCATCGACGTCGACACTGTAAGCCAGTCTGCTGCTGTCCGGACTGACCACTAACGCGCCCAGGGAAAAGTAGTCATGTCCGTCGGCAAGGGCGGGTTCGTCGAGCAGTAACTGCCAGGCTTCAGGCGCCGCTTCTGGCGCGCGGTACCAACGTCGGTATTGCGCATCTTTTTCGAATCGCCACTGATACCAGAACCCGTTTTTCAGGTAAGGGACACTGGCATCGTCGTCAGGTTGCCGTGCTTTCAACTCCTCAAATATCTGTTCAACTACCGGCTCCAGAGGCGCCATGTAGCGCTCGAAATAGCGGTTCTCCTCCTGCAGATAGCTGAGAATTTCGGGATCATTCACCTTCGGATATCCCGGGTCGCGCAGCCAGGCGTAGGGATCCTCTACTGTTATGCCATGGTGACTGAACGTGTGTGGTTTACGAGCCGCGACGGGTGCAATACTGGGCTGTGGCATTTATCTATCTGCTGACTGTGATGATGAAACAGCGGCGCAGCATTCCTTAATGAAGCGCAAAACGCAAACCTCTACACTGTGCTGACCTGCACGACATCCGGAACCAGACCATGGCCCATATTGACCCGATTGCGCGAACCGATCTGAACCCTCTGGAAGCGGTACTGGCGGGTGCGCAAGCCAGCATGGGATTTGTCCCCAACAGTATGTTGACGATGGCGCATATGCCTCAGTTGACCATGGCGTTTTCAATGCTGGCCGGCGTGGTTTTTGGCGCGGATCTGCGCACGTCTATGGCCGCTTTCAGTGAGCATGTCCCCGCTGATGAAGCGGCTGATGAGGCGCTGTCACCGCAACTGGTGCAGCTGATTGCTTATGCTGTGAGCCTTGGCGCCGGTTGTCGCTACTGTCAGGCGCATACATCGCATAGTGGTCACAGGCAAGGTGTCGATGAAGTCAAGTTTGCGCAGATTCTGAATTATGAAAGCTCACCCTTATTCAGTGATGCTGAGAAGGCCCTGGTGGCCATCGCGCTGGCAGCGGGGCAGGTACCTAATGAGAGTGAGGCACGACACTTCGAGGCGCTGAAGTTGCACTTCAGTACCCGTCAGATTGTGCAGATTGTTGCAGTTATTGCGTTGTTTGGTTTCCTCAACCGCTGGAATGACACGATGGCCACGGAGCTGGAACCCGGGCCAATAGATTTTGCGACTTCGGTTTTGGCAGAATCGGGCTGGTCCGCGGGTAAACACATTGAGAGTTAAAGTGATCGACAGGCGTAACCCGCCTGAGTATCAGCTGGGAGAGAGGTCATGTGCGGCAGGTTTAACATAACATCAGATCCGTTAGCGAAATTTCTGATGGAGTGGCTCGGAGTAGTCTATAGCGGACAGGATAATTTCAACCTGGCACCCACGGAAACCGTACAGGTGCTGCGTATGAATGCCCAGGGACAACTGGAATTGAAGCCCATGCGTTGGTGGTTAACCCCTTTCTGGGCCAAAGAGGTGTCCACCAGATACAGTATGTTCAACGCAAAATCAGAAACTGCTGCCAAAAGCCCGGCTTTTAAAGTGCCCTATGCGAAACGTCGCTGTGTGGTGCCGATCAGCGGGTTTTATGAATGGTGCAGACAGAATAATCAGAAGCTTCCGTATTTCATAAAGCCTGACGATGATCTCGGGCTGCTGTTAGCGGGTTTGTGGGACAGCTGGCGGAATCCGGAAACTGATGAGGAGCTGCTCAGTTTCACTATTCTTACAACGGCCGCCAGTACAGAGCTGGCTTTTGTACATGACCGTCAGCCGGTTATCCTTGATCGGGCTGAAGCAAAGCAATGGCTCGATATGGATACACCAACGTCTGAACTGGAGTATCTGTTCAGTTCCCGCCTGCCGGTGCCCCTGGAAGTTGTACCTGTCTCCACGCATGTGAATAATGCGCGGCACAAAGACGCACGATGTGCGCAATCTATCGGTGCATCCATACCTGTGGGTGCTGATGTCCATTAAGCTTCAGCAAAAGGAAGGTCTGCATTGTTAGTTCGAAAAGGTAAGTGGCTGGGCAAAGGTAATCTGCTGGTCGGCGGGTCCAGTCTGGGTGTTGACGTGCAGGTTGACCTGGAAGTCAGCGAAGATGAAGGTGGCATGACGTTGAGTGGTAATCTTGAAGGCGAATTCTCGGGCGCGGTATCGATCAGAATTGCCCCTGATGAGGTGGGCACCTATGTCATTGATGCGCGTGTCGCGGGGATGGCCTTCGACGGCGTGAGCAAGCTCGAGAGTGAGCCGAACCTGGCTCTGTTGTGGAATGCAGGGCATACCAGCAGCGTTTCTGTTGCCTTGTTTTCGCCAGGTGGTGGCATCGGGTGTCGTGGGTTCTGGCAGGAGGGTGGCCGCACTGCAACCTGGGAAATTCTGTTTCAGCTGAAACAACACGTTGTCGGCGGCGACAACGTGGTTTCGTTAGCTCGGCGGCGACGTTAGCGCAGGTTGAGATAATCGATGTCAGCCTGTGTGAGGTCAATGTTCAGGCTCTCAATGCAACTGTCCGTTTCCTGCAGCTGACGCGGCCCAATCAGCGGAAAGGTTGGAAACGGCTGAGACAGAACATAGGCCAGAGCTATGTTGATCATCTCGACGCCATATTTTTCAGCCAGTTCGCCCGCTCTTTCTCGACGAGTGAAGTTGTCCTGCGAAAACCAGACCCGTTTGAGCTCTTCAATCGTTGGCTGCACACTGGTCACAACAAGATTCTCTTTGCCCTGCTCGGCGATCACCTGTCCTGCCCACGGGGTGAAAAAGCCTCGTGCCTGGGATGACCAGGGCATCAGGGCAATCTGTGTTTCCTGCAGGAAGGTCCTGTATTCATCAGATGTCGCATCTTCTGTGCCTGGCCAGATGGGTTCATTCATCTGAGCCAGGCTGAAGTTGTTGGAAACGGCGCTGAAGCCCTGTAATCCCTTTGAGGCAGCATAGCTGTTAGCTTCCCGCACGCGCTCAACACTCCAGTTTGAACCGCCAAAAGTGCGTATGCGCCCCGCCTTAACCTCATCGTTAAGCGCGTCAACAAACTCAGCGACGGGCACATCCAGATTGTCTCGATGCAGAAAATAAATGTCGACGTAGTCGGATTGCAGACGTTGCAGCGACACGTCTAACTCTTTGCTGATGATATGGGGAAAGTTGTCCGGTGTGTGTGCACCTTTACCGATAATGACAATGTCCTCTCGGATGCCGCGTGCAGTATGCCAATGCCCCAGCAGCGATTCCATGCTGCCGCCGCCGTAGATGTAAGCCGTGTCAAAGCAGTTACCACCGGCCTCAAAGTAATCATCCCACATCACACTGGCGTGACTCATGGAGGGCTGGTTGTCGCAACCCATGACAAGACGGGCAACGGGCTTGTCGAGGTGGTTGACTGAACCTTTAGAGATTCTGTTGCCCGGTTTCGACAGCGCACCGAGCAGGGGGCCGCGGTGGCTTTGTGGTTGCTCAATGTCGTAGCTCAGGCCAATCGCTTTGCGCCACTGATCCAGCGCCAGGGCATTGTTCAGCGAGTCCTGCCAGGTCAGGATGTCCGATTGTCTATTACCTGCGGCAATGTGGTGCGCCACATGGTCCGCTTCAATCTTATACAGCCCCTCACTGTGGCCGCTGACAACTTCAGTGTCTGCACCGCGCTTTATATTGAAAGACCAGTTCTGCGCCTCGTCCAGCGGCAACCACGGACTGGGGACATGAATGCTGCCTTTGCTGCCGTAAACAGTGGCTGTGTTGCCCAGGTTTAGTGACACGGCAGTGGATATCTGCGCCCCAAGTCCATTGTCAAACTTGAGCAGAGCGGTGGACCACTCGTCGACGCCGGTTTGCCCAAGCTTGCCGTGTGCCGCCATGGCTACCGGTTCACTGCCTGCGATGGCACGTGCGAAAGACAGCGGATAACAACCGACATCCATGATGCCACCACCTGCCAGGTGATTAGCAAACAGCCGCGAGTCCGCGTCAAAGGCGGCATGGTAGCCAAACTGCGCTTCAATGTGCCTGACTTCACCAATCTCACCGCTGCGGACAGCCTCAACTATGGCCAGCATCTGCGGATGCAGGCGATACATGAATGCTTCCATAAGGAAGACGTTGTGCCGTGCTGCACAGGTCACCATGGCCATACTTTCAGCATGATTAAGCCCCATGGGCTTTTCACAGAGCACGTGTTTGCCAGCCTGCATCGCGCGGATTGTCCAGGCAGCGTGTTCCGTATGGGGTGTGCAAACGTAAATGGCATCGACCTGCGGGTCGTTGATGAGTCCGTCATAGCTGTCATGACAGGACAGCTTAAGGTCAGAAAATGCCTCAGCAAAAGCCTGTGCACCTGCTGCTGAGCGGCTGCCGACGGCAATCAGTTTATGCGCCGCCGTGCTGCTGATGGCCTTTGCAAAAGTTTTGCCAATAGTGCCTGTGGCCAGGATGCCCCAACGTAGTGACATAGAGATGCTCGCGATGTTCTGTGGACGCGGCAACATAGGGTTTGGCGCCGTATTTAGCAAGGTGTGTAAAGATATTGTCGACCACAGAAACCTGTGACCGATGTCACAACAGCTACGGCCTCTCATCGCTACAGTGGAAATTCGCAGAAGCAGTTCAGGTATTGCCTCATGATGAGGCCTTCAGCATCCGGCTCACCCTGACTACATGGATCTGCGTCTTCTCCACGTGAGTGAATGTTTGGTAGTTGCCCATGCGCCTGCATCAGAACTTCCGCACAGCCTGTCTGTTTGGTATTGCAATTTACGCCAGCCTGTCCGGTGTCGCTCTGGCTGATGACAGCTCTGCCTGGCATACACTGTCTGTTGATGATCGGCTAAAGATTCTGCGTGTATTGGACATCGAGCCATCTGCGTCGGCCAGTGTACAAAACCTTCGTGCCGGAACTGTTGCCCGGGCTGTGCGGCAAGCGGCTTTAACTGATCGCTGGTTTCAGGAGCAGCGGCAGGGTAACGACAGGAATTTGAGGCTGGTCTGGCAACGCTCTGCAAACCTGCTCAGCGTGTCCGAAGAGGGGTTGAGCCTGACGCGTCGATTCTGATTCGCACTGGCCTGTCTCTTTACCTGCTCGTCTTTATCTCTGATAGGGCCGTATCACTAAGTTTATCTGTTCCTGGAGCGTACTCATCGCGGTTTGTTTGTCCTGGCTGTGATCCAGAAAAAACAGCAAAAACGCATATTCCGTCAGGCAATACAGGGTATGTGCAAGCAGGTGCAGATCAACCTGGGCGTCCAGATGGCCCATACCCTGTGCCATTAACAGCAGTGCGTGATAACGCTCGTGTGCAATCTGATTCAGCGAGATCAGCTTGGTTTCGTCCATAGACTGGCTGAAAACTGCGACACTCACCTGGCGCCAGAGCGCCATATTCTCTTCGTTGAACTGGTCAAACCCAACCTGGTTAATCTCTGTCAGGGTCTGCAGCAGGTTGCCATCATATCGTTTGATCAGGCCATCCACGACGTTACCCCAAAGACCCACTTCCGCTGCAATGATTGCGTGCACAATCAGTGCCTTTGAGGGGAAGTAGTTATACAGGGTCTGATAACTGATGCCCGCGTGCGCCGCGATCTGGCGGGTGGTGGTGGCCTCAATACCCTGACTGCGAAACAGCTTGTCAGCCTCCGCGACAATCTTCTCCCGCGCCTGGGTTTTTTTCTGTTCGCGCAGTGACACTATTTGTTTCTCGAATGGTTTCTCGAATCGCTTCGCAAAATAATTGACATGATCAATATTTAGACTGAGTATATATTTACAGTCATCAAGTTCAAGGGCATTGTTATGCGCCCCAGGATTTACGCTGCCGTCGGATTTCTGCTACTGACCTGGTTTTCCACAGGATCTGTTCTGCGCGCTCAAGCTCCGGTTCAGGAGGCTGCACCAGATTTAGATCCCTATGCACTGGTCGAAAAAGCCCTGGATCTGACCCGCAGTAGGTCCTCGCATTCAAAAATGTCTATGACCATTTCTCGTCCAACCTGGCAGCGTACATCGAGTCTTGTGGCCTGGACCCGCGGTCGGGAAGACTCGTTGATCAGGTTCACCGCACCGGCTAAAGATGCGGGCAATGCGCTGCTGAAGCAGGGTGACAGGATGTGGACTTACAACCCCAAACTTAACCGCAATATCCGGCTGCCGAGCTCGATGATGTCTCAGAGCTGGGCAGGATCAGATTTTTCTTACAACGATTTGTCTCGCAGCGATAAATATCTGCGTCATTACGAACTGTCTCTGCAGGAAGTAACGCTCAGTGACGGAGATGCCAGGGGTGGACAGCAGCGCGTGTTCACCATCGATGCTGTGCCCAAGGAAGATGCGCCAGTGGTCTGGGGAAAGGAGCGTATGGTCATACGAGAAGATTTTGTCATGCTGGAAGTCACCTATTTTGATCAGAGCATGGTGCCTGTTAAGCGCCTGGTCAGCCTGGAGATTGGCGAATTGGGCGGGCGCACCATGGCAACGGCCATGCGCATGGATAATCTTGAAGAGCCTGATACGTTTACCGAGGTGCGCTATCAGGACATTGATTTTGATCTGCCGTTGGAAGATCGTCTGTTCACAGTGTTTGCACTGCAGTCCGGACAGACACCTTGACCCAGACGTTATCCCTACCGGTGCCAACAAAGGCATCAAAGGGCGATACAGGCCTGACCTGGCGTCTGGCGTGGCGAAATTTGTGGCGCAACCCGCGCCGGACCTGGCTGACGGCTGGTGGCATAGCGTTTGCCAGCTTGTTGGTCACGCTGAGCATGTCGCTGCAGCAGGGGTCTTACGATGCCATGGTGTCTTCTGCAACGGGCTTCTATTTGGGTCAGGCGCAGATCAACCACGTCCTCTATGAAGAAGAGGGCAAACTGGAACAGACCGTTGCGCCTGCAGACGAATTACGTCGCTCACTAGAGCAGGTTCCCGGTCTTCATGTTGCTCCAAGAGCACAGGTATTTGCGCTGGCATCCGTAGGGCAGCGCTCTTTTGGTGCCGCGGTGGTTGGCGTGGATTTTGAGGTTGAGCAGAAGCTGGTCAGCTTTTTTGATCGCGTCACCCAGGGTCGGTTGCCGGTGGATGAAGGTGAAGTGCTCGTTGGCGAAGCGCTGGCGCGTAATTTAGGCGCACAGCTGGGTGACGAGCTTGTGTTGCTGGGCACGGGCAAGGAAGGCGGCATCGGCGCCCTTGCGCTGACCATTGCCGGCCTCTATGACTCCGGGCGGCCGGAACTGGATCGCAGTCTTGTGTTTACCCATCTGGCGAGCGTGCAGAATGGTTTTGGTCTCGGCGATGAAGTGCATGCCATGGTCCTGGGGTTTGATGAGATTGAGGCGCTTGCGCCTAACCTGCCAAGGTTGAGTCGAGGCTTGCCCGACAACGCTGAATTGCGTACCTGGCAACAGCTGCTGCCAGAGGTTGTGCAGAGCATAGAGCTTGACCGGATCAGTGCGGTATTGTTTTACGGCAGCATCCTTGTCCTGGTGACGTTCTCTGTTGTGAACACATTCATCATGATTATTTTTGAACGCACGCGGGAATTTGGCATGTTGCTGGCCCTGGGGACACGGCCAGGCATTATTATGCGCCAGGTTCAGGCGGAAGCGTTGATGATGTGGCTGGTTGGAACCGCCATAGGCCTGTTGTTATCCAACCTGCTTGTGGGTTGGGCCGCGGTGCAGGGAATCCCATTAGGCATGATGGAAGAAATGGCTGCGCAATACTATATGCCCAGCCGTTTGTATCCGGCGATATCACTGTACGCCATGTCGCTGGCACCACTGGTGCTGCTGGTGGGTACGCAGTTGGCGGCTTTTTTTGTGACGCTTCGCGTGCGCCGGCTCAAGCCGGTTGAAGCGCTGCGGGCCGAGTAGGCGCGTGGCTCGATGAAGCTCCTGTTCCAACTCAGTATCCGCAATCTGTTGCGTAACAAGCGGCGTAACGCGATGCTGCTGGTGGCAATTGCCGTGGCGGTGGCCGGGGTCAATGCATCCAATACGCTGTTGCGGGGTTATCAATACGGCATGTTGGAGTCCGCGATCAATAATCTGACCGGTCATGTCAAAGTCATGGCAGAAGGATACGTGGACGACCCCAATGTGAAACACAGTTTTCAACTGAATTCGGAGCAGCTGCCACAGCTGCCTGTAGGCATGGTTGTCGGCTGGGCTGATCGGTTGCGTGTACCGGCTGTGATCATGAGTGAGCGGGAAACCCGCGGTATCGAACTGGTTGGTGTGGATCCAGCAAAAGAAAGTATTTCCTTTATCGGCGAAGCAAAGATTGAGGGTGAGTTCCTGCAAGGCGCAGACGATGGTCGTGTGTTGGTGGGCAAAGAGTTGGCGCGCCAGCTACAGACGGCAGTCGGGCGCCGACTGGTGCTGATTGCCCAGGGCGCTGATGGCCTTAATCGAGAACGGGGTTATCGAATCGCGGGCACCTACGATGCCGAAGGTACAGGTCTTGAAAAGAATTATGTATTTGTCGGTTTGAATTCGCTGCAGGCGCTGTTGGAAACTGAGGCGGTGACCGAGCTTTCAGTGCGTGTTGATCGTGAAGAGCAGCGTTTGCCGGCAAAATCTGCGTTGCGCGCCGCTTTTCCAGACCTGCAGGTGAAAGACTGGCGTGAATTGGATCCTCAGGTGGCTGAGATGTTCAAATTTGCGGATGCGTCGTTGTTCATCTGGTTTTTTCTGATGATGGGTGCCCTGACCTTCGGGCTGGTTAACTCTCTGATTGCTGCCGTGATGGAGCGCGTCAAAGAACTGGGCATGATGCGTGCGCTGGGCATGCAGAACTCAACGGTGCTGGTGCAGGTGGTACTTGAATCCATCATCCTGATGACTGTCGGTGTTGTGCTGGGTACGGGTATCAGCCTGCTGATTTACTGGAGTATCGCTGACGGTATCGATCTGTCTGCTTATGCCGAGGGAGCTGAAATGGTAGGGGTATCGAGCATACTGCAGCCGGTTCTATTGAGTGAAGATGTTTTCCTGGTGGCGGTCATGAGCATCATTCTTGGTATTCTTGCCAGTTTTTATCCCGCCTGGCGCGTTATCAAAATTCGACCACTGGATGCACTGCGGCGGTGAAAATACCAAATGAAAAAGGCTGAGGGTGCCATGGGAACTATAAAAAGTGACTGATCCGGTTGTTATCTGTCGTGGCGTCAGTCGCACCTATCAGCAGGAGTCTGTGCCTGTGCATGCACTTCGCCAGGTCGACTTAACCGTCTATCCCGGTGAGTTTGTCAGTCTGTCCGGGCCCTCCGGCTCGGGTAAATCGACCCTCTTGAACATTGTTGGCGGGCTTGACCGACCAGACGAGGGCAGTGTCTCGGTGGGTGGTGTAGATCTTGGCGAGCTGTCTGAAAGCAAGCTTGCGGACTTGCGTCTGCATAAGCTCGGATTTGTGTTTCAGGCTTATAATCTGATACCCGTGCTCAGCGCCCTGGAGAACGTGGAATTTATCATGCAGCTGCAAGGTGTATCGTCGGCTGAGCGTGCAGAGCGAGCTACAGCAGTGCTGGATCGCCTGGGCCTGGCAGATATGTTGCACCGCCGCCCTGGCGAGCTCTCTGGCGGGCAGCAGCAGCGCGTGGCTGTTGCTCGAGCGATTGTTTCGGAGCCGGTGCTTCTTCTGGCTGATGAGCCTTCCGCCAATCTGGATTCCAGCACCACAAAAGATCTGTTGGAGCTGCTGAAGCAGCTCAATGAAGAAGGCATGACAATTGTCACTGCAACCCATGACGCAATGGTGATGAGCTACGCGCTGCGCCAGGTTCACTTACTGGATGGGCGGATTGAACACGATGGTCAGACCCGGAGCGCTTAGTTTGCGCCGGGTTTCTGCCTCTTGCTGGAAGCATCTGGGTTTGGTGGTGTTTCTAATGGGTGGCGGTACCGCTCAGGCACTGGATGCAGATGTTCGCTTAAAATGGTTTGGCAGTGCTGCAGCTTTGCCTGAGCATGATCTGCAGCGGCAGATTGATAAAACGCCTGCCTATGACCAGACCTATGACATGCGTCTCATGTTCCGCCATAAGCAAGGTCCGTTCCACCTCGCGCTCGATCACTCGACGGTTCTGCTCAGTGGTGATGCGGCCAAGTTAGGTCGTGACCCGAATGCTGCGTTGGATCAGACGGTGACCAATGATGATCGTCGTTGGGCGGATATGACGTGGTCAATAGAAGAGGGTAAACGGCATCAGAGTTTTCATCGGATCGATCGCCTCTCAGTACAATGGCAGTCAGGGAACTGGAGCGTTTCCGCGGGGCGTCAGGCGGTGAGCTGGGGAAGCGGAATCGTTTTTCAACCCCTTGACCTGTTCAGTCCGTTTTCGCCTACGGTTGTTGATCGTGATTACAAACCCGGTGACGACCTGTTGCTGGTTGACCATCTTCTGGAGAGCGGTAGCGACCTGCAGTTGTTACATGTGGTGCGCAGAGATGCCGATGGCGATGTCAGCAGCCAGGTTGCCAGCACCGCGTTTAAATGGCATGGCTATGCCGGATCTTCAGAGCTGGAACTGCTTGCGGCGAGGCACTTTGACGAAGATGTTCTGGGCTTAAGTTTGCGGCGTCCATGGGGTGAGGCAATGTTCCGTGCGGATCTGGTTGCTGTGAAAAGCAAAAGCGCTGACCGCAACGAGGGCTGGCAGGTTTCGGCCATCGCTAACCTCGATTACACGCTGGTGGCCTGGGAGCGCAATGTCTACCTGTTTGGTGAATACTTCTACAACGATTGGGGTGTGGATGAACTGCCCACGCAACTGGTTGATCTGCCGACAAGCCTGGTGGACAGGCTGGCCCGTGGTGAGTTGTTCAATCTGATGCAGCACTACCTCGCGTTGGGAGGCAGTTTCGAATGGCATCCGCTGGTCAATCAGAGTGCAACTCTGATTACCAACCTGCAGGATCGCAGCACGCTGCTGCAGGTAGCGGTGGCTTTTGATCCTGGCGATCACCAAAGCCTGCAATTAGGTTTGATACAGCCACTGGGTCGGGCAGGTGATGAATTTGGCGGGATTCCCGTTGCTGGTGATCAGGTCACGACCGGCGGCGGCAGCCGAATTTATCTGCGCTGGACATACTTCTTCTGAGTAAACTTTTGCTTATGAGTCGGCACGTAAACTGTTATGGCGATGAAACAGACCAAAATCGTGCAGCACCATGTAAAACGCTGGAATAACAAACAGCACCAGAGCGGTTGCGGCGGTTAGACCAAAGGCCAGACTGATGGCCAGGGGGATAACCACCTTTGCCTGCAGGCTGGTTTCCAGCAGCAGCGGTAACAACCCGGCAACCGTGGTTATACTGGTCAGCAGAACCGCGCGAAATCTGTCAGCCGAGGCCTGGGTAACCGCGTCGTGTAACGTTTGTCCCTCACCGAGGCGCTTTTCGACAAATGTCACGAGCAGGATTGAATCGTTGACCACAATGCCAGCTAAGCTGATGAAACCTAAAATAGAGGGCATGGTCAGGTTGTAGCCAAGCAGCAGATGTCCTGCAATAACGCCTGTGAACGAAAGCGGGATAATAATCAGTACAACTAACGGTTCTATATAGCTGCGAAACTGTAGGGCAAGCAATAGATACATGGCGATAAAGCCAAGCAGAAATCCGCTGCGCATAGACGCCAGGGTCTCCGCTGAGCGTGATGCTTCGCCGGCAATCTGCAGCTCGACGTCCGGGTGAGCCGCTTGCCATACCGGTATGTAGTTCTTCTGCAGGTCGCCCAGCACCGCAGCTGAGGTGATGCGTGAGGCGTCAATATTAGCCTCCACGGTAACCGTGTTTCGCCCGTTGATGCGGTGGTAGCGCGAATAGGTCCGCTGCGGCGTAATTCTGGCAATATCCGCCAGTGATATCGCGTCTCCCTGCGGGTTGAAAACGACAAACCGGTCCAGCGCGCCGCGATCCTGTTGCGCACGCTCTGCCAGGGTGACGGTCACTTTGAATTTTTTTCGAGCTACCTGTACTTCCTGGACAAGAATAACGTTGAATGAGCCGCGCAACTGATCTGCCAGCATGGCGCTGGTAATGCCCAGATCCTGTGCGCCAGGCAGAAGTTGAAACCGATACTCCGTACGCCCCGGGCGCAAGTCGCTGGACACATCAAAAACGCCGCTATAGCGACGTAACCAGTTCTGCAGATCCTGGGTAGCCGCTACCATTGCATCGGTGTCTCTACCCTGGATCTGTAACTCCAGCGGTTTACCCTGAGGACCAATTGCCGGTTCGCTGAATTTGACGTTGACGACGTCAGGTGACGGTTGAAACCTGTCCCGCCACAGCTGGCGGATAGCACTGGAGGTGTGTGAGCGAATTTCAGGGTTCAATAGATCTACCGTAATCGTAGCAACGTGATCGCCGCTTTCGTAAGCATCGATGTTGGTTCCAAAAGTGACCAGCACCTGGCGCACGAGGGGTTGCTGGTCAGGTTGTTCAGGGGTTAGATCTGCATCAATTGCATTAAGTGCCAGCAGCAGCTGATCAATGGTTTCCTGGGTGGCTGAGAAAGGTGTGCCCGGGGTCATTAAAAGTCTGGCTTCGATGCTTTCGCTGTCCAGTTCCGGTAACGGGGAGAACCCCATCAGTCCCGTTGTCAGCAGG
>Ga0180435_10003687_pt1 | contig 15252 bp, 12 predicted proteins | sample SS_ome_3_FD_132467 | JGI IMG/M metagenome (GOLD analysis project Ga0180435, IMG submission 132467) | Hypersaline lake sediment archaeal communities from the Salton Sea, California, USA - SS_3_S_1 metaG | ecosystem: Environmental > Aquatic > Non-marine Saline and Alkaline > Hypersaline >... | reverse complement strand
GTTCGACCAGATTCCCTTCCGTGCGAGCTGGTCGATGAAGTAATCGAGTCGGTCCAGCGCTTCGGGCGACAACTTCATCGGGTCCTTAGCGTCCCATATTCCGCGCGGGAATTTTTGATTGTCCATGTGATGGAATCGCACCGAGTTGATCCCGAAGGCCCCCAGGCGCCTGGCTACGCGCGTCGCGTCGGCATGTGTGGGGAAACACGCTCCGAAGCAGAGGTTCACGCCCCATACTCGCACGCGTTTTCCGTTTTTACCGTCGCTAAAAAAATGCCCGTCGCGGGTGATAACGCGCTGCGAGTCAATTGCTATCGGCCGCGAGGTAAAGTTGATTGCGGAATTATCGGGCCAGTCGGCGGGTATAGCGAAGGGTACGAACTCATCTGCGAATCCGAACGTCGCGAGCATCGCCGACACCAGTACAACCAAAACGCACCTGGTCATAATAAAAACTCCTTTTGGTCATCTAACGAGAATACCTCCCCGGCGCGCTTACGACAATGCTTTGCCTTGGGACGTATCGCCAAGTCGTTATCGTAGAAGCGGCTTCCAGCCGCTTTATACAACGCGGCTGGAAGCCGCGTCTACGAACGGCACGACGGCTCGTCGCGTTTGCTCCTATCTTTGTGCTGTAAGTTCGCAGGCGTCGGAGATAGAATGCATGCTCGAACGATCGACCCGCGGAACCGGAATCAAGGAGATACGTTATGTTGAAGTCATTCCGAATGGTTTTCGCCATACTGGTGCTTGTCACGCTCGCCGGAAACACGATGTCAGCGGCGCCGAAAAAAGTCCGCCCCAAGCGCAAAAGCGCGCCCAGCGGGATCGAACTGCCCAAGAACATCACCAAAGACAAGCTCATCTGTTTTGCGCTGTACACCGTCCAGAAGAACGTCCTGAAACTCACCGCCCAGTTATATCCGCTGGCGAAAGACGATCCCCGTACTGTACGGCTCGAGATCAAAAAGGGTGACAAGTTCGTCCAGATCGCCGAGACCAAGGTGATCGAGCGTGGATGGACCGCGCCGTTCCGCGTGGAGAAATGGGATTCAGAGCACGATATCGAATACCGCGTGGCGCACGGTAAAACGGCGTTCTACACGGGCATCGTGCGCAGGGATCCGGTCGACAAGGATGTGATTGTGGTGGCCGCTTTCACGGGCAACTCCGTCCGCCCGCAGCACGGGGGCGACCTGCCGAAGGACGACATCGTCAAGAACCTTCAGAAGCTCAAGCCCGACCTGCTGTTCTTCTCGGGCGACCAGGTTTACGATCACAACCGCCACTACCAGGCCTGGACGCGCTTCGGGCGGGACTTCGGCGATATCATCCGCAGCACGCCGACGGTGACCATTCCCGACGATCACGACGTCGGGCAGGCGAACCTCTGGGGCGCTGGGGGGAAAAAATCGCACACCGGCGCCGGGCACGACGGCGGATACTTCAAGCCCGTCGAGTACGTCAAGGAAGTCGAGCGGGCGCAGACTTCGCACCTGCCCGACCCGTTCGACCCGACGCCGATCCTCCGCGGTATCGGCGTGTACTACACCGAACTGACCGTCGGGCGAGTGAGTTTCGCGATCATCGAAGACCGCAAGTTCAAGTCCGGCCCCCACGGTCTCGTGCCCAAGCAGGGTCCGCGCCCCGATCATATCCGCAACCCGAACTACGACCCGAAATCCGTCGACGTGCCCGGCGCCAAACTGCTCGGCGAGCGCCAGTTGAAATTCCTGCGCCACTGGGCATCGCACTGGGACGGAGCCGACATGAAGTGCGTCCTCTCGCAAACCGTTTTCGCCAACGTGGCGCACATCCACGGAGGGGCGTCAAACCGCCTCCACGCCGACATGGATTCCAACGGTTGGCCACAGACCGGGCGGAACAAGGCCCTCAGCGAGATCAGAAAGGCCTTCGCGCCGATGATCTGCGGAGACCAGCATCTTGGTACAATCGTCCATCACGGCGTTGAGGATTGGAACGACTCGGGTTACTCCTTCTGCGTACCGTCAATAGCGAACCTCTACCTACGCTGGTGGAAACCGCTGGAAGCGGGCAAAAACCACATCAAGGGAATGCCCGACTACACGGGCGAATTCCTCGACGGTTTCGCCAACAAGGTAACGATATGGGCCGCAGCCAATCCGGGCGCCCGGGCCAAGACCGGTAACAAACTCACCACTCGAGCAGCCGGCTTCGGCGTGATCAAGTTCGATCGCAAGACCCGCAAGATCACCATGGAATGCTGGCCGCGAAACATCGACGTAACAGGTCCGGCCGACAAGCAATACCCCGGTTGGCCCAAGACGATCGCCCAGGAAGACAACTACAGTCGAAAACCCGCCGCATACCTTCCGACCCTCAAGATCGCCGGCGAGAGCAATCCGGTAGTCCAGATCGTCGACGAATCGAATAACGAGATAGTCTACACGCTGCGGATCAACGGTAACACCTTCCGCCCCAAGGTGTTCAAAGAGGGCAAGTACACCGTCAAAGTTTCCCGGGGCGAGAAGGTCAAGACGATCAAAGGTATAAAATCCATCGGCCTGAAGGGTTCGGAAACGCTGGATGTGAAACTCTAATTTGCGTTATGTTTGGAATCGTGCAAACAGGAACACGACGAAAGGAGATGTAGTCATGCCGGAATTCGCGTCGCCATTTTCAGGGCTTGCAAACGATCGGAAACTCACGGATGAAGAACTCATCCGTGCGATTCGGTTGATGATTGCTGCGGAGTACGAAGCGATTCAATTGTACATGCAGCTTGCCGAATCAACAGACAACAAACTGGCCATCGAGGTCCTTAAGGACATTGCCGATGAAGAACGTGTCCATGCGGGCGAGTTTTTGAGGCTCCTGCACGAACTGGCCCCGGATGAAGAAAAATTCTATACCGAGGGCGCACAGGAAGTCGAAGAGGAGATCGAGAAGACGAAATAAAGCGCCGCCTCGAAAAATCAGCTCACAACCGGATCGCGCGCGGTTCCGGTTCGCCCGCGCCGCGGCGTCACCGGAACGGTTAATCCGCAGTGTGGTGTTAAAGACGAAATGATTGGGCAGATAAAACAATTGCGGGACATGGTTGTTCCGCTCGGTTGCGCCGTTGTCGTGCTGTTTATTTTCTTCTGCGGGTGCGATTCCCGCAATGGTAATGATGCGGACCGGGAGGGTGCGGTCGAGGCGGATAAACGTATCGCCGAGAGGGTCGCTGCACAACAGAAGAAGACCGCCGGGGACCTGGCCCGGCAGACGGCCCGGGGTCATTACATGATGGGTCAGGTCTACCAGGAGACCGGGCTGTATGACAATGCCCTGGTTGCTTACCAGAAGGCCTTGGCTGCCGATCCTGATTACGCCGAAGCGCATGTCCGCATGAGCGAGGTCTACCAGAAGATAGAGCGTTATGAAGACGCCCTGGCCTCCTGCGGGAAAGCGATCGCCGCCAGGAGCGATTTCACGGGGGCCTATGTCCAAATGAGCGATGCTTACATCGGGCTTGGGCGGTATTCCGATGCCCTTTCCGCCTGCGAACGGGCGGTTTCCATCAATGGCAATTGCGCCGAGGCCCACACGAAGATGGGTGTGGCGCTGGACGCCCTGGGGCGACACGAAAAGGCGCTGACCGCACACGAAAAAGCCATCGCCCTGAAACCGGATTACGCCGAGGCGTACAATAACCTGGCGATCGCTTTCCGCAAACTCGGGCGGCACGGCGAGGCCATTGCGGCGGCCGGAAAGGCCCTGACCTTCAAACCTCGTTACGCCGAGGCCCGCTACAATCTGGGCGTCACCCAAAGCGAGTTGGGAAAGTTCTCCGAGGCCTACACCAATTACATGCTGGCGATTTCCCTCAAGGGCGACTACGCCGAGGCCCACTACAACATAGGGCTGAATTACGAAAAGCTCGACAGGTACGCCGACGCCGTCGACGCCTACAGCGACGCTATTGAACTCGATCCGGACCGCGCCGAGGCGCACTTCAACCTGGGCTCTGTCTACGGGGAACTTGGAAAATACGCCGACGCGGTGGCTGCTTACGAACAGGCCGTCGCCCGCAACCCGGAGTACGCCGAAGCGTATTACAAACTGGGTTTCGCGCGTGACGAACTCGGGCGATACACCGATGCAATCACCGCCTACGAAAAAGTCATCGACATCGAACCGGACGGACAATTGGCCGCCCTCGCCCGCCACCATATCCACCGGTTGCGGAAGAAAGAATAGCGGCCGGTAATTGGCAGTGGGCGATTGGCGATTGGCGACGGATGTCGCGTCCCGAAAAATGTATGACTTTTCAAGGTTACAACATATTTCAGGACGGAACACAACGTGTCAGGTTCGAACTTTCAATTACCGTGTTTCAGGGGTTTTTTTGAGATTATTTTTTTGTTCAAAAAGTGCGGATTTGATCTGGTAAAACGGTGGAAAAAACAGTATTGTTCCCCCCGATATTCGACATACATATGAAATATGCTGGCGAATATTGCCGATATTTTCAGCGACAAGCAATTGCGGTAATGATGCCGTGAACTGAAAATGAGGATACTGCCATGGATATGTATGCTTGCGATCTGTGTGGGTACTACTACGATCCGGAGTATGGCGACGAGGAAAATCACATCCTCAGAGGCACCGCTTTCGAGGAGTTGCCGTCGGATTGGGTCTGTCCTTCCTGTGGCGCGTCGAAACATGAGTTCTGCAGGTTCGACGAGGTGCAGTTTGACGACTACGCCGACTACGACCTGTCCTACGAACAAGACGAATACTAGCCGCCCCAACAAGCAAACCTGATCAGAGGCGACATCGGGAACTCCGATGACGCCCGTGGGGGGTATGTCTACGGTGTTTCCCGCAGGCAACTGTCGAGTGATGTGCTTTTCTTGAATGTTTGTCAGCAATATGGTATCAAGTCGTTTTCAACCCTTGGGCCGAAGCGGTGAGGTTCATATATTGGCGGGCAGTGATGATAGTTTATGCGGCCATCTATACCGGGGCGATGTTGCTGGCGTTAATAGCCACGCCGCTGATGGTTCGTGCTGCGCACTGGTGGCGGGTTCTCGACCGCCCGGGCACGCGCAGGGTTCATTCGGTGGCTGTGCCCCGCCTGGGTGGTGTGGCGGTTTTTGCGGCATTGGTGATTCCGATCGTGGTGCTTCAGTTCTTCGACACCGCCTTCACCCGCGGATTGGTCGATCCCGCCGCTCACGTCCAGCACGTCCATGTCGTGGCGTTGTTGGTCACGGGCGGTTTTGTGTTTGCCATTGGCCTGGTCGACGACATGGTGGGCATGGGCGTGCGGACGAAACTCGTTGCGCAGATTACAGCGGCAGCAATCGCGTGCGCGATGGGCATCCGGATCGATTTCATCGGGCTCAGCGAGGAAGCGATAATAGAGTTTGGCTGGTGGGCCTGGCCGCTGACGATTCTCTGGGTGGTTTCGGTGACCAATGCGGTAAACCTGATCGACGGGCTGGACGGTCTGGCTGCGGGCATATCGCTGATAGCATGCGGCGTGATGCTGGTGTTTGCGGGTTACACTCAGAACGTTCCGATGACGGTGTTGATGACGGCGATGCTTGGAAGCCTGACGGGTTTCCTGTTCTTTAATTTTAATCCGGCCAGAATATTTCTGGGCGACTGCGGCAGTATGTTTTTGGGTTATTTTCTCGCGACGACGAGCGTTATGTGTTCGATGAAATCCGCGGCGTTGGTGGGTTTGGCGTTACCGGCGGTAGCGTTGGGGCTGCCGATTTTCGACACGCTGTTCAGCATGTTACGGCGGGCGCTGGAGCGGCGTTCGATGTTCGGTCCCGACCGTAAGCATATCCATCATCGCCTGATCGATATGGGCCTGCATCAGCGTCATGCGGTGATCATCATGTACGCGATAACCACCTTGGCGGCCGGGATCGGTATGTTGATGATACTGGTGAAGGATGTGGGGGGCATCACGTTGATACTGATCGGTGCGCTGCTTCCGAGTCTGCTGGTTTTCCGGGCGGTCGGGGCGATGCGGATCCGCGAGGCGTTTCTGACTTTCCAGCGCAACAGGTCGATCTCCCGTGAAGTCAAAGGCCAGAAGCGCGATTCCGAGGAAATGCGCCTCAGGCTGCAGGAAGCGACGACACTGGACCAATGGTGGAAAGCACTTCGCCGCGCAGCGAGGGAAATGGGTTTTGCCCGGATGTTGATACAACTCGAACTGCCCGGAGAACCGGTTCGGCGTCTGCTGTGGCGTCTTCCGCACCGGCAGGTTGCCGGTGACAGGATGATGCAGGCGACTTACCCTCTGGGATATCGTAAGGGCGGAAGCCCGCTGCATGTCGAGATCGACGTGCCCGTTGAAGAGGCGTTGGAGTCTGCAGGAACGAGCGTGGCGCTGTTCGGGCGGTTGCTCGACGAATGCGATCTGGCGCGTCTGCGAAAACTCACGCAAAACGGAAAACCCATTGACGATCAGAGTGACGATTCCGAAGAGAGGTTGGAGGTAAGTACGCTTGGACCCGAGATATAAACGCCTGGACGACTTATTGTATCCGGGCGGTTTTATCGGCGCCTCTGAGTCTCTGTGTTGCAATCAAAACCGCTCGATATCCGATGACATCAGATGCGATTGCCCCGGGACTCCGCTGGTTTCCATTGCCAACCGAGTAATGTACTGTTACCGTTAGGATGACGCGGTCCTTGCGCAGCTCGGACACCTGGCGAGGCGACGGGCCTATGAATATCTCCACCACGATCGGTGCGTGGGGAAATCGATACACGTATTTCGCAGTACTGGTGAAGACTGCGGTACGGCGGAAACTTAAGGCGGATATTTCACCATGTTTTTCTCGCCGTCGGAAAAAATGGTTGTTATGGCGGTTGATTGAATATCTTATGGGCGTTCTGTATGAACTACATGAATGCATTTTATCCCGAGAGCCGAATCGGCGGATTCACCGATCTGGACGGTACAATCACCTTCTATACTCGTATCGGGGTTCTCACCGGGCCGGAGTCGGTCGTTCTGGACGTCGGATGCGGGCGCGGTGAATATGCCGCCGACCCCGTAACCGTCCGAAGAGAGCTTCGAATCTTCCGTGGTAGATGTGCGAAGGTTATTGGTATAGACGTCGACCCGGCGGCGGAAGCAAACCCGTTCATCGACGAGTTTCGCCTGATCGAATCGCGGCGCTGGCGACTCGACGATGAGTCCGTCGACACGTGCATCTGCGATACAGTCCTGGAACACATCGAGGATCCCGATCGATTTTTTGCCGAGGCCGCCAGGGTGATCCGCCCCGGCGGGCATCTCTGCCTGCGCACGCCAAACGTCCTGAGTTACTTCGGGCTGCTGTCAAAACTCATCCCGAACAAGCGCCATGCCGCGGTGTTGGCCAAAGTCCAGACCGACCGGGCGAGCGAGGATGTCTTTCCCACGCTATACAAGTGCAACACCCGCGCCAAGCTCCGGGCGATGTTCAGAAAACACCGTTTTGATGCGGCCGTGTACGGGTATGAAGCAGAACCGTCTTACCTGTCCTTCTCGAAACTCGCATACGCCCTGGGCGTTCTGCATCAGAAATTAGCCCCCAACGCCCTGAAGGTCTCGCTGATGGCCTTTGGGAGAAAACTTCCCGCACTGACCGCCGGTGCGGAAGATTCGGAGGGTCGATGAACGTTGTTCACCTGGCAGATTCGCTGAACCTGTCCATGGGTGGTCCGCCCAGGTCGATAGTTGGTTTATGCGAACACCTCGCGCCGCTGACCGACCGCCTCGACCTGTGCTGCGTGGATCTGGGTTCGGACTTTGGTCCGCGCGTTGGCGTCGACACCTCGCTCGTGAATCTGACGGAAGTCTCATGCCGCGTGTGGAAATCTTTGAGGCTCTACATTCCCAGGGGGCTTGGATCGGTCCTGAAGGACAAGGCGGTCTCGGCGGATATTATCCATTCACACGGGCTGTGGGCGCCTGCCAACGCAATCGCCGCCCAAACCGCCTGGAAGGCTCGCGTGCCCCACATTATAACACCGCAGGGCGCCTTTGCGCCCGAAGCGCTGGCAATATCGGCGTGGAAAAAAGCGATCTTCAAGCGATTGTGCGTGAACCGAACGCTGCAGCGGGCGGCGTGCCTGCACGCGGTGACCGAGCGCGAAGCATCGCATATCCGCCGGTTCGGTTTGACCAACCCCATCGCCATAGTGCCCAACGGCGTGTCCGTTTCACAACCGCTCGATGTCCCCGACGCGGCGCCCACGCGGGACTGGGGCGCGCACTTCGGGGGAAAAAAACTCATTGTGTTCCTGGGGAGAATGCACCCGATAAAGGGCCTGGACATCCTCATAGAAGCCTGGAGACGAATCGCCGACGAGTTCACTGATTGGCATCTCGTCTTGATCGGACCGGACGAAGATGGGTATCTCGCTACGATCGAATCACAAGTCGAAACCGCCAACCTTGCGGGACGCGTGTCGTTTCCGCGCTATCTGCCCGCTTCGGACAAAGACTCTCTCCTTTCGGCCGCCGACCTGTTTGTCCTGCCAAGCCGCTCGGAAGGAATGAGCATCGCGCTGCTGGAAGCGATGGCTGCGGGACTTCCCGTTGTGATAACAAGATCCTGCAACTTCCCCGCCGCCAAGGAGTCCGGCGCAGGGTTTGTCGTAGACCCGGATGCCGAGTCACTTGCTGCCGGCCTGGCGAAAATGCTGAAAACGCCCGACGCTCAGCGTTCGGAAATGGGCGCTCGCGCCGCGGACCTGGTTCGCGCCGACTACTCATGGGATTCCGTCGCCCGAGAGATACTGGAAGTCTATAAGTGGATGCTGGGCCGGCGAGATGCGCCGCAATGCGTTCGAATGGACTGAGTTTTCCAGCCGATCGCTCAGGCGGGAACTTGAGTGCAGCCTGCGAATATTCTCTCAAGAAAAGAATCTCGATTATCCGAAAAAGCCCTTTAGGTATACGTGCGCCGGGAGTCAACGTTTACACTCACCGGATTTTCACCCGCAGGCTGCCGTGGATTCGGTTGCCCGGTGGTCCGGCGGCGGTAATGCGTTAACCGGGCTCCGGATGCCCGAAAAAATGAAAAAAAGTCTGGACATTCCAACTGGTCGAAAGTAGTATCCCGCGCAGTTCGGATTGCAGGCTTATGATGTCCTTGATCGTGTCAATGGCATCATTGCACCATTTGTCCGCCATATTGAATTCATCATATTATTTCGTTTGTACACGAACCTGGCCTGACGGATCAGGCAGAGAAAGGAAATGGAGATGAAGAATCGTTTGGTTTTGCCCGTCGTGTTGGTGATGTTTGGGGCGGTTGTCCTTGTGGCTGCGACGGCGACCGCCGCCGACAAGCCCGAGCAGGACGTCAGCGCCTTGATAAAAGCGTTGACCGAACGCCTGGAAGCCCAGGACAAGAAGATTTCCACGCTGGAATCGAGACTCACCGACGAAGCTCTCCAGGCCGCGCGCCACGACGAAATCGCCAAGATCATGTCGGAGATGCGCGCCGACGCAAGCAAGCGCGATCCCTTGCCTCAATGGCTTGACAATCTGACGTTCTTCGGCGACTTGCGTTTGCGGTACGAACATCGCGCCTCCGATGGAATACAGAGGAGAGAGCGTAATCGTTATCGCTTCCGCCTGCGTTTCGGATTCATCAAGTCCTGGTTGGACGATCAAATGAAAGTCGGTTTTCGCCTGGCAAGCGGTGAAACCAATAATGCGCGAAGTACAAACCAGACCATGACCGGTGCGTTCACCTCGAAGGATGTCTGGATCGATCAGGTGTACGCCGTGTACACGCCCAACGCGATTCCCGGTTTGACGGTGATCGGTGGTAAGATACCAAACGTGCTTGAGCACACCGACCTGATGTTTGATCCCGATCTCAATCCAGAGGGTTTCGCGATCGCCTATCAGCGGGAATTGTGTGGAATTGATGTGTTCGGTAAGTTCGGGCACATAGCCGTCAACGAGGTAAACCAGCAGAATGCTGCCGGTACGATCGGTCACGACACCATATTGAACGTCTACCAGGCCGGTTTCAAGGCGCCGATGCCGTTTGGGATCAAGACGACGGTTGCCGCCGCATGGTACGATTTCGAGAACTATGAAGACGCCGCAAATACGGTCGTGGCTGCTCTGGGCGCCGGTGGAGTAAATGGTTGGAACAGAGACATGAAGATCATGAACGTTCTGGCCAAAGCCGAATTCAAGGCTTTCGAACTCCCGTGGCAGGTGTACGTCGACTGGGTGCATAACTCAGAAGATAACGACGAGACCGCCGACTTCGAAAACGCCGACGACGGATATGCCCTTGGCGTGAAAGTCGGAAAGAACAAGAAGCAGGGCGACTGGTCAGTGGGTTATCAGTTCAAGTACATTGAATTCAACTCCACGCCCGCCATATTGAACGATTCTGACTTTGCGACGGACGGTCCCGGACTCGGTGCGACAACGAACGTTAAAGGCCACGTTTTCAGAACCGCGTACAATCTTACCGATTTCCTGACGGCCGGCGGAAACTTCTTCCTTGTCCAGCCGATTACAGGCGATCGCGACGAGAACAACTTCATCATGCAATTCGACCTGATCTGGAAGTTCTAGTCGCAAGTAGTCAAAGCAGATAGTTTTTCCGCAGGCCGGACCGGGCAAGCCAACCCGTTCCGGCCTCGGTCTTTGTATGGGGACCTGCGAGGCGGAGGCAGGCGTCTCGATGTGGGAATTCCCGTGCGTTGACGCGGGTTAGGTCTTATACTGATGTGCAACAGCAGTAGAGAAGTCTCCGACCCGGTGAGGTCTAAGGCTCGTAGCTGCGGCGCCCGGGCGACAGGGCATGGATGGAAACATACATGCCTCCCGCGTTTGCAAAGGAGACGCCTGATGACCGTTAGTCCCCGCAAAACATGGGGGAGAATCCTCAGTTGTGTCAAACCGCTCGGATCGATCCGCAAACCGCCCGGGGAAACATTCGGATACTGCTTCGCACAAGATGTTCGCACCGGGTGCGACATGCCTTCAACCGATTGCATGCGCGGGGAGCAGACCGATGGTTGACCACCTGCCGATACTCGGAATCTGTGGTTGGAGCGGTTCGGGAAAAACCACTCTCATCGAACAGGTGGTCCCCGCCCTGATCGCCGGCGGGCTCAAGGTGGTGGTCCTCAAGCACAACGCTCACGGTCTGGACGTAGACCGCCCGGGAAAGGACAGCGACCGGTTCTTCAACACCGGGGCGGACGTGCTGGCACAGGGTCCGGACCAGGCATTTTTCCGGACACACCGCGATGGTGGCGAACTGGTAGAACTGCTTGCCCCTCTGGCCGACAAGTACGATCTCGTACTGGTCGAGGGACACAAACACATGGCGCTACCGAAAGTCTGGTTGCTGAGTGACGACGAAACCGCTCCTCCCGCCGAGGCCGGCGAACCGCTGACCGTGCTTTCGAGAGACGCCGACCGCCCGGCCGCCGTAAAACCGCTGATCGACAAGTTCCTGATCGATTGCATAGAAAACGAACCGATAACCGGCTGCGTGCTGATAGGGGGCAAGTCCGCAAGGATGGGGCGCCCCAAGCATCTGATAAAAACCGACGGGCGGACGTGGTTGGCCCGGACGATTGAATACTTCGAGCAGGTGACCTCGACGATCGTGATTTCGGGCGCCGGCGCCGTGCCCGATGAACTGTCCCACTGCGTTCGCCTGAGCGATGTCGCCGGCGCGCGCGGTCCGATGTCCGGACTGCTGTCGATGATGCGCTGGGCGCCGGGGGTGTCGTGGCTGGTCGCCGCCTGCGATATGCCCGATCTCACACCGGACGCGCTGCAATGGCTGCTTTCGACCCGCGCGCCGGGCAAGTGGGCAACCATGCCAAAGGTTGGCGGGGCAAAAAGCGCCGAACCGCTGCTGGCGTATTACAACTTCCGGTTCTGCACCCTGCTGGAAACCCAAGCCGCCGCGAACAACTACCGCCTGAACGACCTGGCCGATAATCTCAAAACCGCCACGCCATCCGTACCGAAAGAACTCGCCCGCGCCTGGCGGAACGCAAATTCACCACGAGACCTTTGATGGAAGATGGAAGCCCAAAAACGTGAAACTCCCGGGAATGTTCGCACTTATTGCGATACCGCCGCGGCCGTCCTGCCAGTCGAACTTATCAGTGTATGAAAAGCAAACCCCAGACAACTGACCAGGCCCTTATGATCCGGTTCATCACCGAACTGGATTCGCAGGCTTTCGACCAGATCGTCGTCCGGTACATCCGTCCGGCTCTGGCGGTGGCCAGGCAGTATCTTCGGGATTCATCACTGGCCGAGGACGCCGTGCAGACCGCAATGCTGCAGGTGATCAGGCAGCGCCGAAAATACCAACCGTCTCGACCATTCGCCAATTGGTTCTACACGATCCTTCGCAACACCTGTCGGGACATGCTGAGACGTCAGCTCCGCCAGACCAGACTCCTGCGCCACGCCGTTACGGCGCGCACTGCCCGGAGCCCCCGCGCACCGGGCGGGGAGTTGGAAACCCGGGATATGCTGGAAATCCTGCCCGAGCTTTCGCGGGAGGTGCTGGAATTGAGAATCCTCCACGGATTGGCATTCAAGGATATCGCCGCAGCCATGGATATTTCCCTGGAAGCCGCCAAGAAGCGGGCCCAGCGTGGCTTGCGCATGCTTCGAGAGGCCCATGCAGACCGGACAAACCGAGAAAATAACAAAAATCCCACCATCGACGTCCCAAAAAGGATGTTCGGAACGTAGTCGAATACGGTAGAAAGAAACATGGGCGATTATCCCGACAATAATCTTCAATGCCGAGACATCCAGGACGACCTGGAAATGCTGGTTCTGGGGGAAATGCCTCCCGACTGCCAACTGGTCATGGAAGATCATCTCGCCCTCTGCGACCGCTGCCGAAAAATCGAGCAGGACTACCGCATGATCCTGCACGAAATCAAGCACTCTACCCCTGTCGAAACACCCGGCGCTTCCATCGTAGCATCCATCCAATCAACCGTGCGGAACGAAATCACCACACAAAAAAACCGCGGATTCCGGCGCCGGATCGTATTGGCCGTCGGGTCGGTTGCAGCCGTGCTGCTGTTCGGGATGAGCGGATTTTACGCCTACCGATCGGACAGGACCACAACCCCTGCCGCCGGGAAAATCGACATCCAGACCTCGCCGGTCGCCGTGGAGAAATGGCGATACCACGACCTGACCGCACAGAGCGATGCGCCGGGCGAACTCCCCGTCGTTCGGGGTAATATCTTTTACAGTCTCCAACAAGAGGTGGCGAAATCGCGGATTCACGCGATCGACGTCCGGAGCGGAAAGTTGCTGTGGATGTCCCGGTTCCAGAACATTCATTACCTGGCCGCCGATGACAGGCGGGCGTTTGGGTTGGTCCGTTCGGATTCCCGCCACCTTATGCTGGTCGCCATGGATTCGAACACGGGCGAGACTGCATGGCGATACACGCGGGAAAGCCCCAACCGTCTCGAAGCTCCTTATCGCCCCACGCCCCATCAAAACGGGACGTTGTCCTGGATCGTAAACTCCAAGCTGCACGTCCTCGACTCTGCGACGGGCAAACCGATCTGGACCAGGCCCGTCTCCAACGCCGGCGCCTTGTCCTGCGCGCTGGTCAGCGGCCGGGACCTTTACGTCGCCACCGCCGACTCGCTGCACTGCCTTGACGCCCAAAGCGGAGATGAGCGGTGGACCAGGACGTTCGATCAGAAAGCCTTAAACTATAAACGTCCTGTTATCGCCTTGTCGGGACGGGAAATATACATCGTTCGCCAGCGCCTTAGGCGCCCTCCGCAGGTGTTGTGTATGGACCTGGAGCGTCAGAAGGTGCTCTGGAAGAAGATCATCCCGTTCCTTCCGCAATCGATCCTGGCGACCGGGCAAGGCGTCTTTCTTCGCGGTAGTGAAATCCAGGCCCTTCGTCGTTGCGACGGGTCTCGGATATGGAGTTATCCCAGCGCGGGGTGCGGACCTATGACGCTTCGGGACGGGCATATCCATTTCGCCAGCGCCGTTCAGGACGGGCAGGTCATTGCGCTGGATCAAAGCACGGGACGCGAGGTTTGGCGCATCGGGGGCCTCCGCTCCTGTAGTTCATTCACCCTGATCGGGGACACCGGATATATCCAGACCAACGACGGTATTGTCCGGGCGATCGCCCTTGTAACCCCGGGCCAATCCTGACCGGGCGTTTTTTTCGTCCCTGATGTCCCCTTATCACTTCGGGAAGCGTAATGCTTTTACTGCATGATTTTATGCGAATTACGGGGCGGCCCGTTCGGTCGCCCCCCCGTTTTATAACTGAATCGAAAGATGCTTGACTTAGAATGAATATGAAAAACATGATATATTGCGTGGTGGGGCTGATGGTTTTGGGGACCGTGTTTTCTTCCGTCCGGGCCGACGACCAGCCTGCTGCTGAAGTCCCCGATCCACCGGCGGAGGGACAGGCCAAGGAAAAACTGCCCGACGTGGTTATTGTAGGCCAGGACCAGGAAGCGGTGCCCGAGCGTGAAGACTACACCACCTTGCCCCCAAGGGACCTGGTCGCGCGCCCGGTGGTCGAATCGCCCGGTCTGGAGACTTCAACCAGCGTTGTGGGTCGCGCCGAGATCGAGCGCCAAAATCCCGATTCGGTCGTCGACGCGCTGAAATACATTCCGGGCGCCTGGACGGAGACTCGCGGTCGGAAGGTCAAGAAATTCTTCTCCGTCCGCGGACAGAGGTATCCGTATCCCGGTTATGCGATCGACGGCGCGTGGTTCCGCGAGCTGCAGGAAACCAATTATTTCTTCAACGCGGCCCTGGTCGAGCGCATCGAGGTCGTTCGCTCCAGCAGCGCCCTGCTGCTGGGTCCGGGCGGTATGACCGGTATGATCAACATTATCCCGCGCACTTTCAAGGCGCCCGAAACGCGGATCGAAACCATCTTCGGCGAGCATCACAGGACGCGGACCAACATCATCCACGGAAACGGCACGGAGAAACTTTCTTATGCTGTCGGCGTTGGATACGACGGGATCCGCGGTCCAGCCGGCATGAACGCTTCTGAGAACATCACGAATTTCTACACGCGCCTGGCGTATCGACCGGTGAAGGAAATCACCCTCGAATTGAATGCCTACGGCCTGGTCGGCGACCGCCATCTGAAACTGGCCGAGGCCCCGGCGTCGAACGTGCTCCGGACGAGGCGCGATCATTTCGACCCCATGCGTTCGAGCATCGTGATC
>Ga0180435_10003686_pt1 | contig 15253 bp, 16 predicted proteins | sample SS_ome_3_FD_132467 | JGI IMG/M metagenome (GOLD analysis project Ga0180435, IMG submission 132467) | Hypersaline lake sediment archaeal communities from the Salton Sea, California, USA - SS_3_S_1 metaG | ecosystem: Environmental > Aquatic > Non-marine Saline and Alkaline > Hypersaline >... | reverse complement strand
TCCACCGAATCGGCCCATTGCACGTCCACCCAGCTCTGCCCCTGGCGCCGGAAGTCACCCAGGTTCGGGCACTGTTGATGGTGCACCACCATGCCGCGCCCCGGGCTGAAAGTGGCCACCACCGGATCGCCGGGGATCGGGCCACAGCATTTGCCATAGTTGACCACCAGCCCCTCACTGCCCTGTATGCTCAGCGAGCCCGAGGCAGAGGCCTCGGCTTCTTCCTGGCTTTCCGGTTCCGCTACCACGAGCAGGCGTGCAACCAGTCTTGCCATACGGTTGCCCAACCCTATCTGCTCCAGCAGGCGATCGAAATTCTCGTGCCCCAACTCGGCAACCACGTCGGCAAGCTCTTCTTCACCGACGTCGTCGAGCCGGTAGCCCAACTGCTCCAACTCGCGTTCGAGCATACGTTGCCCGAGCGCCGCCGCTTCGCGATTTTCCAGGCGCTTGAGGTAGGCGCGGATCGTCGCGCGCGCCTTGCCGGTGACCACGAAGTTGAGCCACGCCGGGTTGGGACGCCCATCCTCCTTGGTCATGATTTCCACGGTCTGCCCGCTGTGCAGGGGCGTGCGCAAGGGCGCCAGGCGACGATCCACGCGCGCCGCAACACACTGGTTGCCGACATCGGAATGCACGGCATAGGCGAAATCAATCACGGTGGAACCCCGCGGCAGGACGATGATCTTGCCACGCGGGGTGAACACGTAGACCTCGTCCGGGAACAGGTCGACCTTGACGTGCTCCAAAAACTCCATCGAGTCACCGGAACTCTTCTGTACTTCCAACAGGTTACGCAGCCACTCGGCCGCCGCATCCGTGGTGATGCTGCCGCCTTGCGTCCCCTTGTAGTGCCAGTGGGCGGCAATGCCCTCTTCCGCCACCTTGTGCATATCCAAGGTACGAATCTGGATCTCGATCGGGATACCCTGTGGGCCAAACAGCACTGTGTGCAGGGACTGGTAGCCATTCGCCTTGGGGATCGCGATGTAATCTTTGAAGCGGCCAGGCATCGGGCGGTACAGGTTGTGAACCACGCCGAGCACCCGGTAGCAGGTATCCACCGAATCGACCACGATCCGGAAAGCAAACACATCGGCCAGCTCGGACAAAGAGACCTTCTTGTCACGCATCTTGCGATAGACGCTGTAGACGCGCTTCTGTCGTCCCCGCACGTCGCCTTCCAGGCCTTCCTGCTCGAGACGACTGTTAATCAACTGTTCTACATCGGCGACCAGTTCACGGCGATTGCCGCAGAGCTTTTTCAGCGCACCGCGCAACACCCTGTCGCGCCATGGCCAGTGCGCCGCCATGCCCAATTCCTCAAGCTCGTGGCGAATGCTGTTAATACCCAGGCGGTTGGCAATGGGAGCGTAGATTTCGAGGGTTTCGCGTGCGATGCGGCGCGACTTGGCTGGCTTCATGACCCCGAGGGTGCGCATATTGTGCAAGCGATCGGCCAGCTTGATCAGGATAACCCGGATGTCCTTCGTCATCGCGAGCAGCATCTTACGGAAATTCTCCGCCTGGGCCTCGGCACGCGAGCGGAATCTGAGATGGGTCAGCTTGCTGACCCCGTCCACAAGCTCAGCGATTTCCTTGCCGAATTCGTTGGCCAGCTGCTCCTTGGCAAACTGGGTATCCTCAATCACGTCGTGCAGGATCGCCGCCATCAGGCATTTGTGATCCATACGCAGCCTGGCAAGGATGCGTGCCACCGCCACCGGGTGATAGATATAGGGCTCGCCGGAAAGACGTTTTTGGCCCTCGTGGGCCTCGGCACCGAACAGGTAGGCGCGGTAGACCTCGCGCACCTGGTCGGATGGCAGGTAGGTATCCAGTTCGGAAAGCAGGTCACTGACGAGAAAACGCGCCTGCGTAGCGTACGGGTTGCCCCCTTTGGGGCCGGCAGGGATAGGGGGGTCTGCCGCGTCGATACTCACTGCGAAACTACCTCTGTAACCACGGGGTTCAACCTAAAGTGTACAGACTGGCAGCGAGTTGGGGGCATCAGCCCTCGTCTTTCGGCTCCTCGACCACGCCCAACTCCCCCGCCAACGCGGCTGCCAGTTCGTCATCGATGGATTCTTCGCTCTCTTCCTCTTCGGTGAGGATGTCGCGAGTAATCAGGCCATCGGCGATTTCACGCAGGGCGACCACGGTCGGCTTGTCATTCTCCCAGGGCAGCAACGGATCAACGCCATTGCTGAGCTGACGCGCGCGCTTGGCGGCGATCAAAACCAGGTCGAAACGGTTGTCGAGATTGTCCAGGCAATCCTCAACGGTAATACGGGCCATGAGAGTCTCCGAATACGAATTCTGCAGGGATAACGGCGAATTCTACGATACTTTCCAGTCGATCGCCTAGTTCTTCTCGGACCCGCGCTTCAGCACTGCCGCACGCGCCTGCTCGATCTCCTGCGGCGACATCTGCTGCAACACCTCCTTGATATAGGCCTCGGCGCGCTTGCTGCCATTGGCATCCGCCAGGGTCAGCCACTCCAGCGCGGTGGTCAGGTCTTTCTCTACCAGCTTGCCTTCCACCAGCAATTTTCCCAGCGCAAACTGGGCCGTAGCGAAACCCTGGTCGGCCGATTCGGTGTAGTAGCGAAGAGACTTGGCGAGGTCCCTGTCGGCACCGAACTGCGCAAACCGGTACATGGTCGCAACCACGTACTGCGCCTTGGCTGAGCCGTGATCCGCAGCCAGCAGATAAAGCTCGCGCGCCCTGTTCTCGTCCACCTCGACCCCGGCACCATTCGCGTACATCCAGGCCATGGTGATCAGGGCATTCTCATGGCCTTGGCGGGCTGCCTGACTGAACCAGGACATCGCCTTTTGCTGGTCCATTTCGATACCGTCGTCGCCATTGCCATACATCACCCCCAAGCGGAACTGTGCCTCGGCATTGCCCTGCTCCGCCGCCAGGCGGAGCGCCGCTATCGCCTTGGACACATCGGAAGTACTGGCGCTGTTCTGATCGTCGCTCATGGATTCGTTACTGCTCGTGACAAAAGGGGGAATTCTACGCCACCGCCGCAGGCTGATTCCGCGGAGCTTCTGCGGAATGGCCTCAGGACTTGCTGCCGACCCGGCGCTGAATCTCCTCACGCAACTTCTTATCCGTCACCACCTGGAAAAAACGGCGACTTTCATACTCATCCTCGGATATCCGTTCACCGGCCACGCTACGCACAGGCGCCTCGCGTACGATCAACCAGTGAGTGTGCCGGCGCAGGTCGGGATAGCGCCCCGCGTAAAAAAGGCCTCGCTCCCCCGGCAACTGCAGACGGTGCAACTTCAGCCCCTTCATCAGTTGCACAAAGGCGGGAGTTTCCAGTTCGATACCATTGACATTGAAGCGGGTCAGAATCCCCTCTTCACTTTCGACATCGTAGCGGCTGACCACCTCCACGCCGGACCTGGTCTCCTCGGCTTCCAGCAAACCACGCAATCGCGAGTCGCAGGAGGAGAGCCGATCTGCACGATTGATCGCCGGCGAGATCATGATCTTGTGCCCTTCGTCGTATAGGTAAGTCGGGGCCTCGTTCGAATAGGCGATACCGATACCGAGTTCGAGCAAGGGAAGCTCCAGGCGCAGACTGCGTGCATTCTTGAGCTCGACCACTTCGAGTATGCGTTGGGCCAGGCCGCAGGCGCGGGCAACCGCCAACTGCTCACCTTCCGCACCACGCTCGATCACCGCCAGGATCACCGCATCGCCTTCGACAAACACCTTTTCAGCGCCGAAATCTTTCAGCAACGCGGTGATCGGGTCGTAGAAATCACGACTGAAATAGGCCGCCGGGTTCAGGTTGCGCGCACGCATCGTCGCGGTGATCTCGGTCGAGCCACGCAGGTCGGCCTTGATGATCACATGCCCGGCTGCCGGCACATCAACCTCGTCGTCTCCAGTACTGGTTTCCCGGAAAACCTGTAACAGGTTGTTGGCGAGGGACATCTCCTGTTCCCGGGAATCGTATAACAGGTGCACATCCTCGATGCCATTGAGCATCCACCATGCCAGCTTGAGCTGGTAGCGGTAACTGATCGCATCATGCACGCACTGCAGAATCTGCTTGCGTTGTTCGTCTTTCGATGCCCCGGCATGCAGTTTGACCTGTTCCTCCAGGCGACGTGCCATCGCTTCGGCATCCTCGACATCTGACAGGGAACGGAGTCGCTTCAGCAATTCGCGCCGCGACAGGTCACCGAGCAGGAAGGAATACACGAGATCCACGCTGTGCGGCAGGCCCAGGGCCGGATAGATGGCCTTCAGCAGATAAGAGGCCCGAATTTCGTTCAACAAGCCGGTTTTTCTCAGGCGCCCATAGAGGTTCTTGAAACGGTGCTTGAACACCTTCAGGAGCCGCTTGTCCCCCCAACGGCCCAACCTAGGCCAGGTATCGCCCAGCCCACCCAGAAGCTCCACCACGGCTGCGGCATCGTCGAACGCATGCGGCACCCCTTGTAGGCGCTCGTCCTCGCCAACCAGTCGAAACACGCTACGCTCGGTTTCGATCAGTCCAGGCAGGTCAGTCACCTCACCCCGGCTGCGATCTTCCTTGCGCACCCCTTGGGGAGTCAGCCTGGGTGGCACCACACCCTCTGGCAACCAATCCGCGAAAACATCCAGCACGTGATGCAGCAGCAACGCCGCCTTCTCATCGTCGTGCAGCAGATAAGGGAAAAAGACGATGAAATCCTCCGCGCTGCCTCGACCACCCAGCTGCAGGGATGGCGCACTGAGCATGTGTTCGGACAAGGGCCAGGACATACCCAGAATGGTCTTGCGCACCTTGCGCAGACTGGACTGTTCCACACGGACTACCAGCCGCAGAATATCCTTCAGTGCGCGAAACCTTATCTCTCGGGAAAAACGTGTCAGGATGACCTTGCGTTCGTGCAGCTCCAGCGACTGCCCGCTGTGTTGTCGCGAGGGTTGCGCGTGCGCTTCGTCCAACTCCTCGCGCAACAGCGCCATCTCCTTGTCAACCAGGCTCAACAGCAACTTGTATACTGCCAGCTGAAACAGTTGCGCACGTTCAGGGCGGGACAGCGCCCGCGCCTGGCGCGCGGCTGTCTGGGAAATCTCGACATAGGCGTCGCGAAAGACATCCACGGCCTCGAGATGCGGCGCCTTGACCGGGATATTCCAGAAATGGCGTTGCACGTCCTCTCGTACCACCACCCTCACCAGCGTGGCCGCCGCATCGACAAACTTGGGATCGAGGGCCACGTCCACCCGAACGTTGTCGATCCCCCGAGGAAACCGCTCCACGCGAATACGACGGAAAGACGGCGCCTGCATCCCACTCGAGATGAACTCCCGATCGGGGTGCCAGCCATGCAGAATGTTGGGAATACCGCTCATGGTCAATCAGCGGCCGGGAAAAAAGCGGGGCTGGAGTGACTAGTGTGTAAGCGCATCGATGATGCGGTCTTCCATCTCGATTCGCGAAGCCAGCTCCTCCCCAAGCTTGCTCAGATCGCTATCCAGGTGCGATAGGTCGAGTTGGTGATCGGCCTCGTCGTATTTGTCGTTGAACTCAACGGCTACCTCGGAGGCTTCGGCAATCCTCGGGTAGACTTCACGCGCAACCTCTAGCACCTGGTTGCGACGCTCACGGCCGGCGATGATGCGCTCGTAGATCTCAAAGTGCGCAAACGCGGAGTAATCCACCAGCACTTCGCAGAACTTCTGCAAGGTCACGCCATCCTCGTCCAGGCTGAACGGCTGGTGTCCGGCTAATTCGCAGAAAATCACCAGCATTTCCTGACGTTCGGACAACAGCTTGTCGATCATCTCCTGGGTGCCGCTACGGCGTTCGCTGTTGGGATTACTCATCTTCGGTCGGTTACTCTATTCTGTTATGGTTTTGCCCAATTATTCTGCTTCGCACGGCAGACCGCAACACTGCCGAGCAAACAGGCACCAAGCATGCGTCAGTTTAACCACAAATCTCTGCCCGGGCGCACCCTTTCGAATGCATTCTCTCGTGCAGGCTGCTGCCTAGACGCCACACTGCCCCCCTTCCGCCACATCTGTCGAATTCTTTGCCTTTCCGCCTTACTCATCTTTCCTGCGCAGGCCAACGACATGGCGAACCTGATGCGCGGGATGTTTACCGGCCTGGCGTTGCTCGGACAGGCGAGCAACACCCCCGGGCTCGGCTACGGTTACCCTGGCTTGTGGGGCTCCCCGCTGGGCGGTTCACCATGGGCGAGCCCATGGTCCGCCCCCATGGGACCGATGCCCTGGGCAGGCCAGTCTTCTGGCGGCGTACCCTGGAGCGGTGTCCCTTGGGCAAACAGCCAGTTGCCCGGCTATTCTGACTGGACATCACGCCAGAACTACAACCGCAACGGCCCTTACGCGCACCTGATGCGCATCCTGCAGGGCAGCTGGGAGACCCACAGTGGCGGCCTGCTGCTGGTAAAAGGCAACCTGGCTCGGCTCTACCTCTCGCGCGACAGGTACCAGGACCTGGAGATCACCGCAGACCAGCACTACGTTTGGATGCGCCCTGCGGGAACCCGTCAGCGCCCGGATCGCTACGAGCACCGGATATTCGATCGCCGCGTGATCCTGAGGGATGAGAATGAGCGGGTCCTGATTCTGCGCCGCTACACTCCTGCCGGATAATTCGGAGCCGGCGTTTTCGCTATTGAGCCACACCGTGGGCACCGCTATAGTCCGCCCAATCTGCGTTCACAACTAGGCACCATGAAGTACAAAAGGATTGCCCTGATTGGCGGGACCGGCTTTGTCGGCCGCCACCTCACACATCACCTTCACAACCTTGGCTATCAGTGCAGGGTGCTGACCAGACGTGCCCACAGGCATGCCGAACTCCGCATCAGCGCCGAGGTCGTCGCTGTCAACCCTTACGACCTGGAGGCATTGTCCGAGTCCCTGAGAGGTTGCGATGCGGTCATTAACCTGGTCGGGATTCTTAACCCGGCATCGCGCAAGCAGGGGTTTCGCGAGGTGCACGTACAACTCACCGAAACGGTCATCGAGGCGTGCCACAAGGCAGGGATTCACCGACTGCTGCATATGAGCGCGCTGCAGGCCGACCAGGCCTCGGGCAGCAGCCAGTACCTGCGCAGCAAAGGGGAAGGCGAAAACCGCGCCCACACCCTCGGACAACCCGACATAGCCGTCACCAGCTTTCAGCCCTCGGTAATCTTCGGGCCGGACGACAGCTTCCTCAACCGTTTTGCGAGCCTGCTCAAAATTCCCGGGCCTCTCCCGCTGGCATGCCCCGGGGCACGGTTCGCGCCGGTCTACGTGCTGGACGTTGTGCAGGCCTTCGCCAAGGCGCTGGAGGACAGGACCACGTTTGGCCAACGCTACGAACTGTGCGGCAACGAGGAATTCACCCTGGAAGAGATCGTGCGCCTGATTTCCTTCCACACCGGGCGCTACAAAGAGATCATCCGCCTCTCCGACTGGATGTCGCGCCTACAGGCCAATATTTTGCAGTTCGCCCCCGGCAAGCCTTTCACTCCCGACAACTACCTGTCTTTGCGCACGGCCAGCGTGTGCAGCCAAAACGGGCTCGAGGAATTGGGTATCGACGCCACCTCGCTGCGAGACATGGCCCCGCGCATACTTTGTGACCATAGCAGGACTGCATGGCTCAACGGTCTTCGCCGAAACGCGGGCCGCTGATCAAGCCATACTTCGGCTTCGCATGTTCTGCTGAACACTCAACGTCCAGCGCTTGCCTGGCAGCCTTAGAGTGAGGCCGGATGGCCCGGGGCATTCGATGCCAGGGCCCGTTTCTGCAAGCCTAGCAATGCCTGCCTGCGCTGCGGCACACGCAGCTTCGCCAATTCGCGGCACCGCTGGTGAAAGACCTTCAGGTCACCACCCGAATCGGCCAGCAGTTGGCGCAATGCCGGCACCCATTGCGAGTAGGTCTGAAAACTTGCCAGGTGGGCATTGTTGAGTTCGCGCCCCATCCAGCGGTCAAAACCCGCATACCCGCCCCACCGTTTCTTCAATGCCTGATAACGACCGCGCAGACGTTCGAATCCAGCGTCCTTTGCCAGCAGTTTGACTTCGCGCCTCTGGTCACTCTGGTATAAACCTTCCAGTTCGCGACGCAAATCGCCGATCAAACCGCCAAACTCCCGTTCACGCCGGCGTTTCAGGCGCCAGCTTGACAGCGCCTCCTCAGAAGAAGCCTCGAGCAACCAGCGCCTCACGCCGACTTTCTCCACCACGCTGGCATAAGATTCGTTGAACGCACTGTCATCTGCTGCATACACACGCTGGTGTGCAAGCTCATGAAAAATCAGGCCGGCAAGGTCGGACTCCGGCCAATCGATCACCGTGCTGGGCAGCGGGTCATCAAACCAACCCAGCGTCGAATAGGCAGGCACGCGTTCCACAGCGGTGTCCCAACCCTCCGCCTGCAGGCGTTGCGCATAAGCCTGGGCATCAGCGTGGGAGAAATACCCCCGATAGCTCGCACAACCAATCACCGGGTAACACCACTGGTACGGTTCAAGGCTCAACGCCGGCGTCGCAACCACGCTCCAGACCACCGCTTCCCGACCGACATCCACGTAATCCCGATAGCTATCATTTTCCGGGAGGGCCAGGTGAGTCACTGCGAACTGGCGGATACGCTTTACCAGGCGCAGGCGTTCCCTCGTCGATTCCGGCACCTGCTCATCTTTCAGAACCTCTGAAATGGCGCGCGAACGATTCATCAGATCGAGTTGCCCCTCCGCAGACTGGAGGTAATAACCCATTGACTCGCAGCCACCCAGGAGCATGGCCACAAGCATCAGCAGCAGGCGCGTTACATGCATGGATCAGATCGGAAAAAACACCGCACCAGCAACGCTCTGCACGACGTTCTTGATGCGTCGATTGGTCGTATCTGCCACCACGTGGGCAAAATGGTCCTGCAATGCGATCAACTTGCCGAACAAACGTTCGTAGCTGAGGTTGAGTACACCGCTTTCATCGATCCCTGAACTCAACAAAAACAGCTGCCCGTCTCCATGCCTCTTGTTGCGCAGTCGCCAGGAGGCTATCTCGATGTTGCGCGCGAGGTAATAGAGCTTTTGCGGATCGTACTCGTGGTACAGAAAAAACTCGCTTTCGCTCCCATAGGCATCCCGTTGCATGTCACGCAGCCCGGTAATGAAAGCCGCCACCCGGTCACCGGAATAATGTTCATCAAAGGCCATTTCGATGGCCGCTGCGCCATGATACTTGCGCAATGCGAGCGGCCGCACTCCATCGTCAAACAACCGCCGCACCGCAACACTGGGATGCTCACCAGCGGCCAGGGCACGCACCAATTGGGTCGGATTCCTGCGGTAAAGCTTGTCAGCGAGTTCGCGCAGGTAAGCATGGCTTTGGCGCACGCTGATTTCCGCGACCATGTCGATATCACCCTTGGCGATATCATTCAGCGTCAAGTCGCGAGGCTGCACCGGACCATCGCGCATCGCCTGGCTTTGGCAGCCTGCCAGCAGCAACGCCACGACGATCACCGCCCACTTACAGGTAGACACGCAAGTCCCTCGACTGAAAACCCTGCAAGGGTTGCTCTAGGCCACGCTGAAAAGCGATCACCTTGAAGCGCTCGCCCATCTCGGTCGGCAGTGTCAGCTGCTTCAGTTCCTGCACCCGTTGCATGTGCGCCTCGACATCAGTCATATCGATACCGGCCATCAACACGTCCAGCCCGTTGTCGATCAGGAAATGCGCCTGCGTTGTATAGCCGGCAAGTTCGAGGCCAGCATCCAGGCCGGCATGCGCGACCGCCGAAAAATCCACATTGGCGGTGATGTCCTGCAACCCTGGCAGGGCCAGCGGGTCATCGTGCGCACGGTGCTGCAGATGACAGATCAGGGTGCCGCTGCTGCGTTCGGGATGGTAGTACTCCGCGCCCGTATACCCATAATCGACCAGGATTACCGCTCCGCGCTCGAAGAACCCCGCCAGTGCGCCCAGCCATCCCGGAAGGCGCAGATTGATCTCGGACCGAAACCCCTCGGCGAGGCCGCCAACCCGCCTCTCAAGCTGCTGCAGGGCATCCAGCAGGTCATCGCCAGGATCACCCCACTGCTCAGCGAACCCCTCATCACTGGAGGTGACGCGAAGTTCCCGCCAGCCAGTTTTTGCACGCTGAAACACATGCACAGGCATGGCATCGAGAACCTCGTTGGCCAGCACCACGCCCTGCCAACCAGCGGCCGGCAGCTCGCGTACCCAACTGACACGAGACAACAGCCCTGGCGCCTTGCGCTGGATGGTCTCGCGCTGGCGTGCCTGCAACTCGGCGCTCAACTCCAGGATCAGGTAGCGACCGGGCAGGCTATCGAAGTGTTGCAGACGCAGCAAAATGTCTGCCGCCATCGCACCCGATCCCGCACCGAACTCGAGAATGTCTCCGCCACCCAGTTCGTCCAGCACCTGCAGGCACTGATTGGCCATACACTGGCTGAACATCGGCGAAATCTCGGGCGCGGTGACAAAGTCACCCTCAGCCCCGAACTTGTGCGAGCCGTTAACGTAGTAACCCGCACCCGGTGCATACAGCGCCAGCTCCATGAAGCGGTCGAACGGCAGGACACCTCCTGCCTGTTCGACATGCTCGGCAATCAGGTGCCGGGTGTGCTGCAGTTGTTCCTGTTGTTCGGGATGAAGATGAACTGAAAGCAAGACCGAAACAATCCTTTACTGGCGCCAGGGGAGAAGCCCTCCGACGCGATGCTATAGTCGCTCAACATTGCCCTTACAGGGGCACAAATTCAACCGGAGAAAAGACTTGTTGCCGGAACCTTCCCTGCATGGAAAAAGCGCGCTGGTCACCGGCGCGGCTGCGCGGATCGGTGCAGCCATCACTGAAGCACTGCATGCCGCAGGAGCACACGTGGTGATCCACTACCGCAACTCGGCGGACCGCGCCCAGGCGCTGGCCGACAAGCTTAATGCGCAACGCGCGGATTCTGCATCGTTGCTGCAGGGCGACCTGAGTGACATGCAACGAGTGCCGCAGCTGATCGACGAGTTGTTGGCAGCGCGCGGCCAGCTGGACATCCTGATCAACAATGCATCCAGCTACTACAGAACCCCCATGGGCACTGCCACGCAAGAACAGTGGGACGACCTGTTCGCCAGCAATGCGCGCGCACCATTTTTTCTCAGCCAAGCGGCCGCGCCTGCATTGAGCAAACGACACGGCTGCATCGTCAACCTGGTGGACATCCATGCCGACCGCCCCAACAAGGAACACCCGGTCTACAGCATGGCCAAGGCGGCCAACGCCATGATGGTGAAGTCACTGGCACGCGAGCTGGCGCCACGGGTCAGGGTCAATGGCGTCGCCCCGGGCGCTGCACTGTGGCCGGAACACTATTTTGACGACGAAGAGCGCCAGGAGATTCTCAAGCGTATCCCCCTTGGTCGCCCGGCGGGGGCTGAACAGATCGTCAATGCGGTGATGTTCATGGTAACCGGCTCGGATTACATCACCGGCCAAATCCTGGCGGTTGACGGCGGGCGCAGCGTCCAACAGTAACCGGGAACGGACCTCTCGGACTCGTCACTCTGCAACTGGCATCTGCAACCCGGTTGGGTAGATCCGACGCCTTCTAGAGCTGCATTGGCACTACGGCCAAGCCATCGCGCCCTTTAACAAAACCCTGCCAAAGCTCGCTGTAAGTCATTCCACTGACTGGATGCACCTCCTCAGGAGCTACATCGGCCAAGGGTTTCAACACGAAAGCATAACGCTCAATCTCGTCACGCGGCAGCGGCTTGCCCCCCTCTTCGGTCCGGGCGTTGCCATAAGTCAGGGCATCGATATCGAGCGTGCGCGCACTGAATTTCTCCGCGCCCCGCACACGACCATTGCGGTTTTCGATATCGCGCAGTGCGGCATGCAACTCACCGGGAGCCAGCTCGGTGTGGAAACCGGCGACAAGATTGTAGAAGGGGTCACCCTCGAAGCCTTCCGCAGGGGTCTCGTAGACGGGCGAGACGACCAGTTCTCCAAACTGTGCTCGTAGTGCCTCGACGGCGGAACGTACGTGTCGTTCGCGCTCGATATTGCTGCCTATGCTGACCCAGACCCAGGGCATCAGAAGCGCTCACCGCGTTCGATGATCACGCCGACATCGGTGGCTCCACGTACCGCGCCCTTCTTGTTCAACGTCAGACGCACCCACTCCACACCGAATTCCTCGCGAATAATCTCGGTACAGCGCTCCGCCAGGGTCTCGACCAGTTGGAACTCACTGGTACCCACGAAATCAATCAGACGCTTGGCCACCGCCTTGTAGTTCAGGGTGTCGTCAATGTGATCGGTGGCTGCAGCACGCGCAATGTCCGCACTCATTTCCAAATCCAGAATGATGGTCTGGCGGGTGCGGCGTTCCCAGCCATAGATCCCGATCACGGTATCTATGCGCAGATCGCGCAGGTAAACGATGTCCATGGGAGTTCCTGTCAAAGGCTCGAGGAAGCGGAGTTTAGCAAACCGCGCTTGACCGCAGGCAAAGCCAATCCGGACAATAACTGCCCCTGCCACGGAGACCACCATGACCGATGCCCTGCTGATGCCATTGCTGATCCTGGGAGCCTACCTGCTCGGCTCGATATCCAGCGCCATCATCGTGTGCCGGGTTATGGGCCTGCCGGATCCGCGCACCCAGGGATCCAACAACCCGGGCGCCACCAACGTCAAGCGCATCGGCGGCAACAAGGCCGCCGCCGTTACCCTGCTGGGCGACATGCTCAAGGGCCTGATTCCGGTTCTGGTTGCACACCTGCTGCAGGTCTCTGACTTGACCTTTGCCCTGACTGCCATGGCCGCCTTCCTGGGCCACCTGTACCCGATCTTCTTTGGCTTCAAGGGCGGCAAGGGCGTGGCCACTGCACTGGGCGTGCAATTCGGCCTGCACTGGATGATCGGTGGCGGTGTCGCGCTGGTATGGCTGTTCATGGCCAAGGTGATGAAGATCTCCTCCCTGGCAGCCTTGGTGTCGATGTCCCTCGCTCCGGTGTTCGTGTGGCTGGTGTGGCCAGCCAAGGAACTGATCATCATGCAGATCGTGATGAGCCTGATCCTCGTCTGGCGCCACCGCAGCAACATCAGGAACCTGCTTTCCGGACAGGAAGGCAGGATCGCCAAAGATTCCGGCGATTCGGCTTGAAGTGCCATGAAGCTGCATGTGCTCCCGGTGCTTGTTGCCAGCCTGCTTGGTGCCTGCGAACAGCAGCCGCCAGCACAAACCTCGCAGCCACAACAAGCACAACTCCACCGCACCGAACAGCCGCCGGAGCCAGCGGGGGAAAATCAGCCCGCAAAATCGACAACAACGGCCTCCAGGCAGAAGCCCCCGCAAACGCCGCTTCCCAGGCAAGCGCTGGACCTCGACATTCCACACCAGGCGTTGGATTCGTCCGTCGATGACATCGACCAGCGTCCAGCCGGCAAAAAGCTGTTGCCAAACCTGATCGGTCAAGCTGCGGAAAAAGACCTGGAAATCGATGCCGACATCAAGCTTGAGCAAGACCGGGCCGTTGCCGACCCACGAGTCGACGGCGTGGAGCTGAACCTGAAATCACAGTTCTGACGGCGACTACACCGCTGCCAGATCCACCATCGGCCAGCGCGGACGGATGACAAATTCCAGCTGTTCGTGTTGTCCGGCATTCAGCCGCTGCCAGCCCGCGTAGGCAATCATGGCCCCGTTATCGGTGCACAGATCATGCCGCGGGTAGTAAGCGCACCCGCCCAGCTCCGCCGTCATCTCCCCGACCGCCTCACGCAGGCGCTTGTTTGCACTGACACCACCGGCCATCACCAGCGCCTTACTTCCCGTCTGCTGCAGGGCGCGCCGGCACTTGATGATCAAGGTGTCGACCACGGCATCCTCGAAGGCACGCGCCACGTCGGCCTTGAGTGCTGCCAAGTCCACGCCGGCCAAGCCTTTACCCTCCTGCTGCACAGTGGTCAACGCAAAGGTCTTGAGGCCGGAGAAACTGAAATCCAGGCCGGGGCGGTCGGTCATCGGTCTTGGAAAACGGAACCGCGTGGGATCGCCCTGCTCGGCCAGGCGCGAGAGCAGCGGCCCGCCCGGGTAACCCAGCTCCAGTAGCTTGGCGGTCTTATCGAAGGCCTCGCCCGCCGCATCGTCGACCGACTCGCCCAGCAATTCGTACTGGCCCACGCCCTTCACCAGCACCAGCTGGGTGTGCCCCCCGGAAACCAGCAAGGCAACAAACGGAAACTCGGGCTGCTCGGCCTCCAGCATCGGCGCCAAGAGGTGCCCTTCCATATGATGCACACCGATCGCCGGCACTCCCCAGGCCCACGCCAGGCTGCGCCCGAACGCCGCCCCGACCAGCAGGGCACCGGCCAGCCCCGGCCCGGCGGTATAGGCCACGCCGTCGATGTCGGTACCGCTCAGCCCCTCGTCGGCCAGCATCTGCTGCACCATGGGCGCCAGCTTGCGCACGTGGTCGCGCGAGGCCAGCTCCGGCACCACGCCGCCATATTCCGCATGCAAATTGATCTGACTGTAGACCTGGTGGACCAACAGGCCCTGCTCGCTGCCATACACGGCAACGCCGGTCTCGTCACAGGAGGTTTCGATACCCAATACCAACAATGCTTGTTTTCCTCAATACAAGGCAGTAGAATTCTGCGCCTTTCCGCCCCAGGGTCATTTTGCCCCATGGGAAGTGAAACAGTTTATCGGGTTTAACGCCCAGAGGAAGCAATGCCTAACGTCCGTGTTAAAGAAAACGAGCCGTTTGAAGTCGCGATGCGTCGCTTCAAGCGTTCCTGCGAAAAAGCCGGTGTTCTTGCCGAGGTTCGTCGTCGCGAATTCTTCGAGAAGCCGACCTGGGAGCGCAAGCGCAAAGCCGCCGCCGCTGTTAAGCGCTGGCAGAAGAAGCTGAGCCGCGAGTCCCGCAGGTTCGATCGTCCGTACTAAGCCAAAGGCTGCAGTACCGTGCTGAAAGCACAACTGACTGACGACATGAAAGCCGCCATGAAAGGCGGTGACAAGTCGCGCTTGGCCGTGATCCGCCTGATCAACGCCGCGATCAAGCAGCGCGAGGTGGACGAGCGCATCGAGCTGAACGACGAGCAAGTACTCGCCGTGCTCGACAAGATGGTCAAGCAGCGCCGTGACTCGATCAAGCAATACACCGATGCCGGTCGCACCGACCTGGCCGAGGTCGAGCAGGCCGAGGTCGAGATCATCC
>Ga0180435_10003678_pt1 | contig 15267 bp, 12 predicted proteins | sample SS_ome_3_FD_132467 | JGI IMG/M metagenome (GOLD analysis project Ga0180435, IMG submission 132467) | Hypersaline lake sediment archaeal communities from the Salton Sea, California, USA - SS_3_S_1 metaG | ecosystem: Environmental > Aquatic > Non-marine Saline and Alkaline > Hypersaline >... | reverse complement strand
TCAGCGATGCCCGCTTCCATGGCAACACCGATGGTGGCGCCCATTTCGATGGTATCCAGTCCAAAATCGTCGTCCATTCGGTCCATCATGGCAATGGCGTCCAGATCATCGATACCGCAGTTGCCGCCATGGGACCAGACGGTCTCGTATTCCGGTTGTTTGCTGAGGAAGTTTCCATTTTTGTCGTAAAAAGTTCCGGAACATCGGATGACGCATCCCCGATGGCATCCATGTGTGGCAGATCCTTCGCCACCCCTGGCGTTCTCCAGTTCCGCCTGAGCCTCGCCGCTGATCTTTGCGGCACCGTCAAACTGACCCTTGGCAAAGTTATTCGTGGGATAGCCACCGGCTTCATTGATAACATTGGTCAATACATTGGTGCCGTATGCCGGCAGTCCTTCACCGGTCACGGAATGCTTTCTCAAGCCGGCCACAAAGGCCTTGTTGGCTTCCTTGAATTTTTCAGGGTCTGCAGGCGCCCTTTTCGCGGTACCGGCATCGTCCAGTACAATGACCTTGACGCCTTTGGAACCCATGACAGCCCCGACACCCCCTCGGCCCGCATGTCGGGTCGGCCGCTGCTCCATGTCGGTAAACGCAATGGATGCCGCCGACATCTTCATCTCGCCAGCCTGGCCGATGCTGATGCAGGCCACTTTGTCGCCATAGGCCGCATTCATCTTATCGATCAGATCATAATTTCCAAGCATTTTCAAACTGTTGTCGGCTTCAATCTGGACACCGTCTTTGTTGATGAAAATCTTGAAAAGATCGTCACCCTCTGGCTGGCCTTCCAAAATAATGGCAGCATATCCAAGTCTGGCAAGCACCTGCGATGGCTGTCCACCGGAATTGGCCTCTTTGATGCCCCCGGTGAGCGGGCTTTTGCAGCCCACGGAAATACGTCCGGACATTGCCGCGGTGGAGCCACTGAGAAGCCCGGGCGCGATGATAAGTTTATTCTCTACCCCCAAGGGATGGCACAACGGCGGCACTTCCTTGGCAACCACTGCCGAGGTCATGGCCCGACCGCCCAGTCCGGCATAGTCACCTAGCGGCTCTGCCACAGCCTGGGGACCGCCTTTTTCCCCCATTTTTATCCTCAGAATCTTGTCCATCGGACACCTCCTTTGCTGATATTTACAACGATTGATGGATTCATGAAAAATGGTCAAATTGGATCATGACAAGCAACTTGGATGTCAATAAACGCCCTAGATAAGGTTCGATATGCAGTCGCGTCGCCTGTCTCTGTAATTATTGGTTTTAACTGGTTATGTCAAGAAAAACCAGAAATAACATCGTCAGGTGATGCCATAGATTGGAGATTTTTTTAGATCGGTCTGCGCTGCCTTCACAAAGCTTTTCAGGCTCGTTGTTCGCTCTGCATCAAATGGGGTTACCGTGGCCGCAAACTGGATATCGAACAATGTGTCCTTGACCATAAAATCACGTGTGTTCAAGGACGTCCTGATTCTTTGCAGGGCAAGTTCGGCATTTTCGCCTGCTGTCATGGGTTGTATCACCACCATTAACTTGGCACCCAACATTCCCACCAGATCCGTCTCCCTGACAATATCGGTCAGGAAGCCAACGAATGCGGCAACAATATCCTCCGCAGAGACACTGCCGGACGTGTCGGATTCCCGTGCTGTCGCCTTAACAACGGTGAAGGAAATAATCGAAAAAGGGGTATCGTATCGATTGGCCCGTAAAATTTCTTTTTCCAGCACGAACAGTGTACTGGCACGGTTCAAACTACCCGGTGGGGTAAGTGTTGGCTTGCGTTCTCCCTTGTGCCTCTGGGTCATGATGTCTTCATAAATCTCATCAAACAGGTGCTCCTCGACACCCCTGTCAGCCAACACTTCCTTCACCTGCAGGACAATCTCCTTGAGCTCGTTTTCATCCTTGGCGTGGGCTTTAAGGAGTTTCAGCATGTCCGCTTTGGTGGGGGGACGGGTGTCTTCCGAATGCATCTGCTTGAAAACCATGGCGGATTTGAGATGGCGGATACTCTCCTCCATTCGCGCTGTCAGGCGTTTCTCCATACGGTCCAGAACATCGGTGTCGATTTCCTTATGTTTGAGTTTGCTAACGAGATCGGTGCGGATTCGCGAAAAGATGCTGCTGACATCGCCTTCCTCTGCGCCCTTTGCGTTGTCGAGGGCATCCATGGTCAGCTCGGTGCCCGCCCGTTCAATATAGTCCACCAAAAGGTCGCTGAGAATGGTGTCATCCTGTCCGCGTCTACGAATTTCGGCGGCAAGATAGATCAGCTCTGCCGCCCCTTGCGGATTGTCGACAATTTCCCGTATCAGATCCTCCCCCTCCAGGCCGATGGCCTCGGCACTGTGCTCGAGAACCTGTGTGAGTTCGTCGCTTTGAAGATCATTTTTCAATTCTTGTACAAATTGGAGATAGTCGGCCATCGGCATCCCGGCGCTGAGCAGCGCCTTTTTGAGTTTTGGGATGATGCGTTGCAGCTCTTCCGTATCCGTCGTCATGCGCAGGACGATTTGTGCCAGCCGCTTAATGGTGACATTGCCTTGGTCGTATTCCTCCGTTATCAGTCGGATCAAGACATTGTCCGCTGCTTGATCCACTTCATGGTCGATGATTTTCTGATCCAGATAAACGATACCCTGGGCCTTCTGAGCCTCGATCCCCTGAACAAGTTTGCGCTTCAGCTTAAAAATATCCTCGGCAAGGTCGGCAATATTGACATCGGCCCGGCGTGTCAGTACCTCATCGACATCCGCTTGAAACCGGTTCAGACTTTGCACCAATGCCGTCCCCGCTTGGACGCTGCCGTCTCCAGCACTCTTGACCGCTTCAAGATCTTCTTCAATGAGCATCTGGGAGAATTCATCTGGTCCCTTCATCAGGTTCTGAACCGACATATTTTTTTGGGCTTCTTCCGACAAAATATCGGCAGCCAAAATAGCCAGGATGTCATCGGTAGCCGGGGCGCCCGGATCCGTTCCCTCCAAAACCTGGTCGCTCTTCACGACCTGTTCGTCGGTCTTGATCTTCTGGTAAACAAAATAATTGACCAGGATATGAGCCAGTTCATGTGCTTCTAAGGCCTTTTTCATGGCCTCTGCATTGGGGTATTGATTGAGGTCCGTCAAAATCTCCAGGAACTGGGACAGGTCTGCCAGGGTCATACCGGATTCAAAGGCCAGGGACTGTATATCGGCTTTCTTGAAGTGGGCGGCAAGTCGATGGGTGTTGATACGGATATCGAGAGCCTCGTCTTCAACAAACACCTGGTCTTGATGAAGCGACACGGCAATGGAGGAGAGCGTTTTGAAACCTTCCTGAAAGGATTCATAGGCCCGCTCCAACGATGTCACCACAGACTTGTGGTAGACATTATACATGGTTACCTGGTTGAACACCAAGTTGAAATTTCTACCGATGGTGTCCGAAAGCTGCTTTTCAAGACGTTCCTTAGCCATCACTGGGCTCCTTCGAATCTAATGAAGCAGATGATTTTTTCGGTACCATTTCAGCGCACGCATGAATTCGGAACACGTTGAAAAGCGTTTATCTGGATCATATGCCATGGCTTTTCCCATAATTCGATCCAGGCTTTCATGCAGATGAGGATTGAGTTGGGACGGCGTGTTTAAAAATATGCCTTTGGGGTCTTTTTGTTTGTGTGCCAAAAGTGCTATCATGGATGGATATCGAACAAAGGGCAGCTTTTCCACCACCATTTGAAATAGCATCACACCCACAGCATAGATATCCGCCCGTCCATCCACCTGTGATGTTGCAATCTGTTCGGGTGACATATAGAGCGGCGTACCCAGAATAAGCTCCTCCCCCAATTCATCTCCATGGACGCACCTTGCAGTGCCAAAATCGGAGATCAGTGGCCGTCTCGTATGCTTCTCGATCAGGATATTGGATGGTTTGATATCACGATGCACAATCCCTTGCCCGTGAGCGTAATCCAAGGCTCCCAAAACGTGAATCACGACGTTCAACGTAGACTTCAACGGCAGAATCCGCTTGGAGGGAACCACATTTTTTTTTGCCTGTGTCATGTAGGCCATCAAATCTTTGCCCTGGACCAGCTGCATGCACATGAAAAGGAATTCGGCTGTTTCCCCGACTTCATATATGGGTATAATGTTTGGATGCGCGAGTATGGCCGCGGCTTCAGCCTCCTGTTGAAACCTTTCGGCGGCAGAAGGGGTCATCAATACTTTGGGTAATATCTTTACGGCGATCTTACGTTTCAGGGTCCGCTGGAAACCTTCGAATACGATGGCCATGCTCCCCCGGCCAATCTCCTTTAAAATTGTGGAGGTTCCAATGTCCATTCCATAAAATTTTTTTGCATCAATCGATTTTATCGATACCATGATGAATAGACGGAAACAGCCGACCCGGATATTTCATGAAATAGTTGGGCAAACATCTTTTTCACCGACATTGAAACGCTCGGATCAGGTTTAACTGTGGGACGAGAATTCTCACAACAAAGCGAGAACAAAGGGATTGTGGGAAACCGTTCCGATTGGCCCAGCAGCGTGTTCAATCAGAATCTATTTAACGACAGATATAACACAAAATCGTCAATACTTTCAATGATTTTTCAAGTCGACGGGAGGGTTGCGCACACGCAAGCGGCCACGAAGAGAAGATACCCAGCGGCACGGCGGTCGTGAGGGTGTTTGAAGCATACCCCTTAGCCTCGACAAAACAGGATCTTCGTCAGGCTGCAGAAGATCTTGGCTGGTAAGGATGCGGATCGGCTTGATCTGCTCGCTCACCCCGTAGCCCCGACAAACCGGGATCTTTGACAAGCGACGGGAAATGCGCTCGCTTTTGCCGGTTCATGCGCCCAAAAAGCCTTTTTTACGGCCCGTCTTTATCTGGGTTTTCGACGATCCGTGCCTTCACGGCGCTCCTGACCGGTTCTTCGCTCAGGGATGTGAAATGCATAGCAGAAATGACGCCGTTCATTGCCGGTACGCCGACCGCTGTTGTCTATCATGGTGTTTTGCATACTCAAACGTGCATACAGAAGAATACACCAGCATGTCAAGCCCAAACTAAAGCCATGCCATGAAATCGCTCGCTGATTTCATGGCATGGCTTTAGTTTGGGCTTGCTTCTATTTCAAGGTCCTTATAAGCTCTTGCGGCTGATCGCTTGAAAGGAATGTCATGAATCCGGAAGAAAAAAAGATTATAGGCCTGACCACCACCTCACACGGTTTGGTCCATTTATATGAAGGGGTCCTGCCACCGCTGCTGCCGTTGGTCATGGCAGAGTTTGGTACAGATTACTTTACCATGGGCATCATCGTCTCGGTATTTTCCTACGCTTTCGGCTTGGGATCTTTGCCGGCCGGCATCCTGGCAGATAAAATCGGACCCCGCCGCCTGGTAAGTCTCTATCTATTTGGCGCCGGTGCCGCCGGGGTTCTGGTTCTGCCTGCTGGCTCGCTGCTGTTCTATGCCATTGTCATGGGCTTGATGGGAGCTTTCTGCAGTACCTATCATCCAGCAGCCAACACCCTGATCTCTTTGGGCATCAGGGAGAAAGGCAATGCCTTCGGTATTCACGGTATTGCCGGTAGCATCGGTATCGCTGTCGTACCGGCGCTGTCGGCGTGGATCGGCACACGCCTGGGCTGGCGGGCACCGCATGTTTTTTTCGGTCTCATCGGCATCGGCGCCGGATTCTTTTCTCTGACCCTGCCGAGGTTCCCGGTCATTCAAAATGGCAACCCCGCGGAAATTGGGCCGCGAAGGGTTGCTGAAAAAGACGTGTCCATTTTGTCGCTGATATTTTTCTTTTTATCGGCAACGGCCCTGGGCTTATCCTACAAGGGAATCATGACCTTTCTTCCCACCTATATGGGACAAAACATTCATGTGGGTTTTCTGAAAATGGACGTGGTGGCAGTGGGGGGCGCCTTCGCCACGCTGGCGTTGATATCCGGCGCTTTTGGTCAGTATGTGTCCGGTCGCCTCACCGATAAGTACCCTGTGGAAAAAATATATTTGGGCACCGTGGTCATGGGCACGATCTTCGTGTTTGTCATGTCGGTCGCCAAGGGTTTCCTGCTGGTGCTGGCAGCTGTTTTCTATGCTTTTTTTTATTTTGCAGTTCAGCCGGCTCAAAATTTCATCGTGTCAAAGTATCTGCCCCAGCATCGGCAAGGTCTGGGCTATGGCATCCTTTTTATCCTCACCTTCGGGGTTGGATCGACCGCTGCGGCGGTGTCTGGCTACCTGGCCGACAGGTATGGTCTGCAGATGGTTTTTTATACCATGGGATTCTGTTTTCTGGCCTCCATAGGACTTATATTTGGCCTGATCATACAAAATCGACGAAGGGGGTAAATCGTGCTGTGGCCATATGGGTGCATCACGTTTTACAGGCGGCCTAAGGCGCTTCCGATAATTCGAGGCTTTGAAATTCAAATTGTCCGTTCATGCGGTCGCGAAAATAATGCTGCAGCGTTTTCTGGATAACCGGGAAGGCAATATCGTTCCAGGGGACCGCCTTCTCATGGACCAGCACGACCTCCGAGCTTTCGGGAGTGGTCCCGAACTCGGGGGATAGAATGCGAGCCCGAAACATGAGATACACCTGACTGACAAAGGCCAGATCAAAAAGTCGATAGGGTGCGATGATCTTTACACGGGCGAGTGTTTCTTCGTACGTTTCCCTTAAAGCACCTTCACGCACGGTTTCCTTGTTTTCCAAAAAGCCGGCCGGAAGGGTCCACTTCCCTCTACGAGGCTCGATATCGCGTTTGCAGAGTAGGATCTGGCCCTCGTATTCGGGAATACAGCCCACCACGAGTTTGGGGTTCTGATAGTGAATATTCCCACATGACGGGCAAACGTACCGGGCTCGGTCGTCGCCGTTCGGAATTCTCTTTTCCACAGAATGGCCACAGTTCGTACAGAAACGAATGTTCAATTTTACATCTCCTCAACCTCTGACCAGAGCCGGCCTTGTTACAGTTATACGGTTTGCCAGAATAACGACAACGGGGTTCACACCCCGTCTGGCAGGAATTTCGTCGAATTCATACGCAACCCTTTTCCTGGCAGCACCATCAAGGTCGATGTCCCGTGCGCAATGTTTCTGAATGTAAAAATGTATTCAGTATCTCGTGGATGTCAATTGATTATCGCCTTCTTTTGTGATACCGAATCAGGGCTTTATTCAAGGAGGATACATGTCGGGTTTCCATGAAATTCTGTTGGTTGCAATCATTCTCCTGGCGATCTTGTTTGTACCGCGCATGATGCCAAGAAAAATCGAGCACATGCCCAGGCAGCGAGCGCTCGTGATTTCGCGCAACATGAGAGTCGCCATCGTGGCATCTGTTTTATACCCGGCGGCAGCCGCCGCATTTTTTCAACCCTGGCGCAAAGATCCGATCTCTTTTCTGTACATTGGCCTGGGACCGGTCGTCCTTGGCTGGCTGCTGTTCTGGGTTTTCAAAGGCCGAAAGATATAATGCCCTAATCGTGAATCATCCTGGAAAGCGCTTGTTTGGCCCCCTCGCTTAAACCCAAAAGGTCTATCTCCCGGGACAGCTGCTCCCGGGATCCGTTACCACCCAAATATCCATTCAAACGCGTCACCGCAGTGGACGAAACAAATTCTTTATGAAGCGGAAAGATACGTGACATCTCGTTTTTGAGTTTGGCGTTCCCTTTCAGAATATATTTTTGATGGTAGTCCTCGGCCATGGTAAACGTTCTCAAAGGCAGCACCTCCGTTCTGACGGTTCCGCCATATTTGCTTGCCACCTGGCGTTTTGAAGCCAGCGCCTGTTGATGCTGTTGCTCGTTGTGGTAAAAAATGGCATTCATGTATTGTCGAGACCAGTTACGACTTCCCGGCCGGTGGTTGCTCCAGAAAATATCAAGCAGCTGGGTATATGTGATGCGCTGGGGGTCGTAGTCGACCTGCACGGTCTCGGTGTGATCCCCCATGTTTCTGTAAGTCGGGTCTTCCATCTCGCCGCCGGCATACCCCACACGGGTACGAATAACGCCTTCTTGTATCCCGAACCGGGATTCGATTCCCCAGAATCACCCCAGTCCAAAAGAGGCGGTTTCATATTCATCGGGTGCGCTCAAATCTATAGGAGGTAAAACATTATCTTTCTTCATGGAGGAATCCTTTGGCTCGATGGTATGGCCACTTATTGGATCCATGGACTGCGAGCAAGCGGATGGTATAAATGCCACGCCGAGTAAGCACAACACCCACATCATTTTTAAATCGTGTTTGATGATCATGAGACATTCCCTCGCTTAAGACCGGTCTGTCCGACCGATATTAGAAGCTGTCTCAATAAAATCTTTTGGCCTAATTTCCGCTTTGAGCCCTTCCTCCAACGCCTCGGAATACTTGAGTATGCCTGCGGGTTGAAGCTTGCCCCGCCTTGAACTTGAACCAAAATCTCTTCTTTGAGATAGCGTCTAGAATCCTTCATCATACGACAGTCTATACATATAGATAATCATGATTCCGGGAATGTTTGTAATGATTTGATAAAGATTTATGTCCCAGCCACCGACAGGATATCGCAAAACTTAAGTCGTGAGTGCTTCCAGAACCTTGGCCGGATGATCGGCTGCTTTGGCGACTTTTTTCCAGTACCTGAGGATCCTGCCATCAGGGCCAATCCATACGGTCGAGCAAATCACCCCCATCACCACCTTGCCATACATTTTCTTCTCACCGAAGGCGCCATATGTTGACATCAATAGCTATGCTGGTTTCCAGATTCAGTTGATATATCGTTTTGCTTGTCTGCATCCATTTATGGTACACACCTCTTAAAATGTCAATCAATGCGCAAACAACCACGACACCGGCTGCCATAACGGGTCATTGAAAGGGCGACACCACCGGGAGACAATGGTCGGTCGTATGAAATTTTCGATATTTTACTTTGGAAATTTATCACTTTTACGATCATCTCTGCTGACCCGGAGATTCTACTCTGGATAACCGAATGATATCATATATAATATTTAACAACACACCGCTGGCATAAATTGTGCTTTATTTTAATAGGGAGGTAGCTGCAACGATCTGCGGCATCAATGGGAGCGTCGATATCGTCAGCCGAGGGAGGTAATATGACCGCCACATCAACTGAATACACGTTTGGCCCCGTACCGTCGAGACGCTTGGGAAAGAGTCTGGGCATCAACAACATACCGGCCAAGGTATGCTCCTATTCATGTGTCTACTGTCAAATTGGACGAACCACAGAGCTGCAAATGGATCGCAACAGTTTCTATGCACCTTCCGATATTGTCGACGCCGTGAAGTCAAAGGTTTCGGAAACACTCGAAGCAGGGGAGGTCATCGACTACCTGACATTTGTAGCGGATGGGGAGCCCACGCTCGACGAGAATATCGGCCGGGAAATTCAGGATCTCAAGCCTTTGGGGATTCCGATCGGTGTGATCACAAACAGTTCGTTGATCTGGCGCGATGATGTCAGGAAGGATCTGGCGCATGCGGATTGGGTATCACTGAAAATCGACGCCTTGTGGAAAGCGTTGTGGCGCAAAATAGACCGGCCCAACACCAAGCTGGTGCTCGAAGCGATCCACCATGGCATCCTCGATTTTGCAGCATCGTTCAAAGGAAAACTGGTAACAGAAACCATGCTCGTGGCAGGTCTGAACGACGGTGAAGATCACCTGATAAAACTTTCGGATTTCATCGAAAAGCTGCAACCCGATACCGCTTACCTGAGCATCCCTACGCGACCGCCGGCTGTTCAATGGGTGCACGCCCCAAGTGAAGCCCGACTCAACCGGGCCTTTCAGTTGCTATCCGCTTCCATCGACAATGTCGAATACCTGATCGGCTATGAGGGAGATGCATTTGCCTATTCCGGGGATGTCGAAAAAGACATCCTGAGCATCACCGCTGTCCACCCCATGCGAATGGAGGCTGTCGACGCGCTTTTGACCCGAGCCGGTGCATCCTGGGAAACCATCGATCACCTCGTGGCCCAAGGCGACCTCACGGTTTCGGAATATGGGGGACATCGGTTCTACTTGAGAAAGCTAAAATAAGGCGGAGCAGCATGCTCTGCATGCCACTCCGATCGTTATGCGGGAAACGCTTTTCAGATGGATTGGTTCTCTACTGGGTTTTGGGAAGGGGCAGCATGCCATTGTGTTGCATGATTGCTTTCCCCTTATCTGAAAACGCAAAATCGATAAATGCTTTCAAACTGCCCTCCGGCTTTCCGCGGGTGACATAGTAAAATATCTGGGAGTAAGGATAGTCAGCATCCTTGGGCAGCATGCCATCGATTCGAAGTGTTTGAACGCGATCTTCATGGGCGACAGCACCATTGGCAATAAATGATATGGCGCCATCAGGCAGTGTCTTGATGGCCTTGATCACCATGGTCGAATCATAAGCCGAGAAGGTATAATTAATCTCTTTGTGCTTCATGATCTGTCGCCTGAAATTCTTATTGGCCGCGGTGTCCTGCCCTGGTACCACGACCATGATGGGCAGATCGATTCCGCCAACATCTTTCCAATTGGTGATGTCCCCGCTAAAAATATCCTGAACCTGGTCTTTGCTTAAGTTTTCCACGCCACAGGCACAATTGGCAATGACAGCCAGAGGATCTTTGCAAAATGGAATCTGTACGTATCCATAATCTTCATGCTTGCGATAGAGTTTTCTGGCGATGCTGGCGATATCGGCGTCCCCATTCATTAGACGATAAAATGCGGATCCTGAAGACGATGGCTTGGCGATCACCTGAGTATCGCTTGCCTGACCGAATGCTTGAATAAGATCCTGGTCAAACGCTTTATAAATCTGGTTGGATCCTGCATATCGGATCACATCAGCCGCCTCGGCAACATTTGAGTATACGGCAACGCCACTGAGCCAAACAAAGGTTAAAATAGCCACGGTACAATAAAATATTTTCTTCATTTTATATTCTCCTTTCGATAGGTTTTGTGCGTTGACAATAATCGCTCCGCTGGTTCGGTATCAACATGGTTGCCATGATAAATTTGCAAAGCACATGCCACCTGCCGAAAGTAATGAAATATACAGATAACTCATTGATTATACATCTTTATTTAAAATAATTTCGTTTCATCCGATTGTTGGGTGGTCTTTCTTTTGTCAGTAAATTTTACACCTTGAAAAATATGCTGAGCGGGCATTTCAGGATCTGGCCGAAATATCATGACGGTTTGTCGTTTTCCTTGATCTGGTCAAACACCCTGCCGGGATAGCGCATCAACTCTTTAATCTTGGCACTGCGAATTTTCTGGTCGTGGGTGTCCTTGCGCTGAAAGGCAGCGGCCAGTTTCATCATCAGGTCTTCCAGCTTGATAGGTTTCAACAGGTAGTCGAAAGCGCCCAGCTTCATGCCTTCGATGCTGGTTTCCACTGAGGCATGCCCGGTCAGGAGCACCACTTCGGTGAGGGGTCTGATTTTCTTGATCTCCCGAAGGGTCTCTATGCCATCCATGCCACCCGGCATCTTGACATCCAGCAGCACCACGTCGAACATTTGCGCCTTGATCAGTTTGACGGCCGCTTCTCCGCTGTCAACCCCAGTGACGTCCAGCTCTCTTTTTTCAAGGCGTTTGATAATCGTTTCCAGAAAGTCGATCTCGTCATCCACCACTAAAATTCGAAACCTGTCCATAATCCGTTTCTCCTCATTTTTCCTCGGGAATCGTAATAGGAATGTTGACAATAAAAGAAGTCCCATGGGGGTCCAGGTTCTCAAAGCGGATGCTTCCCCCCATCTTTTCGATGATGCTGTAGGTAATGGAAAGACCCAGACCCGTTCCCTTACCGTTACGTTTGGTGGTAAAGAAAGGGTCGAAGATCTTGGCCCCCGCCGCCTTGGGTACACCTGGACCGTCGTCCCGGATTTCAATTTCAATGGTATCTTCACGGGTGCGGGTCTCGACATCGATCAGACCATCCTTGTTAATGGCGTCGATGGCATTGTTCAAGAGGTTCAGGAACACTTGCTGCAGCTGCGATTGGTCGCTGGCAATGATAGGCAGATTTACACAAAAATCGGTTCGTATATCGATGTTGTTGATACGCGCATGGCTTTCCAGTAGGCTGATGACCTCCTCCAAGGTGTGGTTAATGTCTACATCGTCCAAGCGGGGCTCCATGCGCCGGGCAAACCCGAGCATGTTGTGGGTAATCTTACGCGCCCTTTCCACATGGGTTTCAATCTTATCCACAGAGGATTCGAACTCTATATAATGTTCGCTGCCCCTGAGCTCCTCTTCTTCCAGGAGATCCTTTATCCAGCCGGCATTCTCACCGATTACCGCCAGGGGATTGTTGATCTCGTGGGCGATGCCGGCAGCCATCTTTCCCAGGGCGGCCAGCTTGTCGCTCTGCTGCAGTTGGGATGTCAGACGATTTTTTTCCTTGTCGGCCCGTTCGAGCCGGCTAACGGTCATGTGAACAACCAAAATGGTCGCCAAGATGATGGCCAGGCAGCCGGCCATGATGATGACGATCTCCCGGTTGCGGGCACGGGTTAGCCAGCCGGCCTCATCGCAGGTTTTTTGGCAAGCGATGAACAGCCATTCGTTATTTTTGAGCCATGACCCGGCAATGAAGGCAGGTTGGGTCCCGCCGGGTAATCGCTCCAGCAAGGTGGTGCCCTCCCCAAAGGTTCTGGTGTCCAGTTCGGATATTTTCAGAATCGTACCGTCAAATCGAGGCTGCGTCTGGTAAACGCCGGAACGATTCAGGATGAACGCATCCGCGGTTTTCCCGACCTGTGCCGTCCGGACCAGGCTGTTGAAGACATCGGAGTCGATGGTGGCCCGCAAAATCCAGTTGCGATAGCCGGTGTGCCCCCGGATAGCGATAATGAAATGGGGCAGTTGCCGAAAGCCCAGATATACGTCGCTGATATAACTGCCCTTGTTCATGGTAATGCTGAACCAAGGCTGCCGGGCGTAATTCAGGCCGGCCAGATCATAGGGACCCACATATGCCAGGTGATTGCCTTTTTCATCGATGATACCGATGTCGATGAGCCCCAGGTCCTGGGTCTGACGGGTGAGAATCTCGAAAAGCCGGGCAAGATTCTCGGTTCTGCTTAGGTTGTCGAGGGTGTGGGTGTTGACAATGGTCATGAGAATGTTGGTGCGTTCTTTCAGGAACACATCAATGGCATTGCTCTGACTTCTGGCCAGCTGGTGGATCTGGCCTTTGACCTTTTGCTCGCACACCTCGGCAAACTGGCTGTAGATCACCCCCCCTAAAAGGATCAGGGGGGTAATGGAAACCAGCAGGGTCAGGCTGATGATCTTAATTCTCAGGTTTCTGTACATGTTGCCCCTTTTTGCTCAAGACCATATCATAAATTTCCAGTACCCAAAAACCGCCCAGATCCACAGCACGGCCCATGCCAGGAGGGTTACGGGCAGGCCGTACTTGACAAAGTCCATGACCTGCAGCAGTCGTTCCCCGGTTTCAGGGTCCTTTCCCATACCAAAGCAGATGGCGTTGTTGGGAGTGCCCACTACCAGGAAGTTGGCGAACGACGATGAAAAACTGGTGATCAGGCCCACCTTGACGGCACTGACATTGGCCAGCGTCGCCATGGGCAGCACAATAGGGCCCAGGGCTGCCACCGTGGCGCCATCGCTCATGAAGTTGGTCATGGTACCGGTTAAAATACTCACACCGATGACCAGTCCGTCACCCCGGGTCAGGATGTCGGGCAGTAGGCCGACAAAGGTGTCGGCGAGCCACAGGGCACCGCCCGTGAACTTCAGCCCCACACCCATGGCACAGGCGGCAGCATACAGGCCTACAACGTCAAAGGCCACCCCCTGCTGGACGTCCTCCCAGCGAATAATGCGGAAGACAAACATGGCGAACACCGCGTACAAAGTGGGACCGCCCAGGCCCGCCTGCTCTCCGAGCAAAATCCAGGCCACCACCAACAGCACCAGGATGACAGCCATAACAGCCTCCTGACCCCCGAACCTGGGCATGCGCTTGACCTCTGCCCTGACCACCTCGCCGGGGTTCATCTCCTTTATCCGAAAACGGCGTTTACAGCGAATGTACATGTAAGCGCCGATCACCACCGACATCAAGGGGACAAAGGGCATGCCGTATTTGACCCATTCCAGAAACGTTACCGGTGACCCGTATTCCATCAAATAGCCGACCATGATGGCATTGCGGCCGCCAGCGGCCGGCGAGCCCGGTCCGCCGTGGTTGGCTGCGAAACAGACACCCAAAAGGAGGAATACAGCCAGGGCGCGATCCTTTTCGATCCCGTGCATTTTACAGGTAACCTTGTAAATTCCCATCAGCACCGGTATGAGCAAGGCCACCAGGGCGTGCTCCGAGAGAAATCCGGCGGAAATGGCCAGCATGGGCAGAAAGAGAAAGGCAAAGGCCTTGGTGCTTTTGATGCGGCTCAGCAGGATCAGGCCGATACGTTTGTCCAAACCAGTTTTGGCAACGCCGACAGCCACGGCCAGAATCCCGAAAATGAAAAAGACCGCATCCTTCATATAGGCCCGGGAGATGTCGTTCATAGGTAGAATGGCAAAAAGGTAGAGCATCACGCCTACCATGATGTCGGTGGCACCCAGGGGCAGGGCTTCGCTGCCCCAGAGAAAAGCGGCCAGGAAAAGGATCGCGATCATGACTTTGGCCATTCCAGCGACCTGTTTTCCGGTGAGAAGTGGTTTAGGATCCTGCTTGCCAGTGCGATGGCGGCTTTCCATTTTCTGGCAAAAAGCGTCCGGGCGCAGCTTCTGGTTTACAGTGTCGGTGATGGTGGTGCAGCCCCGGCCCAGTTCATAGCCCGGCGGATTGGGTCGGCTTACCATGTCGACCATGCTCTGGGGAACGGGAAAAAGAACGACGGCAGCAAACACAATGGCAGCGATAATGAACAGGATGGGCTTGTACCCGGGCCGGCTTTTCAGCAACCATTCCTTTTCATGCGTGTCACGGGGTGCTGTTGAATTTGACATGCTTCCTCCTCGCTGATCACGATTCCAAAAATCGTTTCATCTAAAAAACAAATCCTGTTCGCACATTTGCCACAGCTGGTAAGAAGGCAGGCGACAATCCTGCTTGAGTCTAAAATATAGCAATCTCCATACCAACCGCCGAAAGCGTCCATCCGGCTCTTAACTTGTTTATATTCATCATGAATCACAGACGCATCCTGGAGGGTGTGAAGCTGCG
>Ga0180435_10003677_pt1 | contig 15271 bp, 14 predicted proteins | sample SS_ome_3_FD_132467 | JGI IMG/M metagenome (GOLD analysis project Ga0180435, IMG submission 132467) | Hypersaline lake sediment archaeal communities from the Salton Sea, California, USA - SS_3_S_1 metaG | ecosystem: Environmental > Aquatic > Non-marine Saline and Alkaline > Hypersaline >... | reverse complement strand
CAGGGCTTTGCGAACGGCCGACATGACCGCGCCCCTGGAATTGACGCCAACGGCAATGCCCAGTTTGATGAGGTCCTGGGATTTGCTGTCCAGGGGACCGGCATCCCTGCAGATACGGCCCAACTTGTCGTAGTGCTCGACGATCTCAGGGTAATTCTTTGAAAAGGTTTCATACGGTTTGGGCAGATACATGGGGCCTCCTTTCATTAGAAACATTTAGTCGCATTTGACGACGGTGTTCGTCTCCCTGAAACTCGGGATAGTATGTGCCACCGCGCTGAACCCTGTTTCTAATGTCTATAATGAGTAACAGATGATAGCGACCTTCCTTCCAGACAACGCTATAGAATCTAAATTGAGCGTTTTAACGTTTATGTATACAAACACTAACTAACGCTATCAAGGATGATAACAGAATTTGTATTTTTAACAGAATAAATCCTCCGTTTTTGTAGAGGATTTATATTGTTATTGAATTGACATAGGTCAATGAAATCCCTATTTTCAACGAATATGTGTGTATTGATGAAAATTCATGCGCTGCCAGGGCCTGTCGTACGGGCAATACATGCATTCATTTAGCGATCTTGTATGTATCGGATTGAAATACATGGGGATTTATAAATAACCATTAGAAACACCTAATCCTCCGGATGGCGGTGTGATCCACCACAGTTCATCCTCGGTGCAGCGCCCGGAAGAACGCCAACATGTTTCTAATGGCGAGGAGATCAATGAAAAATACGAACCCGGTCTGGAAATTTTTTGTGTCCGTGAAACTAACCGTCTTTCTGCTGCTGTCCCTGGCGGCGACATCGGTCATCGGAACACTTATACCCCAGAATGCTGACCCCGAGATCTATTTTCATCGATTCGGTCCGTTCCTGTTCCGCCTTTTCGATGTACTGGACATTTACGACATGTACCAGGCGTGGTGGTTTCAGCTGCTGCTGTTCCTGTTGATCGCCAACATCGTGGTCTGTTCCATAGACCGCCTTTCAGCCACGTGGAAACTGGTATTCCCGAAAAAGCTAACGTTCAACCCGTCCAAGTTTGAAAAGCAGAAAGAAAAGAAGCCGTTTTATGTGAACGAATCACCCAGTGACCTGGAAAGCAAATATACCGCCTTTGTTGCCAAAAAATTCAGCCGCCAACACATGGACAAAACAGAGGAGGGCTTTGTGCTGTTTGCCGAAAAATGGCGCTGGACAAGGCTTGGGGTCTACATTGTCCACTTCAGTGTCATTATGCTCATTGTCGGCGCCATTATCGGTTCCCTGTTCGGGTTCAAGGCCTTTGTCAATATTCCCGAGGGTGAATCCGTTGATCATGCCCGTCTCAGAAACAGCAGCCAGGTGCAGCCCCTGGGATTTACCATCCGCAATGACGATTTTGACATCAGCTTTTACGACACCGGGGCACCCAAGGAGTTCCGCTCCAGCCTGACCATCCTGGAAAACGGTCAAGAGGTATTCAAAAAGGACATTATCGTCAACGATCCCCTGCGATATAAGGGCATCAGCATTTTCATGGCCAGCTATGGTGAAATGGCTCCGGAAAGAAAGAGCGCCAATGACATTTCAATGGAAAACATCCATTTGAATTTCACCATCAACGCCTCGGGTATGGTTTACAAACGAAAAGCTGAGATCGGCAAGCCGGTGGCGATCCCCGAAGGACACGGAACGTTTACCCTGACGGCGTTCGAACCCGAAGCTGATTTCAGGGGTCAGAACATCGGCGCGGCCCTTATTGGGACACTCACCCCGGTCCAGGGGGATGCGGTGGATATTCTGTTGCCCCTGCATTTTCCTAACTTCGACAAAATGCGACGCGGTGAGGTGGTGATTTCTGTGGCTGACCAGAAGCAAGAGACCTTTTCACCCATAAAAAAGAAAGATGTTCGCTACTATTCCGGGTTGGAGGTGAACAAGGATCCGGGTGTGTGGGTGGTTTACAGCGGCTTTATCATCATGATTGTCGGTTGCTACATCACTTTTTTCATGTCACACCAGCAGATCTGTATTCAGGTCACGCGTAAAAACAGCAAGAGCCGTGTCCTCATCGTGGGCATTGCCAACAAAAACAAGATCGGTATGCAGCGCCGGATGGAAAAGATGGCAGAACGTCTTGCCGATTCGAGGTAATCAATGAACAGTTCCCAATTATTATCCCTGGTCACGTTTATTTACGGTTTTTCCGCAACCTTTTATATTGCCGCATGGATCTTTAAAAAGACACTGCCGGCCACACTGGCCAAGTGGGCGGCCATCGCCGGTGTTGTCATCAATGCGGCCGGGTTCCTCTTGCGCTGGAGAGAATCCTATGCCCTGGGTTACGGTCATGCACCGCTGTCCAATATGTATGAGTCCCTGGTCTTTTTCGCCCTGACCATTGTGGTTATCTATTTATTTATTGAAATCCGCTATAAAACGACCGTTGTGGGCGCTTTTGCGACCCCCATCGCTTTTCTGGCCATGGCCTATGCCTCTTTGTCCCCCAACGTCAGCGATAAAATTCAGCCGTTGATTCCGGCCCTCAAGAGCAACTGGCTGATCGCCCATGTGGTGACCTGTTTCTTCGGGTATGCCGCGTTTGCAGTGGCGTTCGGCATCAGCATCATGTACCTGATTAAAAATAGGGCGCCGGATAAGGAGACCGGGATTCTGGCCCGGCTGCCCGGTCTCAACGAACTGGATGAACTCACCCACCAGATGGTCATGTTCGGGTTTCTTTTTCTTTCCATTGGCATCATTACCGGTGCAGTGTGGGCCAACTCGGCCTGGGGTACGTACTGGTCATGGGACCCCAAAGAGACCTGGTCCCTGATCACCTGGTTTGTATATGCCACGCTGCTGCACGCACGCATGATGCGGGGGTGGTACGGGAAGAAAATTGCCTACCTGTCTATTCTCGGGTTCGGTGCCGTGATGTTTACCTATTTTGGCGTCAACTACCTGCCCGGGCTGCACAGTTATGGTGCTTCATAAATTTGCATGCGCTATTGCAAAGGGGCGCATCAAGCATCAGATAATGGCGGATGATCGATATTCGGCTATTTTTATCCAGACACGAAAATGTATTGATTTTTTCAATCGCCCTGAGTAAATGCTGAAAATTAATTTTTATTGATTCTCAGCCGTCTTTGTCAGGAACGTGGACAATGCCCTTTTTCAGGAGAAAATACAAATCGAACAAGGAGATCGGCTGGTTTCCGGGAAAGGGAACCTTCGGTCACGGGGTGCATCCCCCCCAGCGCAAGATGTTCTCGGGTGATGCCGCCATCGAGATTGTGCCAACCCCGGATAAGGTGGTTCTGCCTCTTTTGCAGCACATCGGCGGGCCCTGCACCCCGGTGGTCAAGCCCAAACAGGACGTTGTCTTCGGCGATATGGTGGGCAAGGGGGAGGCCTTTGTTTCCGCCTCCCTGCATTCCCCGGTAAATGGGATCGTACAGAAGATCGAGGTAGCAACCCTGGCCAACGGCAGGCACGTGCAGGCCATTGCTATCCGCAGCCAGGGAGAGCAGTTGTCCGGGCAGGACCTGTGGGACCAGCTGTACGGCGGCAAGTGGCCCCAGAAATCCTACCAGTCCATGGCGCCCGAGAAGATCAGCGCAGCCATTCATGAGGCTGGTATCGTGGGCCTTGGCGGTGCTGCGTTTCCCACACACGTTAAGATTACGCCCGATGAGAACAAACCCATCCACACCCTGATCGTCAACGGGTGCGAGTGCGAGCCCTACCTGACCACAGACTACCGGGTGATGGTGGAAGCGCCGGAAGCCATTGTGGCCGGTGCCATGCTGGCTGTGCGTGCGGTGGGGGCCAAAAAGGCATACATCGGCGTGGAGGACAACAAGCTGGAGGCGATTGCCTCTTTGCGCCGGGCAGCGGCCGGGGCAGGTATCAACCTGGCAATTCTGAAAACAAAATATCCCCAGGGCAGTGAAAAGCACTTGATCAAGGCGGTGCTGAACAGGGAAGTCCCTTTGGGCGGTCTTCCCTCGGATGTGGGTGTGGCCATGACCAATGTGGCTACGGTGACATCTGTGGCCCGGGCGGTCATGCGCCGTATTCCCCTGACACATCGGGTGGTCAGTGTCACCGGCGGCGGCATTGTCCAGCCCAAGAACCTGCTGGTGCCCATCGGCATACCCATGGGGGCTTTGATTGATTTCTGCGGGGGCTTAAGCAAGACAGCCGCCCGGATGGTGGCCGGCGGCCCCATGATGGGATTTGCCTTCACCAACCGTAATACACCTGTCACCAAAGGCACCAGCGGCATCACCGTATTGACCCATTACGAGATTCGCCGGGTAAATGAAACGGTTTGCGTTCGCTGCGGCCGGTGCGCGGATGTATGCCCCATGAACCTGGTGCCCACCAAGCTGGCCATGGCATCGCGGCTCAAGGAGCTCAATTTAGCCAGATCGTACAACATTATGGCATGCTTTGAATGCGGTTCATGTGCGCACGTATGTCCGGCAGGTCTTCCGCTGGTGCAGCTCATCAGGACCGGCAAGGCGCTGGTGGCGGCGGAGGCGTCAGTATGACGGAAAACGGAAGTTCAGTAGGCAGTAGGGAGTAAGTAGTAGGGAGAACGGAAACGCGCGTTTCAGGTTTCGGGAAACAGCAGAAGATCAGACGGTAAGATGGTGATAGGGTAAGATCGTGGCCGGTAGTCGGAACAGGCGCTTGAACCGCAAAGGTCGCAACTTCCAGTGGATAGAGACCAGAGGTCGGCTGCATTCAGGATTCAGAAGGACTGCGAAAGAAAGTTTCTGGCTTCCGTCCTCTGTCTTCTGACCTCTGGATAGATCGCGTCTTGAGCGAAGTGGGCGGTTAGGGCAGGGATCGGAGGGCGGAAGGCAAACCCGTGACTCGCAACCCGCAACACTAAATACCAAATACCAAACACCAATTAAAGTGATACTTTGAATCAACCTATTGACCAGCCAGACATTACGCCGACCATCCACGTGGCGCCGTCCCCCCATGTGTCCAGCATGGCCATGACCACCCGGGGGATGATGCGCGATGTACTCATCGCCCTGATTCCCGTGCTAGGGGCAGCCTTCATGTTTTTTGGATGGCTGGCAGCCAAACAGCTGCTGATTTGCGTGGGTGCAAGCCTGGCGACCGAGGCATTGTTAACGTACATGCGCGGTCGGCCGCTTTCCTTGACGGATCTGTCCGCGGTGGTCACCGGTCTGATTATAGGCCTTTCTTTGCCGGCAGCTGCACCCTGGTACGTGGGGCTCATCGGCGCCGTCGTGGCCATTGGGCTCGGCAAGATGGTATTCGGCGGGCTGGGCATGAATATCTTCAACCCGGCCATGGTGGGTCGCGCCTTTGTCATGATTGCTTTTGCGGGCAGCATGGCGGCCTCGGGATACATTCTTCCCGGAGATGGTGTAGACGTAATTTCACAGGCAACACCCCTGACGGCTTTTAAACAGTCCGGTACGACAGTGTCGCTGGCTGCGCTGGTTATGGGCAATGTCAACGGCTCTCTGGGTGAAACCAGCGTTCTGGCCTGTCTTCTGGGGGGCATCTATCTCTGTGTGCGACGGGCGGCGTCCTGGGAGACACCGGCCGGTATTCTTTTAAGTGTGCTGGTCATTGCCGGCCTGGTCAACCTTTTTAACATGGGGGCGGCCTGGACGGTGCTGCACCAGATGGCCGGCGGGTCGCTTTTGTTCGGCGCTTTTTACATTGCCTCGGATCCGGTCACCAGCCCGCTTACGGCACGGGGCCGGTGGATATACGGGATCGGGATCGGTGTGATTATCATGCTACTGCGTTATTTCAGCGGTTACCCCGAGGGTGTCATGTTCGCCGTGCTGCTGATGAACGCGGTCACCCCACTCATCAACCGCTGGAACATCCCACGACCCTTTGGAGGTGTATAAGTGGCTTCGGCGCTACCATCGAAAAATGAAGGCCGTCCCACATGGCTGCGCGACAATCACCTGGTGCAGGCCTGGCTGGTGTTGATGCTGGCGATTGTTTTCGGCACATGCCTGGCTGCGGTGCACGTCAACTTGAGCGACAGGATCGCTGAAAACAAGCTGAACGAGAGTCTTGAAAAGATACCCGGACTTATCTGGGACACGGGGGAAGGCGGCATTGCAATGGACATTCTTTCCGGTAGAATTGCTGTCAAAAAAAAGGATCGTACCTTAGTCTACCCTGTTTTCCAGGTGACGGATGAGGGCAAAACAGCCGGATGGGTGATCAAGGCGGCTGGGCAGGGGTATGCCGGGTCCATCGAGCTTTTGCTGGGCCTGAACCCGGCAGGTGACACGATCCGCGGGCTTTTTATCCTGGAGCAGGCAGAAACGCCGGGGCTGGGCAACAAGATAGCCTTTCCGGACTGGCTGAATCAGTTTAAAGGCCAGGGAACTGCAGAGCCGCTGGCGGTGGTGAAAAGCGGCGGCACCGCACCTGGGACCATCGATGCCATCACCGGCGCCACAATTTCTTCCAAGGCCGTCGTGGGCATTGTGAACCGCACCGTCAGTGAGACAAGGGACCTGCTCGAACCAAGCCATATCAAATACATTAGAAACGGTCAGCCTTAATTACAAAGGATATTCTTTTTTCAACAACCTGTGTTACCTGACATTATGCGTGTGAATGCGTGTTTCTAATGTGTATAATTAAAACTGAAGAAAAATCGATTGTATTTTTACAAATTTTCATGTGTTGAAATAAAATATAGATTCAAAAATGCAAAGATATCAAATTTGTTATGTTTGGTTGTGGGCCGCAGCGCATGAAAATTTTGAAAGGTCACCGTAATGGCAAATCTTCCCACACCTTTTGAACGCTTTGTGCAGGGCATCCTGCCGGAAAACCCGGTGTATCGCCAATTTCTGGGGCTGTGCCCGACGCTGGCAGTGACCAATGGCCTGAAACCGGCCTTGACCATGGCCCTGGCCGTGGGGTTTGTGCTTTTGTGCGCCAATGTGATCATCAGCCTGATTCGCAACCTGTTGAAACCGCATTTGCGCATCGTGGTGTTCACCCTGACCATAGCCACGTTTGTTACCATCGTGGATCGGTTCCTGGCCGCCTACATGTATCAGATGAGTAAAACCCTGGGACCTTACATTCCCTTGATCATCGTGAACTGCATTATCATCTGCCGTTGTGAGGTGTGTGCCTCGCGTCAGCCGGTGACAGCTGCTGCCGCCGATGCCCTGGGCCAGTCCCTGGGATTCGGCCTGGCGCTTGTCAGCATCGCTGTTGTACGCGAAATTCTGGGGACCGGCATGCTGGCGGGATTTCAGGTCCTCCCGGACGCCTGGCCCGACTGGGTCATCATGGTGCTGCCGCCCGGCGCCTTCCTGACCTTTGGTCTCTTAATGGCCCTGGTCAACTGGATCAGTACGGTCCGTTCAGATCGTAACTGAATCTTGCATGAATTTAATAAGAAGTTTATTCACATGATATTCAAGGGATTTAGTAAAATTTACCGTAATGTTCATTCAACCTATTGGAACAGGAGAATGAAAGCCCTTTTTTCTTATCACATTTCACCCGTGCCAGATCCAGGTAATTGTCGGGGGAGGGACTAGCGCATGGATTACCTGTTCGACATCATGCTGATATCCATCAGCGCGGCCCTGATCAACAATTTCGTGCTCTACTATTTTGTGGGCATCTGCCCGTTTATCGGTGTGTCCCGTCAAGTGGGTATGGCCGTCGGCATGGGCAGTGCGGTTACCTTTGTCATGACCGTGGCGGTCTTTATAAGCTGGACCATAACCACCCTCATTCTGGTGCCGGGGGCGCCCCTTTCCAGTTGGGTGGCAGGATTCTTTATGTCTGCGAAAAATGCCGCCACCGTGGATCTGACGATTCTGACCTACATTGTTTATATTTTTTCCATTGCGTCATCGGTGCAGTTTGTTGAGATGTATGTGCGCAGATTCTACCCGTCGCTCTATAAAACGTTCGGTGTTTTTTTACCGTTGATTACCACCAACTGCGCTATCTTGTTTGCCTGCCTGACGGTGATGACCAACATTGTCGGCGTGGAAAGCCCGGAGGAGGCGTGGGACCTGGGGAGGGCCCTGGCCCTGGGAATATTCGGCGGGCTGGGGTTCACCATCGCCATCGTGATCATGGCAGGCATCCGTGAGGAACTGGATCTGTGCGATGTTCCCAAAGCGTTCCAGGGAACGGCCATCACCCTCATCGTAGGGGGGATTCTGGCCATGGCCTTCATGGGGTTTACCGGTGTGGACAGCGGCATCCGCGCGCTGGTGGCGGGTGCACCGTGACGGGAGCCTGAGGCCGGATAGCCAGAGGACAGAGGCCGGAAAACTAGTAGGCAGTAGAGAGTAGGTAGAGAGCAAGACAAAAAAGACCTGTAGGGGCGAGCCTGTGTGTTCGCCCGTCAATCGAGCTCTATAAACGACAAACCACATTCGACGTTGGATGTTGGACGTTCGATGTTCATTTTTAAATTTGAGCCATATGAAAAGCAGACAATATTCGCATAGCAGAATCCATCCAGAGGGGGATGCACCATGACCTGGGTAACCATCGGCCTGTCAGCCGGGACCCTTTTTGGCATGGCCATCGTGCTAAGCAGTGTTTTGGGATGGGCCAATAAAAAATTTCATGTAGATGTGGACGAGCGGGTTCTGGCGGTCATCGATGAACTTCCCGGCGCAAACTGCGGCGGATGCGGCTATGTGGGGTGCGGGGAGTATGCCGAGGCAGTGGTTCTGGAAAATCAGGACGTGAACCTCTGCACTGTGGGCGGCCCGAGCTGTGCTCAGGCTGTAGCAGGTATAATGGGGGTGGAGGTGGGTGCTGTATTGCCTTACCGCCCCATTATCCACTGCGGGGCCCACCTGGAGGATCGGCTGGGCCGGAGTGAATACCGCGGGGAGATGCGTTGTGCTTCGGCCAACCTGGTGACCGATGTTCAAGGGTGCACCTATGGGTGCCTGGGATTTGGCGATTGCGCCCGGGTCTGCCAGTTTGATGCCCTGCATGTTGTCGACGGCCTGGCCACGGTTGACTATGAAAAATGTGTGGGGTGCGGTGCCTGCGCCAAGGTGTGTCCGCGCAATATCATCACCATAACACCATTCAAGACAGATCGGGTATTGGCGGTGTCATGCTCCAATAAAGACAAGGGCAAAGATGTTACCGCCGTCTGTGATGTCGGCTGCATCGGGTGCGGTCAATGTGCCCGTACATCGAGCCTTTTCAAGATCGAGAACAACCTGTCAACCATTGACTATGATGCTTATACGGCAGATTGTTTGCCGGAGGTGCTGGCGGCCTGTAAAAAGTGCAAGCGCCAGCGGCTGGTGTTTGTGGGCATACCCACTGCCGAAGATTTGGAAAAGACCAAGGATCAGGAACTGCCGGATGTTGTAGCACCTGATTTTAAAACGAGTGTGGATGATCTGGAGTGGCGCGGCTAGTCCTTGATTTTTTTAATGAAATTTGGAGGCTTCATGTCCAAGAAGGTCAAACATAAAATACTACTGGCGGTGGACGGCTCCGACCAGGCGCTTGAAGCGGTCCGTTATGCCGGGGCCATGATGCCGGCCGAGAAGGCTGAGTTGGTTCTGTTTTATGTGGGTACGGGATTTCCGGAAGTGTTCTGGGATATGGATGACAATCCCCTCTACCGCTCCAAGAAGAAAAAGGTCATGGGGTGGCTGGCCAACCATCAGTTGACCATGGGTGAGTTCAAGGAAAAAGCCTTCAAAATACTCGAAGACGCCGGTTTTTGCGAGCAAGAGGTCAGGGTTCATACGAGAGTTAAGCGAACCGGGGTTTTCAAGGACATTATCCAGGAAACCTATCAGGATTACAGGGCCATCGTTATTGGCAGAACCGGTGTCAGCCGGTTTAAGGACATGGTCATCGGCGGCATGGCCAGAAAATTGGCCGCCAAAGTCAGGCATATTCCAACCGTCATCGTGGGCGGTGAACCCAACCCGAATAAGATTCTCATCGCCTTGGATGAGTCCATCGAATCAATGCGGGGCGTCAGCAGTGTAGCTGCCCTGACTGGGGCCACCAATCCGGAAGTGACCCTCTGCCACTGCCTTTTGCAGAAATCCCTTTTCAGGTCTTATGACCGGTCACAGGATATCGATGCCGATGAAAAGGGCTGGAAAGCGTACCATGAAAACAGATTCAAACCTTATATGGCAGAGGCGACCCAGCGCCTGATGGCCGGCGGTGTCAGTGAAGAAAGGATCAGTCGCGAGTTTACCATGGCGAAAGGCGGTGTCATCCAGACGATGGTTGAAATGACCAGGGGCGGCAATTATGGAACCATCGTCGTGGGACACCGGGAAGATATCAGCTATTTCCAGGCGTATATCCGGGGCCGTTTCAGTGACAAAATCATCGACTCCTTGAACGACTGCGCTGTGTGGGTGGTGAGTTGAAATGATTGATACCATTTTGATTTAATAAATCCGTTTTATTCAAGCTACTTATAATGGCCCCTATTCGGTCAAAATCCAAATTATAACGCATTTCGATCATATAGCCCTGGTTTTTTAGAGGTCGGTTGCCATCCTTCACAACCTGTCCCTCATCCGCCAAATCATAAGGGGTAGGGTAGCGCAAAATAATCTTGCCTCCATTCTCAGGGGCAATCACGGCGGACAACAAACGCCTCTTTTCTTCAAATGGTAGGCTGTGGATATACTCGCTGATTGCCACTTTCGTTTTCCAGCTGTTCCGCGCTGCCCTCCGATTGTATTTTCCTTTCTTGCCACTCTTAGGGCTTTCCAAGAATTCTTTTCTGAACCGGGCAAGCTGATCGGCTTTATTTTGGTTGGCATTTAATTCATTCCGCACCGCTAAATGTTGATACTCAAGATCCTTCAGTGCAGTCTCTTCTTTTTGCAATCGGGCTTTCAGCGATTCCTTGGCTGCTTTAGAATCGCCAACATCGACCATATCATTTATAATGCGGTCGATGGCTTTTGTTGCTTGCTTGATCTCTGTATCAATCCGTTGTTCGCGGCCTTTCAATTCATTTATATCAGTATCCGAAAACCAATCCTCCGCGAATCTTGAAGGGTTGGCAAGGCAATCGATAACATCATGCAACACCTGCTCGTCAACTTCATCCGCTGGCACATTTTTCATTGTGCAGGGCTCTTTCCCACGCAGTTTAAGGCGCTTTGGTCCCATGTAATTTCTATAACACGAATAATAATGGTATAGTCCGCCGTGTCCGCCCCTTTTAGGTAGGCTGCTGGCTTTGCTGCCGCACTCGCCGCAATAGAGAAGACCTTTGCACAGAAATTTATCCTCTGAACCTTTCGCCGTGCGTTTCGACTTGGATTTATTAAATTGGATCTTCCGTTGGGCTGAATTCCATCGATCAGCAGGAATGATAACCGGACATTCTTTTACAATTTGGGACTCTACCTGGCATGATAATGCCTCTATATGCAGGTACAGATACCATTTATATTTCAATAATGCAAAAAAGGGAGAATCGGTTTGACCGACTCTCCCCTGACAACATGAAAATATAGGTGGGCTAAATTTGGCTTCGGTGGTGATATGCTAAAAAACATGTAACTATCACGACACTAAAATGAGTTGGAATCTACAATTTACGTAACAAAAAAGCAGGGTCATTTCTGACCCTGCTTATGTTCCTTGAAAAATAATGATTGGCTTTTTATTCAGGGGGATCACTTCTTACCCCAACAGCCGTGCAAGTTCTACCTTCGCTTAGAATATGATTAACAACCATGATTTTGTTTCTCCTGGCTCTTCCATAGGCAAATGTTGGGGTCGGTCCATCCACGCATGTCATGTGGAAACTTCTTCCTTGGAGAACACCTTGGCATCCATGTGTTAATGGATCCTCTGAATCCCCGGCGGTGAAAAATTCGTTATCAATCATAAAGATATAAACATCATGGGTTTCGTAGTCATAAGGGAGAACAGGATCGTCAACATCTATGCAGGTATCAGTTACCTCCCACCACCCACTTATATCAGCAGCCATAACGTTGAAGCTAATCAAGACCATTGGCAAAAAGATTAAGATGCAGAACTTTTTCATATCTCAGCCCCTCCTCTTTATTGGTTTATCGGACTTCTGTACGGTCCAGAAATGGCTCGTTCTTTTCGGATGACATGTAAGCAGAAAACCCATCAGTACGCTCAATAAGACTCAAACCTGAATATGAAATCTGCCAAGCATATGTATTTGAAAATAAAAATAGAGAACATATGAAAACAACAATTATCAGAAATAATTTGTTCATCTTTATCCTCATCAAACTCTCAAATCGTATACGGTTATGAGCACAAAATAGCTAATGAATTATGCAAAGGGTGGGAAAAGTGATCTGAGAAACCAGAGCACTCAGGGTATGGGTATGCAATAATCATGCAGAGGTGTCTCAAATTAATTATCACATAAATTACAGTATATTATGTTTTTTATGAGTTGTGCAAATGTCTCAATTGTGAAATGTTTTACATAATTATTATAGGATTGATGTAACAAAATGAAGGAAGATTGGACTCTGTTTTATTGGTTCAAGTTTGGCAGCCAGATAGAAGACAACCCATGCGGCGCATAGATCGCAATCCACATCATTTCCGTAACAGCAAAAAGGGGTCACGAAGTCGCTGCCTTCAAGATAAAGCGGTAAAACAAGGCTTTTGGAGAAGAACCATTATTTTCATTATAAGGCGCGCCTGTATTCCGGTCGCCGCACTTCCGGGTTGTGAATGCCGGTTTCGACGATTTTCAGAAAATCTGTTTTGTCCCTGGCCAGCTCTCCCTTTAAACTCAAGTAATTGGACGCATGGTTGGTGTTGAATATGCACCCTTTAAGATCATCTGATGTGTGCGCTATCAAGGTGTACAGTTCTTCCAGAATCTGCGTGGCTGACAATGGCTGGAAGTGCTTTGTTTCTTTTTGCGTCCAAATGTCGGACCCCGGTGTTACCTCCAGGGTGAGCGGTGAAATGTACCACTTTCTGGGCGTGGGGGGGGCCATGCGGTTGATCAGTTTTGCAGATTCCACAGCGTGCTGACGGCTTTTTTCCGGATTGTTTCCGGTCAGTCCGAGAAGGAAGATGCCGGACCAGTCAATGCCTGCACGATGGCATTTTTGAGCGGCCAGCGCGTACTCATCCTGGGTAACCCCCTTTTTGCAGTCCTGGAGGACCTGGTCATCGCCGCTTTCAATGCCCACATAAACCATGGTGAAACCGGCATCGGCAAGGCGCTTTAAATCATCATCGGATTTTTTTAAAATATCCTTGGCATGGGCATAAGCACTGACCTTTTTCAGGTTGGGGTGTATTTCGCGGGCATAGCGGGTCAGTTCGATGAGGATATCTGATTTTACAACAAACGCATTGCCGTCTTCAAAGAATATTTTCCGGATTTTATCTGCGTACATTTCCCGTGCCTTAAGGATATCAGCCTTGATTTCTTCGACATCCTTGCGCACAGCAAACTTTTTGGTCCGGTACATGGAGCAGAACGTACACTTGTGGGTGCATCCGGTGGTAACAGCAATCAACAGGGCATCCCATTCCGATGGGGGTCTGAATACAGGTTCGACTAAATTTCCAACAACATAATTCATGGTATCGTTTTTCCTTTACCTCATTGTGAGTGTTTTAAATTTTGAGAATGGCTTAATGGTAAATCAGAGGCTAATCCACAGAGCAAGGATTAATCAATCTAAAGTATGTTTTTATATGCACAATATCAAGGTCATCATTTGTAAAAAAATCGACTAAAAAATGTGCTGCAAATTGCACCAATTGCTGCAAATTGCACCAATCGCATAACCAATTGAAATAACGTGGAATACTTATTTTATAGAAAATGCTGGTGCAATGTGCATCAAATTAGATGGATATTCATGCAATGTCCCGGCTTCCCCATGTTCTCTAAAATATACAATAATTACAAATTGATAGAATAAATAAATTGTTCGGAAAAAACATTGGCCCCGATTGTGCATTAATTAGGGGGCAAATGCACGCTGAAGCAAAATTCCCCAAAAACGCTTAACCAAGGAGATTCGCCATGAAAAGCCAGCCCACGAAAAAAGCAAACAGACCCATGGTATATGGTAAATCCGAAGACCAATGCGTATGGAGCCGTGCGGGTGTCATTAAATCCATGAAGTGCATCAATGCGTTCGACTGCCTGGGGTGTTCGCTGGACCGCAAGGTTCAGGCCAGCTTCGAGGCGAAGGATGCCCCCAGGGGATCTGAAACGCTCCGGACGCCGAGGATGCGTATGCTGGGCAGCCAGCTCAAGTGCCGCCACATGCTGAGCGGGCGCGTGGGCTACAAACTGTGTGCCCACAACTACAACTGCGTCAAGTGCCCCTATGATCAGATGATCGATGACGCCGGCATCATGCCCGGCTACAAGCCGCCGGTCTGCGAACAGGTGTCCGGCTTTGCCGTTCCTGAGGATCACTATTTCCATTATGGCCACACCTGGGCCAGGGTGGAATACGGCGGCCGTGTGCGGGTGGGACTCGATGACTTTGCCCTCCGCCTCCTGGGCCCTCAGGATGAGATCGACCTCCCGGGGTTGGGATCCAGGACCGGCCAGGGGGAACACATGGCGGTTTTGAAGCGTGAGAGCAAAGCGGCTGAAACCTTGAGCCCGGTGGATGGCCATGTGGTGGCGGTCAACCATAAACTGAAACGCAACGCGCCCACTGCCAACGATTCTCCCTATTACGAAGGCTGGTTTATGGTGGTGCAGCCGGCCAACCTGCGCAAGAATCTGAAAAACCTGTTTTTCGGCACTGAGAGTTTGGCCTGGGTGGATGACGAGGCCACCCGGTTGAACACGCTGCTCAGCGAGGAAACCGGTTACAGCATGGCTGCCACCGGTGGTGAGGCGGTAAAGGATATTTACGGATCCGTTCCCGGGGTCGATTGGAATCGACTGGTGGATGCGTTCCTGAGATAATCGAACAACTCAGGTTTAAAAACAAGTGCCGCTTGGATCGCATGGCCCAGGCGGCATTTGTTGATGCCATAGCTTCAATATCATTCTAAGGTGTAGATATAGGCACTTCCAGAATAGTTTTCAGCATTGTTGGCTTCATAAGCCCCCACGATTGCCTTTATCCCGGATATGCTCACTGCGTAGCCATATCTGTCCCATTTTTCACCATCGCTGGCCGTCAGCTTGGCAGTGTCTGTCATATCCTGCCAGCCTCCAACCGGTTTCTTGAAAATATAAGCTGATCCGGAGT
>Ga0180435_10003676_pt1 | contig 15274 bp, 16 predicted proteins | sample SS_ome_3_FD_132467 | JGI IMG/M metagenome (GOLD analysis project Ga0180435, IMG submission 132467) | Hypersaline lake sediment archaeal communities from the Salton Sea, California, USA - SS_3_S_1 metaG | ecosystem: Environmental > Aquatic > Non-marine Saline and Alkaline > Hypersaline >... | reverse complement strand
GATCTTCTCCTCGGCAAGGGTCTTCAGGTCACCAAGGCCGCTTGCAAATCTGCCCAGCAACGCGACGCCTTCGGTAAGCTCCTCGGGGTCGTCAGCGACCTTGATCCACTCACCGATTTCACGGAGGATTTCCATGATGGCTTCCTCTCCGTCGTCGGTGAGCACCATGGCAGCGACTGCCTCCCCGATGGAAAGCATTTCGTCCTGCGGGATGACCGCTGTGCCTTGCGAGTCCATGATGCCTACTTCACTTGGGAGGTTGCCTTCCTCCAGTGCCTCGATTGCTGCCGTCAGCTTGTCTCTCATGTCCGATCTCATGTGAATCCTCTCAATCTGTGGTGAAGCTACTTGTCGAAGACCGTCTTCCCCCATCCGGTCGTGTGTTTCCGGACGAGGCGCTTCGTTCTGTTCATCCCTGCGAGGTGACCCCCCTTCGCTTGCTTGCGAGTCGTGGCAGACTTTCTGATCTGCCTTGCTCTGTGGCCACCACGATCAAGGTCCATTTCCATGGATTTCCGCTGGGAGCGGGCGATCTTGTTCACCCTGCTGTTCGGGTTCGCAGCCTGCTTTGCGACGGCACCGGTCGCCAACCCGCCCCACTCATCGAGGCTCTCCACGTTCTCCCACTCTCCGCTCTCCACCATCTCGACGAAGTCGTCGAAGTCGATGATCGCAACCCCGTCTTCCTCCAGGTCAGCGAGGTCAACGAGATCCATGTCATCCTCGTCGATACCCATCATCTCGGATGCCTCCTGGAGACTCTCCGTGATGAAAAAAATGCCGTCCAGCTTATCGCTGATGCCCATGGTGTCCTCCACGCCGGCTACGAAAGGTAGGCGACGATTTCATACCTGCCGCTCCGGTCCATCTTGTACCAGGTGAGCACCAGGGTTGTGTTCGTGTAGGTCTCAGGGTAGATGCCCTTCTGGTCGGCTGTCCCGTCTGGAGCCAGGTCGAATGCCGTCCGACCCTTGCGCCCTGTGATGAACCCGGTCCACTTCGTTCCATCTTCGTCCACCACGACAACGTCGTGCTTCTTCAGGAGCTTCCAGATCTCTGGGATCGGGACTCCGTCGAAGTACCGCTGCTGATGCTTCGGTGTGGTGAAGTCGTAGAGGGCTCGGTTGATCTTGCTTTTCTGCCCGGCCGGCATCGTGAGGCGTCGCTTGGCCTCCTCGATGTTCTCCAGCAACATGTCCAGTCTGCTCGACAGCATGGTGACCTCAGTTGGATCAGCTTTCCCCGATGGCTGCACGGGAGTAGACGGCAGTTGCCCACATCGCAGCAGACGCGCCAACCGTCTTCAATTCGACCTTCTGGCCGGGGAGTAGAATCACCGGCTCGTCGGGGCGGTAGAGGTACTGAGCCTCTGTCGTCCCGCTAGCGAGGTCGAACGCCGTGGACCCGTCGATGATCTTCAGGGTCCACGACGTCTGGCCTCCCAGCTTCACCATCACCTCGAACAGCGCAACCGGGACGGTATCCATCCCAAACTCGAACAAGCCACCCTGCGTGTCCGTAGGGTAGACCACCACACCGTTCTCTTCGGCAGGAGTCGTGGAGGGCACCTGGCCGTCAAACTGCGACCCGGCAGTGATCTGATGCTTGATTGCGAAAGGCATGGATACCTACCCCGGTGTGCTGCGTGAGGTTATGGTGATGCTAAGCCGAAGCGGCTAGTCCGAGAACCGGACGCCCCGCTTCTTGATCCCGCCGCCCCGCTTCTTCAGGGCGCTCTTGAACCGACCGCGCACCTGATCCGGCTCCAGGGCTCCGGACTTCATCATGTTGGTGACGCGGGTCTTCCAGCCCGACTTCGCGCCGCTCTGACGGTCGGGGTCGGGGGCGGGAAGAGTGATCTTGCCACCAGGCTTCTTCCTGCCCAGAGCCTTGCGGGCCCAGGGTTTCAGGTCCTTCTTGCCGGCCGAGATCTTCACGCCCTTCTCCACCGCCACGAACACCGGGGTGCCCTGGCCGGTCGGGTGGACCCAGAAGCCCTTCGCCGGAACGTGGATCTCGTCACCCTTGCGGGTCACCACCACGTAACCGTCGCGGATCTTGTCGGCGTACTCGTCGTTGCGAATGTCCGCCTGGGGAGCCAGCCTGTCGTCCCTCTTCTTCGCCTCGGACAGCACCTCGGCCTCTGCCACCATCTCGTGAAGTGCCTCGAGCCTTTCCAGAATGTCCATCGTTCTCTCCTTCGTGAATGCCCTCGGTCCGTCCGAGGCTCGTAAAAACTAGGCACACACCTCGCGTGCCGTTATCCGATAACGATCTGTGGTGGAGGCATCAGACTCATGATCTTCTCGTCCAGATCACGCATTTCAGCCTGGGCCTCCTGCCGCAGTGTGTCTCCGTCCAGATTCACATTCCCCTGAGCCGCTGGCAAGCTCGAATACTTGCCGCGAATGTTCCCAAGGATGCGCTTCGTTTCAGCCAACGCCCGCTCGCGCACCAAGTAGGCGTCTGCGTTGTTCAGCTTCGTCAGGTAATCCGCCTTGAACGTCGTTTCATACCTGACAACCGCCTTCCCACTGAATTCAGGCAATGGCTCGTGTGGTGTGACCGTAAGGATCTTCGTCTTCCAGTTGAAGAACCAGTCGCGGTCTGCCGATAGGACGTGCGATGCGATCTTGCGAGTCTGTAGCCACTGCACCAAGCCGGAGTAGTAGCCGCCCTGCGTATTGCTCCAGATCTCGTCCCCGTAGGGGTATCCGTCAACGTCCAGGAAGCCCGGCCACGCTCCCGAAATGTCGAAGTTTGGGTCTAGCTGAAAAAAGACCTTCACCACGTCCACGACCTCGTTGCCCGTCGGCGTCGTGATCAGGGTGTTGAGGTCATACTCCGGTGTCCCTGCCGTCACCTGGATCTCACTCTCCAGGTACCAGCCGCGATAGGTCGCCCACCACAGGAAGGCGCTCTCCAATGCCTGATGGATTTGTGTGTCCTCTAGCTCAACGCACACGACAGGCTCGCCCAAAGCCTGTCGGATCCACGTTCGGACTGACGTTGACCTGAGGATATTGTTCGCCATGTGCTAGCCCTTCAAGAGGCCTGCTCGACGAAGGATCGTCATCTGAATGTCCTCGTTCATGGGGACGTCTTCGTCGGGGATGATCCACTCTTCACCAGAGGTTGGGTCACCCTCCATGGGAAACTCGTCGTCTGCGTAGGCTAGCGACGCACGAAGAGTGTTGATCCCTCCGTCCGTCAGGCGAACGTTCCAGCCCATCCCGTTGAACATGGACTGCGACTCGCCCACGCCGTCGTGTTGGCCCCATTCGATGACCACCAGGCCAAGGTCCTGAAGCTGCTCGCAGACGTTGTATGGAATGTTGTTGAGCCCCACAGGGACCTTCACGCGGAACCCATGGCTCAGTGCCCCGATGCGCCGCAGGGTCATGCTCTGCGGACGGGACAGGTCGCTCAGGTCGTACTCGGGGTACATGGTGGTCTCCTACTCCTGATTGTCCAGGAGCCGCTTGGCCTTGCTGATGACGCTGCGAGCCGTGGCCACGGTCATCTTGCGAGCGCCCACATCCTTCACCATCTGAGTTGCGGATGCTCCGGCGACTTGCTCGACGGTCGTGTAACCTGCCTTCTCCAAGGCTCGTGCGCGGCCGGGGCCGACACCTGGAATGTCCTGGATCTCCGGTCCATCGTCGTCGTCGTCCTCGAGCCCCTCGTGGATCGCTGGATCCACCACAGGCTTCTCAGGCACGGGCTCAGGCTTGCGTTTCACGACGGACAGCGTCCCTGTTCCCTTGGCTTCCTCCTGGTCTCCAGGCTTGTCGGCGTCGGGCTTGTTGCTCGTCAAAGCAACGCGCCCCTCAGGGGCCTTGGGTGGCTCCTGAGGGGCGGCGCTGGTGTTCTTCGTCACGGGGGTGTCCTGAGGCGCATGAATGAGGACGGACGGGATGCCTGGAAACTGCGGACGTGTCCACTGCTCCCACTGGTCACCAGCGACCACTGTGTCCTCGTCGAACACGACTCCGTTCAGACACGTAGTGCCCTTGTACTCGGGGTTCTTCTTGTACTTGCGCGACATGACGACCTCCGTCAATCGAGTGAATCAGTTGGTGGAAAGAGGCGCTCTACCGTTTACTACGGGAACGCTGCGTGCTCCTCCGCTCCTACTACGGAGTGAAGGTGACGTCATCGACACCGCTGGTGTCCATGGCCCGGCCAGTGCCGACGGCCCATGCCTTGAGGTACACGGTCTCGTCGGCCGTGTCGCTCAGGGAACAGGCAAACTCGCCGGTCGAATCCGGGGTCACCTTGATGACGTTGGTTCCGGCACCCTCGTCGATGGTGCCGGTCGTTGCCGTGTCCAGCGTTCCGGTCGTGGACGGCGTCGTGCATTCGGCATCCGAGAAAACGCCGAGGTACATCTGCGGGTCGTCGCCCGCGTCGTTGCCGTCCTGGGTCTTCAGGTCGAAGCCCACGCCCGCGATGGTGTCCACGCCGCCTGCCGGGTCGCCCGGGTCCTTCATGACGCAGTTGATCGGCGGAAGGTCCGCCGCCTCCAGCGTCGCGTGAACCTGAACCAGATCCGACACGAACGACGTCACCAGAGAGGCATACTCAGCCTGCGTGCGATTGGCAAGCGTGAGGGTGTCCCCCGCAGGCACGGTCGTCGCGCCTGGACCCGGAACGGGCTGGGTGCTGTTGTTCACGATGGTGATCTGCATGATTCTTCCTCTCAGGTAGCGGGTTGAAGGTTCGGCGGGAGCGGGGCGGATACCCCGCCCCCGCCTAGTGGGTCAACCGTGCTACGGCGCGTTGGTGACGGACAGGCTCCCGTAGAAGTTGGTGTTCAGGAGCTTGGTCGCGTAGCGAGTCCGCAGCCCCTTCCTGGCCTGGAAGTTGGCCGGGTCGAGGAAGGTGCTGGTGACCTGGAGCGGGACGTAGGGGGCGTAGGTGTACCCGGCGTCCACGAACGTGGTGCCCTTGAGGCCCACGACGGCCTTGCCGGCCGTGAAATAGGGGTCGACGATCACGCGCCAGCGGTTCTGGAGCGTGCCCGACTGGTAGATCCCGTAGCCCTGCGGGGCCTGGGGCAGCGGGAATTCGGGACGACCACCAGTGCCCATGCCGGCGGCAGCCTGCATCGGGTTCTGTGCGGTGTCCAGCACGCCCTTGAAGTCGCCGTGACGAGACAGGGCGCTCAGGATCGTGTTGACGTTCGGCGCGCACACGATGAAGTTGCCAGGCCCACGCTTGGTGCGGGTGTGGATCTCCGTCGCGAGCTTGTCGAATTTGGTGATGATGCCGGAGTAGTGCTCCACGGGGCTGCGCCCGGCCGGCACGGCGGCATCGAACGACTCGGTGTTGGTTCCAGCCGTCGCGGCGACGTAGAGATCCTGGATGATCTCGCGGTCGATCTCGAGGGCGACCTCGGAGGCCAGCCCGCCCACCAACTCGGTCTCAATGTCCATGCCCAGCATGGCACGGAGATCGTCGGCCGACTCGGCGGACCAGAGCGCCTTGATCTTGCGCGACCAGGCCTGCACGGGCTGGAGCGAGATCTCGACGTTCATCTCGGGCACGTTGGCGGAAGCCGCTTCCATGCTGAACCAGTAGTTGGCATACACGGGAGCGCCGGCATCCACGTTGGCCGAGAAGGTGATGTTGTACCCACCGTTCGCGTACACGATGGTGGATCCACCCGCGCCGCCCGTCAGGTTGCCGCTGCCGTCCGCATCGTAGATGCGCTCGGCCGCGCCGCCCACGGTGGACACGAATTCGATGCCGACCTGGCCGAAGGTGTCGTAGGGCTTGACCGGCGTCCAGGACACGTTGCCCACGTAGTTGGCGACCGCACCGGTACCGGTGGCGATCAACTCGTTGTAGATGCGCTCGGACGAGTAGAACCGATCGAAGTTTTCGATCATGTTCTGACCAGCCGTCACGCTGCCCTTGGAAGTGCCGTACTTGTACTCCCAGTAGAAGACGCCGCCGATGGGGGCGCTCATGGGCTGCACAGACACCAGGCCGTTGGCCACGAGGTTCGCCCACACCCGCCGCACGAGCGGGAAGACAAACTTCACGTAGTCGGGCACCGCCGACGCGGTGGTGGCCTCCGTCAAGAACACGCCGGCCTTGCGAGCCTCGTCCTTGACGTGGTTCATCTCGTTCTCCAGCATCACCGCCATGTTGCGGCGCTGCCACTTCCAGTCGGGGCCATAGCTCTGATCGATGCCCTCACAGAGCCATCCCCACTTCTGGAGCAGGACCTTGTCTCGCTCGTTGGCGAAGTTGGATGGGTTCTTGCCCATGACCATGCTCGTTGCGTCCATCTGATTCCTCCGTTGTAAATCTCAACCTACTGCGGACCGCATGGTGCGCTAGTAGGGCAGTTTCCCGTTGTCGTCCTCGTCCTCGGAGAGGATGCCGGCCTTCTTCTGGATCTCGCGACGGTTGAGGCCGAGGAACATGCCCTCACCATTCCCGCCGAAGTCCTCGGACAGCACGTCGTCCATGTCCTCGTCGCCCTCGGTCAGGTGCGACAGGCCCCCGCCGAGACCGGAGGAGACCATGCCGTACTCGTCGGACGGCTCGTAGTTGCGCTCGACGGCCTCCACCATCACCTCGAATTCGTCCTGGGACGTGGGGGAGTGCTCCTCCATGATCCGACGGACGGTCGGGGCAAGCGGATGGTTCGCCAGGCGCTTCTCGGCGTAGGCGCGAACGGCGAGGGCCTTGCCGACCTCGATGGACTCGGCCAGCGCCTGCTTGAGGTGCTGGTTCTCGGCCTCCATCTTGGTGATCTCCTCGTCGTTGGTCTCGTGTGCCAGAGCGTCGTCACGCACCGCGGCGATGGCCCCCTTGAAGGCCTCCTTGAATTCGTCGTTGGTGTCGTAGTTGCTCGGGTTGCCCACGAGAGAAATGATGCGCCCGGAGATCGCTGCGTCCTCCAGCATCATGAGGGTCTCCATCATGAAGTAGCGCCGACCGAGGTCCTCGGACACGGTCATCAGTTGATCGATGATCACGTCCTTGGTCTCGTTGTCGTCCAGCGCCTTCACCAGAGCCTCGTTGGCCTCTTCCAGGGCCTGCTCGTAGTTGCCCACGACGGCCTCGGCATCCTCGTCGAGCATGTAGGGCCGGAGCATCTCCACGAGGTTCTCCACCACCATGCGAGCGCCGCCCACAGACGGATCGCTCATGAGGTCGCTTCGCACCTGCTCCTCCAGACCCATGCGCTCGTCGCTGATCATCTTGATCAGCCGGTCCTGGATCATCTGCTCCATGCGGGCCTGTTGGGCCTCCTCGTCCTCCAGGGATCGAACGGCGTTCTCCATTTCGCCCTGGACGATGGTCTCCACCAGATCGGGGTAAAGCTCCCTGAGCTTCGCCTCCGTCATTTCCTTCGCCATGTCGTCCTCCATTTGGGGCGCAAGCTGGTGCTCCTGCTCGGTGTGGAAGGTGGGATAGCTGTTCGCGGCTGCCGGATCGGCAACGAAGTCCCAGGTCATGAGACCGTAGTCGTCATTGACCTCTTGCTTGCCGTTGCCCAGGGGCTTGGTGGTCCCTGTGCCTCGGCTGCTGACTCCGACCTTGACACCGCTTTCGATCAGCGCCTTCAAGATCTGACCGTCTGGGGTTGGAAGGATCTCAGCCTCCCCAACGACGGTGTCACCGTCGAAGGAAAGACCCGTGATCAAGTGGCTTGCACCACGCAAGGAGGTCTTGCCGTCACTGGGATGATCGAGCATCCCGACGCATCGCCTGTCCTTGACCTTCTCCTCCAGCTTGCCGATCTCGCGCTCCCACAGCTTCCGGGGGTAGACGCGACCGTTCGCAGTCGGCACATCCGCCATAGCGAACGGCCCGCGGGCCACGACCCTGCCGTTCTTACCTTCAGTAAGCTCCAGCTTGGCCTCGAAAATCTGTGTGTCTACGAGAGTGTTCATGGTGGTCTCCTTGGAGAACCCTCCAGGGCTACTCGTAGTCCTCCGCGAAGAGGTCATCGTCGAGGTCCATGTCCTCGGCGGTCTCGCGCCGAAGCTGGTTCTTGAGGACGATCTTCTCCTGGTGACCGGCCCGGCTGATGCCCAGCGGGTCCATCACGTTGCCGATGCTGTGAACCTGGCCGTTCGCATGACCGAAGCCACCCTTGTAGGCCGACTCGTCATACTCCAGCATCGCCTGGTACTCGTCGAAGTCGATGACCTCCACGCCGGCCTCCTCGAGCGCCCCGAGGTCCACCACGTCCATGTCCTCCTCGTCGATGAAGTCGTCTTCGTCATCGCCCTCGGTGAGGTCGATGGCTGCCTCGGTGTCGAGCAGCACGTCGAAGATGTTCTCCAACTCCTCGGAGATCTTGTCGAGGTGGTGATCGAGCAGCGCGCGATCCTGGGCCCCCAGGTCGTAGGTGTGCTCCTCGATGGCCTGGGCGAATTCCATCGCCTCATTCGCGATGCCGTCACAGGCATCGGACATGACGCCGAAGTCCACCACAGAGGAGAGGTACTCCTCGGACAGCGTGTCGTAGGACGCACCAACGTCGCGAGCGAGTAGCGCGATGTTCTGGTAGGCCACACCGTACTGACCCACGTTCGTGGAGTGCCCCAGGCTCTCCATGACGTTCGCCGCGATCTCGATCCCGGAAGACATTCCGGGAATCTGACGCCGACGACCCTTCTTCGCACCACCCATGCGCTTGAGCTTCTTGCGGCGCAGCTTGTACTTGGCGGACCGGCGAAGCCGCTTCAGCTTCTGCTTGTGCGCCTTGTAGTACTTGTGCGCGTACCTGCGGGACTTCATCTTCTTCGCCCCGCGCACCTTCTTGAGCTTGATGCTTCGCTCCGCGAGTACATCACCATCGAGGTCGAAGTCGTCGCCCTCGCTGGTGCTGGTGCTGCCCTCCTGGAGCACGTTGAGGAACGTGAAATCCTCTTCGAGTGTGCCGATTGGCCTGTTCATGCCAGAACCTCCTTGAAACTTTCCGGGCCACAGGCCCGTTGGCTTTATCCTGAAAACTCTACGGCTGTGCGTTTCACCAGTTTCGAGGCAATGTCCAACTCGGGCAGCCTCGACGCGACTCTATCATGAATCATGGCACGAACGGCCGCGTTGTCTTCGTCGTCGTCCTTTGACGCATCCTCCACCAACCGACAGACCCGCGACGCCTCGTCCAGGAAGTCCCTCGCGAAGACGTCAAATTGCTGGGCCATGGAAGCAATCTCCAGCCCGTTGAATGCGCCTTCGGTCACATTGGACGACTCGTATGCCTCCGCTGCCGTTGACCAGATGCGGTCTAGCTTGGTGGAAAGCTGTTCGAGGTCAACCGTGATCGCCGCGCTGTACGGAGCCGCTTCTTTACGGCCCTCATACAGATCGCGATACTTGGGAGGCGGGGCGTCGCGATAGGCGACACCACTTGCGCCCCAGAGAAACTTGTGGATGTAGGCCTTGTTCTCTGCGTAAACGCGCCGCCAGGGCCTATCGGGATGGGTGAGCGTGGACACGACTTCGTCGGCCTCGACGAGCGGATCCCTGCGGGCCACCAGGTGCGACGACTCCATGAGCTTCCGCACTTGAATGCGCGCAGCATCGAAGTCGCCGGAGACAATCGCTGACGCAGCATCGCGCGCCGCCTCGGCAATCAGCGCGTCTTGCTCGACGCGCGTTCGGGCAACTGGAACGTCTACCGGTTCGACCTCACCGATGGACACGGAGCCGTCGTCATGCTCGACGATGGTGGCCCGAAAAAACTCGGCGTCCTCATTGGCTACAATCGCGTGATGCGAGAAGGTCGCAACCACGCTCGTGTCCTGTGGGTCAGCGGCATTGAACCTGGTGGGGTTTTCATAAACGGCATCGAGCACCGACATGATTCGGTGCTCGTGACTTCCGCGGACAATCTCTTGAATCAATCTGGACGGAACCTGTTTACGCATCAGGCGCACTCCCGTTTACGTGGTGAACACACCGACGTTGCTCTGGGACTTGCGGGACAGCCGCCTGATGTACCACTTTGCTCATGGAACAATGTCCTTGGAACAACGTCATTATCGTTACACGTTCGCTTGGGTGTCAACCCCGAAAATCCAGCGATAACTGAATATTACATCATAATGACGTGGCTTAACTCACTGCCGGATGGTGTCCCCAAGCTCCTTCATGAATGCTTGGGTCCCTTGAATCTGCATTCCCAGGGCACGATTCTCCGCGATGATGCGGTTGAGCTTGCCCTCGAAACGCTTCTCGACCTCACGGTTCGCACCAGCAAACAGGTCTTGTTCAGTACCGTAGAGCCGGTTCTGTTGCCTGCTGGATTGGATGATCTTGCGAGGCTGTGCTGGTTGGACCCTACGCGGCTCGACTTCCTCGAACCTACTTCCCATGCCACCACCGGGCTGTGCTGCGGCGGCGGCTTTTCGCTCCTCGATCTTCTGCTGGTTGATCCGCTCGATCTGCGCGTCGGTGAGGTTGAAGATGTTGGACATGATGAAGTGCTTGCTGAAGATCTCACCGACCATCTGTGCAAGCTGTGCCCTGGTGTTCTGAACCTCGAGTTGTGCAAGCTCGAAGATCGACGACGGCACGGTCATCGCGAGCTTGAAGTCCACGTAGGCCGGATCGATGCCTTGCGCTGCTAGATGTACTCGGGCGACCTTCGTGATGCCTTCGCGGTAGGCACGCTGGATCCGCATGACGGTCCTGGCGAAACGCACGTCTTCCTGTGACAGGGTCGCGCGGCTCGGCATGTTCTCGTCGTAGCCGAGGTATGCCCGGGGCACCATGAGGGCTGCGTGGAGCTTGTTCCGGAAGTACTCAATGTCCTCGACGCCGGTCCACTGCGGAGTGTTCAGGACGTCGGCGCGGATGACCTCGCGACTGTCGCGCACTGGTAGGAAGAAGTCCTCGTCAGTCGAGAGTGGTGAATACCGAAGGTCCATCTTCCCTGTGCGAGGATTGATAAACTTCCGTTTCTTCATCCTCTGCCGAAGCTGATCCAGGTACTTCTCTGCCCGGTCCGTCGGTAGCTTGCCCACGTCCACGTAGAACGCGAATCGCGATGGTGCTCGCGACAGCCGGCTGATCAGCGCGGCATCTTCCAGCAGGATCAGTCGCTTGAACACCCACCTTGCAGGCTCAAGGATACCGACCCCGTACATCGCCTTGCGGCGAATGTCACGCAGGCGCATGTGGGCCACACGCCAGGGCTCGAACAAGACAATGCCGCTGTCCCTTGACTTCGCGACGCCTTGATCGAATCGCATTTCACCATAGGCCTTCGTCGGGACGTTGAAGACCCCCTTGAAGCTCTGCACGTACCCCTTCGTCAGGCCGTTGTCATCCTCGACTCGACGCATGGTTGGAGTCGGCAGAAAGTTGAGTCCAATAACACCGACCTTGTCCTTCACCAAGATCTCTTCAAAGTCGTTGCCGTACTTGCAGATGACGCGGATGGACTCCCATGCCTGGGAATCCACGTCGAGCCGCTTCCACAGCATGTCGTCGAGGGTCTTCTTGACCTGCTGGTCCTCACACTGCGCCCACATGACATGACCGGTGGTGATGTCGGTCACGGTTGCATCGTCGGAGTAGATGTTCAGTGCCGCCGAGGTATCGGGGTACTCGTCCATCCGCTCGTAGTCAACGAACCTGGCCATCAGCGCGTTGTTCAGGGTGAGGTAGTCTGCGATTCCACCAGTGGCCATGCCGTAGGCGGACATATTCCCGAACGCATCGATGGGCATGTCGCCTACGTCAGCGCCACCAGCCGCGTCAACGACCTCTTGCTTTGACCTGGAAAATGCCCGTCGAATGAAGTTGGCAACGTTGGCGGAAAGTCCCATCTTTACCTCGTCACGCGGTTAGGCGGGTCGGTCCACGGTTCCGCTGTGCTCTCTCTGACCTGTACCTTGCGACAGATAGTGCAGAACCTGAATCGGCCTCCCCGTGGCATGTGCCACTTGTGGCCGAAAAATTTGCACCATAGGCTTGCTAGATTTCGCACTGCTCTATCGTATCCCGAAACGCTGGGCGATGCCCAGAATGATAGAGCACGACCGGGAGTGAGTCTAGTCAAGTGCCCACGCACGCTTGCATGAGCGACACCTGCGATACCTTCCGTGCATGTCCTCTCCCTCCACCACGTCCAACTCCCCGCACTCAGGGCATCGCTTGCGTCGCTTCCTTCTCCCCTCTATGTCCCGGATGCTCTTGTCCGGGTCAGGAGAGAATTCTGCTGGGTTGTGGAACAGACTGTCAAACGGATCTCTTAGCATGGGCTATCGATTCATGGTGGGGGTCCAGAATTGACCCTCAATCTCGGGTTTCTTGCACATGATCGGATGCGGGAGTGCCACCGGCTTCTCCAGGAGCCAGCCGATTGGGCCGACGAACCACTGGCTTCTCCAGTAGTCCACATGCCGAGTGATCACCACCGACCCGATGACCGAATCGGTTGGAAACTGAGACACGAGCTTCGGGTAGCCTTCGATGCCCATGTCTGCCACCCGCGTGAATGCTTCCTGGTTGACCTCGCCGGCATGAAGCCAAACGCGCTGCCCAATGGCCTGCGTTGGTGGAGCCTCGGGCGAGTTGAACACCTTCATGATGCCGTTCGCGATCAGCCACGCCCAAGGCTGTTGGGCACTGAACGCCGGCATCGTGCGGTAGACGAGTTGATAGGGTGTGCGGAGGCCGTGATCGGAGTGATGCGCGAGCGCATAGGTTCCGTCCACGAACACGTTCGGATGAAGGATCCTGCGCTCCCTGTTCACCAGCACGGCGTACCCGGGCAAGTCGATCTCCATAATCTCGACTCGCCTGGGCATCCCGACGGCGTTGTGTGCCACGTCCTGCCGCGCCCACGTCCACTGCTGGCCTACCCTGATTCGGACGACGAGTTGGTGCATCCCGTCATCGGTGACTGGCTCGAGGATAGCAGTCATCCTTGCGCCCCCCGGATCTCCTTCATCAGCTTCAGGCCTTGCTTGAGCACGTAGAGTTGATGCCCCGTCGGCACGCTGATGGTGGAGGTCTTCTGCTCGCAGGCGTAGGCGGACGCGAGCGCGAGGTACATCTCGATCTTCTTCTTCAGCTTCGCCCAGGTCTCGCCGGGGATGACCTGTGCGATCTCAGCGAGCAGGCAGACGGTCGTTTTGACCGCGGCTGCATAGTCGGCCGATTCACCAGACTCGTAGGCCTTGATGTACTTCGCGGCGGTCTCCATGGCTGTGTCGAGTCGCGGGTAGATCTTCTCCATGGCAGCCAGGACCTTGGCCATGTCAGCGAAGCACTTGGTGAACGCCTCGCTTCCCTCGGTTCCCTGCTTCAGGCACTCGACCCGCTTCGCGTCGGCCGCGGTTTGGATTGCACCCTTCGTTGTTTCCACACCGAGGTTCACGAAAGCGAGCACCGTCTTCGCGGTTTGGACTTTGTCACCACATGCGCTCGCGAGAAACAGAGCGGCCACAGCCATGATCACGATCTTCTTCATCGGTCCTCTCCTCTGCGCGGACGTGTGCCGCACGGTTGCTTCCCCACAACTGGTTACGGAATCGGGTTTCATCAGATCAATCCTTTCAATCGGTGGTGGGCTCAGTCAGCTTCGGATGCGAAGCCCCATCCGCTTGCCCTTGTACTTCTTCGGAACGAATTCCGCAAACTGCTTGCGGTTCTTCTTCCACATCTTCTCGAATTCGTCACGAAGCTCCTCTGCGACGGCCATTCTGGTAGCCTTGGAGATACTGCCAACGCTGCCCTTGAATCCGCCCATGGTGTCCTTGCCGGATCCCCGTGCGTTGTAGACCCTTGCCGCCCTGTCAGCGAGGTGCATGAACAGGTCAATCGCCCGCTTCCTGTCGTACTTGCCCTGAGCGATCTTCACCACGAGGTTCCTGTGGGAGTCGTTGCGCTTGGAACGCTTCAACTGCGGGTCGTAGTCAATCAGAGTGAGTAGCTCTGAGACCATCGGCCGATCCACGTAGCCAGAAGCCTCGTCGAGGATGCCCGCCTTGGCCCGCATGTCTTCCATCAGGTGGTGAATGCTCATGTCTATCTCCTGGATGCAGCCATTGTAACCGGAGCCGTTCACGGCGTAAACGGCTATCCGACGATGGGGAACAGTAGGTCGCTTGCGCCGTCGATCTCGTGCTTGCGCTTGTCTTCACCAATACCGAGATCTCGCTTCAACCACGCATCCGGACTCTCTTCTTGGTTGTACTCGCTGATCCCAAGGCGCATCGGAACGGGCAACGTGGAACCGCGATCCACCAACGTGAACACGCTGCCCGCAAGGGCATCACTCACGTCCTTGCTGCCTGCCTCGGGGTGGTCAATCTTGCCCTTCACCTTGTCGTGGATCAGTCGCTGTACCTCGTGCAAGTAGGGCTCGTAGTGATAGTAGCTGATCCTGCGCTCGTAGATGGCGGAGCGAAGGACAATGTACGGGTCTTCCGTCTTGTCCACAGATTGAAGGGACGTCTCAATCCCACGCTGCATTTCGATGTACTGCCGCATTTCAACGGACTGGTAGCCGTCCGTCGTGACCAGGGCGAATTGATAGCCATGATCCATGAAGCTGTAGAGCAGCGTCCGAATGTCAGCCATGATGATGTCTTCACCAGGCGGCGGGATGATGCGGAGCATGAAGTCCACGTAAATGACCGGCGCGTCCTCCAGGTGTGCGTTGCCCTCGCTGTCCCTCCGCTGCACCTTGGTGTACCCATCGATGTGGCTGATGCAGAACCCAGTACAGTCGTGGTTCAACGAGGTGTCGATGTGGACGTGTCGCAGCTTGCCGGGGTTGACGATGGGTCCCTCGAATTCGCTGGTGAACCCGTTGTTGTCGCGCACCTTGTACTGCCGCGTGAGCTTGTGCCAGAGGATCTTCGCCGGGGTGCGCGGATTCCAGGACTCGGTCTCCATGGGATGATCGCGCGTCGCGTCGATGGCCTCGTACACGTCCTCGCGGCGCTGGATGAATGGTGAAATGGAAACCGTCGCGATGCCGGCCAGGTCTTGCAGTGCGCTGTCCAGGTCGCTGATGAAATCAGCCTTGAAGTCCATCGGGACCGCAGTGATCTGACAGTCGGCATAGTCAGCGTCATGCTCGATGGCTTGTTCTAGCTCGTTGCGCTGCTGATCGTTGTCCACCATGCGCGACTGGATGCGCTCGTTCCCGACGAAAACGTCGAAGGTGTCCACGGCGAACAGCTTGCGAGGTTTGGCGTCCCACAGCGCGTACTCGCGCACGAAGACGTTCTGATTGTCCTGGGCAGCACGGATGCGCTTCTCTGTGAAGCTGTCCGTG
>Ga0180435_10003675_pt1 | contig 15274 bp, 8 predicted proteins | sample SS_ome_3_FD_132467 | JGI IMG/M metagenome (GOLD analysis project Ga0180435, IMG submission 132467) | Hypersaline lake sediment archaeal communities from the Salton Sea, California, USA - SS_3_S_1 metaG | ecosystem: Environmental > Aquatic > Non-marine Saline and Alkaline > Hypersaline > Sediment... | reverse complement strand
GGAGGCACTGGCGGATTCCTCGGCGTTGGCGGCGTTCTGCTGGGTTACCTTGTCCATCTGGGCCATGGCTGTATTGACCTGATCGATACCCTGAGCCTGTTCCTGACTAGCCGCAGCGATCTCTCCGACCAGATCGGTGGTCTTGCCCACGCCGGTAACGATTTCTTCCAAAGCTTTGGCGACTTCTCCACTGATTTCGACACCGTTCTGAGAGTTCTTGACCGATTCCTCGATCATGCTAGAAGTATTTTTAGCTGCTTCGGCGCTACGCATGGCCAGGTTGCGCACTTCCTCGGCGACGACAGCGAACCCTTTACCGGCTTCACCGGCCCGTGCGGCTTCCACTGCGGCGTTCAAAGCCAGCAGGTTCGTTTGGAAGGCAATCTCATCGATCACTTTGATGATCTTAGCGGTTTCTTCGGAGGATTTCTGGATGTCGTTGATGGCTTCACTCATCCGACCCATAGCCTGATTACCATTATTAGCTGCCTGGCAGGCTTCACCAGAGAGGGTGCTTGCCTGTTGAGCATTATCAGCGTTTTGCTTAGTCATGGAGGACATCTCTTCCAGAGAGCTGGACGTTTCTTCCAGACCGGCGGCCTGCTCGGTGGCGCCCTCGGCTAAAGACTGCGAGGCCGCCGAGACCTGACCGGAAGCCGAAGCAACCTGTTCAGAACCCTCGTTCAGTGTCCCCACGATTCTGATCAGTATCTTGCTGATGGATCTGCTGATGAGAATCCCCAGGCTAAGCGCTAAGACAACACCGATAATCAGGGAAGTCAATGCCAGAACCTTCAGGAACGCGGCCTGGGCCTTTGAATTTTTGGCCACTTCGGCGCTGACCTCTGAGTTAATATCAACAATCTTGGTCAAAAGGGCTTCCGCTTTACCAAAGCTCACACCGTTGGTGACCAATGCCTGATGAGCCAACTTGTCATAAGCCTCGCCCGCTTTAGCTGCCTCGTCTATGATGGTATTGAAATGTTTTTGGTTTTCTTCGGCTTCTGCAATTACTTCCGTGGTGTACACTTCCGTAGCTTTTGCTATGGCATCGACATCTTTGCTTGCTTTAAGAATATCGCGAACTTTACCGGCACTATCGTGCAGAGCCTTGTGCTTCTCGAGAATCTCACGCAATGCTGTCGCCACGACCGGATTGTCCTGTTTGGCCTCAGCGCTGGAAAGCCATTTACCAAAGGCACACTGGGTATGGTCACATTGTCCCGTAAAGTCAGTCTTATTGAGGATTGAATTGGCAACGGTTTCTGCGAAATAGTAATGGTCACCGCTGAACTTTCGCATCTTTGCCTCAAATGCCGCAGGATTGACAATCTGTTTGGCGTCATATTCTTTGCTAAGCCGAACATATTCCTCGTGATCGCTTTTCCAGGCATTCCACGCGGGAACGAATTTTTCCCAGGTAGCCGCTTCCTCCTCTGTCTGCGGCAGAGGTTCATAAATGGCCCACGCCTTATCGATCCGCTGCCAGATGGCCGCAAAGTCTTCATATTTACCTTGCCGGACCTTCGTGTCGATCATCGGGCACAATAAGGCATTTTCGGTGGTATCAATAGCGGTCTGGCCTTCACTGACGACCAGCATCGACTCTATAGACGGCAATCTTACACCGCCTAATTTGTTAATGGCGATTCCGCCCTGATTGACACCATAATATCCGACTATGCCGAGTACTGCGGTAACCACAGCTACACTCAAAAACGCTGCGATCAGTTTCTTTCCAATTGTCCATTGCGATTTCATGATTTTCTCCTTAGTTTGCATTCCGTTTTACATTTACATTTTGATACACGGGTTGAAACCCACACTACATAACTATATATGTTCGCGGATTCAAAAACTGCCAAATTCAGAAACTATACGACACACTCAGCCCTCCCCATAATTCATCCTCCTCATTAACGGAATCATCCAGGGATATTTGATAATACAAGGCCGGGGTCACCGTTAGCGGTCCGACTTCCAAGCCGGTCGAAACGCCGACGGTGGCGTGCGACCAGTCGTGATCGGCTGCGAAGGCGCCGTCGTTATAGGTTATATCCGTAAAGAAACTAAAGATCTGTTGGGCATCTTCCCTTACCGCACAAGGCACAGGCAAATCACAACTCAATCCCAGCGTGTGAAATCCCCCGGCCACATCAGCCACTGCGGAACTGGTTGGCCAGAGTTTGCCCACATAATAGCTGGGCACCAAGGCGATTTCCCCAAGCTGGATCAGGTTGGGCAGAGCCACCGAGGCTCCGATCTCCTGCGTGTCAGCCATATGATTGAGCTTGGGGAAATGAAAGTAGATGTAGCTGGTGCCGAAGTCCAGGGCGTAGGGCTGGTCCGCAAAGACGCTGCGTTCATAGGCCACGGTGTAGTCGTATTCCTGCCACTGATTGATTCCACCGCCCTGGTTGTTGCTGCCGGTGCCCAGCGGAATCGCCCCCCAGACATTGGCGCTGAAGCCGGTGCCGAACAGGTCAACATTGACGCTGGGCTGAAAGGCGCCATGGTCATCAAACAGATCATAACCGCGCCAGATGTATTTACTGACCACGGTGGCATCCAGGTCAATGCCAAGTTGGGCCTGTCCTTCTTCCTGGGCCCAGGCCACACTGCAGACACTGAAAATCAATGCTGTCATCAATCCTAATCTTGCGTTCTTCATTTTTCGTTCCTTCCAAAAAAGTAACTGTTTTACAGCACCGCCATAACGGTGTTGCTTGGTACGCCGTCGCCGGCTTTGTTGATGGCGATGATTCTATACTCCAGTTCCAGCCCGCGGGGCTGCTCAACGAGTGTCGTCTCGGTGATGACCGCCGTGGCCGCCTGCCGATAAGATCCTTACTTCCGGTGGTCGGAGGCCTGCAAGCAGCGAGGGCAGACTTACTTGGCGTCGTTGCAAGTGGTTTTTCGGCATTATTTTTTCACAGATCACGCTTTCCCCCTGTCTTATCGGATGAACATTCGACTTCTTGGCTTTCCAAGACGCTCCCATATTTCGGTTCTCTGCCCAGTTCGGCCCGCAAGGCGTTGACCTCCCTTTTCATCTCGATGACTCGCTTTTCCCGGCCGTTCATCAACCGGTTCATCCGCTCCATCTCCGCCATGACTGACTCTCGCTCCTGCTCATTGCGTTTTCGCTCGGTAACATCGATGAAGGTTTCGAGCAGGACCGGCTCGCCGAAAAACTCGATTTGCGTAACGGTCTTTAAGATAGGGATAATCTTACCGTCGTGGCGTTTGAGGATTCGTTCGGAATTATCAACCGTTTGCCCCTGGTTCAGGATCGGGCACGCATCCTGCTGGGCCGGACACAGATACTCCCCGCAGAGCTTGCCGCAAAGGGCATCGGTATCCGTCACACCCGCCAGCAGGCGGACATACTCATTGGCCCAGCGGATCTTGCGGTCTGTGCCGATCATGACCACGCCGAAGGGCGCCTGGGCCAGAATGAGTTTGAGTTCATCCCGGGTTCTGATCAACTCCATCTCCATCCGTTTACGGCTAACTGCTGCGCCCAATATCTTGGCTATTCCCTCGATCAAATGGCGTTCTGCGAGGAGAAATGGTCCCTCATCCTGCTCGGGTCGTTCTTCAAGGTAATAGGCTTCTATTAGACCGCAAGGCTTTCCGTCGACCACGATATCGGCTGTTTGTTTCCAGCAGGTCGGCTCGAAAGGCTCGGAGACGTACTCCTGTCCATTGAAAACCACCCGTCCGCGCGTGATATCCGGATACTGCCAGGCTGGGGGGATGAGCGCAGAGCCACGTTTGCACAAATCATCCAGACTCGAACACTCGCTAGCCGCTTGGGCTATGCCGTATAAAGCCTCAAATCCCAAACACAGTTTATGGCTTATTTTCATAATCTTATCCTTCGAGTCCTATAATCTTTCTCAGGCATCCTATCCATCGCATCCAAGCGCCGCTGGGTTTTCACCTTCGAAGACGCTCTGGTAGCTTGACTCCATAACTCCGGTTTCCTTTCGCATTAGTTTTCCAATATGGCCTTGTCGCTTAGTTCCCGCCATCAGATACCGGTTTTAGCCGTACCACGACGGCCAGGACCACCGGCAGCAAGATCCATCGCCAGGGCCGACTGGTTCGAAGGCCGATTCAGCAACAAATTACCGCTGAACTACCACTTTTTAGTTTCTTCGTGATATAGGACAAGGCAGGTGATGGGCTTTTCCCTACAGGCGTAGAGATAATTCCCGGCGCGGCGTAACCGGGGGTATTTGGTCAAGTAATGAGGTGTGGCCGGGGCCGGGGGGAATGAACAGGGGGTGCGATGCCTGTCAATTCCGGGGCAGTACGTGTAGGGTGGACCCGGACTCATAAACGGCAGATCTGCCGAAAACAAAGAAAGGATACACTGTTTCTAATGATCAATTGATCGTGGTCAATCCTTCGCGAATGGCATATTTGGTCATCTCCGCGAGGTTGCTGGTTTTCAGTTTTTTCGCAATCTTGCTGCGAATCGATTCGATCGTTTTCGGACTCAATCCAAGGGATTGGGCAATTCCCTTGACGTGGTGCCCTTCGGCCAGACGCTGAAGGATTTCTCGTTCCCGTGGGGTTAGATTTGGCGAAATGGATTCTGTGGTTCTCGGTAGATTTCCACCTACATAATCGGCGACGATGATACCGTTAATTTCGGGACTCAAATATATTTTATCGGACAGGGCCGCTTTTATGGCGGTTACCAAGTCCTCAGAAATATTTTCTTTCAGAATGTACCCGGATGTTCCTGCCTTAAGCATCTCCACAACCATCGACGTTCGTTTATAGATGGACAGGGCAATCACCTTGGACTGGGGATAGTCCCGCATGATTTTTCGTGTAGTCTCAATGCCGTTAAGTTCCGGCATGCTGACATCCATAATTACAATATCCGGTCGGAGATCGGCTACCATTTCGAGGGCAAGGTAACCATTGTTCGCTTCCCCAACAATGGTCATATCCACATTCGTTTTTTCTATAAGATAACGAACCCCAAGACGTGCCGATTCGTGGTCATCAACAATCATTATTTTTATACTCATAGGATATCCTCCTGTTTTGGGGGAGTATTCTCCAAAGGAACGCGTATTATTATACGGGTTCCCTGTCCGAATTGCGACTGTATTTTCAGGAAACCGCCTAAAAATTCCAGTCGTTCCCTGATGCTGATTAAACCGAAACCCTTTCCCTTGCGGATCTCATCCTCGTGAAAACCAATCCCGTCATCCCTCACCTGGACCTCAATACAGCCTTCTACTGACTGAATCTGAACCGTAACGTGATGGGCTTGAGCATGTTTGACTATATTGACCAGTAATTCCCGGGTTGACCGGTAGAGCAGGACTGACAAATCGTCCCGCAGGAGTTTCGGTGAATCGTCACACTCGAAATGGGTATCAATACCGTATTTTACCCGGATCTCATCGGTGAGATATTCTTGAATTGCCGCTTCCAGTCCCTGGGTATGCAGAATCAGAGAACTCAATTCGAAAGACAAATCCCGCGTTTTCTGGATCAGGTTTTTAAGGGTGTAGCTGAGTTCGATCAGGGTTTGAGTATCACGAGACGAGGGTTCTTCTTTTGCCATCACATCCAGTTTTACTTTTGCAAACGATAACGATTGCCCCACGCTGTCATGCAGCAGATCGGCGATCCGTTTTCGTTCCCGTTCTTCCGCCTGGGTCAGTTCGGTGACCAAGGTTTTGAGTCGAAGCTGGTATTCTTCTTTATCTTCAGTATACCGGATTGCTTCAATAATACTGACACAGGTAGAAACGAAAGGCTGCAGGAATGTAGCCAGTTGTTTGGTATAGCCCTTTTTCCGATTGGCTATACCCGCTACTCCCACGATCCGGTCACCGAGGTACATCGGAATACCCATATAGGATGTAAGGGAGGGGTGTCCCGGGGGTAACCCGCCCGATCGGGAATCGTGAGAAACGTCATTGGCAATGACCAGTTCGCCGGTCAGGGCTGGGTAACCGGCCAGGTTCTTAAGATTGGTAAACTTGAGTTCCCTTGCCTGGAGTTGTTCATGAAGCCGTTTTGATGGTTCATCCCAGGAAATGTTTGAAATGGCCAGGCTTTTCTTGTACAGCTGCCCGTTTTCATCGGTGAGTACCTCGTCCAGAAAACCGATTTCGCTGTCGGTCAAAGATATCAGGGTATTCAGTAGTGAATCAAAAATTTCACGCTTATCTCTCCGGGCAATCAATAGGCTCTGGGCCTCTCGGATAGAACTCAACAATTCTGTATATTGTTGAAGATTTTGTTCCGCCTGCTTGCGTTCGGTGATATCCTGCAAACACAAAAGTAGTTGACAGTGTCCGGACGTTGAAATCAGTGCCGTTGCTCCCAGTAACGTGACTTCTTTTTTTCGCGTGCCATTGTCCAACACAGTCTGGTATTCAATATCTGCAAAATTCTGACCTGTTGTAAGGGTGTTTTCCATAGCCAGCCGCAAGGTACACTCTTTACAGCGGGGCCCGAAACCGCATCCACGCGGGGCATCCAGCGCGTAAATGCAGCCAAACACGCCGCAGGCCCGACCGTCAGCTATGTCTCCCCTGCTGATACCGAAAAACTCCAATAACGCATGATTCGCATAAATGATTTGACGCTGCCGGTCAAGGATGCACATCATCACCGGGGAATGATCGTAGATGGCCTTGAGCTCCGCGTGCTTTTGTGCTAAAACCAGTTGGGCCTGTTTCTGCTCAGTGATGTCCTGGCCCACAATAATAGCCGTCCGCTGCCCGTCCATCTGCACGGAAACAGAAGCCGATAGCGACCATACCCGGCTGCCATCTTTTCGCGTAAACTGAAGTTCCAGCGGGGGATTTTCTTCCCCTTTTTGAATCATTTTCATCCGTTGGCAGATAAGGTCTCGATATTCCGATGCAATCATATCTAAGGCATCTGTTCCCACAATATCCTGGGGATTGTCAAAGCCTAAAAAACGGATACTGGCGGGGTTGCCATAGATATATTTCCCTTGCCGCAGCATCAGAATCGACATCGGGGATGATTCTACCAGCGTGCGGAATCGCTGTTCACTTTCCACTAATGCCAGTTCAGCCTCTTTTTTGTCCACAATTGCCTGTATGTTTTCCAGGAACGCAGTTATTTGAACCACATCGCTCTGATCATAAGGTTTTTTCCGGTTAGCAACCGCAGCTACCGAAATAATTTTATCCTTATCGAATATGGGTACTACCAACAGCCTGGACAGGGATACATGCCCGGAAGGCAATCCCTTTTTTTCAGCATGCGGGGCGGCATAGTCATTCAGGATAAGCGGTTCTCTATCCCGTATCGCTTTGGCCCAGATACCGGCTTCGCTGATGTTGTACCGCAGCGGTTTATTTACCAGGGCACAGTCCTTCATTGCTGCACCGGACCAGGAGTAGATAGTCATAACCGACTCATCTTTATTCAGCATGCCATAAAAACCATACTGGGAATTTGTCATTTGTGTCAAGGTTTTCAGAATATGATCGGAAATGGTTTTCACCTCGGCGTTGACCAGGGAGGCGATCCCCCATAATGCTTTAAGTCGTCGGTGGGCCTCCTGCAGCTGTTCTTCAGTCCGTTTTCGCTCGGTGATATCTACATGAGATCCCAGCATACGCACCGGCTTCCCGGAATCATCGGTAAGCACCGATGCCTGGGCCAGAATCCAGCGATAAGTTCCATCTTTGTGGCAAAAACGGAATTCCGCTCGATGTTCCTTTTTTTTCTGATCGATAGCACGCTGTACCTTTTCAACCGTAGCTTCCCGATCGTCAGGGTGTAACCGGCTTTCCCATTCCAAGTAATTATCACCGATTTCATGATCTTCATAACCGATCTGATTTTTCCACTCGGTCGTGTAATGAACCTCGTTGGTCCTCAGATCCCAGTCCCACAGGCCGACATTTCCGGCCTTGACGGCTTCGGTTTGTTGTAAGGTGGCTTCTCGCAGGGCATGTTCCGCACGTTTTTGTTCGGTAATATCATCTCCGGAACTAAGCGTTCCGGTAATATTTCCATTATCATCTTTCAACAAAGTATTATGCCAGGCGATTAAACGCTCCTCGTTTTTACTAGTTAGAATGTTGTTTTCAAAGTACTCGGCAAATTCAACCTGTCCGTCCATCAGTTGCCTAAATCCAGCTTTCGTTCGCTGCCGGTCCTGCTCCGGGATGAAATTGTCGAACCAGGATCTGCCGACAATTTCATTATCAGGGGCATCAATGATTTGACACCCCTTTCGGTTAATCAAAGTCACCTTGCCCGATGCATCCAGGACGATGAGGATCACCCCAACGATATCCAGATAATTTTTTGTCCGTTCGTGCTCCTGCCGCAGGGACTCTTTCAAGCGCTTGCGTTCGGTGATATCCTGAAAAACGCAATAACTCTGGTGATAACTGCCGTCTGCATGATAACCGACCATACCGTTAACGGATATGTCCAGAAAATGTCCGTCCTTGTGTTTGAGCTTATATTCCTCATTCTGTGCTACACCGGTTTGTTTAAAACGGGAGAAGTTCTTTTCGAAGCATGCTTTCTGATGGTCAGGCAAAAACTCCGCGAAGCATTTACCAAGAGCCTCTTCTCTGCTGCATCCCAGTGTCTTGGTCCAGGCTGGATTTACATCCAGAAAACAACCATTTTCGTCCAGCGATTGATAAGCCAGCGGGGCATTGTCGTAAAGCCCTCGATATTTTTCCTCGCTTTCCCGCAACGTCTTTTCCATTTGTTTCTGTTCGGTAATATCTACCGCGAAAATTGCTACGGCGCGGACTTGCCCCTTTTCATCCAGCACCGGACTGAGTGAATGGAATAGATATCGGTCGTTGCGTTGATCTTCGAATCGTACCGATTGCTTGGTTTCCAGTGTTTTTCGAACCATGCGAGCACGACTCTGGACCAGTTCCTGGGGAATCAATTCATAAACATTCCTGTCGATAATATCCGCACGAATTTGCCCAATCCGAGAGGCAAAAGTCGAATTGCATTCCAGAATGCGACCGTCTGGTTGAATCAGTGCCATGGATTCATAATTCGCATCTAATAATGCACGCATTTCTGCTTGATTTTGCAGAAGCAATTCCTGGGCCTGTTTGCGTTCCGTAATATCCCGACAGGCGTACAGGACAGATCCTTTTCCTATGGAAACATTCTTGACCGTGATAATAAGTTTGCGTTGCTCGCCACACTTGCCGGTGATATTCCATTCGATATTTGGTAATTCGCCATGTTTTTTTAACTCTTCCGGATCAAACAAGTTTTCTCCCAGCAGGCAATTGATATTTGTCATCGCCTCTACTTCACTTTGGGTGTAACCGAAAGTCTGGTTAATATTCGGGCAAACAAAAGTGAACGCTCCCTGTTTGTCCGTGATGAAAATGGCATCGGAAATACTGTTTATCAGGGCTCGATGAAGTTCTTCGCTGCGGCGCAATTTAGCAGCGGTTATCCGCTGGGCCAGGGCGATACTCAAACTAAAAGCCAGGTGTTCCAGCAAGTTGATTTTTTTTTCGGTGAACCGATTTCGACGTTTGTCATTGAGTTGTAATAGGCCAAATGTCTCGCCGGAACAGCGCAGCGGTATTAACGCAACGGATTCATATCCCTCTCCGTTGCAGCGGTTTCGCGTTCGGGCCTGTCGATCGGCTTCGCTGGTTGAGGCCAGCAAATCGGTGGTACAGTTAGACCAGAAACTCCCTTCCTTAGTAAAGAAGGGCAGCTCCGGATTGAATCGACCACACAAAATATTACCGCACATGCACTCTAACACCGGATTGCCGCAATGGTCGCGTAGGACATTACCTTCCGGGGTGTATTGGCAAAGTTGATTCTCGGCGAGGACAAATTCCCGTGGAAATCCTCTCGTCTCGAAATAGGGGAAATCTTCACCCTCTCGAAGGCGGATCCCGATCGCGTCACAGCCCGACCATTCATGCAGTAATGACGTAACCGACTGCATCAACTCGTGGGTATTGTTGGGACTGTTAATGGTACTCAAAAGTTGAATCGTAATCTCGCGTTCCTCTTCGGTTTCCTTTTGGGCTGTGACATCATGCAATACTCCAATCACGGTGACCGGGGCATCATTCTCGTCGAAGGAAAATCGTGAACTGGATTCTACATGCCTGATTACACCATTCGGCTGGCGGATACGAAATTTCGTCGGCCACATCCTTTTCTGAGCAATCATCTTATCAATTTCAGCCAGGAGATATTCCTGGTCATCCGGGTGAACAAGAGTTTGTATGGCCCGGGTAAAACTGCCCTGGAAAAATGTTTCATCTGCTCCGGTAATATTGGTCATACTTTCAGAAAAATGTAGTGTATCGGTCTGCATATCCCACACGAATGAACCGATTTCGGCTATCTGCTGCGCTTCATTGAGCAGATCTGTGCTTTCCCGAAGTTTCTGTTCACTGTTTTTCAGATCCTGAAACAGCAAAGTATAAGGCCGCACCAGCCCCGAATGAATCAAGGCCTGATATATAAGGTAAAAAGAAGCCAGCTTGAACAAATGTCCGATGAGATTGGATAATCCATAAACGTTACTATACCGAGTAAAGAAGAATTCCGCGATAATGGTGCAAAAAATTGAAAAAATCATCAACCGGAATACACCCACATCCAGATGATCCTGTCGCCGAAAAAGTAGACCGGCTGCCCCCAACAGAACCACGCAGATAACATATTCACTTACTATCTTGAATTCCGTCAAACCCACCCCGTCGACATAACAGTCTGGAAAGACATTCCAGGCAAAAATCCCCAGGATCAGTAATCCGGTTACAATAGAATAACTGAGAAAAATTGCCAAAAACCGTATTTTACGAGTCAGAAAAACCGGGAAAAGCAGCAGACTGACAGTCTCAAGTCCACGCGCCGACACCCAAAGTTGAATGGCCAGATTAGATGCGTTTTCTACCTGAAAAACCCCCATACCCTTGTAACCCAATGTATGGACTAGATCGATACTCCCAATGAATAAGTAGGCTATTCCCAGAAACAGCAATCCTTCATTCTGGATGAAACGCCGCCCGTTCCAGACCAGCAGAAACACGCCCCAGGCCACAGCAACGGAGAACAGTTCTATCAAACTGTGGAATAGCAAGTAGTTGTAACGACTGACCACAAAAAGCCCCGCTAAAACCGCCGCGCCTACAATAATCCATAATCCTGATGCAGCGGCAGATTTTGTCAAAGTATTCGCCCCCAGCTTCGGGCCCGGCACACCACCGGGTTGTTGGGAGAGATCGTCATCGGTTTGTCTAACAGATTTCACAACAAGTTTTACCTTAGCTATTGACTCCAGAAAAAGAACCATTCCAAAGGTTCCGTTAGACTATGAACTTTTCCAAGTTGTTGAATACGTTAAAGTTAACGCTTTGGAACTGGAACATACCATACTGCGAGGAAACAGTCCTGTCAACCATAACGTAGGGAATTTTCCATGATTAGCCAAGGGATTTACCATCAAATGCAAGGGGTGGTATTTACGATAAGGTATAAAGTGAAATATAAATGTGTGCTGTTCGGATACTCCCTCATTCCCCGATCACCGAGCGGCACACATTTTCTATGCTTGCCGATCCTGTCCATATTCAGGGGAAAACTATCTTTTCCGTATTTTCAGGGGTGAAAACCCGGTCTTCTGTCAAAAAAAACAGTATCCTTAATCCATTTCCCGCTTAAGAACCGCACAGGATAATTCTTACGCTATGTAGGGGATTGCCTATGAACTGACCCCCTGATCGTTCCGAAAGCTCTTAAAGACCATGATATAAAGGAATAAAGCAGATGAGGTGCCCTTTTTGAGTAAAAATGGAAACAATATGGGATTAAAAAAGACAAAACGAACTGAGAAAACCTTTAACACCGGTTTGCCGTGGAGTAATGTCGATGTCGAACGCCTGATAAAGCTTTATCCTAAAAGCCATGACAAGAACTTGGCTATCCTGTTTGGTAGAGCTCCGGATGGCGTCCGAGGCAAGGCACGCCAGCTTGGTCTGAAAAAGGATTATGCTGGTGGTTACAAACCCAATTATTCCTGGGGAACTGGTTGGTCAACAGAAGAGATAAGTCTATTGAGAAAGCTCTATCCCACCACTTCCAATCATGACATTGCGGAAATACTCGGCAGAAGTTTTGCCTCGGTGAAAGGTCAGGCCCAGCAACTAAAACTAAAAAAAATGGAGTGTTGGTCCCAAGAGGAAACTATATTCCTGAAAACGCATTACCAAAAAATGAGTAATGCCAAGCTGGCCCAGCAATTGGGGCGGACCGAGGGCGCGGTGATGTCTCAGCTACGTATGTTAGCTTTAAAACACAGAGTCGAGCCTTGGGAAAATGATGAGCTCGGAGTGCTCAAGAAATACTATCACAAAACAAACGGAAATGTGCTGGCTCGTATGCTGGGACGAAGCTATGAGGCGGTCCGCATGAAAGCGAGTTTGCTGGGCCTTAGTGAGAATCGTTGCTGGTCCCCTCAGGAAAATAAGATACTAAAGGAACTTTATCATGAATGTACACTGGCGGAAATCGCCGAGAAAGTGGGACGGACAACTTGTGCGGTGAAAAGACACGCCCAGAGTATAGGATTGCGGAAAGTAGCTTCATAGTCTTGAGAAATAACAAGAAACGTTTCAGAACGGATATTAAAGCAAAAACAGGAACCATTTGACAGGAGATTTGGTTATGACAACAGCAACACAAAAAATGGAAGTGGTCAATGCGGAACTTCGGAGTAATGAAGGCAAGTATCTGACATTTGGCGTGGGCGACGAGGAATACGGCCTGGAGATTCTCAAGGTTCGGGAAATCATTGGTTATGTCGAGGTGACCAGCGTACCCCAGACCCCCGATTACGTCCAGGGCGTGATTAATCTGCGGGGTCAGGTGATCCCGGTAGTGGATATGCGTTCCAAGTTCGGTATGGAAAGCGTCGAACGGACCGAGGCGACCTGTATCATCGTGGTCGAGATCAGCAGCGCCGACGGCACGATCAGCACCGGTGTAGTGGTCGATCGAGTCCAGGAGGTATTGGACATATCTGGAGAACAGATCGAACCGGCACCTGAATTTGGCGACACAGTTGATACACAGTTCATTCTGGGAATGGGCAAGATCGGAGAATCGGTCAAGATCCTGCTGGATATCGACAAGGTACTCGGCGGCGACGAAATGGCCCAACTGGCCGGTCAACAGGCAGAAGACGTTCCGGCGGAGTAAAAGGTCCGCAACGTCCGATAGGGCGCCCACGACCGGCGAAAACGGACTTACATGCCGCAAATGGAAGCTTACAAACGGCAGCCCCGCGGCCTGGAACTGGAGTATAGAATCATCGCCGTCAACAAAACCGGCGACGGCGAACCAAGCAACACCGTTATGGCGGTGCTGTAAATAGTTACTTTTTTGGAAAAGAACGAAAAATGAAACTGTCAAACATTTCGTTAATGGCGATACATTGAAATGAAAATGTATACACAAACGACATCATATGCTTTACCGGACGGCAAGTGCTACTGTTTTTTGCCGGTGCTGCTGATTGCCTTGCTGAATTTATCCAGCGTGGCACATGCTGATAAGAGTCCCTTCGACTGGGCCTTTATTCGACTCGACTATGCCCGAAAAGAGAAGGTTGAGCAGTTACGGAGTTTCTCTGACCGCGTTCACACTCTGGCACTTCAGGCTTCAAAAGACAACTTTGTCATCGCGTGTTTCGACATCAACCTTCAATACACGCAAGCGGTGGAGAAAGGCCCCGTACCGGATGCCCTTGTCACAAAAGTTGCGGAGTTGCGGGAGGGCTTCAATAGTTATTACATTGAGAATTACTTTACGTTTTATGATATTCTATTTGTTAATATGCAGGGAAAGGTCTTCTACTCCATACGGAAAGAGACCGACCTGAATGACAACCTTTTTCAGGGCGACCCGGCGCGCAGCAAACTGGTTCAGTGCCTGAGCCAAACCCCGGAAAACGAAGTATTTCTCGACTTCCACAATTACGGCCCTTCGGCTGAAGCGGCGGCCTTCTTTGTTGAACCGATACGCAAGAACGGCGTCCACATCGGCTGGATTATTCTCCAATGCGCCATTGATAAAGCCAACGCGCTGTTTGCCTGGACGGACGATCTGGGCCAAACCGGCGAAACCTTTCTAGTCAACCACAATGGACTCATGTTGACCGAATCCAACTTTGAAGGCAGTTCCACCATTCTCAAGAAACGTCTCGACGACCGTAACATCCAGGCCAAATTCGCAGACAACCAAGGTCATCGCATTGTCACAGACTATCGCGGACGCACCGCACTGACCTCATTTGAGGTGGTTCAATTTCTCGGGACGCAATGGCTTGTTGTCGCGAAGATGGACAAGGATGAGATAACCACCCAACATTATGTTCAGCATCGCAAGTACTATGCCGAGAAACTCTTGGCGCATCTAAGCGAAGTAGTCCCGGTATCTTCAAAAAAATCACATGCCCGGGCAGATCGAACAACACGCAGGGTGGATATGGATGAGTTTGTCAAGGCCGAAAAGGGCGATCTCCTTCACACCTTCGGCATATCGACGTGTACCGGATTGCTTGCGGCCAGTCCGGGCAAATTCGCCTATCTGGCTCATATCAGCCCCAAAGACAAGGTGTATGGTTCGGGGGGCACGAATTTGGTGGGTCAGATGGTCAAGAAAATCAAAAACTTCGACATCTACCCCTCCGAGAATCATGACATCTTTTTTCTGGTTGTGGCGCCTCATCTTGAAAGCTTTCTCAATATCGTTGACAAGCTTGTCGAAGAGGGATTCCTACTCTCGCAAATTCAAGTGATATACAATTCCCAATCCAAATCCGCTGCGATTACTTATGACTATATCGAGGATGATTTTAATGTGGCCTGGCGAATGCCGGACGATACGAATAGTCCCAATGTTTGCTATACGGAAGAAACTATGAATGTGGGGCAGATCATCGAAGGCATCATGCATACCGAGCAAGAGGACGCCAAGAAAAATTGAATATAAAAAAATAACAACAAGAGGAAAAAGACGCATGGATGCATAGCTAACACAAAAAGGCAGCAACTTAGTAATGAAGAAACGGAAACCATCTGTGAAGTGCGGATGATCCAAAGAAATGAGTTTTTTTAGAAAGGACAAGAACCATGGGTAAGCAAATGACAGTAGGCAAACGTATCGTACTAGGATTCACGGTAGTCATCCTGATTGCCGTGGCATTAGGCGGACTGGGTGTATG
>Ga0180435_10003673_pt1 | contig 15278 bp, 14 predicted proteins | sample SS_ome_3_FD_132467 | JGI IMG/M metagenome (GOLD analysis project Ga0180435, IMG submission 132467) | Hypersaline lake sediment archaeal communities from the Salton Sea, California, USA - SS_3_S_1 metaG | ecosystem: Environmental > Aquatic > Non-marine Saline and Alkaline > Hypersaline >... | reverse complement strand
GGAGGTTCTGCTGCCGCCGGAAGGGGTGGCGGCGCGGCGTTCGACGGACGCGGTGGGCTTCGACAATCCGCACGTGCGGGCCGCGGTGCGCTACATGCGCGATCACCTCGGCGAGCATTTCGGAATGGAGCAACTTGTCAGGACACTTTCCATTTCGCAGCGGCGGCTCGAGACTTTTTTCCGCGAAACCACGGGCAGCACACCGTACGAGTACCTGTGCCGCATGCGGGTGGCAAGGGGCAAAGAACTGCTGCTGGCTCAGCCGCGCAAGGAAATCAGGGACATTGCCGTGGAATGCGGATACCCGAACGCAAATTGCTTCCTGGCCGTATTCAAGCGCGTCTCCGGCATGACCCCCTCCCAATTCCGCAAAACCGCACGGAATTCGTGAGTCTAGACGCCTTCCCACCCCATGGCCTGCATCTTGCATCCTGCCCCCGGCATCACCCCGACCCAGTCAACGACCATGCATGACGTAAGATCACAGGCTTCACCCACAATTTCTGCTACAGCGTTTTTTTTATGGACTGCAAAGACCTTACAATGGACTATATGGTCGACCGAAAAGGGGTGGGTAGCGAGATGCTGGTACGACTGATTCTCATTTTGCCAGTGGCCGCCTTGCTGCTTGGGGCGGGCTGCGGCACGCCCGGCGTGTCTTCCGACCGGCGGGAACGGCTGGTTCCCGTGCCGGTACGCTCGGTTGACGAGGGCGACTATCTGGACGATCCGGTTCTCTGTCTCGAGGCCGCGAAGCTGGGCCAGGCGCAGGCGCAATACGTGCTGGCTCAGATGTTCCGTTACGGCCGCAAGTTGCCCAGGAACGACCACCAGGCGGCGCTCTGGTTCCGGCGGGCGGCGGAGCAGGGAGTGGGCCACGCGCAGTATAATCTTGGCGTAATGCTGCAGAAGGGCGAGGGCGTCGAACAGGATGACGCCGAAGCGGCTGAATGGCTGGTCAAGGCCGCTGAACAGGGGGTCTGGCAGGCGTATCCTCTCGTCGGGGCGGTATACGCCCTTGGGAGGGGGGTAGAACGTAACGACGCCGAAGCCGTCCGCTGGTACGAGCGGGCGGCAGAGCGCGAAGACCACGAATCTCAGGCTGCGCTGGGATGGCTGTACCTGAAGGGAGAGGGTGTAGCTCACGACGTTGACCGGGGACTGAGACTTCTGCAGACGGCGGCGCGTGCGGGAAACGCAGCCGCTCAATACAACCTTGGAATTCTCTACGCCTCGGTCGGGAGCGTCCAACGGGACCCGGTTAAGGCTTATGGCTGGCTGGCGCTGGCGGCCGAGTCGGGACTTGAAAAGGCGGCCGAGACGGCGGACAAACTGCTCGGGAGCCTCGAAGACACAGCGGCCGCGGAGGCCCGCGCCCATCTTGATGACCTGCGTGCCCAGATTCGCGCCAGGCCGCGTGAATAGGTTCCGCCGCCTGCGTGCGGATTCGGAAAGCTCCGGCCGGGAGGAAGCTTCATCGATCCCGACAATAATAAACCGGATGCCGCCGGCAGGAACTGGATGGGCCGGCGCGAGATTGCCGTTGTTGAAGGGGCGTTGAAGCCGGCAGCCTATGTCCAGCGCGCCTATCTTTACGGCCGACAGCACAGCGGGAGACTCCCGTCGTGGGCCCGCAAGACGGAAACCGGACGCTGGCTTTTCGACGCAGATTACATCCTGGCCGACGCCGCCGACAACATGAGAACCATCTCGGTCGGGGAAGCGGCGAGTCTTGCGGGCGCAACGCGCAGGACGATCCAGAACTGGATCGACGCCGGCGACATCGGCATACTTGGCGGGGAGCATGTCGGCGGTAGCGACCGCCGGATTCTCAAGGATCCGTTCCTGGCAAAGATCGAATCCCTGAAGAGGCGGCTGGAAACACCGGCCGTGGTGGGCCAGAAGCTGCGCCGCGGCAAAGCCGTGCCCGAAGAAGTACTGAAGCGCGTTTCTCCGGGCCGCAAGCCGGAATCGAAACTGCAGGCCGCCAAGATCCTCAGCGCCGCGGCCCTGGAAGCGCAACTTGCGGCAGCCAGGGCGGTGCGACGCGCGGACAAGCCGGGCTTCCGGCAGGAATCAAGTGAATCAGGCTCGCAGGTACGGTCGCGCGCCGAAATGGTCGAGGGCAGATTCAGAGCGGCCAGCCGGGCGCAGGTGGGCAGGGCCGCAATCGAACAGTACGCTTGCGAAGTGGCCGAACGGTTGGTAAACGATGTCTTTGACGATAGAATCCAACGCATCGATGCCGTGGTTCTCTTCAACCGCATCGCCGAGCAAAGAGGAGTGCCGCGGGATATCCGCATCAGGGTGCGCAAGCGATTCTTCGGCAAATAGCCTCGCGGCCCGGCGCGGAGGATAGAAGGCTATGACGGATATTCAGGTCCTGGACAAAGCCCTGCTGTTTATCAGGGAATCGACGGGAGTCTTGAGACCCTCGTACGACTACGACATTGTCGATCCCGAAACCGGGCAGGTCGTACTGAGATGCCGCGAACGCAATATGGGGTTTTTCACGAAACTGCTGCGATTTACCGACCTGCGCCAATCAACGCCGTTCGATTTTACGGTGACGACGACCGAAGGCGGCACGCTCATGCGCGTCAGCCGGGGAGTGCCCGTCTTCTCGTCCCGCTTGCGCGTTGTTGACGATGAGGGTGTTGCCCTGGGCGGTTTTGCGCTGAAACCGTTCTCGATCAGCGGCGCCTTCGATGTGCTGGACGCCACGGGCATCCCTGTCTGCAGTCTGAAGGGCGGCCTGACGGGCAGGCGCTTCCGATTTCTGGCTCCCGACGGTATCGAACTGGCGCGCGTCCGTAAAAAATGGGCCGGCGTCGGCAGGGAATTCTTCGCGGGGGCCTCGGATTATGTGCTGGAAATCGATGAAGCCGTACCCCCGGGCGGCACCACCCGGCGGCTGATTCTGGCCTCGGTTCTCTGCATCGGCATGGTGCTGAAAGTGCAAACGTGACAAGCAGGGGAGCAACCTGCTATAGTGCCCGCCCTTGATCGGAATCGAACGGAGGAACCGGCCATGGCGAATCTCACAACCAGTTACCTCGGCATCGAGCTGCGCAATCCCTTGATCGTGGGAAGCTGCACGCACACCATCAACCCCGCCAGAGTGCGCGCACTCGCGGAGCAGGGAGCGGGCGCGGTCGTGCTGAAGTCCATCTTCGAAGAACAGATCAGGGCCGAAGTCGAATCAATGGTCGAAGCCCTGGAAGAAGATACGCGGGCCTACGAATACCTTCGCGCGGACCTGCCGATGCAGCTTGGACCGCAGACCTATCTCGAGAGAATCCGCGAGATCAGGAAGCTCGTCGAGATTCCAATCATCGCCAGCATCAACTGCGTCTCGCCGAAGCGATGGGTCGAGTTCGGGAAGAAAGTCGAAGCGGCCGGCGCCGACGCAATCGAGCTCAATATCTATGACATCCCGGACAATCCCGAGACGCCCGGCAGCGACGTGGAGCAACGGCATATCGCGACGGCCGCCGCCCTGAAGAAGACGGTCGGCATCCCTGTCGCCGTCAAGATCGGCCCCTTCTACTCCTCGGTGTTGAATTTCGCGCAGCGTCTGGCCGAATCGGACGTGGACGGAATCGTGCTCTTCAATCGATTCTTCCAGCCGGACATAAATATCGACACACTGCGGCTGGAGTCGCGAGTCAATTTCTCGCGCCCCGACGATATCCTGCTGCCGCTGCGATGGATCGCGATTCTGCGCGACCAGGTATCCTGCAGTCTATCGCTGACGAGCGGCGTACATGATGCCGCCGGCATGGTGAAGGCGCTGCTGGCCGGCGCCGACACCGTCCAAATCTGCTCGGCGCTTTATAAACAGAAGAACAACCTGCTCGGCGAAATGCTGGACGGCCTGGCCGAGTGGATGGACGCGAAAGGGTACGCCGCGATTTCCGATTTCCGCGGACTGCTGCGCGAGAAAGATCCGACTTCGCGGCGAGGATTCTGCCGAGGACAGTACGTGCGCACTCTTGTGGGGCTGGAGTGAGCCGTGTGAAGAAACAGTTCGAGAGTCTGCGCGCCAGCGAACTGTATTGTCCGCGTTGCGGAGCTTCCCGGCCGGTTCGTGAACGGCTTCTGCTGGTTGTGCCCGGCGGCGAGATCCACGCCTATCGCTGTGTCGCCTGCGGCGATACGCTGGGAACACGCGAGGTCAAGTCGGGCCAGGACGTGGTAATTCCCCGTTGAAAGGCGCTATTTCGCGCGCAGTCTCCACAACGCCAGCGCCGTACCGCAGGCAGCCGCCAGAAGAACGATCCAGAAGCCCGCGGACATCAGGGGCAGAGCGCGCTGGATGTCCACGCTGCTGGACGCGATGGCGCAGAAGTGTTCGCCGGCTTCATCGTATTCCAGCAGAACATAGACCGGGTAGGTGCTGCCGGGCAGCACCGAGAAGTTCTCCAGCCGGATTTCGAGCTTGCGCACCCCGTCGGCCGGCAGGAGAATCGCTTGCTCCGGCTGTTCGGCCAGCATTTCACGGGCAACCACGACGCGGCAATCCACCGCAATCTCATGCGTGGACTGACTCCGCACGCTCAGTGTCAGATTCCTTTTTCTTCTGAGCCGGCCCCCCTCCAGTGTGCCGAAGATCCGCGGAACGTGCGCCTTGCCGAAAGCCGCCGGATGGACGGTCACGGATGAGAACGGGTAAGCATTGAGATCTTCAAAAAAAACGGTTACCACGGCAGGATAGGTTCCGGTCAGATCGCGATCCTCCAGGGCAAACGATACTTCCAGCGCTTCGCCGGGGTCGAGCGTCTCGCGGGACGGCGCATGGTGCAGATCGCCGAGGAAGGAGACTTCGGTCACAACGTTCTGCGCGGGTTCATCGCCCCCGTTAACTACGCTCACGACCAGGTTTGTTTCGGCGACCGCGCATGTGACTTCCATCGAAATAGTGCCGGCACGGCACATGCAAGGCAGGGCAGCCGCCGCGAAGGCAAGCGTCCACGGGAATTTCCGTCGAGCTTTCACGCGTGAACCATCGGCGACAACCGGCCGTCTTTCAAGCAGAATTGCGCCTTTAGAAGGCTTGCCGGATGTGCTAATTTCCGGCGGCAGGATGAAGAAGCTCATCGTCAGCGCTGACGACTTCGGATGGTCCCGCGGAGTGAATCGGGGCATCGTGGACGCTCACCTGTACGGTGTTCTGACGAGTGCGGCCTTGCTGGTGAATTTTCCCGCCCATGCCGACGCGGCGCGGCGCGCGCGCGGCTGTCCTGCGCTGGGGGTCGGACTGCACCTCAACATTGTTCACGGCAGCCCCCTTGCCGATCCCGCGCGGATCCCTTCGCTGCTGGGAACGAAGGGCAGGTTCCCCGGCCCGTTCGCCACGCTGCGGCGTTTGCTGTCGGGGCGAATCAGGCGCCGGGAACTGGACCTGGAAATCAAGGCCCAGTTGGAACGGTTCCGTGAAACCGCGGGAGAACCCACCCATCTGGACAGCCACAAGCACATGCACGCCTTCGGATGTTTTACCGAGGCCGTTGCGGCGCTTGCCGGCGAAATGTCCGTGCCGAGGGTTCGCTGTCCTCTGCCGCTCTTCCCGGGTTGGTCCTGGAAGAGTCGTCTCTTGCGGCCGGCCGGGAGGCGGGCCGCGGCATCGTTCGAAAAGGCGGGCATTCGCTTTCCGGACGGGTTGGTCGGCGAGGACGGCATGGCGTCAAGGGGCGCGGCGGAGTTATGCCGCATGCTTGAACGAATACCCGAGGGGGTTACGGAACTGATGTGCCATCCCGGTTACGGTTCGCCGGACGAGGACGATGTGGTCCCGGGCGTTGCCGTGAAGGCAACCCGCGAATCCGATCTGGCGGCGCTGCAGGATGAGGCGCTGCGGACGTTTCTCGAAAGTCAGCGCATAGAACTCATTCATTATGGTCAACTCTGAACAGGAAGAGATCGCCCTCCACAGGCAACTGGCGGGGGAATACGTGCGCAGGCGTTCTTCGGAAGGCAGCCGGGTATTCGATCGGCACTGGAACGATATCATTCTCGGGCGTCTTTCCGGCTGTGGCGGCGGGGCTGTGCTGGACTGCTGTTGCGGCGACGGCATTCTGTTGCAGGCCCTGTCGCGGCGGTTCGAACGGGTAGCGGGAATAGACGTTTCCGAGGACATGCTCGAGCTGGCGCGTCAGCGCGCGCCGACCGGCTGCAGGCTGGTTTCGGGCACTGTTGCGGATATGCCCTTCGACGCGGGCGAGTTCGACGCCGTAACCTTCAGGGGGGCCTTTCACCATCTGAAAGATCCGGCCGGCTGTCTGCGGGAAGTCCGGCGTGTTCTGCGGCCCGGCGGCAGAATCGTCCTCGTCGAACCGAACGGCGGACCACTGCCCTGGCGGATGATTCGTACAGTCTACCGCCGGCTATCCCCGCGTTTCAGTGCCGCGCATCGTTTCTTCAGGCGCGGTGAGCTGCGCGAACTGCTTGCGGCGGCGGGCTTTGAAGACATAAACATCCGCCCCGTGTTCTTTGCCGCCTATCCCTTCGCCGGATTGCTCGACCACTTTCATTTTCTGAGTCTTATTCCGTTCCATGCCGGCATGACGCACCTGTTGCTGCGCGTTGACGGGTTTTTCGAAAGGCTGCCGGGGATCAGGAACCTGGGCCTGGCTTTGCTGGTCTCGGCCCGGAGAAGCGGAGCCGATACCGATGGGCCGTGAAATGCGTGTAACAGTCGCCAACGACAGTCAAGCCGGCGCGTGGGACGCTTATGTCGCCGGCGCCGAAACCGCCACGTTCTATCACTGCTACGCATGGAAGAAAGCCCTGGAACGCGCCTATGGACTCAAGACCTTCTACCTGATGGCGGGTGACGACGGAACTCCGCGTGGTGTCCTGCCCCTGGCCGCGACGCCGGGCCGGGCCGGCCGCGGCGCGCTGGTCTCGACGCCCTATGCCAACTACGGGGGCGTTCTGGCCGATTCGCACGAAGCGCAGACGGCATTGATCAACGCCGCCGCCGCCATCCTGGAAGATTCGAAGTACGCCTACCTGGAGATGAAGCAGTTGGACCCGGCGCCAACCCGGGAATGGATCGAGAGACGGGACTACCGTGCGCTGGTGCTGCCGTTGGCGCCCGACCCCGGTCGAATATGGACGCAACGGCTCAACTCGAAGGTACGCAACCAGACCAGAAAGGCCTTGAAGCAGAAAATGGAAGTCAGGATCGGTCCGGAACACTTTGCGGATTTCCGGCAGGTATACCTGCGAAACCTGCGCGACCTCGGCACGCCGCCGCATTCGGCACGCTGGTACGGCGAGTTGGAGGATCTCTTTCGCGAGCGGATGACGGCGGTTGTAGCCTGTCTGGACGGCCGCCCGGTGGCAGGCGCCTGGCTCTTCTGTTTCAGGGATACGGTGCTGATGCACGCAGCGGCCTCATTGCGGGAGTTCCAGCGGTTGTGTCCGAACAACCTGGTATACTGGAAATGCATCGAGTGGGCCGCGCGGGCGGGCTACGCGCGGCTGGATTTCTGCCGCAGCCGTATCGGGGCGGGCACGTATCATTTCAAGGAGCAGTGGGGGGCGATTCCGACCATGATCTATAATTGTTTTCTTCCGGGCGTCCGGAAGCATATACCCGACCTTGATCCGTACAATCCGAGATACAAGGCCGCTATCGCCGTCTGGCGGATTATGCCGCTGGGCCTCGCAAACCGTATCGGGCCGTTACTGAGACGGAGAATTACAACGTGAGCGAGACTACGTTCGCGGGCAACGCTCGCCGCGGTTCCCGCCTGGTTTTTGCGGGCAGGCTCGGTGTGGGCATCCTCCTGCTCGTGCTGGTTGTCGGGCGGGTCGGAGTGCGCGAGCCGTGGCGCCTGTTGAGCTGCGCCGACCCCGGCCTCCTGGCCGGCGCCGTCGCGTTCTACGTCCTGATGTTTTTGATCAAGACCCTGCGCTGGCGTTCCATGCTCTTGAATCGCCGGATTGCGGTTTCATTTCCGCGGGCGCTGGAACTGTACCTCTTCAGCAGTCTTTGCGGCGCTTTCACGCCCGGCCGCGTCGGCGAGGCGCTGCGGGCAATTCTGCCGGCCCGTGAACAAAAACGCTACGCCGAAAGCCTGGCGTGCACGGCCGTGGACAAGGCTTTTGACGCGGCCCTGCTGGCCCTGCTTCTTATCGCGGCTTCGCGTTCGCGTTTGCTTTCGACGGGCGAATCCCGCGCACTCTTCCTGAGCGGCGCGGCACTGGCCGCCTTGATGGCCGCGGGGTACGGTGCGGCCCGGGCGATCGCTCGCCGCGGCATACGGCTGCATCGCGCCGTCGCCCGGCTCCTGCCCGTTTCCTTGCGACGCATGCTGGAGGAGCAGCCGGATCGTTTTCTGTCATCCGGCCTGGCTTGCGTTAGGGACAAGTGGGTTTCCGCCGCGGCCCTGACGGCACTCTTCTGGCTTGCTCACGTGGGATGCCACTACCTGATACTCCTTTCGCTGGGCGGAAGCATGGACCCGTGGTACTTCGTGCTGTGCCTTACCCTGGCCGGTCTCGTCGAATTTCTGCCGGTCACGATTTGCGGTCTCGGCACACGGGAATACCTGCTGGTGCTGCTCTTCGAGAAAGCCGGTCTCGGCGACGATATGGCCCTGGCCTTCGCCCTGATGAATATCGTATTCACCTACGCGGTGACGGGAATCCTGACCATGGTCGTTCATTGCATCAGAACGGGATTTGGAAATGCAGGTAACTGAACCATACCCGCGTCCCGGCGAACCGGGCGAGCGCAGGTTTTCGCTGTTAATGCTGCTGTGCGCCGTGGCTTTCGCCCTTTTTATCGTCTGGCCGGTCATGGAGTTCGGATACAACGGAGGCGGGGACGATGTTGTTCACATGGCCTACAATCACGAGGCCCTGGCCGTGCTGCGGTCCGGGCACAGGCTCTTCGGCTGGTCCTACCTTTTCGGTTTCGGCGCGCCGATCTTTCTGTTCCGGCCTCCATTGCAGTATGTCTGCGTGGCCCTGATACACGCCGCGACGTTCGGCATGGCGTCGCTGAACGCGATTCATAAGCTGTTCTATGTCTGCGGGCTCGCGTTCTATCCCGCGAGCGTATACTACCTGCTGCACAAACTACGCCTGCGTCCGCTGGCGTGCGGCCTGGCTGCCATGCTGGCCATTACGCCCGTCAGCATGTGGGGCCACACCCTGGATGCCTATTTCCGCCTGGGAGTGGCCAAGCAGTTGATCGCCATTTTTGTTTTTCCGCTGGCGTTGGGCAAGATTCACGGCACGCTTATTAACCGCGAGGCCGTACTGCCGGCATCTTTACTGGCGGCGCTCTGCTTTCTCAGCCATCCCTACATGGCCTATTGCCTGGTCCTGGTCTGCGCGCTTTACGGGGCGATCTTGCTGCTCGGCGCGGGGCCGCGGGCGGCCTTCGGAGCCGGCGCCCGGCTGTTTGCGATCTGGGGTCTGACCGGACTGCTCCTGGCGTTCTACCTGGCCCCCTTCTACTCGTCTCCCGAGATTCAGGTGCTCGATTTCAGTTCTACATGGCGGCATGCGTTTGAAGTTGTCTGCATGACGACGGCGCAAACGGTCAACTGCCTGCTGAAGGGAGGGCTGTTCGACACCACCCGCTGGTACACTTACGGCGGCGGCGAATGGGGTTGGCAGGACAACGCTTTCACGGGACGCTGGCCCGTTCTGACGGCTCTCTGTCTGTGCGGTCTGATTGTATGTATAGCGCGGCGCCGGCGGTTCAGTCACATGTTTCTGATGTCCGTGTTTCTCATGGCGTTCGTCATGTTCCTCGGGCCGGACGACGTACCCGCGCTTGCCCTGCTGCCTTTCCAGGAACAGTACCAGTATATCCACGGCATATTCCTGCTGGACCTGGCGGCCGTTTGTCTGGCGGGCGTGGGCGGCGCGGCTCTACTGTCGCTCCTGGTCGGGATTATACTTAAGGCGCCGGCCTTGTCGCGTAAGACTGCGGCCGTGCGGGAGGTTGCGCGTTTTGCCGCGCTCTTCTTGTGTGTGTCGTTTGCGGTCTTTATGCCTTGGAAAGACCGCTGGCAAATCGCCGACCACATCATCCTCAAGCGGAATTTCGATACGCGTGGAGCACGCGTGTCACCGCGCGCGCTGCGCCACTCCGTCAACAGCGATTTTGAAAAGATCGTCCGGTTGATGAGCGATCCGTCTCAGCCCGGCAGGTTTTACGGCTCGGCCCAGGGGCAGGCTTCGGATCGTGAACTGTTCTACTTCACGATCCTGCCCGCGCTTTGCGATCGCACCAATCTGATCTGCGGTTTCTTTTCCGCGGAGGTCGGGGGAGTCAACAAGACCGTAATCGAGCAATTCCGGACGGCGATTCCGCTTTACAGGAATCTCGTCGAGCTGTTTAACGTGCGCTACCTCGTTTGCGCGGCCGCCAACAGCGAGCGGCTGCAGGCAGCGGGCGCGTACGCCGCGCCGGTCGAACGCAATCCGCACTGGATTTTGTGGCGTACGAAGGGCGACTACGGGCACTTCGCCGTTGTTCCGGGGCGACCGCTACTGGTTTGGGCCGACCGGCGTGAGTGGACCGGGATCTGCCGGCTCTGGCTCGATGCTTTCAAGGATACGCCGCTGTCGGAGCGGTTCCCCTACCTCGTCGCGGCCCGGCCGGGGGCCGTTCGAGACGGAGAGCTGAACGTTTCCCGGTATGCGGGCCTGATAGTCCTTGGCGGCGAACGGCGCGCGGACACGGCCGAACTGCGCAACATGGCGCGCTTTGCCGCGGCGGGCGGCCGCATACTGTCCCAGGCGCCGCTGGAAGGCATTCCTCACGAGCATGTTCGTGCGGCGCGCGATATCGATTTCGACTCTCTGATTTCGGAGGAGCAATCTCCAGGCGGCACCTGCCGTGAGACCGTTGTCGAACGCGAGCGGCATGCAGCCGGGATCGCGCTGGACCGGCCCGCGTTCGTCATGTTCAAGACGGCATACTACCGGGGATGGCGGGCCGAGGCGGACGGTGCGTGCCTCGACACCTTCGAAGTCGGGCCGGGATTCAACGCGGTGTTTCTGCCGGAAGGCGAGCACGAGCTCGTCTTTCGTTACCGCGGCCCGAACTGCTGCGCCGCCGGCAACGCCGTCTCGATTGCCGCGCTGATCGGCGCCGTGGCTTGCACGCTGGCCGCGCGCAGGAGGAAGCGGAGGGCGGATCTGGTATCGGCGGACCGACCGGGAGCCGAGAAGGCGCTGCCGGCGGACGCTATCCGCCGCCCGTACTTATTGGCGGCGGTGCTGCTTCTGGCACTGGCCGCCCTGGCCCGCCTTTACGTCAAAGAGCAGTTCCTCAACATTCCGGTGCCCATCCGTCCGGCTTCAGGCGAGAATGTCCCGACCGATATTCGCCTTGACTGGAATCCGCTGGAGAAGACGAATGCAACTTATGAAGTCGAAATCGACGAAGATTCCCCCGATTTCAAGCGGGTCGTATACCACCGCGAAGGGCTGAACGTCGCGTATGCGCGCAAACAGTTCGGCCTGCGGCCGGGCCGCAGGCATTGGTGGCATGTCCGAAGCGTTTACGAGGGGCGCCAAAGCCCCTGGTCGCGCCCGATCTCCTTCACGACGGCTCCGGCCCCGGACGAGAAAGATGCATCGGAGCCGTTCTATATCGACCCGGGCTGCACCCTGACGCGCGGGGGGCGTATCGCCGTTGAGGGCCGCAGCAACCTGCCGGACGGCGCTCATCTCTACGTTCGCGTCTGCCGCGCAGACACGCTGGAAAGGCTCTGCTCAACGGAGGCACGGGTCATTGACGGGCGATTCAAGGCGCTGGTTCCCGTTCCGGACGGCGGGTGGCCGCGGAACGCCGAACTGGTCCTGCACTGCGATTGCGGCATGATTACGCAAGAGTATCCGGCAGCCGCGGAGCTGGGCGAGAGGGGAGAAGCTTTTGCCGCAACAGGCACGGCCTCGTCACACCGCCTGTTGCGTGGCTTATTCGCAAAATGCCATGCGGCGGCCGCGGACGATGCCGTGAATGCCGCTGCGAACCATGTAAACACTCTGACCGTTCGCGGTCTCCTCTCGAACTTCGGCGAACTGAAAGTAGATATCGAGGCACTCCTGCCGGACCATGCCATGTTAACGGTTCAGATCATGCGCGAATGCCGTGTCGATCCCGTTGCACACCGGCACGTCGAGGTGCTCGACGGCCGGGCCGAGGTGACGTTCGACGTACAGCCGGGCGCCGACTACGGGGTAGTAGTCAGACTCTCGCCCGACATGCAGTACGGTTCGTTGCGCAGGATTCTGGGCGAAGAGGGAGAACACCTGCCGGCGCAGGGAGAGGACGGGCATCAGTTCGGATTGCGGCGAGTGCTCAGCCTTTCAGACCTTGCCCCTTGATCTCCTTTACGACGTAGAGAGAGCCCGGCCTGGTCTCGTGGTAGAGACGCGTCATCATCTCGCCCAGAAAACCGATCGACAACATTTGCATTCCAGCCAGAAGCAGGAAGATGGCGGTCATCATGAACGGCCCGCGTTCGGTCATGACGGCGAGTTTCAGGACGTATTTCTCGTAGACCAGGAAGACGCCCATGGCCGCGCCCAGGCCGATCAGGAGAAATCCGGCGGAGCCGAAAAAGTGCAGCGGGCGCGACAAGAACGACATCAGGAATCTTATGCGCAGCATGTCGAAGAAGACGGTGAATGCGCGGCGGATGCCGTAGTTTGATGCGCCCGAGGCGCGTGCCGGGGCACTGATCGGGATTTCGATTACGCGGGCATGCAGCGGTTTCGCCAAAGCAGGCACGAAACGGTGAAAATCGCCGTAGAGACATATGCGGTCGAGGACTTCTCTGCGGTAGGCTTTGAAGGTCGTGCCGAAGTCATGCAGCCTGACACCCGACACGGTTGCTATCAACCAGTTGGCCGCCGCCGACGGAAGGCGCCTCAACAGCAGCGATTCCCGGCGCCCCTGCCGTTGCCCGCTGACAATGTCGTATCCTTCCTCGATCTTTCGCAGAAAGAGCGGTATCTCCTCGGGCGCGTGCTGCAGATCGCCGTCCATGGCAATGATCACGTCACCCGCGGCATTGGCAAACCCGGCCGCAAGCGCAGCCGTCTGCCCCCAGTTGCCGCTGAGTTCCACGACCTTTGCGCCGGCGTCGGCGGCAACCAGCTCGGCCAGCCTGTCGCCCGTCGCGTCGCGGCTGCCGTCGTTGACCAACACCATCTCGTAAGGCCGCCCGGTGCTCTTCAGTACCGCCGAGAGCCGGGAATGAAGCTCGGAAACCGAGGATTCCTCGTTGAAGAAAGGGACCACGACGGAAATCGAATAATCCCGGTTATCCATCCGTAGCTTCCCGCGCGGAGTGCTTGAGCTCGGCGAGTTCGCGGCGCAGGTTTTCGGTGCTGTGCTCGTATTCCGTCGCCTGCTCGGCAAAACGCCGCTCCAGTTCCCCCCGGAGGCGCCGGTGTTCAGTCACGTCGGCGAAGGAGAAGACGATACCGAGTACGTTGCCGTTTTCGTTGCGATTGCAGGTGGCCGATACCTGCGCAAAGATTTCCTCGCCGCTGCCGCGCATGCTCATTTCCCGCAAGACGGGTTTGCCGCTCTGCATGACGTCTTGGACGAGGGCTTCGGCCGCCTCGCGGTCCGCGAAGAACTGGAGAGCGTTCTGCTCTATGAGCTCGGCGCAGTCATCGACCCCGACCATGCGAGCGAACGCCGGATTAGCGTAAACGATGCCCCCGTCAAGGTCGGCGATCACAGTCCCGCTGCCGGCTATCTGCAACGCGCGGTGTTCGAGCTGCAGCATTTCCTGGGCCTGCATGCGCACGCTGATGTCGCGGATGAAGAAGCAAAGACAAAGATTCTCAAGCCGCAGTTTGTTTACCGCGATCTCGGCGGGGAACTCCGAACCGTCGCTGCGAACACAGTATGCCTCGATCAGGCAGTGGCGTTCGCTCTCGAGGCTCTCGCGCAACCGGTCTATGAGCGACTCGTCTGCGCCGTCGATCAGTTCGGTTATGTTGAGATCGCAGAGGTCCGATGCATCATACTGCAGGAATTCCTCGGCCCGGCCGTTTACGTCCACGATGTTTCCGGCCAGGTCGGTCACCGCCGTCGCATCGTACAGGCTCTGGAGGAGCTCCTTGTACTGGGACCTTGCAACATAGTGCAGCGTGCGCGTCGGCGGCGTCCAGTTCATGCGGGTCACGGACGTCAAAGGTCCCCTGGGCGGCGCCTGCTGCGCCTCGACGCGCTTGGGGATCAGGTCGATTCGCATGGTATCGGACATCTTCTTCTTCTCTGTCTCCGGCATTTTCCAAACCTCCTTCAAGGGACGATACTATGTCTAGAGCGTTCAAGAAAGCCACTTTTTTGGATCTTTCGCAGAAATTGTGGGTGAAGCCTGTGATCTTACGTCCTTCATCGTCGACAACTGATGCATGGCGATGCAGGATACCGGAAGCAACTATTCCGGGACAGGCATCATGCATCATGCAGCCTGCATCAGTCGGACTCATCGAGAAACGGGACAGAAACCAACGCACCGCGGCTCATTGACAAGAATTTGAAAAAGAAACTCATTTTCTGGTTGACAAGACGGTCCAATCAAGTCCGCGCGTATCAGGGAAAACCTTACGGCAAAATCAGGGCCGCCCCTGAGAGACAGAACGGCGGCGGTGTGCTATATATTCACGGGACATGGGTAGATTGCGGCACGCGGCGCCATGAGGGACAGGTTATGGACGAATCCAAGCTGAAGAAAGTTTCCGAGACGGCCGAGGCGAGTTGCGGAAAATGCTGGCGAGACAAGGCTTGTCTCAAAGCGGGAGGTTCTCCCATGTGCCGCGCCACTCGGTTGATTACCAACGACTATACGTTCGTGGATGACGGGCGATTCCCCGGATGCCCGAATCATATCACGTTCGGCGCCGATTCCCACGTCTGCTGTTGCTCAATCCGCAACGAGCTGTACCGCAAGTATGAGATCTGAGCGGTGCGCAGGGCGACGTAGGGATTAGGCGCTAGCGCCTAACTGATGCCTAACGCCTAGCGCCTGGTTCCTGGGGGAGAACAACCAATCAGCCATAAGTACTTGAAGAAACGTTGATTAGCCCAACAACTGGGGTGGAACTCTTGAAAGAATGAGGCGCACCGGGAGGATCAAGAATGATACGCAAAACGGATGATATGCGAGTTGAAGTGAGGGAAGACATGCGTGGAGGCAGCGGCGCCGTCAGCATCCGTCACTGCTTCGAGAAAGAAGAAATCACGGCCAACGTGCGGCTGTGTTCGTTGCTGACGC
>Ga0180435_10003672_pt1 | contig 15281 bp, 11 predicted proteins | sample SS_ome_3_FD_132467 | JGI IMG/M metagenome (GOLD analysis project Ga0180435, IMG submission 132467) | Hypersaline lake sediment archaeal communities from the Salton Sea, California, USA - SS_3_S_1 metaG | ecosystem: Environmental > Aquatic > Non-marine Saline and Alkaline > Hypersaline >... | reverse complement strand
TACGCTATCAATTCTAATGCCTTCTTAAACAACCCAATAACCAGGCCCTTTTCCCGGCACCCCGAATACGCTCTATCTCATTCGTAGCCTTTACATATACTTAAAAAAAGGATAGATTAAAAGAAAAGAAAATATACTTTGATGAAAAATAAATGTCGGGCAAAGAATTTATTTTAACGTTTGGTTAGCATTTTAAGTTCTAACTTATTATTGACTTTTATCAAGCAACAGAATTAGTATTTAATAATTCAACAAACAAATTTCTGCGCTACAAAAATTTCTAAAAACATTTAAAAAGGTTTGTTCCTAGTTTTATCGGGATTGCATCACTATAATTATGATGGTCCTGGTTCAAAACTAAATTAGCGAACAAAGTGAGCTAATTTATGCCTACTGAACAAGTTAATGCTTTTGTGGCCTGGATCCGGGACACCGGACCAGAGATGCTGGCCTCTATAGCCTACGCGGTGGCTATCTTCATAGCCGGTATCATCGTCGGACGGATTTCCGCCAAAGCGATTACCAGAGCCTTGGATCGCGGAAAACTGAAAGACGAAAAGATGCTGATAAGCCTGGCCTCCAGGACCAGTCGGATTGCGGCCACTGTCGTGGCAGGGATTATGGCCCTGGATAAACTCGGTGTCTCGATCGCGCCCTTTATTGCCAGCCTGGGAGTGGGAAGTCTGGTCCTGGGATTTGCCTTTAAAGATTCACTCTCCAATCTGGCCTCCGGACTGCTGATCCTGATCTATCGCCCATTCAAGATCGGTGACACGGTCGACATAGGGGGGACAATGGGGAATGTCCTGGACCTGACTATAGTTAATACTACCATAAAAGATTTCGCAGGGCCGATCATCTACCTCCCCAATTCGAAGGTCTGGGGTAATAAGATTATTAATTACACCCGGGCCGAGTACCGCCGGGCTATCTTTACCGTTGGCATCGCCTACAGCAATGACCAGAATAAGGCCTGGGATGTCCTCCAAAAATTGATTAATGAGGAAGAACGGATTCTAAAAGATCCGGCACCATTTATTCGGTTGAGCGAACTGGGAGATTCCAGTGTCGACTTCCAGATATTCGCCTATACCGAGCCGGGTAACTACGGAAATCTCCTCAATGATTTCTACGCTAAGGCTAAAACCGCCCTGGAAGCGTCAGGATACTCGATTCCCTTCCCTCAGACCGATGTTCATCTCCATCAGGATGAGCAATGAAGTCAGTCTCGCCAGGTTGTCGATCATTGCCGGGGAAGTATTTTTGTGGTAAGTTAATTTATCGAATCAAATAAGGATAAACCGCCTCGCCGGGAAAAAAACAATTCCACCACAGAGGCAAAGAGATCACAGAGGATTTTGATTAAAAAATTATAAATCTAAGTGCCTCTATGTCCTGCTATGTAGATGTAATTAGTTGCCCGAGGCGAAGCCGAGGACTAAGTTCCTAAGTAATCATAGTGAAAAAACTTATTTTAACAACCATCTCCGCCGGGATTAGCATCTACCTATCTTCCACTATCTCCGCGTTCACAATTAAAACCACGGAAGAGGGCCGTATGCTTAATTGGCCCGATTCACGGGTGACTATCTTTTATCAAGTCGGTAATTCCGATGCGGTATTGCGGGAAAAAACCATCGAGGCTATTGATCGCGCGTTTATGAAATGGGCGGAGAAGTCCAAAGGAGAACTGGCGTTTATATACTCCGGCGAGGATGAGGAAGAAGTGGCTGTCCGGGATGGAATCAATTCCCTCATCTGGGTTTATGAAGGATGGCGATACGGAAACGGGATAGCAGCGGTCTCGACGATCTGGCCTTCGGATGAGGCTGAAACTATTGCTGAAGTCGATATAGAATTTAACGGACAAGACTACGACTGGTCCTCTCCCGACTCTCCCGGAATAGGGGAAACGGCACTCCACGAAATCGGTCATATGCTGGGTATCGGGCATTCCTTCAACCCCGGTGCGGTAATGCATGCCGCGGCCGGACCAACGGACCCGGTTCGGCAGGCTCTGAGCCAGGACGATGTTGAAGCCCTTGTATTCCTCTATCCCTCACGGCCCCGGGAGTTAAACCGTTATGACCTGCCGGTCCTCTTTTATCCCCGGGATTTCCCGGAAGATCCTGTCGATTTATCTCCAGCGACCGGTCCTGACCCTAAACCTGGATACTGGATCAATACTATGGGGGGAGTAGATTTTGATGGCGATGGCTTCCGTTCTGAATTGCTGGCCGGATGCCGGAATGCGGATGGAGTAAAGACCCTGGAAGCCTGGGAGATAACGGACGATGGGAATGATAACTATCGGAGGATTGATGATCCCCGGACTATCCAGCTGCCCGGAGTGATTACAGCGGTGAGCGGTATTGATCTCGACCGTGACGGCATCAGTTCGGAAGCCGCGGTTCTGCTCAGGCAGGACGGGGGGGAAAAGTTGTTTTTTTATGATCTTAACTCCGCCGACTCGAATGAAGCGTCCGGATCAATGGTAATTGTCTCTCCCCCTGCCGACAATCTGATCGGGATGGCGGGGGTGGACGCGGATGATGATCAATTAAGAGATGAGCTTATCCTTCTCAGAGCGACAAGGAATAACTTTTCTCTCTATCTCCATGACATACCACTGCGGGGGGAGAATATTCAGGATCCCGACCCCGGAATTGAGATCAGCATACCAGGACTTCAAGAGAACTCGATCCTACTGGGATTGGCAGTTCTGGACGCTGATGGTGATGGAGTGGAGAGAGACCCGGTTTTTCTGGAACTTACCGAGGCCGGGGAATACTGGCTTCATTCCTTCCGCTTGACGCTGCCGGGAGGGGAATTCGGCCATCAGATCGAATACCTTACTTCGGCTCAACTTGAAGAATCAATATCCGGCGTCCTCCCGGCCCGGATGACCGGAGCCGATCTCAACCGGGACGGTTTCTTCAACGAACTTATTATTTTTTCTTCGAAAAAATAATAATAGATAAACATCCCAGATTTAAATTATTCTTATCATCCCAAATTCCATTCAAAGTAAAAATAGTCCCGTCTGCAATCGCCTTATCCCCCCATTTCATTCGCTGCCGAAAAGAAAGTCGATTTAGATTATAGCCAGGTCTTAGAAAGTGTCCAGATTCCCAGGATAACCACCAGGATGCCGAGGGTAGGGCGGACTTTATTCTCCGGAAATTTCCGGGTGATCGAAGCTCCGAACGGGGTGGCGATCAGAGAACCTACCGTCAGGGGGAGAAAGACTATCCAATCCCTCATTATGGCATCAGGCCCCTTCAGGAAACAATACGCGACAAAACCACTGAGGCAGATCGGAACCTCCGAGGCGGTGGTCACCCCGATCGCGTTCTTATGACCATGGCCGGCGATGATCTGACCGGCAGTGACAACCGGTCCGAAACCTCCTCCCGACAGTCCCTTGTTGAAGGAGCTGAGAATCCCTACACCGATCATCTTCTTCCAAGAAAATTGAAAATGGATTCTGGACAGAAGAATAATCCCCATGACGAGGACCAGGATGCCGATATAGGTCTTGAGAGCCTGCCTGGAGAGCCCCATGGCCAGAATCGCAGCACCGACAACAGCGACCACGCCAAGGATTGTAATCAGAAGAACGATCCGGCCGTCCCGGGATTGGCGGGTCAACTTGACGTTATCCAGCCGGTGATGGAAGACCGAGGCGCTGAATCCCCCGAAAGCCTGGGATAAAAGTATGGCGGGCACCACCACCAGGGGAGAGAACCCCAGAATGATCAGAACCGGAGAGAGGATGGTTCCATATCCCATCCCCAGGGAAGAATCAACCAACTCCGCCGCGAAGGCCATTACCAGAAGAAGAAAAAAAGTACCGGTTAGCGAACGATCTCCAATCGATAAATTCATAATACGGTCAGATTGATCCAGGTAAATAACACTGAATATACTAACAGCTAATATAACCAGACAGAAAATCATATAGGTATGAACACTTTTCTTCATCACTCCTCCAATATACGGATTTTTGATTCAGCTTTATCCCATATAACCGAGCTGACGCAACTTATCCTTCACCAGCTCGACTTCGCGCTTATTCCATATCCTGTCATCCTTCACCGATAGTCTCGGCGTGGAGGCAATATCCCGCAGGACATAGACCACAAAATCAGTAACAGAATCAAAACCGGAATCATCGACCAAAGATTTGAGATTATTGTAGAGATTCCGGGGAATTTTAATTGTCGCTTTGTCACTTGTTGCCATAATCAACACTCCTATCACACTCTTATATGAGTGCAATGTAGTATAACACACAATATCTGTCAAGTATGAAAAAAATCCCGTCCTAATATAAGTTGTCACATGCAAAGCACATCTTCAGATTGTGTCACAATCCTCGAACTGTCATCGCGATGACAGAAAATCGTCGAAAATATGGATTATGACACACCCTACTTGATTTTTTTGCGCTTTCCTTGACCTGCCATAGCTCGAAGATCAACGGCTGGTTTGAGGCGAATAAAGGGACCGAGGTAGAGGGAACTTTTGTGAATTTTGCGGATTTTTACGGCTAATAAAGGGACCGAAGTGGGGTGATTAAACAAGATCTGAGTTTTTTGCGGCGGCACGGAGGGGCTAATCCCGCGACCACTTCCGGTCTTCGCCCCGGACCGTTCCATGGTGAAAAAACCGGAGGGTTATATCATCCATGATGGCGTAGACACAGGGGATGAGAATCAGGGTGAGGAGGGTGGCGAAACTCAATCCCCAGACGATCGCCATCGCGGCGGGACGGATAAATGGATCTCCTCCCCCGATCATATACGCTACCGATACCAGACCAAGAACAGTGGTAATGGTAGTGAGGAGTACGGGACGGAGGCGAAGGCGGCAGCCCTGGATAATAGATGAGCGGCGATCCTGCCCGTCACGGCGGAGAGTATTGATGAATTCGACCAGAACGATCGAGTCATTGACCACCACTCCGGCCAGACCGACTACCCCCAGCAGCGCCATAAAACTGAGCGGCAGATCATGGATATAAAACCCTAATATAACCCCGATGAAACCAAAAGGGATAGCCAGCATGACAATCAAAGGCTGAACCAGGGAGCGGAAATTGGCGGCTAAAATCATGAAGACCAGGAATCCGGCTATTGCGAACGCTCGAAAGAGACTGTTCATCGATTTCTGGGTCTCTTCCCATTCACCCCCGGTTTTCAGAGAGTAACCGAAATATTTCTCGGCTATGTCGTTGAATCGATCGGCGAGGGCCACATTTACCTCTCTTGAAGTGGTAACATCCTCATCAACGTTGGCCGTAACCGAGACCACCCGTTTCCCGTCATCGTGTTTGATCGCGGTGATACCGGGATGACGGTCCAGCACGGCGATCCTGGAGAGAGGAATCAGTTTTCCATAACGATTGGGGACCAACAGATTCTCAAAGACCCCGATTTTATTACGTTCTCCGGGCGGATAACGCACCAGGACATCAATCTCCTCTTCCGCCTTCTCCGGACGGATTTTAGTGGCTATACCACCATTAATGGCGTTTCGGATAGATGATGCTACTTCGCTGACGGAGAGACCAGCCAGAGAAGCTTTCTCTTCATCGATAATAATCTCGATCTCATCCTTTCCCGGCCCGTAGTCATCTCCAATATCTATCACACCCTTGACTGACTGAAGATATTCCTTGATCTCATCCGCGATCGGCTCGGATATACTAAAATCATCGCCCTTGATCTGGGCGGCTACCGCCTTGCCGACCGGGGGGCCGTGGCGGATCTTTTCAAATGTAATCTTTTTGAAGCCCCCTATCTTCTCCGCCACTTCTCTCAGACTTTTAATTATCTCATCCGCATCCCGGGCGCGATCGTCAGTGGGAGTAAGATATACATGGATCTGGGCGACGTGACTCCCGTAAACTCCGAATGGATCGTTGGGATCGTTCTCCACCGCCCCGACCGTCGTAACATAGGTCTCAAGTTCCTCCGGAGGAAGAGATCCGACTAATTCTTCCACCGGGATAATCATATCCCGGGTCTTCTCCAGAGCGCATCCTACCTCACCTTCCGCCCGGACAAAAAACTGCTCAATCCCTACCTGGGGAAAGAGAATCAACTTCATATCCGTGACAGCAAGCGTGACGCAAGCGATCAAAGCCAGGACAAAAATACCAAAAACCAGGTAGCGGAGACGGACCGCCAGGGTTACCAGCGCGGTATATCCCCCTAGAAGAGCTTTATACCACCTGCTGTCCTTCTTCGACCGTATCTTTCCGTATTGATCCTTCTTGGGGGGGCGGACAAAATCGGCCAGATGGGAGGGGAGGATGACAAAGGCTTCCAGCATCGAAGCCAGCAACGCGATAATTACAACCAGGGGAATCCCCCGGATGAACTTACCGATTAGCCCGCTCATGACAAGCAGAGGAGAAAAAGCGGCGATCGTGGTGAGAATGGTGGCGGTGACCGGCTTGATAACTTCCCCGGTCCCGTAGATAGCCGCCTCCCTGGGTGACATCCCATCCTCAATATGCCGATAGACATTTTCAGCGATGATAATCCCATCGTCCACTATCATGCCTAGAACCAGAATCAACCCAAAGAGAGTGATCAGGTTAATGCTGATCCCGAGATAGCCCATAATGGCAAAAGTGGTCAGAAAAGCGATAGGCAGTCCCAGTGCGGTAAAAAAAGCGACGGGACGGCTCAAGAAGATAAATAGTGAGACCAGGACCAGGATAATTCCAATTATTCCGTTGGAGGTGAGAACTCCCAGGCGGCGACGGATATAGAAAGACAGATCATTGACCAGAACAATGTCAAGCTCATCCGGCGCGTTCTTCCTGAACTCCTCGATGATTACTTTAGCCCGGTCAACCAGGGCGATCGCGTCACCCTGCTCTTTCTTAACCAGGACCAGCCGGAGAGCCCTGGTCCCCTCGGTCCTATAAAAGCGGTCTTCATCTTCAAAAGCCGGGACCACCCGGGCCACATCCTTGACCCGCAGCCAGTTACCAATATCGTTGGCCCGGATGATAACATCTTCCACCTCTTCCGGGGTCTTGAACTCGCCCAGAACCCGGACATTAGCTTCCGAGTCCCCGGTACGCATCTTCCCGCCCGGAAGATTGATGTTTTTGGTCCGGAGCGCCTCCATAATCTCCATGGGGGAGACATAATATTGCTTCAGTTTGGTTGGTTCAACCTCAACCCAGATCTCCGGATCCCGCCAGCCCCGACGCTGAACTTTGGCCAGCCCGTCTATCTCTTCCAACCTGTCTTCCAGAATCTCGGCGTATTTCTGGAGTTCCAACTCTGAAAGTTCGCCACTCATCGAGACCTCGATAACCGGTGTCTCTTTGGTAGAGAGCTCGTTAACATCCGGATCCTCGGCTTCGTCCGGAAGGTCCTTAACTCGATCCACCGCCCGCTGGATATCCCGGACTACTTTGTCGGTATTCTTATTATCCGGATCAAGATTGATGAGTATAAAAGAAACATTTTCCTGGGAATCGGAGAACATCTCGTCTATCCCGTCCACTCCCTTGATCTCCTCCTCCAGTGGAATGGTGATCAGATTCTCGACCTCCTGAGCCGGGGAACCGGGAAAGATAGTGGTCACCGTAACAATATCAAATGAGAAGATCGGAAAAGCCTCCCGGTTAATCGTGGACAAGGCAAAGAGCCCGGCGATGATCAACAGGATTGAAAGCAGGTTGACCAGAAGTGAGTTTCTAACTGAAAATTTCGCGATATTCATTTTTGCCACTAAGACACAAAGACACAAAGACTATTAAGATTTACAATACTATTCTTTATTATGGGAATGATAAAGTTAATCAGTTCCACCATCATTATTTTCTGCCACTAAGACACAAAGACATGAAGATTATTAATGTTCATAAAAGCATTCTTTTTATGCCTTCCTTTATTAGAGGAACGTTGAAATTAATAAGATATCCTAATCGTCTATTGGTTAGTTTCAGATGACTGAGAAGTTGGGCGGCCCACACTGGATTCATTTTATCTACCGCTTTTAATTCACAGATAACCACATCTTCGACCAGAACATCTAGACGAAGCCCCTCATTGAAAATTTTTCCATCATAATTGATCGGGATATCCATCTGTCTCTGATACTTCAATCCACGCTTGGAGAGTTCATGGCAAAAACAAACTTCATATATCTTTTCAAGCAAGCCGGGCCCCAAAGCCATGTGAACATGATATGCCGCATCAACTATTACCTTCCCGATTTCTTCTTCTCTTTGTGATAAAGGATTATAATTGTCAATATTTCTCATCTTCGTGTCTTTGTGCCTTAGTGGCTATTTCAATCCCAGCTGTCGGCGAAGAAGGACGCCCTGGGCGACCTGGAGGTCTATCAGGGATTTGTAATATACCGTCAGAGCCCGGGTCGCGTTCAACTGGGAGAGCAGGAGATCGTTCTGGTAGTCGATCACGGTCTTGCTGCTGGATCGCCCGTACTTGAACCTCTGCTCCTCCTCTTTAAGCTTGGCCTGCTGGAGTTCCCGGATCTCATCCTCCCGAAGGGCCAGGGCCAGCGATACCCGTGAAGTTCGAAGCTGCTGGTCGACCTGAGTATAGATCTCCCGCTCGATCTTCTTTATCCTGATCAGGGCCTTAACCTCCTCCAGTTCCGCCTGAAGGGTCTCACTATCGGCCAGGTTATTCTCCAGGAAGTATGAGAATTGAAGACCCGCATAATACTGGGGATTATCTTCCGAGAATATCTCGTCGGCGGCCTCTTCCCACTTATCGGAGAGGCCGTTGCGGGCGTAAGAAGCGACCAGGTCAATCTCCGGCCAACGGCTATTCTCTTTCAGATCAAGGTTAATCTTGCCCGCCTCAAGTTCCTGCATGGCCCGGAGATAATCCCAGCGGTTCTCAAGCGCGACAGTCATGCAGTCCGAAAATGTATCGATCTCAACTCCACGGGGAAGTTCCAGTTCATCTTTCGGCAGAAGAAGCTCCGGAGACCGGTCATCAATAAATAATTTTAACTGCCGGCTGAGGGTAATCAGTCTCTCCCGATCATAGATAACCTCCGACTCCCGAATCTTCAGGTTGGCTGACGCGGCCAGGAGATCGACCTGTTCCACCATTCCCATCTTTAGCTGACGCTCGGTCAATTCAAAAAGATACCGGGCTCGGGCTTCCATCTCTTCTTCCAGCTGAACTTCCGTCCCGATCTCTATTAAATCCCAGTAGGTCCGGGCAGCTTCGGCTAAAGAAGACTCCATCAACTGCCAGGCGGCCAGGTTGAGGTTATCCACTTCGAGCCCGATAATTTCGATCTCGCCCCGGGTCTGCATTCCGCCCCAGTTTTTCAGCAGAGGCTGGGATAGCGATACTTTAAGATTGGATTCGGTAGATGGATTGATGGTGGTAAACTCTGAGTCTGAGAAATAATACTGATTCCCAAATTCCAGGCTCAAAGCCGTCCCCCAGGGTAATAACTTGCTCACGCCCAATCCGTAGTTCCCGGTCTTATTCAAATCTCCGGAATACTGGGATGATTTCTTGAAGTTATCATAGGCATAATTCGCTTCAGCGGATAAGAGGGTGTCATAGACGGAGCGGGAAGCGGGAAGGTTGAGCAGGTTAATCTCCTGGTCGATCCGGGCCAACCGGACATCAAAATTTTTCTCAAGGGCCCGATGGAGGACTTCCTCCAGTGAGATATGTTGAAAAGGGATGACATCTCCATCTTCAGCATGGATAGATCCCGTACCACTGAGAGAGAAGAGGAAAAAAACGGCGCTGATGGTTATCTTCCCGGCGATATACCTGATTATCGCGCGGATTCTAATTATTAAGTTCACTTTCAATTGTATCACTACTCTCCATGCAGGCTCCGGCATTATTCAAAACTAACCCGATTTATGAATAAATCGGGTTAACCTGATAGACGATAAATCGGCTCAAACCTCATAAAAGTTACATTTAATAATCTGCAAAAAAATATGCCGGCTATGGTATATTAATCTTCTCTCACCGTCTTGATGTTTTTTGCTCATTTCTGATACGATTTTATCGGAGTATACAAACCGGAGCCTAATTTCCCCATTCCGGACTTTTCCGCCTGCGGCAATATTTGGTTGTTTCCTTAGAATGTGGTTGTTTCTTTCTAATATTTATGAATAATGCGATTCAGTTCACGGCAGAACTTAGCGCCTTCGGCGCAACGTTCGGGTTAAAAGGTTGCGGTTGCCCCGATTTTTTCGGGGGAGACCGCCCTCGAATCGGTTGCGTGGGACGGTTGCGGGGCTAAAGCGCACGTAACCGGAACCCGTTCCACGTTTTCCCGGTGAGACCGGGATAACCGATTAACGTTACCCCGGAATTTCAGGACATTGATTGTGCGCCAAAGGCGCATCAGCCTCTGGCTGAAAATTCCGAAGCAGTAAGTTAGCAACCAAGCCGTAAACCTGATATATGTCTATCAATTCACCACGATCACAATCAGGAGGAAGAATACAGTTATGTCTTACATCGATCGAATTACTGAAACAGTTATCCGGCGCGATCCCGATCAACCGGAGTTTCACCAGGCAGTTAGAGAAGTCCTGGAGTCACTCGAACCGATTCTGGACCGATATCCTAAATACGAAAAATTTCATATTATGGAGCGATTAGTTGAGCCGGAGAGAGTCATCACCTTCCGGGTCCCCTGGAGCGACGATCAGGATAAGATCAGAGTAAACAGAGGATTCAGGGTCGAATTCAACAGTGCGATCGGGCCGTACAAGGGTGGCCTCCGATTTCATCCTACGGTCAACTTCAGTATTTTAAAATTTCTGGCCTTCGAACAGATATTCAAAAATGCTTTAACCACCCTCCCCATGGGCGGGGGAAAGGGGGGATCTGACTTCGATCCCAAGGGAAAATCTGATGGAGAGGTCATGAGGTTCTGCCAGTCCTTCATGCTTGAACTATGTAGACATATCGGCCCCCATACCGATGTACCGGCAGGTGATATCGGCGTGGGTGCTCGTGAGATAGGTTTTCTCTTCGGGCAGTATAAAAGGATTCGCAACGAATTTACCGGAGTCCTAACTGGAAAAGGAATGAGCTGGGGCGGCTCCTTCATCCGGCCGGAAGCGACCGGTTACGGGGCGGTTTATTTCGCCCAGAATATGCTGGAAGGTAATGGAGATAACCTGGAGGGGAAAGTATGCACTATATCCGGTTCCGGGAATGTCGCCCAGTATACCGCGGAGAAGTTGATCGAACTGGGAGCGAAAGTTGTATCATTTTCAGATTCAAATGGAACAATTTATGATGCTGAAGGAGTTGATGAGGAAAAATTGGCTTTTGTTATGGAGCTGAAAAATTTTCGCCGGGGGAGAATCAAGGAGTACGCCGAAAAATTCGGGGCGGAATACCGGGAAGGGCAAAAGCCCTGGTCAATCAAATGTGACTGTGCTTTCCCCAGCGCGACCCAGAACGAAATCAGCGCTGAGGATGCTGAACAATTATGCAGCCAGGGTTGCTCTCTCGTGGCCGAAGGTGCCAATATGCCTACCGAACCTGATGGCGTGAAGATATTTATCGAGAAAAAGATACTTTACGGGCCCGGCAAAGCCGCTAATGCCGGAGGAGTGGCGGTATCCGGGCTGGAGATGGCTCAGAATGCCCAACACCTTATCTGGTCCCGGGAATATGTAGACGAGGAGCTACAGAGCATCATGAAATCCATCTATACTTCCGCGGCCAAGGCGGCGGCGGAATTCGGCCGGCCGGGAAACCTGGTTATCGGAGCGAATATTGCTGGATTTAGAAAGGTGGCCGACGCCATGCTGGCGCAGGGACTGGTATAAATCAATAAGGTTCGCAGTCATTTTTTGGGGGGATGAGGAATCCAATCGTTGTCAGTGAAGCAACAGCGGAACGGTTGTCGTTGTCGTAATCGGGAAGACGGCAACTATGACAACGATGACGATTACGACAACGACAACGAAAACGAGAAGGAATCCTAACAAACGGATGCACTGGATGCTCATTCTTCGCACCAGTGATCCTCAATGTTATATTGGTGATTACAATTATACCTCTGATAGAGCCGCCGATATTTTTCTCTATTCTACCGTTACATTATCTTGATCCGGATGGTTAATAATAAGTTTTGTTCCCCACACAAAACGATTGAGAAGCATTAAAAATACATCATCACTTAAAAGGGGGAGAAATATGATCGATAAATTCGATGACGTAAGGAGGGAGATTCTCAAGCCGATGTCCGATCTGACCATGGGGCCGGTCGATACCATGTACCTGATGCGACACGATGGAAGCCTGGTCTATACCGAAGGGTACTGGCATCCGGAAGGTTCTGTAGTCGGGAAGTTGATCTATTACCCGGATCCGGATGGTGCCAAGGATATCCACGGCAGAAGATACTCCAGTATCGTCAAAGAGGAGAAGGACGGGGAGGAGATATATATCTCCCATGAAGACCAGATAAAGAAGGTCTACCAGCTCTTCCCCGATCTCCCCCCCGACTCTCACAACCTGGTTCTGGCAGATTATCAGGTAGCTTTCCCCTGGGATAGTTTCGCGGGTTACTTCGATGATCGGGCCTCGCTCCGGTATGTAATGAAACATTTTCCCCGGGTCGACGAAGTCGTCCGTATGACCTCCGATTTATTCGAGGTTCCTCTGGACCGGTTGGGGATCACCGGGTCGTCGGCCATGGGCCGGCAGGGAGCCGATATAGACCTGGTCTTTCTGGGAACCCCGGAAGAAAATATGAAGACAGTCCAGAGACTCTGGTCCATCATCTACAGCCAGCCGGATAAACAGGTGGTGGAGTACGGAAAGTTCTGGCCCTTGAAAATTTATGTCGACCGGGAAGAAGTCTGTACTTTTTATGTCTATCGGGACCTCACCGAGGCCCCGGTACGGGACTGCGCCGTGGAGCTGGTCAAGGAACCGGTCGAGGTCTATGGGACCGTGGCTGATAATATAAACTCTCTCTTCGTCCCGGTTGTCCTGGAGTTGGAGAATGTCTATATCGACGGGGAAAAGTCCGATGATATTCAGCTGGTAATATATGATGGCGCGGTGCGGGGAGAGTTCAAGAAGGGACTACGTCTTCACATCAAGGGGAAGTTGGTCAACCTGGTTAAAGACGGGGTCAAAACCCCTTCCATCGCCGTAGTGGACGGATTCAATATCGAGCTGGAGCGGTTCCGGGCCGGGGTTCCCCACCTTAAGACACAACTTGAGACTAAGAAGAACATCTGATAAAACCTCCGCGGCCGGAGCTCATCCGAAAAGCGATTAAACCACAAAGGATTCTGTTTAATACCCCCTTGAGGGGTGCACAAAGTTCACGAAGCGAAAAAGAAGTTCTAAACTTAGTGTCTGAACGAAAAACCCAAAAAACAAAGTCATTGCGAGGAACGAAGTGACGAAGCAATCCATTTAGTTTGTAAGGAGATTGCTTCGTCACTTCGTTCCTCGCAATGACAGTTTCTATGCGTTTTGAGGTTTTCGTTCAGACTGTACTTATCCAAGTTTATTTATAATTCGTTCGTGAACTTCGTGTCCTTCGTGGTTTAAATGAGTCTTTAACCGGGAACCTTCTCCGTCTCAATCAGATTGGTGGAGAGAAGAGCCAGGTAAGAGTCATCGGGGGTGGTAACCCGAACCAGATCGCCGCGGGCTTTAACCCGGTCGCCGATTACATATTCGCCGCGCAGGCCGCCGTGGTAGAGGATAAGAGCAAGTTCGGTTATCTCGGGATGACCGGGGAAGTCGATCTCAGCCATCTTCAGGACAGAGGGCATATAGAAGGTATGCCGGTCCTTGACTATGGTGCCTGTCAGCTCAACCCCCTCTTCTTCCACCTTCATCGAAAAATCCCGGAGAGGTATCTCCGAGAGATCGGTGTAGGAGAAGAAGGGGCAGATCATATTTTCCCAGTCGTCATAAAAACGTATCGCCCAGAGCATCCCCATCTCAAAGACCTGGCGGGAGGGATCTTTTACAATCTCGTAGATCTGATTTACGATATCCCATCCTTCGTCCCCCTTACCATAAAATACCAGATCGAAGTCATGGGCGGTCTTAAGATTCCCCAGGGCGAGCGATCCGGTAACCCCGATCGAGTCGGGTGAGATATTGAGCATTCCGGCAACCTTGCGGATCGAGTCATCAATCTCCGGAGACAACTCGCGGGCGATCTTCAACGAACGCCGGTGATCGACAAATCCGATTAGATCTTTCCGGTCGAACTGGCATTTATATTTGGCATAGGGGGGCTTGCCTTCCTGGGCCTCCGGGGCCAGTTCGCGATATAGGTCAAGCTGGGCCTCAAAGTTGATCCACTCCTCATCGCTATCGCCGCTCTTCTTCTTGATGACTGACCGGTAAGGCAGCCCGAATATCTCTTTCTTCCCCTCGGGGTCGGGCATATAAATAATATTACAGATCAATTTCTCCGGGGGATGACAGTAGCCTTCCGAAAAAAGAATTAAGCCGGTCTTGTGAACAAATAACATCGCGTCCCGGATAACGTCCAGTTCCTCCATCGGAAGGACGAAATTTTTAAACTTATCATTGTCTTTGACCAGGTCGTAAAAATTGCTATTCAATGTGTTGCTCCTTTAGAACGTAGCGCTTCGCGCTAGCATGTTGTAGCCGCACCCTTTAGGGTGCGTAATGTGGCGCCCCGCCGACGGCGGGGCGGCTACCTCTTTTCAAATATTTATTGTGTGCCAGAGGCGCATCTGCCTCTGGCTGAAAATTCTGAAACAGGAAGTTAGCGCCTTCAATATTAGTTAAATGCTTGCACTATCTTATTTTTTCACAGAAAAAATAAGATTCAGGAAGAACTGATTCTCTCCACTTGATCAAGGTTATTGACCATCAATGCCTCAAACTCTTCTTTAGGTTTCCGTTCGCCATCCTCCAGCCGGTAGGTCTTGATCCTTACATGGTTGCCCTTGGCCTTAAAGCGATTTCCTTCCCGCCAGTCGCCCCGTTCTCCCCCGTGATAGAGGATGAGACGGGTGATATCCGGAGAGTCCTTCCCGTCCAGTTTGGGGTCTCCTACAACTAATACGGTAGGATTAAAGGCGTTATGGGTATCATCGATAATCTGGCCGCTGAGTTCCGCCGGGCCGAGGTCTTCACAGTCAAAGTTTCTCAGCGGCGCTTCTTCCGGATCGATATAAGAGAAGAACGGGCAGATCATGAACTTCTGCTCTCCGGCCCAGTCCCAGAATCTGATCGGCCAGTATTTTCCAAATTCAAATACCT
>Ga0180435_10003671_pt1 | contig 15283 bp, 9 predicted proteins | sample SS_ome_3_FD_132467 | JGI IMG/M metagenome (GOLD analysis project Ga0180435, IMG submission 132467) | Hypersaline lake sediment archaeal communities from the Salton Sea, California, USA - SS_3_S_1 metaG | ecosystem: Environmental > Aquatic > Non-marine Saline and Alkaline > Hypersaline > Sediment... | reverse complement strand
TGAACGCCTCGGGGCGGACGGAGAGACGATTGTGAAGCACGCCACGGCCCACGATCTGCGGCGGAGTTTCGGCGAGCGTTGGGCCCACCGGGTGATGCCGCCGGTGCTTCAGCAGCTGATGCGTCACGAGAGCATTCAGACGACGATGCGGTACTACGTGGGCCGCAACGCCCAGGCCACGTCGGCCGTTTTGTGGGAGGCTCACCGGCTGGCTTTGGGTGCCACTTTGGGTGCCACTGGCCAATCTGGCGAAACCGAATCGCCGTAAGTCGTTTCCCCGTAAGTGGCGGCGCAGGGACCCGAATCCCGGACATGCGGATTGATGATCCGCAGTGGCTCCGGGCCATAGTCACCCGCAGCGCGCTGCGCCTTCTGCGATACGTGGGGGTTGCCAATCACCAGCGGTCGCGTGGGGCCTGGAGTAGCGACCGTGGGCGGATAGGCGTACGGGCTGGATCCGTAAGGCCGGGCGACGGGGTAGCTGTAGTACACCGGGGGGTGCTTGGCGAAGTAGGGGATGTAATCCTGTGTGTAGGTGCTGTAGCCCACGTAGGACCCAAGGTAGGGCGAGGCGTATCCGCCCCAAGGCCACCCGGCTTCGGCCCGAGTGGCGGTCATCCCGGCACAAGCAATGGCGACGAGAAGGGCCGTTTGCGAAACTGCCTGTCTTGCGTACATTTCGTCATCCTCCCGAATTCGGCGATTGAGTTGTTTTCTGACGGTGCTGTCTTCTGACGGTGCAGCGGCGATCGTCTACCACGGTAATTGCCCCCGCGGGAATTGCAAGCATGGCGAGTTGGCTACTGGGGCGGTAAACTGCGCCTTGGTGCCCGGTTCTCCCTGTCTTGCCATGGTCCGAAACGGCGCGAATCCCTCACGCGAAGGCCATCCTGCAGCCCGGCTGGAATGCCTTAAGAAATGACTTCCCAAGAACTTACAGCCAAGCTGAAAGCCCGCTCGCGGGAACTGGGGTTCGACCTGGCGGGGGCCGCTCCGGCCGTCGACGCGCCGAGTTGGCCGCGATATGCCGATTGGATTGCCGCCGGAAATGCAGGCGAAATGGGCTATCTGGTCAGACGGCTCGATGCCCGCCGACATCCACGCGCGATCCTCCCCCAGGTCCGCGGCGTGCTCATGCTGGCGATGAACTACAACACGGTTGAGCCGATCCAGCCTGGGCCGGGCGAAGCGGCCATTTCGCGTTACGCTTGGGGGCAGGACTATCACGAACTGATCCGCGACCGGCTCCACCGACTCGCCGCGTTTCACCGCGAATTGACCCCGGACGCCTGGACTCGCGGCGTGGTCGACACGGCGCCGCTTCTGGAACGCGACTACGCCCGACTGGCCGGGTTGGGGTGGATCGGCAAGAACACTTGTCTGATCAACCGGCGGCTCGGCAGTTGGCTTTTCCTGGCGGCGCTGCTGACGAGCGAGCCGCTCGAGCCCGACGCCCCCTGTCAGCGCGACTACTGCGGAACATGTCGCCGCTGCCTCGACGCCTGCCCCACGGGGGCCCTCGTCGCGCCGCGTGTGCTGGATGCTCGCCGTTGTTTGAGTTACGCAACGATCGAGCTTCGCGGTCCGATTCCGGAGCAGTTGAAAGCGGCCCTCGGCGAACGCGTATTCGGCTGCGATACATGTCAGGCCGTTTGCCCTCACAATCGCGACGCGCCGTGCTCGACCGCCCGCGAATTCCACCCCCGCCCGGGTATGAACCCCGTGTCGCTGGATTGGATTCAGTCGCTTTCGGCCGAGGATTTCGAGCAACAGTTGGGGGACATGCCACTCGCCCGCACGGGCCTGGAGGGGCTACAGCGCAATGCGGCGGCGGTGATGGAATGAGCATCTGGGCGGCCGACGGGGTATCGCAACCGGAAGCGTCTGTTGACCGACGGTGGATGCAAGGCAGCCCGCGCGGGATCGGCGGAGCAGGCGCGGCATGGCTTGTGAGCCGTTGGCCACTGGCCGCTGACTCGCCCGATGCCACGCCCCCCTCCGGGCTAGCCGGCACCCGGCGGTAACCGCTATAATGCCTGGAGTCGACTACCCCCCGTTTCCCCGCTTTGGCCGCACGGAGTAGAACATGCCCGTCCCGATGGAGCTTTCGCGGATCATCATTAGCGAGATCGACGAGCAGCAGGTGATTTACCTGAAGGAGATCGGCGGCGAGCGGACATTTCCGATCCTGATCGGCATTTTCGAGGCCACCAGCATCGACCGGCGCGTTAAGGGTTTTACCACGCCGCGGCCGCTCACTCACGACCTGATTGTGAGTCTTGTGGACAACATGGGTGGTGAGTTGCAAGATGTCATCATCAGCGAGCTGAAGGAACACACCTACTATGCCCGGCTGCGGGTGCGCCGCGAAGGCGAACTGATCGAGATCGATGCCCGTCCGTCCGACGCCATCGCCGTGGCAGTGACCTGTGAACCGACCCTTCCGATCTTCGTCAACGAAGACGTGCTCAACGACGTGCTGGGTGAGCAAGAGTAGCGCCGAGTTGCGGCGCCGCCTCAGCGGCCAATCAAGCGTTCGAGGTAGGCCACCGAGTCGGCCACGTCGGCCTCGGGCAGGCCGTGGAGGATGACCGGGCCGTCGAACTCGTGTAAGTGGAGGGTATTGATGAAGTACCCCCAGTCCAACTTGCCGGGGCTGTGTCGCCCGCCGGGCCCCAAGCCACCGGGGATTCCGTCGGGTCCGATCTCTTTGGCGTGTGCAAGCACGATGTCCGGGGCCAACAGGTTCATCGCGCTTTCGATCCTGCTCCGCATCAGCGTCCCCATGTTCGGCATGCGGAGCATGCGGTAGAGTTCGTCGCGAGAGAACAGATTGGCCGGATCGATGACGATCTTCACCCGCGGCGAACCCAGCTCGTCGAGAAGCTGTCGCGCTGCTCCGGCGGTGGACACCACGTTGCCTGTCTCCGGCTCGACCCCCAGCAGCAAATCGTATCGGTCGGCGATCCCGATCGCTTGTTCCATGGTGTCGAGACAATCGTTCCACGCGGCCGTCGCTGAATTGTCGGGGTGCGGAGCCCACATGTCGTTGGGATCACGCGTGCCGGTGCAAAGGGTCAGCAGTCGGGCGCCCAAGCGTCGCGCGGCTCGGGCAAGCGTTTCCAAGCGTCGAATCCCCCGACGCCGCTCGGCGACGTCGGGGTGAATCATATTGAAGGTGCCGGAGACGGCAACCGGCTCCAACTCTCGCTGGCAGAGGGCCTTGGCCACGCGGTCGACGGCGGTGTCGTTTGATTGGTCGAGAACAAGCTCCACGCCGAGCGCGGCAAAGTTCAATTGCACGCACTCGAGCCCGTGGTCCGCCACGGCGTCGAGAATCTCCTCCGGGCTGGACCCTTGGAAGGTCCCCACGTGGATGCCTAGTTTCATTGCTGCCCGATTGCTGGGTTGAGAGTTGCGGACGCCTCGGCCGGCGGCGACTCGCCATCCTGGTGCCGACCTAGCGGATGATACGCGTGTATGCCACCATTGTTTGCGAGTAGTCCGACTTTGGCAACCGGGGCACGGCAGGTGGCGAGCCGTGGCGGCCGAACGCCGATGACGACGCGTGGCCCGGGCGGAACAACCCGTGAGATGCCGTGTGGCTCCGCGCTCTTTCCCTCGCGGCGAAACGAGCCCAACCGGCGCCGGAGGATTGCAAAGTCGATTGTAGCTTGCGCTGAGCCTCCCCTCGTCATTCCCGCGCACGCGGGAATCCAGAGAATTGGAGCCGATCACTGGATTCCCGATTTCTCGGGAATGACGGCACGGCTCGGGAATGACGGAAGAAATCGACATTGCAATCCTCCTCCCAACCGCGGCCGCCCGCTGGCAAAACCGCCTGCCGAGGCTTACCATGGAGACTAGGCCGCACGGCAGCGCAGCGAGACAGCTGGGCGAAATGGGCCAAAGGCACCGAATCGAGACGTGGCGTTTGACGATGAGCAAGTCGATCGAACAACTCGGCCCCTACCGACTCCTTCGCCGACTGGGCAAGGGGGGGATGGGAACGGTCTACGCCGCCGAACGCGTCGACACGGGCGAAGCGGCCGCGGTGAAAATGCTCGCCCCGGCGTTGTGCGAGGAGGAAGGCTTCCGGGAACGTTTCTCCGGCGAGATCGAAACGCTTCGCATGCTGAAGCATCGCAACATCGTCCGCCTGTACGGATTCGGATACGATCAGGACGTTTTGTTCTACGCCATGGAACTGATCGAGGGCAGCAGCCTGGAGGAGGAACTGCGCCTGGGTCGAAGGTTCGACTGGCGTGAGGTCACCGACGTTGCCGTCCAGGTTGCCCGAGCACTTCGCCACGCGCACGACCGCGGGATTACCCACCGCGATCTGAAGCCGGCCAACCTGCTGATGACGTCGGATGGCACGGTAAAACTGGCCGATTTCGGGATCGCTCGCCTTTTCGGTCACACGCGTCTGACCCAGCCGGGCAACGTGATCGGGACGGCCGAGTACATGGCCCCGGAGCAGGCCGCGGGGAAACCGGTTGGCCCCCGCTCCGACCTCTACAGCCTGGGCGCGGTCATGTATGCCCTGCTGGCCGGCCATCCGGTATTTCGCGCCGAGTCGATGGCGGAAGCCATCGAGAAACACTTGCGCGAACAGCCCATGTCGCTTCGACGGCGGATGATCGAGGTGCCGGACGAACTGGACCAGATTATTCTCCAACTGCTGGCGAAAGCGCCGGCGGAGCGCATCGGGACCGCGCAACTACTGGGGCGGCGCTTGGAGGCCATGCGTCACGCGCTGGGCGCGGCGAAGTCGCTCGATCCCGACGACCGCACGCCGCTAATCCGACAAACCTTGCCCGGCGGTTCGGGTGCCCATCGAGGGCAGCCGGCCGGCGACGAAAAAGGTGCTCCGGAAGGCGAAATGGAGGCGGAGTCTCGACACGTGGCATCGCGGGGTCACACCGCAGAAGATGAAATCCCGCCGACGATCGTCACGCGCATGCCGTCAGGCTCCTCGGCTCCGCCGCTCGGCGATCAGGAAGCGTCAGCGCCGCCGTCAGCGAAATCACCCCCGGCGGAGGAACCCGGTGGGTTGGGCCGGAGTGGGCCCCCCAGCCACATGGACGCCACTCAGGACGTGCCGGCGAGTAGACCAGCCTCGGCGGAAGGCCATGGTGTGGACGAAGATCATGGCGTGGCGGAAGCGACCGGATCCGGAGGGACGGGCGCGGCCGGGCATGGAGCAGGTCCCCCCTCGCGGGAAACCACCGGGGGACCGGAGGTGCCCAGTGCGGCGGCTGCCCCCCTCGACGAGGACGGCCGCTTCACCGAGGTCGAACCAGAGGAGTACGACCCGCTGAGCGACCGTGAGCGCGCGGACAATCCGATCATCTCCATGCAAACGTGGATTCTGGTGGCCGCGTTGCTGCTGATCGGGTTTGGCATCTGGTACGCCTTGCAGCCTCCCGCCGCGGATGAACTCTATCGAGCGGCTGCGGAGGCTGCGGAAAGGGGCGGCGCGGCGAACCTTTCCGGCGTCGAGGATGAAATCCAGGAGTTTCTCGCTCGATACCCAGACGACCGTCGGGTGGCCGAGGTCCGCCGCTGGCAGCGCGAAGTGGAACTCGAACGCCTGCAACGGCGGTTCGATCTGCGCGTAAAAGGGTTGGCCGATTCACGTGACCTGCTGCCCATCGAGCGGGCCTACCTGGATGCCACGCTGGACCAGCGGCTCCACCCCGAGCGCAGCGCCGCCAAAATCGAGGCCCTCCTGGCGTTGTATGGTGCGACGCCGACCAGCGGCGAGCCGTTCGAGGCAGTCCCCGGTCCGCGGGCGGAAATCCTCGAGTTGGCCCGCCGTCGACTCGAGCAGCTACGGCAACGTGTTGACCGCGAGGCCGAGCGACATCAAGCCGTATTGGCCGAGCGGCTGGAGGTGGCGGATCAACTGGCCGAGGGCGAACCCTCCGAGGCCCGAGAAGTTTATCAGGCGATCATTCGGCTTTATGGCGACAAGCCTTGGGCCGCCGCCGCGGTGGAGCGGGCGCGCGGGGCACTTGAGCGTTTGCCGGCAGAGGGCGAGGAGTGACGATGCCACGGCCGGGCTCGCTATCGCGGGCCAATGGCCGCGGCGGGCAGAACAGTCCGGCGGGGGACCGAGGCACGGTATCCTGGCAACGCGGTTGGATGTGCCATCCCGTCAAGGAAACACGAGCACGAAGGTTGAACGACGATGACAGCACGCTTTCCGAATCTTCGCCTGCGACGGCTGCGTCGCCACCCGGGCATCCGCCGTCTGGTCGGGGAGGAGCGAGTGACGGTGTCCGATTTGATCCTGCCGATGTTTGTCCGCCCGGGACGTGGCGAACGCCGCCCGGTCGAATCGATGCCCGGCGTCGATCAGGTTTCCCCCGATGTCCTGGCGGAAGACGTGGCTGCCGCGCGCGAGCTTGGGCTCGGCGGGGTGATCCTCTTCGGCGTCCCGCTCGTCAAGGATGCTCACGGGAGTGACGCCTTGAGCGAGCACGGCATTGTTGCCGAAGCACTTCGGACAGCCCGACCGGTGGCGGGCCAAATGCCCTTGATTACCGATCTCTGTTTCTGCGAATACACCGATCACGGCCACTGCGGACCGTTGGTGGAGCGCGGCGGACGGAGCGACGTGGACAACGACGCGACGTTGGAACTGCTTGGTCGGCAGGCGGTGGTCCATGCCCGGGCCGGGGCCGATGTGATCGCCCCCAGCGGGATGATGGACGGCATGGTCGCGGCGATCCGGCGGGCGCTGGACGACGCTCAATTCGACCATCTGCCCATCTTGAGCTATGCGGCCAAGTACGCCAGTGCGTTCTACGGACCATTCCGAGACGCCGCAGATAGCGCGCCTCAGTCGGGTGACCGGCGAGGCTACCAGATGGACTACCGTGCGAGCGCCGCCGAAGCCCTGCGCGAGGTGGAACTGGACCTGGATGAAGGGGCCGACATGATCATGGTGAAGCCGGCGCTGGCCTACCTGGACATCGTGCACCGCGTTGCTGAGAGCTTCCCCGGCGTTCCGTTGGCGGCCTACAACGTCTCGGGTGAATACTCGATGGTCAAAGCGGCTGCCGCGGCCGGTTGGCTTGATGAGCGGGCCGTGGTGATGGAAAGCCTTGCCGCCATCCGTCGGGCGGGCGCGAACATCGTCGTGACGTACTGGGCGAAGGACGTCGCACGTTGGTTGTCGGAAGGATAACTTCAACCGCGCTGCGTTCCCCTCTTCATGGCCCATAAGCCAAATAGCTCGACGGCTGGCTGCCTGAGCCGCCAACTGAGCGGGTTGCGCTGGGTGGCCCGGACGTTTCTCGCGCGATGCGGGTAACCATCACCGACGATCTGGTCGCGAAAACGTCGGGGTGGCGCAGCCACAAGAGGGACGGGGCGGCTTAACCTCCTGGAACCTCTTGTTGCTAAAGCAACACGGACACTACTCCGATAAAAATCGCCGACGATGGTACACAGGATTGCGGAGAAAGCGTCCGTGCCACCCGCGCCCCACAGCAACGTGGTAGCCAAATTCTGAGCCGCGACAAAGCCCTAGGCCACGCCACGCTGAAGCCTTCGACCATGTATTCGCTGCTACCCCGGGAATATTTGGTGCCCGGGAAGGTGCGAGCGATCAATTCTCGGAACCCGGCTGAAGAAGCCCCCCGTCCAACGCGTCATGCCGGGCGGAGCCCTGCGCGGCGTCGATTTCAAGTTCGGCCGGGGCCAGCCCTTTCGAGTAGGTCTTCAGCAGGATCCGGTTGGGGTCGATCGGCTTATTACGATCGGCAACCGATTCGCGCCAGCGCTCGAACCGGGCCACGGCCTCCGCGTCGGAGGCGATCATCACCAGGGCCAGCCCGTTGAAGGTGCATACGGATCGGCCGCGAAAACTCTCGTGGCTCATCGGGTCGCCGCTCCCCACCGCCACGATGCGGCCGGGCCCGCTGATCGACAGCTTGACCCAGCGGTCGGCCGTGGGCACGAAGTTCCCATCGGCGTCTTCCACGCGAATCGTGACGAAGGAGAGTTCCCGACTGCCGCGACGGATGCTCGGTCGGTCGGTCGATAGCGTGATGGCGGCGGGTGCCGCGGCCGTGCGCGTGACGAACGTAGCCACCTCCTTACCGTCACGGTGGGCCACGGCCTTCAACTCGCCCGGCTGATAGGGAACCAGCCACTCCAAATGCATGTCCCGCTCCTCGGTGAACTCCCGCTCGCCGAGCGATTTGCCGTTGAGGAACAGCTCCACCCGGTCGCAATTGGTGTAGGCCCAAACGGGGATCGCGATGCCTTCTTTTCCCGGCCAATTCCAGTGGGGCAGCAGATGGACCATCGGCTCATCGGTCCACTGGCTCTGGTAGAAGTAGTAGGTATCCTTCGGGAAGTTGCACAGATCGATGATCCCGAAGTTCCCGATCACCCGCGGCCATCCGCCCGACTCGCCCAGGTAATCGAAACCGGTCCAGCGGAACTCGCCGGCCACGAAGGGCAGCGTTTTCGTTAGCCGCCAGGAATCGCGGGCACAGATTCGCACCCCGGCATTGTCGTAGGACGACTCGTACCAGCCGTCCGTCTCTGGAAAGACCTCTTCTTCGGTGATGTTCGGCGGTTGATGCTTGGGCTCGCGGTATCGGGAATGGGTGCGATACTCGCCACGAGTTTGGAACGTATGCGGGACCTCGGAGGCATAGAACCGCCGTTCCGGGTACTCGGCATGGTCGGCCTCATACTGAAAACAGGACCCGCCGCCGCCGTTGTATCCAACCACGTCCATGTGCTCGGGAAAACCGGTTTCATTCGCCCCGGCGATGAAGTTGCATCCGACGCTCATCGGGCGCGTGGGATCGAGGCGGTGGCAGAGATCGCGCAGCCATTTGAGCGTTTCCAGCTCGCCGTGTCTCTGGGCCTCTGGGACTTCGTTACCCACGCTCCACATGATTACCGAAGGGTGGTTCCGATCGCGGCGGATGTGGTCGGTCAGGTCGCGCTTGGCCCACTCGTCGAAGTAGAGATGATAGCCGTAACGCGCCTTGCCGCGGTTTTCCTTGCCGGCCACGAGCCGGCCATCCTCATACGCCCAGCCGCGTCGCCATTCGTCGAAGGTTTCGTCGATCACCAGGAAACCCAAGCGATCGCACATTTCCAACAATTCCGGCGAGGGTGGGTTGTGCGCCGTGCGGATGGCGTTGCAGCCCATTTGTTTGAGCATCCGCAGCCGCCGCTCCAGCGCGTCGTCCCAAAGGGCGGCGCCAAGGGGCCCCAGGTCGTGATGGTTGCACATTCCCTTCATGATCATTGGCTCGCCGTTGAAGATCAGCCCACGATCCGGATCGAAGTGGAATGAGCGGATTCCCAGCGGCGTGTGGTAACGATCGACCAAACGGCCGTCGACGTGCAGCTCGGTGCGAAGCGTGTAGAGATGTGGCGACTGGGGCGACCAGAACAGCGGTTCGGTGATCGTGAGTTCCTGCTCGGCGATTTGCTCTTTGTCCGGCCGCACGCTAATCGCCTTGGCGGTGGAAACCACCTCCTGGCCGTTGGGGGCGACGATCACCTGCCGGACATCGACGTCCCTGGCCGCCGCATGGCCGTTGCGGACGGTCGTGCGGATGGCAACTCGGGCACTTTCCTCGCTCACCTCGGGTGTGCTCACCTGGGTGCCCCAGTGGCCCACGTGCAGCCGGTCGGTCACGGTGAGCCAAACGTGGCGGTAAATGCCCGAGCCGGTGTACCATCGCGAGGAGGGCTGCAACGCATTATCCACGCGGACGGCAAGGACATTGTCGCCTTTGAAGTCCAGATGCGGAGTCAGGTCATAGCCGAAACTCACGAACCCATAGGGGCGTTTACCCAGCCGGTGGCCATTGATCCAAACCTCGCCGTTCATGTAGACGCCGTCGAATTCAATGAAGACGCGCCGGCCCTCGGCCTCGGGTGGCAGCCGGAACGACTTCCGATACCAGCCGATCCCAGCCGGCAAGTAAGCGCCGCGGGCGGCACTCGGGTTGTCGGCATCGAACTTCCCCTCGATGCTCCAATCGTGCGGCAGGTCGAGCAACCGCCAACCGGAGTCGTCGAACGAAGGGTTCTCGGCCTTGCTAGGGTCGCCCAATGCGAAGCGCCACCGCGCGTCGAAGCAGGTTCGTGTGCGAGGCGCGGCGGCCGAGTCCGACGTCTGTTCGGAAGGCGACGCTTCACAGCGGACAACCCCTAACAAGGCAGCCGCTATCAAAACGAGCAGCAAGCAAAATCTGGACCTCCCGCAAACCGCAACTCCACTAATAAGCCTTCCGTCAGCTGTCTGCCGCCGAGATGGTGGTACCAAGGTCGCCATGGCCGGAGAATACGTTCTCATGATTGTGTTGTCTCACTGTTGAAGTTGGTGACTGGTGATTGCCGGTGGTGTAAGATGGCTGCCGCGCTCTCTCACAGGCCGTCCCGTGTCCAGTGGCGCGGTGCCGAGCCCTGGCATGCCTCGACTCCTTGCCCGCCGCTTATCGCGGGGATTGGAAGTCGTAGCTGCCAGACTGCACATCGTACACAATATAGCCGGGCTCGACGCGCATCAAGCGGACCCCCGGCGATTCCTCGGCCGGCCTGTCCGACTCAAGGATCGCCCCGGCTCGCTTTCCTGGCACGTACACCGCCGCCTGCGAGTTGGGTGGTACCTCCACGTGGAGCATGACGGACTTGTCGGTCCGCTTCCAGTTGCTGACGATCGGTCCGTAGAGCGACTCTGTCCGCGTGTCGGCATGCGTCAGGTCGCCCACGAGGTGCGGCTGGATGATGAACGACTGGAACCCGGGACGTTCCGGATCGGGTCGGATGCCGCCGATGCCTTTGACGAAATACCCGGCAATGCTGGTGTAGCAGGTGTGGATCTTGCTGGCGATTCCCTCGACTTTCCAATATTCGGGCCAGGTGGTCTGGCCCCGTTCGAAGAAGTAACCGTAACTGGGGTGCTCCCGGCGAGTCAGGCACTGATAAAGCAGGTCGGGACGCTCAACATCCTCGACGATGTACTTCAGCAGGATCGGGAGCCCCGGGCTGCCCGTGTCGAGATACGGTTTGTTGACGGCAATCTCTTTGACGAACTTGTCGAACACGGCCGGCCGAAGCTCGTCGGGGGTGATTCTCGTGTAAAGCGGGAAGGCCAGGGACAGTTGTCGCCCGTCGATGTAAGTTTGACTGTCGGCATTAAAGAAGTGCCGGTGCGCGTTCTTCCGCAATTCCCTCAGCCGCTGCGCATAGACGTTGGCCACCTTGGGTTTGCCCAGGGCGCGGGCCGCGCGGACAAAGATGTCCAGGTTGTACGCATAGACGCAATTGTTGAATAGCTGCGCGGGCCGTGTGTTGCCGTATTCGCTGCCATGCGGGGTGGCCCAATCGCCGAGGAACCGGGCGGCGCTCGCGTAAGGCGTGAGCACGCCGTCGTCCGAGACATGCTCGTGCAGATAGTCCAACCACTTCTTCATTGGCTCGTAGGCTTCCCGCAGGCGCCGCTTGTCGCCATACGCCTTGTGGAACTCCCACGACACCGTCAATGGCGCACTACTCCAAAGCGTGCCGCCGGCGCCCTTATAGACTTGCGGCGCAATCGTGTTGACAAACCCGTCGTCCCGCTGCACATCGAACCAGTCGCGGACCACTTTTGAGTAGAAGGCGGCCGAGTCGTAGTTGGGAATCCCGCATCCCCAAGCGCAGGCCAGGGTGATTTCACCGTAGCCGTATCGCTCACGGTGGGGGCAATCCATTGTCACTCCGTTAACAGTGTTGGCGATGTAGGTGCGCAGGTCGGTCTCGTAGATGTCGTTCAGTAGGGGCTTGGAACACTCGAAATGGCCGATGCGCCGACGGTCGTTCGTGATCACCTGGCATCGGACATCGTCGAGCCGGGGCTCGTAGGTCAAGCCCTCGACGGTGATCCAACGCCCAGCCATGTAGTTGAAGCGGTGGCGGAATGTGCCCTTGCCGTCGGCGTCGTGGATATAGTGGCTTTCCTGGTGGAACTGAATCTTCAGTCCGGGGTCATTGGCCGTGGTGAACTTGAGAGTCTGGCCCGCCTTGCCGTCACGCAGTTCCATTTCCAGCCATCCGGTGAAGTTCCGGCCCATGTCGAAGGTGTAGAGACCGTCCTTCTTCGAGATGGCCACCGGCGCCAGTTCTTCCACCTTGCGATCGGGTTGCAACATCTCGGCCGAGAGGATCAGCCCACGATCATAGGTCGTCGCGTTGTCCCAGTGGCTGTCGTCGTACGCCGGGTGATTCCAGTCGGCGATGTGACGGCGGGCGTCGATGATCTCGCCACCGTACTGCCCGCGGCCTCCGCCTTTCCATGGGCCGAGGTTTTCGCTGGAGCTGACCTCGCACTTCCACGTGTCGTCGGAATGCAGACTGGTCCCATCGGACATGTTGACCTGACAAAGGAACACGGATTCCTGCTCCCACACACCCTTGCCGTAGGAGCCATCGGCCCGCGCCCAACCGGGCCCGGTCCACACGCCCAGCACATTGTCACCGGGCTGGAGGAACTCCGTGATGTCGTAGGTCACGTAGAGGACGCGCTTCTCAAGGTTCGACACTGCGGGTGAGAGGACCCTGCGACCAACCCGACGGCCATTGACGTACAGTTCGTGGTAGCCGATCGAAGCCAGATGGGCAAATGCTCGCTTCGGGGTCCCATCCAGCGCGAAGTTCTTCCGGTACCAGATATGCTTGATGTTCTCGGCGCCCGCGTGCCGAATCCAAGAGCCGCTCCAGTCGGCCTGATCGAGTGGCCCCACGGAGAACCGTGCTTCGCCACTCCAGGCCGTGGGGCGACCATCCTTGTCCCATGCCCGCACTTTCCAATAGCAGTTCCAGTTCGAATCCAGCGGGATGCCGGCATAGACGTTGTTCACCGAGCGGCACGACGCGACCTTCCCGGAATCCCACAGAAGCACTCGGCCCGCTTGGCACGCCTGTTGTTCGTCCGTCTCCTCGGCTCTCCCATCCTGAGTAGCTTCTTGGCTCTCGATGGTCTTGTCTGTCTCGGTGTTCGCAGTGCCCTCGCGAGTGACAACGATCTGGTAGCCGGTCTGCTTCTGCCCACGGGTTTGTTGTCGATCGATAAGCTGCCAACTGAAGCGCGGCCGACGTACATCGATGCCTAGCGGATCGGTAAGGTACTCGCACGTCAAGTTGGTCACCTGCAACGTCAACGACTGGGCCTGATTCGCTTCGTGTGAGCAAGCGGGATCGGCAGCGCTCGCGGCCAAGCTGGACCACAGAGCCAACGCGACGGACAAGGAGTGGATTTGAATGTTCATGGCGGGCAACTGTTCGCGGGAGGTGTTGTGGGTGAACGGGACGGCGCGGAACGGGACGGCGGGGAAAGCCAGCAAGAGCTAGGGGCCTTGTCGCTTGCTGTCGTTCGGCCGTGGGGGATTGTGCGTATGTTTGCGTGCGTGGGAAGGTGGAAATGATGGCGGGATCAACTGGATGCACCGATCGACGAAGCGCGGCTGGGCTACGGTCGGCGACGCCGTCACGTGCCCAGTGGCTTTGCGGCGCGATGGCAAACCCCCGCCCTCGATCAGGAGATGGCGAGCAGCCCGACGCCGATCGCCGCGTATAGCAGCGCCCCGGGAAAAACGGCGATGGCCGAACACCATGCATGCCGGAAGTAACTCACACCCGCCGCGGCCGGAATCAGTGTCGAAACGTGGCCGCCGGCCCAGGGGATCTGTCGCGAGAGTATCAGAAATAGAGGATGGCTGACGGGAAAGTTTCTAAGCCATTGGGGAAGGCTGCGCGTCTGCTCCCCGAGGTCCAAATCCGCCCGCATCTGCCAGCCCAAGAGATATTGAAACTGAGCGGCGATCCACCAGGCCAGCGCCGACCAAAGCGTCCCCAACGCGAATCCGTAGAGACTCCCGTTGGCGATGGCGATCAAGTCGGAGGGAAAGGGGGATATCGTGGCCACCGCCATCACGGGGATCGAAATCAGCGGGGCAATCGCGCCATATCGTTCACGAAATACCTTAGGCCCGCCGATCTCATCCAGCCAGCCATAGAGGAAATATCCCAAAACGCAAATCGCCAGGGCGATCCATACGAATCGGGAACGAATAATCCGTCGCCATAGGGCCCGGCGGGGAATCCCCTCGACCTCATGCGTTGCGGGGAGGGTGGTCGCTTCGTCCATCGGCAATCATCCTGCTTCAGTGGGAATCGGAGTCTCGGCGGGTTCGTGATGGTGAGAGACGTTTAGACCCCTCTCCGCCCGGAACCGGTGGTACCATATTGCCGAGCGGCTGTCAAACATTCTCCCAGCCACCATTCTCCCAGCCGCGATGACCGCCGGGAAGCCGCGTTGGAGTGAGCACCCCCGTTCGTGCCCGGGGTCCGCCGTGGCCAGAGCCCGCCTTGCGTTTGGGCCCGATGGGGGTAGAATTGGTCCAGATACATCGGGTTGGGGCCGAGGGCTGAATGTGGCGGCGGCCCCCCCGAGCGAGCCTGCTTACCGCCGCGTCCGGCCTGGCGGTGGCGTGCTTGAGGGTGTCAAACCCCGACCCTGGCGATTTCCGGCCAGCTGGTTGTAAGTCTAACCATGGTAACAACTTGGAGAGGTGGCAGAGTGGTCGAATGCGCCGGTTTGCTAAACCGGTGACGGGGGATAACCTCGTCCACGGGTTCGAATCCCGTCCTCTCCGTTTAGCCAGCTTCGGGCGAAATGCCAGAAGTTGTCTTTTCTTTTGAACTTAGGACGATACATGAGCCTGAGTGGGCAGCCGCAAGGGCTCTTTTCAGCCGATTGTCCGATAATTGTCCGATAAGGACGCCCAAAAGTCCGATTAGATCCTTCCTCAAGGCTAGATACTGAGGGCTCATTAGAATGGCAAAGGCGTCCGCAGAACATGGCGACCAAGCAGCGACGGCCAGTTCGCTAGACAGGTCGGCTGGAAATTGACGCGTTCAGGCAAACGGGGGCAAGTCAAGTTCCGCCTTGGAAGCGATGTCCGCGAGGCGAAGCGACGTGAGCTGATGCTCGTGCGAATGTGGGAATATGTCGAGAAGACTTCGGAAGACTTCGGATGCGGACCCGCTCGCTTGGCCATCCGAGCTTCTGGATCTCGCGAAGCAAGTTGCCCGGGACGGCGTCGCCAAAGTCGCCAAGCGGGACGGCGAACCTGGGCTGATGAAAATGCTGTCGAGTGGGCAATTTGGGAGAAATATGTATTGAAGAACTGCTACGCCCCTTGGTACTTGGTTTGCTTTCTAACACCAGACCAAGCGAAGGAGCGCAGCAGTC
>Ga0180435_10003670_pt1 | contig 15283 bp, 14 predicted proteins | sample SS_ome_3_FD_132467 | JGI IMG/M metagenome (GOLD analysis project Ga0180435, IMG submission 132467) | Hypersaline lake sediment archaeal communities from the Salton Sea, California, USA - SS_3_S_1 metaG | ecosystem: Environmental > Aquatic > Non-marine Saline and Alkaline > Hypersaline >... | reverse complement strand
GAACTCGTCCCCCCCGTAACGGGCGATGAACTCATCCTTGCGAAACGTTCTGCGCAGCACCGCTGCCACTTCCTTGAGGATTTTATCTCCGGCCACATGGCCGAAAGTATCGTTCACCCACTTAAAATTGTCCACGTCAAACATCACTATGGAAAAGGTATCGCCGCTTTGATTGAAAGCTTCCACCGCGTTGGCAATCATCGCATCAAAAGCCATTCTGTTATACAGGCCCGTGAGCCCGTCTTTGATTGCCTCCTCCTTGAAACGGTCCGCCTGTATGGACAGCTTTCTGGTTTCCACTTCTGCCTGCAATATTTTTTTGCGAAGTCCGAGGATTTGCTTCTGGGTCTTGGTATGTTTCTCCTTCTCCTCCTGCTTCTTCTTGGTAACAATTTGCCTTATATTCGAAAGCCGGTCGATAACAGCGTTTTTTACTTCGTGGATCGTGGAATGAAGGCTAAATGAATCCGCAATCGAATTGACTTCCTGGTTGAGTTTCTGTTCAAATTCCTCAAAAAATCCTTGGCTGTGCCCGTCCGCATCAAGGTCTTTGGTTAACGCTTTTTCCAATTCTCTGACATGATTGAAAAAGCTGAGAAACGTGTCATTGGCATACTGGAAGTCACCAGATATTTTGTCTTTCAAGTCATCCAGATATACTAGAAACCGTGCAGCATCTCTTTGAAATCTGGCCGAAGACATCCCGCTGCTGCAGTCAAACCGTATGGGGCCGCCTTTTAACTTTGCCGCCTCAAGAACAGGATAAAAATCGTCGGTCAGGGTAACAGCGATGCTGTCGAGGACGTTATATGCTTCCGCTAATTGATTATGCGGCGTATATTCCTTTTCGTTGTTGTCTGCATCTTTGCCTGCCTTCATTTCTTCTGCAAAGATGCTGCTTCGCAAGGTCCCGGTTTTCTGGATGATGGAATCCACGGCCAGGGCGGAATTGCCTTGCAGCAGCTGCTTTATCTCCTGATATGCTTCACGGTAGGTGGGCAACATGTCCACAATAAGCCCAAATGTGCCGGCCACCTTCAAGAGACATTCCTTTTCCTGGTGATACGTTTCTTCGAGGGATAGGTACTCCCTTTTCAAATTGTCCAGTTCTGCCTGGATCTTTTTACGCATGGTCTTTTCCCTTTAATCAGATTCAGGTATTATCCAACACCTCTCGAATCATTATGGCCAATTCGCTGGTAACCACCGGCTTCATGATAAATTTCCGAATACCCTTGGCTTTGGCCCTCTCTTCATTGACGAAATGGCTGAAACCCGTGCACAAGATGATGGGGATGTCCGATCTCAAGGCCATCATTTCCGTGGCAAACGCTTCCCCGGTCATGCCCGGCATGGTTTGGTCCGTTATCACCAGGTCAAAGCCGTGTGGCTGTTCTCGAAAGGTTTCAAGCGCGTCTACACTACTCGTCATCGCATGAACCTGATATCCCAGATGATGCAGCATTTTTTGAATGGCATCTATAATCGGCTCCTCATCATCAACCAGGAGTATCTTTTCATCCCCTTTAGGAAGCGGTTTGCTCCCGCCGCGTTCCAGGGAGCCCCGACTTTCAATGCAGGGCAGGTACACCTCAAAAATGGTGCCCTTTCCCGGTTCGCTTCTAACGGTTATGGCCCCCTCATGACTTTTGACAATACCGTGAGTCACCGCAAGCCCCATCCCGGTACCCCCGCTATCATCCTTGGTCGTAAAATAGGGCTCAAAAATACGGTCCTGCACTGACCGGTCCATGCCGATACCGTTGTCACTCACCATAAGTCTCAGATACGTGCCCGGCGTCAGGTCCGGGATTGCAAGCACTGCCGAATTGTCAAGTTCCAGGCGGTCAAGCACCACTGACAAGGATCCGCCCTTTTCCGGAAGGGCCTGGTAGGCATTGGTGAACAAGTTCATTACCACCTGGTGGATTTGGGTCACATCAGCCATAACCAGATCCGACTCGGTCTTGAAATCCCGATTTATCTCAATCGTGGTTGGCAATGTGGCCCTGAGCAATTTAAGAGATTCCTTGACCACCGAACTGACTTTGATCGGACTGCGTTCATCGTCGCTCTGACTGCTAAAGGCCAGGATGCGTTTAACCAGTTCCCTGGCACGGTTGCCGGCCTCCAGCACATCCTCCAGGTTGGGCCGCACAAGGCTGTCATTGGGAAGATCCATGAGGGCCATCTCGGTTTGAATCAAAATGGGCGACAGGATATTGTTAAAGTCGTGCGCAATACCGCCTGCCAAGGTGCCGATCGCTTCCATTTTTTGTGCCTGCTGCAGCATGGTTGCCAACCGTCTTCGATCCTTTTCCACAGCCTTGCGGTCCGAGATATCCAGCGCTGTATAGGCCACCACCAAGTGATCCTTTGGATCCACGACCGCATAGCTCAACAACACGTCGATGAGACTGCCGTCCTTGCATTTCCATTTCGTTTCAATCGAACCGGCGCCTCTCTTCCGGATCTGATCGCTTGTCTCTTTTTCGATCCGGGCAAATTCATCCGGGTCTGAAAACAGGATATCGGATTTCTTTTCAGAAAGTTCTGCCGTGGAATACCCCAGCATTCTGCACCAGTTGTCATTCACCTTTTTGATAACTTGATCTGATACGAGCCCGATCCCTATGGGAGCTGCGTCAAAGATACTGCTGAGGGCTGTTTCACTTTTTTTCAGCGCATCCTCTGTCTGCTTGCGCCTGTCGATCATTTCATTGACCGAGTTTGCCATTGCTCGGAATTCCGAATAGTGCACCGCCTCAGTTTCGATCTTGGTGGATTCGGTGGCTGCCTTGTCAAAAAACAGCGAAAACATTTTAATACTTTTTTTGATCCGCTGTGTGGCGACTTTTTCCAGGAAAACGATGAACAAAAGCATACCCGCTAGAATGAAAATGCTGTTAAATATCTGGGATGCAATATTTTTACGCAGCAGCATGCCTTTTTGTGCAATACCCAGATTGACATCTTTTATGAGGAAGCCGGACCCGACATACCACTGCCAATCGTCGATCCCCTCTACATAGCTCATTTTTTCCGATATCCGGCGGCCGCTAACACCGGGCAGCGCATAATTGACAAAACCGCCGCCGGCTTTTGCTGCGGCAATCAGTTCCTGAACGCTCGCAAGGCCATTGACGTTCTTCACATCGTACATGTTTTCGCCCTTTTGGGGCTCGGTCAGGGGCAACCCGCCATATTGACCCACAAAAACATACCTGCTCGTGCCGGTCTTCAGTTCTTCGACGTGTGCCAGGACTTCCGCTTTAACCTCTTCCAGCACGTCTTCAGGATATTCCCCGGTGCCGATAAACCAGTCAAAGGGTTTAAAATGCTTGATATATGCAATTTTAGGAAAATTATTTTCGGTTCTGCCCGGTTTCGTCCATTTGTATCGATAGTAGCCTTCGCCCTGATCCTTTATGAGGTTGATCATCTCCTGGATGACCAACACCCCGTCTGCATCCCTTGTCCCCATCAGATTCCGGTCTTCTATCTCCGGCCTGTCAGCGAACACCTGTTCCATGCCTGTCATTTCTGCAGCGAAATAGTATCCCCGGCCCTTATTGAACCGGACTGCCCGCAAGGCATCCTTGACCATGGATTTTATCTCGTCCATATGCTTGCGGTCTTTGTTTTCCCTGTAGATATTCACGGCCATGGCATGGGCTTCATAGGTGCGTTCCCGGATGTCCTGCTGCAGGCGCTTTTCAGCCAGCGCCTTGTTGAATCGAATAAAATCCACAACACCAGCTACGTCGCCTTTCACTAACTCCTTCTGAGATTCGATAAATTCGGTCCTTAAAATCTCCAAGTCATGATTGTATTGCGTATACCCCGAAAAAACCCAGAAACAGCCCATGATGAAACTCGACAAGACGGCGATGACCGTCATATTCAGGCGGAACATGCTGGATATGCTCATTTTTGCCAATTTTATCATCTTCCAATCCTTGATTGAAGGGAGTGATCTCTTTTGCGTTGAAAAGCGTGACGATTGTGGAATAACCGCCTCAGATAGTGCCATATCATCCTACACCTTGATTCCATCATGCTGTTCTGAAATGTGCAAGTATAGAAACCTGTCTTGGCACACATGGTCTTGGTAACACAGGCTGTTCTAAAACAAATCCTGATCCGCCATGAACCGACTGCTTCTAATGAATATTAGCAGAAACCATGCCAAGAAACACAAAGGGCGTGAATTAGTAATCATAAATTATATCAGTTGGTTATAAAGATACCACATCTTGGCGCCATGGAGAGGATTTTTAAGCGCCCATGCCGCGTCAATGTTTTGACACTTTCCAACCGATACGGATGACGGAAAACAGTAGGGAGTACGGAGTAGGCAGTAGGGAGCGGGTTTCGGGTGTCGGGAAACTGCAGAAGGTAAGAAGGTTAGCGGTAGTCGGTTGTCCGTGGTCAATGAAAAAAATTCAATCACGAAATCACGAAATATTCAGAATACGTTTTCGTGGTTTCGTACTTTCGTGATTTCGTGATGAAAAAACATCCAACATCGAACACTGAACATCGAAAGAAACCATTTTAAGTTATAGGTGTGATGTTTTAAGTAGCTTTCTGCTGATAGCAGCGAGCCATACTTAAAACCTAATACAGAAAACCCAAAACAATTGTTTTTATCATTCAGAAATTGACCAACACGCCCCCAAGCTATGCCAGGGGGAACTTATGCGAGTAGCGGCTGTCCGGGATGATCACCTGGACAGCCTCATGGGTAACCAGATTCATCAAAACAGGGCCGATGAGATTGGCGGTTGTTTTTTCAGGCGAACCCGGCGGGATGTTGACAACTGCATATAATTTCAAATGGTTGCCGGATACATCCTGATCCCAGCCCAGTTCTTCCACAATCTTATGCAGGTTCACCGCATAATCGGGCTTGAAGAGAAAGGGATCGGTGACCACGAACGCCAGTGACGGGTCCTGCACGGATTGATACCACTGAAAAGGTGAATCCTGCTTGTGATCCAATAGAACAAACTGTTTTTGATCGGAAAACCCCGGCATACCGAGCGGCATGGTGATGATCTCTTCCTCCCGGATGTCAATCACTCCGAATCGCGTGGTTTCTAGCTTCAAGGCTGCTCCTTATCTTTTTGATCCAATGTCAGTACGTCCGCGGCTTCCATCATGGCCGACAGATCGATCTTAGCCGAAGCCTGGTTGGCCTTTTTAATGCGATCATACACCTCCTGCCGATGGACAGTGATGTGCCTGGGGGCTTCTATGCCCACCCGCACCTGGTTGTCCTTTACTTCCAGAAGGGTAATTACCGTATCGTCTCCGATGGTAATTTTCTCACCCGGCTTTCTTGCTATGATCAGCATATTTCACCATTCGGAACGCTTTGTTATCTCAGAAAATCCACCAGGCTCAACTCCATAATAGATGCCGAAGATGCCAAGGCCGCCTGGTATGCCATTTCCACCGATTTCAGGTTCATGGTAGCCTCCACAAAATCCGCATCTTCGATCTCGGAGAGCCGCTCCGTAGTTGAAATGGACAGATCCGCCAATATGTTTTTCTTGACCTCCATGCGGTTCATCTTCGAGCCCACATCTGAAATTTTAGTGGATACACGTTCTGCATGCAGATCCAGTTCGGTCATAGCGGTGTTGATTGCGTCGACATCATCGCTTTGCAGGGCAGTCCCCAAGTCATCGAGGGTCGTAAAAATATCGGCGAAAATGGCTTCACCGTCACTGCCGATTTGAACAAGGCTGTCATTGCCGGCCCGGATAGCAAACGGTATGTCGTTGCCGTTATAGGTTCCATCCAACTCAAAGGGCTTGACGTCCGTTTCGGTGCCCGAAAATATATATCGGCCGCTGATCTGGGTATTGGCCAGGGATACGATCTCATCTCGAATGTTCTGAACTACCGCTACGGCTGACTGTCTGTCCACAGCGGAGTTCGAGTCTGAGGCCATCTGGATGCACAAAACCTTGGCCTCGGTAACCAGATTTTGGGTGTGCTGCAGGGCGCCTTCCGAGGCCACCAGCCATGATTCCCCCAACTCGATATTACGGTTCAACTGGTCAATGTTGGCCAGGGTCGATTTGAGCCCCAGGGAGTGTGAAAGCCCCGCCGGGTCGTCGCTCAGTGTATTGATACGCTTGCCCGAAGAGACGATCTGGCTGGCACGGTTCAGATCGTTGGTAATTTTCGACAAATTGTAATCCACAAGATTATATTTGGTCAATGTGGCTACTCTCACGAGATGCTACCTCCTGTACGCTTGCTCGAGTCATTAGAAAAGAGAAAACAGTTAAGCGGATGCTTACCAGCAATAGTCAATCAGCATACACTTAACGCTTTCCTATTAACTCTTAACTTTCCTTACTGCCTACTGTGGTTCCGATCTCTGTGGTTCTGGCCTCAGTTACCTTACCTCACCTCCAGCAGGGTCACCATCATCTCATCAGCTGTGTTGATGAGCTTGGCAGCTGCCGAGTAGGCGTGTTGAAATTTAATCAGGTTGGTCATCTCTTCGTCCAGGGAGACACCCGACACACTGTCCCTGATTTGCTGTGTGCTGTTGACCATCTCCTCATTAAATGTATTCTCTTTTGAGATGCCTGCAGAAACCGCCCCAATGGAACCCGCCATGGCGTGGTAGCCCTCATCGATGGTTGCCCTGAAGCTGCCTTGCATGTTCCCGCTCAGGCGGTCGCAGGACCATTGTGTAATTGTTGTTTCTGCCAACTGAAGATCCATAATGGAAATGGCATTGGCATTATCCCCGGACGAATAGGTGCCGTCATTCTGGATTCTGGCAGCCGCAATCTTGCTCGAGTTCGTGCCGATGTTGTCGCTGAAGCCGATGCTGCCGGCGTTGGTGCCTTTGAAAAGACCGTTGACGCCCATGGCAGCCAGGGCCCCGCTGCTGTCGTCGGAAAACGCAAAGGTGTAGCCGTTGGCGCCCGAAATCTGAAGCTGCCCGTCGACCACTGCGGCGGAGATATTGGCGTCCACTCCGCTGATCTGGGCGGCTACGTCGTTGAGGGAGGTGACGTCGGCATCGATGGTGATGGCGGTTCCACCCGGCACGGCAACAGCGTCGTTCATATCATACACCCACAGTTGAAAACTGCCGTCCTGAATCCGGTCGCCGTATGCCATACCCGACCCCGCAGTTCCCATAGCTGCTGCCGGTGCCACGGCTTCGTGGTCTCCGGCCAGATTGCCAAAGGCTTCCAGTCCGATGCCCTGGCTGTGCTGCTGGTTTGTCTGCCAGATAAACTCCCCGGCCAGTGAATCCATGTCCAGCTGGACCTTAACCAGAACTTCGTCACGAATTTCCAGCCAGCCGCCCATTCTTCCGCTGGAGATATGGTCGGTGATATCGACGACGGCACCGGCGGAATTGCGCCATTCCACCCGGTCACCGTTGACACCTCCCAGATTGATGTCATAGGAACTGTCCTGATGGACCAGGGTGCATCCCTTGGCCGAAACAATGGTCAGGGCCCCGTTTTCCTGTTCAAAAGATTTTACATCTATACTCTTGGCAAGTTCCGCAGTCAGCGTGTTGCGCTTGTCCCGCAGGTCATTGGCCACCCCGGTGATCTCCATCCCTACGATCTGATTGTTCAGCTGGGCAATTTCTTGGGTCAGTTGATTGATTTTGTCGACTTCGGGGCTGATGGCGTTGGTCAGATCCGTGGCCAACTGCTTCAAATCCCCGTTCAGCGACTGAAACTGATCAGACAGCAGCGCGGCACCTTCGCGGAGAGCGATGCGCTCCGCAGCACCAGAAGGATTGTTGGCCACATCGTGCCACAGGTTCCAGTAATCATTCAAAAGGGAGCTGACACTGGTGGACGCGCTTTCCGTAAAAATGCCTTCCAGGGTTTTGGCGTATTTTTCCATTTCCGAGGTATAGGCCAGATCTCCCCCCTGCATCATGAGCCGGTTTTCTATCATCTGCTCCGATATTCTGGTCACCGTCGACGTGGTGACACCCCGTCCCATTAACAAGCCATTGTATAATACCGGCTCCTTTGCTTCCTGGACCGGTGTCTGTCGCGAATAGCCTACTGTATTCACGTTGGCAATGTTATGGCCGGTTACGTCAATGCCATAACTTGCCGATGCCAAGGCGCCGTTGGCAATATCCAGCACCGCCCCAATTCCAGACATGTCTATACCTCCCTTCTAAGAAGCATCTGGCCGCCTGCCTTGCGCATACGGCAACGGCGGTCATATACATTCCGTGTCGAGGCTCCGCCTGTGACCGTAGCGATCAGGTCGTCGATGAATTTCAGGGAATCATCGATAAAATCCTTGTTTCCCTTGCGGTAGGCTTCCACTTCACGTTTGAGCAGGCCGACCTCACCCGACAGGCGACGGATGGGGTCCCTGTTTTCGGTGGGCACCGCCTTGATGACCTCGGCCAGGGCCAGGGGGGGGCGTCCGTTGCCAACGCAAACCGTCGCCTGGATCTGCTGGCGGACCGCCTTAATCCTGGCACACAGTTCTTCTTTTACCCGGGAAACATCCCACAGTCCATCCAGGTCCAGCTGAACCAGATGGTCCCGCTCCTCTTTAAGACAGTCCAACAGGCTGCGATAAAGCAGAAGCTTTTTATGGAAAAAGGATTCCAGTTTGTTTTGGTCGGCACGTTCCATCATGAATCTACTCCCAATCATTTATATCGGCCACTTTGACCGGTAACTTTAAGCTTAATTTAGGTCAGTCGCCTGCCTAACTGTTCTAACAAGATTTCACCGAGTCCCAGGCCGCCGCCACCTGCGATCTCGTCAGCCAGTTTCTCGTCAAACATGGCTTGAAACATCTTGCCCTCCTCGCCCTTGCCGGTTATGCCGCCTTCGGGAACGCTCGACCGCATGGATTTGAGCATGTAATTCAGAAACAGCGACTCGAAATCGGCACAGGCCTTTCTCAACTTTTCCTGCCTTTGGAACTGATTTAGGTCTGACGCATCCACTCCGGCTGTAATGTTGTCAATCATCTAATTACCTATATTATTTCTAATTTAGCATGCAACGCACCTGCGGCTTTCATGGACTGCAGGATCGTAATCAGGTCCCTGGGGGTCACACCGATGGCATTCAACGCCCGCACAAGTTCACCAACGGTTTTCCCCTCTGGAATAACCATGAGGCGCTTGTCCTCTTCGACCACATTTACATCCGAATCATTGGTGACCACGGTAGCGCCGCCGGGAGCCACCACAGCCCCGCCCACCTTTTGGGGCGGCGCAGAATTGCCGTAACGGGTCGTGCCAAAGGGAGCCGGCTGACTCACGTCCTGGGTCTCTTTGATTTCGATGCTGAGATTGCCGTGGGCCACGGCGACCTCTGAAATCCTTACGCTTTCCCCGATCACCACCGTTCCAGTCCTTTCGTTAACGATCACCTTGGCAACCGTATCGGGCGTCACTTCCAGATTGCTGATGGTGGCAATCATGTTGACGATACTGTGGCTTTGATCCTGGGGTATCTTGAGTTTGAGGGTTCCGGGATCGATGGGTTTGACCACGCCTTCCCCGAATTCGGTTTCAATGGCCCGGGACATTCTTGTCACAGTAATGAAATCAGGTTCTGTCAGGATGATGGTCAGTTCCTTTTTATTGGCCAGGCTTAACGGAAGTTCCTTTTCCACGATGGCACCGCCGGTTATCCTGGCTACCGTGGGATGGTTCTTGGTCACCCCGCCCCCGGCATTCCCGGACGAACTGTATCCGCCCACGGCGATGGGTCCCTGGGCCAGGGCGTAGATATTGCCGTCCACACCGGCCAACGGAGCCATGAGCAGGGTCCCCCCCGAAAGACTTTTGGCATCGCCGATGGAGGAAACAGTCACATCGATATTTTGCCCGATGCGGGCGAACGGCGGCAGGCTTGCGTTGATCATGACCGCCGCTACATTCTTTACTTTGACATCGTCTTCCGAGATATGGATGCCCATTTTTTCCAGCATGTTCACCAGCCCCTGGATGGTGAAACCCGTACCGCTCTTGTCACCTGTGCCGTTCAGGCCGATGACCAGGCCGTAGCCGAACAGTTGATTGGAACGGACCCCCTGAATAGAGGCAATATCCTTGATCCGCACCGCCGTGCCGGTGGACGGCAGGGCAAGGCAGACCAGTAAAAAAATAACAACGCCTAATTTAAAACGGCCATACATAATCGAGCACCCTTGTTCCCCAGCCCGGCTTCTGCTTGTCTGCAATCGGGCCTTTTCCTGAATAAATGATTTTAGCTGCGGCAATGGAGGAGGAAGCGATTTCGTTGTACTGGCTGATGTCCTGCAGCCTCACGATGCCGGAAACACTCACATACTGGGTTTCATGATTGACGGTTATCTCCCGCCTGCCCTGGATGAACAGGTTACCGTTGGGAAATACGTTGGTAACCACCGCCGGCACATAGGCTTTGACATGGCCGTCCCGATCACTGGACCCGTTGCCCTTGTGAAAATTCCCCAGCTTGGCGGTGATCAGGTTCTCGGTGGCAGGATCCTGGGGCATGTACGGGTTGCGTGCAGCCAGCCATTGCATGGCCCCGGCCACTTCGAGATTGGATACGCCCACTCCGGATTCGCGACGGGTGTCGGTGTTGGCGTTCAATTCGGCCTCGGGGTCCTCCACAATACTCACCTTGACGATATCGCCGACCCGCCGGGCCCGTGAGTCGGTAAAAAGCGACACCCCGCGGGCATCCGACCATAACGACCCCTCGGCCACGACCGAAGTGGTGTACATGGCCAATGCCCCCACAGGTGCTGTCTCCTGGGACGCCGGCTGCACCTGCGGCGCACTCTTCTGAGCCGTGGCGCAGCCTGCCAATAAGAAACTCAGCAGCAGGAATGTGAACAATTGTTTTTTCATGGGTTTCCCTTTTCTAGAACTCCACCATTACAGTGGCGCTGTCGACAACGCGGGCAAATATTTTCTTTTTGCTCATGACGTTTTCAACCTTGATAAAATCACCAACAAACCCTTTTTCCATGGTCCGGCCGGGAACGGATATCCGGAGGCCGTCCATCCCGGCCAGGATGGTCACACGTTTGCCCCTGTCCACCGTGGGGTTGCGCTTCAGCATCCATTCCTTGAGGCAGGTATTGCCCCCTACATTGTTTTTGAGAACCAGGCCCATGGCTTTATCCGGGTCGGTCAGCGTGTTGGTCGGCAGCCGGGACAAGTTTTTCCTTGCCAGATAGACATCGTTTCCCCTGATGATCTCACCCTTTTGCATGCTGCGGGTTGTGCACACCACCGGTCCGAACGCATCCACCCAACCGGAAAGCGCCACCTCGCTCTGTGAAATACCGTTGACACTGACGATGACCGTCAAGCGGACATGCCCCTTGGGCTCCCCCTTGCTCTTTTGAAAAACACGGTATTCATGTTGACCCGCTGGAACCGGGCGGTTGCCTGACACTTTGAAACGCGACAGGATGGCGTCTTCCGGACTCTTGCCCAGGTGGTCGCATACATAGTCGTTGAAGAGCTTCCGCAAACTGGCTTCCGGGATGGCACGACCTGCTGCCTGTTCACGCTGTTGGGCTGAAAACAGCTCTGCAGGGACGCACAGGCCGGTCAGCAGCACCATGAGCAGAACGATATTACGGGCCTTTTTCATTTCCTTACCTCTTGATGTTGTTGGCCAGCTGCAGCATGTTGTCAGCAGTCTGGATGGCTTTGCTGGTGATTTCATATGCCCGCTGCGCCATAATCATGCCTACCATTTCCTGCACCACATCCACATTGGACATCTCCAGATAGCCCTGGGCAATGGTCCCCATGCCGTCGGATCCCGGTGTACCGGAAATCGCCTCTCCGGATGCATTGGTGGGTTTGTACAGGCTGTGGCCCTTGCTGTAGAGGCCCGCAGGGTTTGAAAAGGAATAGAGCTCGATACTGCCGATAACATTACCAGTACCTGTGGGGTCAAAGGCGGTCACGGTGCCGGTCTGATCGATGGTGACACTGACGGTATCCGATGGGACCGCCAGATTCGGCTGAAGCTTGTCCCCGCTGGGCGTACAGACATTTCCTTCGGAATCCAGTTTGAAGTTTCCGGCCCGTGTGTAGTACTCTTCATCATTGCTCAGCACCTTGAAAAAGCCGTTGCCTTCAATGGCCAGGTCAAATTCATTCTGGGTCTGCTGGAAATCACCCTGCATGAACATCTTCTGGACACCCACCGGCATGGTCCCCATGCCGACCTGGATGCCCGTGGGTTTTTGATCGCCCGAGGCCGACTCCGAACCGGCGGTTGCCGTTGTCTGGTACATGAGGTCCTGAAAGTCAGTCCGGCTCTTTTTAAAACCGGCGGTGTTGACATTCGCCAAATTATTGGCAATAACGTCGATCTGCATTTTCTGGGCACCCATGCCCGATGCGGCTGACCATAATCCTCTTAACATGACGTCTCCTTTTTCATTAGAGCATGAAAATTTATATCAGCTCTGAATCATTGACCAGTTTGCTGGTTATCTCATCCATGCTTTGAATCGCCTTTTGCACGGATTCGAAATTGCGATAGGCTTCAATCATCTTGATCATCTCTTCCGAGGGATTGACATTTGATTTCTCCAGGTAGCCCTGCTGAATGGTAAACGCCGAGGCCGAAGTGCTCTTGTTATTCTGGCCCGTGTTTATATAGAGGGAGCCGCCAATCTTGCGCAGTTCTTCCGGTTTCTCAAAATCAACGACCGACAGTTGGCCCACTGAACCGTTCGCATCTACCACCTGGCCGTCCTGCTGAATGGTGATGTCGGTGCCGCTGACGGTAATCGGCCCGTTTTCCCCCAGCACCTTGTAGCCCTGACCATTGATGAGCGTGCCGTCCTTATCCAGCGTGAATGCACCGTCCCTGGTATAGCGCGTCCCCTCGGGTGTTGCGATTTTGAAAAATCCGTCGCCGCCCAGGGCCACGTCAAGTTTGTTGCCCGTGTGGACAACCGCTCCTCCTGAAAAATCGATGCTGGACTGGTTGTTCAGGGAAAGTGCCTTGTCAAAGGAGATGACGCTCTTTTTAAAACCATTGGTGTTCACGTTTGCCAGATTGGTGCTGATGTTTTCGAATCTATGCTGCTGGGCCAACGACCCGTCCACTAAGCTGAAAATTCCTTGTATCAAACCTAACCCCTTTCTTGTTTCCATGTGTTCACGAAAGAGAAATGCAATATTGATGCCAGGGCATTTTCCACTTTTTCAACGGAAGCCCGCCAGACCAGTACGCCAGACAACTATTTTAAATCATTTGGTTTATCTGGTTTAAGCAGGAGAGGCGGCATCTTTTGACAAACCGGGAAAATATTTCCGCCACCGTCAAAATTTCCGCGTTTGACGCTTTATCGCGGTGATTGGCATTCTGTTCCGATTCAAGCATGCGGGGGTGAAATGGTGCCTGGCCCCCCTTGACGCGTGGATCTACTTCAAACTTTCTGACCGGCCTTTTTGTTGAGGTTGTAAACAAAGGCCAGCAATTCCGAAACAACGACGTACAAATCAGGGGGAATCTCTTCATTCAAGTCGAGCTGGGAAAGGACTTCCACAAGGTCGGGATCATCGTGGATGTGGATGTTGTGTTCCCGGGCGAGTTCAAGGATCTTTTGAGCCGTGCTCCCCTTGCCCGAAGCAACCACCTTGGGTGCCCGGTCTTTGTCGCGGCGGTATTTGAGGGCCACGGCCTTGTCGCGCTTTTTATCTTGTTCGATATGATTGTTCATTTGGGAAATCATTATTGTTGTATGAAACTTGGCCCTGATAGGGCCTGATGCATCTCACCGCCCGCTGCGCTCGAGACGCAGAGAACGCTGAGATTTAATTCTTCCCCCAAAAATCCTCTGCCTTCTCTGCGCGGTGAAATAAAGATTAAGAACAGAATTGTGACCAATAGGCTATCCAACAAGGCAAATCGAATTCTCTTCCCTGCGCACAACCTCCTGCAACACGGGCTGCATCACGGTTTCCGGCTGCCTGACAAAACACCCCATCTGCTGAATCGAAAACCCCTTTTCAGTCAAGGCATTCGTGAGCATGGACAGACTTGCCTCCAGGAGTTCCCGGGTCATCTGGTTTGCCACCAGGAACATCCCCTCCAGGGCCTTGCCGCTCAGGGTGAATTCAGCTCTTACCGGCCCCAGGCGTGACATGTCCAACAACAGGGTTGCCCGCAGTGCTTTGTTTCCTTCTTCTCCGCGCTCACATTGCTTTGCTTCCCAGTGCGGGAGCTGCAGCAGCAGCTCTGCCATGCTGAAAAGACCGTCAGGAAGCTGCATGGGCAGGGGGATGTATATTTTTCCGCCCTGTTCCAAACCCTCCTGGTTCAGATACTGAATTTTTTGAACAGCAGCCTTGAGCTTCTGAAGGATATTGTTCTTGCCGCTCCCCTCATGCATGAGCTCGGCCAGCAGCATCTTCAAATCAAGCGCCAGCAGACGCGGTGATGGATGGCTCGGGGTTGCCTCGCCGAGAAAGCGCAGGACAGGCCGCGGCGAAAGGCCGGTCACCTGCAGATTGATCCGGGTACCCTCTTTCAGGGGCACCTGTGAATGGACATTCAGCGTCTGGCCCTTGATGGCCACCTGGGCTGTTCCCGATGGTTCAAAGCGCAGAACCCTGCCTACGACCTTCTCCATCCTATGGAACAGGGATGCCGCATCAACATGACTGCTCCGGACGCTGACCTGTCCGGGCCGGGACAATATGCGAAGGTCGTTTTTGATCATGGGTTCCCTGCACCTATGCTATTCTGCTGCATTACAACTATTCAATCTTTGGACATATCGTTTTTTACATTTGTATAAAAACACTGGAGTAATGGAGTGATGGAGTGATGGGAAGGCGCTTTCTGATAGCCCCCAATACTCCAGCACTCCAGCAACCCATTGACTTATTTTAATAAAACTTCATAGAAGGAAATCAGTCTGGTCCTATAGGCTAAAAGTTTTATTGCAAGTTAAGGACCAGCGTCACTTCACCCCGCTGGATGGAGAGCTTTTGGGCAATTTCTTCGACGCCAAGCCCCTTTTTGGACAGGGCCAGGATCTCCGCCTGCCGTGACTCTGCTTGGTTCCCGTGATGACCGTTCTCCACAGGCGGCGTCGTATAGCGGGAGATGGCTGCATCGGCACGGCCCACCAAAAGATTCAAGCTGTGGATCCGCTTGTCCAGTTTGCTGTTGAGCAATTCAATGGTCCGGTGCTTTTCCTGCAGCTGCCGGTTGAACTGCTCGGCGGTGTTGTCAGCCTCCCTGACCAGGGATTCGAAGGT
>Ga0180435_10003669_pt1 | contig 15287 bp, 9 predicted proteins | sample SS_ome_3_FD_132467 | JGI IMG/M metagenome (GOLD analysis project Ga0180435, IMG submission 132467) | Hypersaline lake sediment archaeal communities from the Salton Sea, California, USA - SS_3_S_1 metaG | ecosystem: Environmental > Aquatic > Non-marine Saline and Alkaline > Hypersaline > Sediment... | reverse complement strand
GTCCGGCGGCCCGGCGCTCGATTGGGTAGATATCTCCACCCTGGGTACCGAAGTGACACTCGGCGATGATGAAGCGTCTGGTGCCATATCTCTGGGTATGGGTTTCCCGTTCTACGATTCGGTTTACACTCAGCTGTTTATCGGATCCAACGGTATCGTCTGCTTTGACGAGGCTTCGGCGGCCCGTTATAACCTGGAGTTCCCGCATACCAACTTCAAGGCCGGTATCGGAATGTTCTGGGATGATCTGGATCCGCGTCGGGGCAACTCGCAGATTGTCCACTACTACGATGCTGCCAATGAGCGGTTCATCGTGAGTTTCAACGAGGTAACGCTTTACCTGGGTACCACCGGAACCGGCTCGCTGAACTTCCAGGTGCACTTGTACGCCGATGGTACGGTTCAGCTCCACTACGGAGTCATGGATCCGGGTGAAAAGGATCTCTTGAGCGCCGGGATCGGCATCCAGAATTCCACCCAGGACGATGGTCTGACGATTCTGAACAACGCTGCCTACATGCACGACAACCTGGCCATCGAGATTGCCTCGCAGCGCTGGTTGTCGGTCAGCCCCGCAGGCGGCTCGATTCAGCCGTACAACGACTCCACCATCCAGGTGCTGTTCGATGCCACAGAACTCGAGGCCGGTGTTTACAACGGTCTCCTTCAAGTGACTTCAAACGATCCTGACACACCGTCGATGACCATACCGGTTGCGCTGACCGTAACCGAGCCGATCACCTACATCTGCGGTGACGCCGATGGCAACGGTGAGGCCGCGATCATTAGCGATCTGGTTTACCTGGTCGCCTATATGTTCAGCGACGGCCCGCCTCCGCCGGAAATGGCCGCCGTCGACGTTGACGGATCGCCGGGATATTCGATCGGAGATCTGGTCTACATGGTTGACTTCATGTTCAACGGTGGACCGGCTCTCAACTGCGAATAGTCCTGACAGATAGTTTGACACTTACAGCCGCCTCTCGCATTGCGAGGGGCGGTTTTCTATTTCCTTGCTATGGAAGTCCCGTACAGCTATTGTCCGACCAACCGCGTATCGGTCTGAGAATAGGGATCAGTGCGCTAAACTACTGGAGAGCAAAGAACAGTCATGAAGATAGGCTATGTACAACTCGCCCCTGAACTGGGAAACCCCGAATCGACCAGAGATAAGGTAAATCAGCTGCTGTCGCAGATCGAGGATGTGGACCTGATAGTGCTACCTGAGTTGTGCAACTCGGGCTACAAGTTTGAGTCAAGGGAGCAAGCTCTGAGTCTTGCGGAACCTATCGACAAGAGTCCTTTCCTGGATCTAATCTCGCAGCATTGCGCGCGCCTGGACGCTCACGTCGCAACCGGGTTGAATGAGGTGGAAGACGACAAGCTGTTCAACACGTCCGTTTTAATGGGCCCAGGAGGCTTTGTGGGGAAGTATCGCAAGCTTCACCTGTTCTGGGATGAGTTTGATATCTTCGAGAAGGGCAACCTCGGCACTCCAGTATTTGATCTCGGTGAGTACCGTCTGGGAATGCTTATCTGCTTTGACTGGCTCTTCCCCGAGGTCTGGCGTCTCTTGGCCCTGAACGGGGCCGACATCATTTGCCATCCCTCGAACCTCGTGCTTCCTGGGCTTTGCCAGAAGGCGATTCCCGTCCATGCGGTGATCAATCGCGTGTTTGCGATCACAGCCAATCGAATTGGCACCGAGGGTGACCTGACCTTCACCGGCCTGTCGATCATGGCCGACCCGAAAGCGAACGTCCTTGCCCAGGCACCTCCGGACAAAGAGGATGTCTGCGTTGTGGATATCGATATCTCGGAGGCGCGCAACAAACAGCTGACGCCACGCAATCATGCCTTCAACGACCGCCGCCCGCAATTGTATCGGGGGTTGGTGGAGTAGGCGAATCATCCCTAAGACATTTTTCAACAAAACTTTAGCTTGACATCGGCGATAATTTGTGTACTAATCATTCCTGTAATGATTATTGCTTTTAAACTTAAATGTCGAGAATGGAATGTCTGAAGACAAACCTATTGATGCATCGGCAGCCCGGCCGATTCCCGGTGACAGGTATGATCTTCGTGTATTGCAGTCCCTCAGGCAGATCATAAGGGCTATCGACCTGCACTCTCGTCGCTTGCTTAAGGATCACAGAATTACCAGTCCGCAGTTAGTGACTCTTCTCACCATTAAGGAGAGGCAGCCGGTCACGGCCAGGAATGTCGCTTCTGAGATTCACCTAAGTCCCAGCACTATGGTAGGAATCCTGGATCGCCTGGAGACCCGGAAGCTCGTACATCGTGAGCGGGACACACACGATCGTCGGATGATACACCTAACGCTCACATCTCAAGGAGAGGCTCTCGTGGAAAAGGCGCCGTCGCCGCTGCAAGACACATTGGCAGAAGCCATGGGGAACCTGGATGACGAAGAGCTAGCCACCATAGCCGAGTCACTGGAACGAGTAGTGAGCTTGATGCAAGTACAGCATCTTGATGCCGCGCCGATTCTCGAAACCGGACCAATCAACGGGACGACCAACAAGGAAGGGGGCAAGAACAATGTCTGAGGCAACTACCGAAGAGGAGACAGTTCTGGGGACAATGTCTCCCCGACAAAAACAGATTACGCACGCAATCGAGGAAGATGAGAAGCTATCTCCCTGGAACGATTGGCAGTGGCAAATGCGCCATTGCATCAAAGACCTGGAGACATTTGAGCGCCTGCTGGGCATCGAACTCGAGCCCGAAATGAGAGCCGACTTCAACCGCACTGTTCAGAGATTCCCTCTCTCGATTACTCCCTATTACCTCTCCCTGATCAGTACCAAAGACCTTGTCAACGATCCGGTCTTCCGTCAGTCCTTTCCTTCTCCGCTGGAGCAGGTAGTTCAGAAGACCGATATGGTCGACCCACTCAACGAGGATGGAGATTCTCCCGCTCCCTGCATTACCCATCGTTACCCTGATCGTGTCTTGTTCCTGGTGAGTAACACCTGTGCCATGTACTGCCGCCACTGTACACGAAAGCGGACCGTCGGTGATATAGACTCAATCCCATCTCGTAAAGAGATGATGGCCGGAATGGACTACATCCGCAAAACACCCGAGATCAGAGATGTGCTTCTGAGCGGCGGCGACCCGTTTCTTCTCAGTGATCGTCGAATCGACTGGTTGCTCACTGAGCTGAGGAAGATTGATCATGTTGAGATAATCCGCATTGGCACCCGCAGCCCGGTGGTTTTGCCGCAAAGAGTCACACCCTCGCTGGTCCATATTCTCAAGAAGCACCACCCACTTTGGATCAACACACATTTCAATCATCCCCGAGAGTTGACTGCCTCCTCACGGCGCGCCCTGTCGATGCTGGCCGACGCCGGACTGCCGCTGGGCAATCAGTCGGTACTACTGGCGGGCGTAAATGATTGTCCGCGGATTATGAGATCCCTGCTTCACAAGTTGGTCTACAACCGCGTCCGCCCTTACTACCTTTATCAATGCGATCTGGCCGAAGGCCTGGGTCACTTCCGAACACCGATAGGTAAGGGTATCGAAATCCTGGAGAGCCTCATTGGTCACACCAGCGGGATTTGCGTTCCGACGTACGTGATTGACGCCCCCGGCGGCGGAGGCAAGATCCCGGTTACGCCCAACTATCTTATCAGCTGGTCGACCAACAAGGTTGTCCTGCGCAACTACGAAGGTGTTATCACCACCTATAAGGAGCCGGATAGCTACGAACCGGTCTTTTGTGACCGCAATTGCGAGCGTTGCGAGCTCCAGCTGACGACCGAGGATGCCGACGAGTGGAAGGCAGTTGGAATCGAGAAGCTGCTCTCCGATGAGAACCAGGCGATCGCCCTGGTTCCCAGCGACAACGAACGTGTCGAAAGGCGAAATGGCTCGTGAGTGTAGTCGATTACGCGGTTTTCGCGCTGTACTTGATGGGTGTGTTGTCGATCGGGTTCTATTACTTCCGGCGCAACAAGACTACCGAGGACTATTATGTCGGTAGCCGTTCGATCAAGTCGCATCACGTAGGGTTGTCGATTGTAGCGACCGATGTTGGCGGAGGTTTCTCTATCGGACTGGGTGGAGTCGGATTCGTAATGGGCCTTTCCGGATCGTGGCTGCTGTTTACCGGACTGGTCGGAGCCTGGCTGACGGCGGTTTTGATAATCCCGCGAATCAAGTCTATCGACAGCGGCAATGCCATGATGACTTATCCCGATTTCCTTAGATTCCGATTCGACAATCGCGTGGCTTTGCTGGCAGCTGTCATTTCCGGCATCGGGTATCTGGGATTTACAGGAGCCCAGGTGCTGGCCGGAGCCAAACTGGCATCTGCGACGATTCTACAGAAAGCCCCGCTGGGATTAGATCCTCTTCAGTTCGCCATCTACGTGATCGCTGTAGTAACCATACTCTACACCGTCGTGGGTGGACTGAAGGCCGTGATCTACACCGACACGATTCAGTGGATCATTCTTCTCTCCGGATTGATCCTGGTTACTATTCCGGTGACGCTGAGCGAAATCGGGGGAATATCGCGACTCACCGAAGATCTCCCCGAGGAGTTCTTTTCGCTGGCCAATATCGAAGCGGTAACATTTGTCAACTGGATGGTGACGATCATACCTATCTGGCTCGTAGGGATGACTCTCTACCAGCGGATGTATGCCTGTAAGAACGAAAAGGAAGCCCGCCGGGCGTGGTATATAGCCGGGTTGTTCGAGTACCCGATAATGGCTTTCGCAGGCGTATTCCTGGGCATGTGTGCTCGCGTCGTGTTTCCCGAGGCAGAGTCCGAGATGGCCTTGCCTATGCTGATCAGAGATATGCTTCCGATTGGAGTAACGGGGATTGTCATTGCTTCTTACTTCTCGGCGATTATGTCGACCGCCGACAGTTGCCTTATGGCCTCGTCGGGAAACTTTGTTAACGATGTCCTTGAAAGATACTTTTACAGGCAGACTGACGCCAAAAAGTCTATGCGCCTTTCCATGGTCGTAACCGGTATCATCGGCGTGCTGGCTATTGTCATGGCCAGCCAGTTTACGAAGGTTCTCGATGCCATCCTCTACGCCTATTCATTTATGGTGTCCGGACTGTTCATTCCCACTCTGGGAGCTTACTTCTGGAAGAAAGCCAGTTCGATTGGAGCTTTTGCAGGTATGCTTTCAGGCGGTTCGCTCACATTGCTTTTACTGACGGGAGTAGTCGCACTTCCTGAGAGCATCGAAGCCTGGGGGTTCGACCCCAGCCTCTATGGGATCGTGGTTTCGGCGGTCGGCCTGATAGTCTTCTCCCTGGCCTTCCCAGACCAAACCAGGCACCAAGAAAATGAGTGATATGCTACAAGACAAGATCGAGACCGTTGGTCACAGCTCGATTCAGCATGGCCCTTCAAGCAACCGGGTCTACTTGATGAAGTTGGATCGGAGTGATGTCCCCAGGGTAATCATGGATATCGAAGAGCTGGCAATCAAGAACGGCTACACTAAGCTTTTCGCCAAAGTCTCGGAATCTGCTCGCGACTCTTTCGTCTCCGAAGGTTACCGCCTGGAAGCTGCAATCCCCGGATTCTATAGAGGCGAAGAAGATGCCTTCTTCCTCGGAAAATACCTGGACGAGGACCGAACCAAGGTCGTGGACCGCAATACTCTCAGTGACATTCTTGTCCTAGCCAAAGCTAGAGGCGAAGCCAAAGTGGAGTTAGGTGCTCTTCCGACGGGAATGTCGATTGTTCCCTGCGGCCCGGAGCATGCCGTGGAGATGAGTCAGGTGTATAGGGAGGTCTTTCCGACCTATCCTTTCCCTATTCATGATCCCGGCTACTTGCGAGATACAATGTCAAGTCACGTTGACTATTTCGCTGTGGTCAGGCTGGGGCAGATCATTGCTCTCTCCTCGGCCGAAATGGACAGCCAGGGGCAAAACGTCGAAATGACCGACTTCGCGACCCTGCCCGACCACCTGGGTCAGGGCTTGGCGGCCTATCTGCTGGAGTTCATGGAACACGCCATGAACGAGAGAGAAATGATTACCGCCTACACGATCGCAAGAGCCGTTTCGCCGGGCATGAACATTACCTTCGCCAAAATGGGCTACATTTTCGGCGGACTCCTCGTGAACAATACTCAAATCTCCGGCTCTATCGAAAGCATGAACGTCTGGTACAAGAAGCTGCGATAGGTTTGGTTCTCGCCCCTCAGTAGTCATGAATACGGTCTGTTTCGGGCGGGCGTGCCTCCTCGATCTCGACGTGGCTTCGACCGCCGCCCGCAATTGTATCGGGGGCTGGTGGAGTAAGTCGACCGGTTTACTTCTTGCGCTTAAATACGTTGCTCATCATTTCCTTGTGACCTTCTTCGGTCTTCTGGAAAAGAGTCCAGACGTACTCGTCCTCTCCGGTGAAGGTCCAGGTCTCGTGATAGTCACCGCTGTATTGGCCGTAGGTCACGAGATCACACTTGATCGTGTCGCCGTGGAAGTTCATGGTGTAATCCCACAGATCCACGCCCGCGCCGATTCCCGTGGCGTATCCACGCACCTTCTGTTCACCGGGATGCCAGAACATGAAGCCTTCGCTGACCATTTTGTCGCCGTCTTCGCTCGGTACGTATGAGCGAGCGAACAAGGACAACTTCTCCATTCCCCATTCCCAGACGACGTAAGTGCCTTCGATGTGCCATTGGCCGCCGACAAGGCGTTCGAAGGGTTGGAGAGGACTTTCTTCGGCATTGGCAGTCGATGTGTTCGCGGCGTAGGTCGCGATAGTGAGAACGAGCATAAATCCAACAATTCGGGCTAATCGCATACGTTTCATCATGTAGCCTTCGGTTTCCGCCAGCTTATGGAGTAGCTGACGATAGATGTTCATTGATTTCGAATTGGAGTCCCTCTGTCTTCGATAGAGGTAACAATCGTCACACACCGGAGGTTTCCGAATCTCCGGTGGCCCACCTTGAGAATTGGATCTCTATGTAGGGCGTGACTGTCCTCAGTCTCGCCAGGTTCCTCCCCTCAAATGGATACCGCGGCGGCACCGAAGACGGAGCCGCCCTACAGATGACCGCAGAGATCCGAACGATTGAGAAGTTGGCCGTCTTGTAGGTCGAAACCCCTGACCTGCGGTAGCAGGTTCGCAAAGCGAGTTTTCGACATCTTCGGGAAAGGGAAACCATATGGATGGAGAATAACCCGGACATACGGGCGAGGTAAACCCGACGCGAGAGTCGGGCCACCGGTCGGGAGCCGCAGATGTTGGCGCACGAGGACGTACGCCAACCACGATAGCCTACCATTCTTGTAGGGTGTGATTGTCTTCAGTCTTGCCATTCGTCCAACGAACCTTCGGATGGCCAAACCTGGGAAGGTTCTTCCCTACACGCTCCCCTCGAACTGTACAGCATAAAAGAACCGGGGATCGGCAAAGCCGATCCCCGGTGTGACTATCGAACCGTGTCGCCCTTGTTACGGAGCGATGGTGAAGGTCGTGTTACTGGCGTCGGTCATGTTGTCACCGGCGACTTCCGTCACACGGATCAAGCAGTTGGCCGAGGTAGCCAGGTTCGGGTCACCGGACGGATCCAGATCCCAGTTGAAGGTCTCGGTACCGGCAGCGATGTTGGTCGCGCCAGGGACCGGGAACCAATCGGTCAGGTTGAGAGTGTACTCAATCTGAACGTTACTGGTGATAGAAACCTCAGTCCAGGTGATGTCTTCCGGATTGTTCAGATTCCAGGTCTCACCACCGTTCGGAGCGGTGACGATGATACCGGCGATCGTGAACGGAGCGTCGGAGACGTCGGCGCCAAGGTTGTCGCCGATGCGGGAGACGCGGACACCTACGGAGTCGTCCGGAGTGTTCGGGACGGTCCAGGAGTAGGATCCGGAGTTAGTATCGTTGGCAACACTGATCCAGCCGCCACCGTCGATCGAGTATTCGATCTCGACGGAGTCGATGGCCGAACCGACCTGAGTCCAGGTGATGGTGTGGGTTCCGGCGCTGGAGAGCACTTCACCGCCGTTAGGGCTGGTGACGAGCAGACCCGCGATGAGGAACGGACCGGCCTGAGCATAGGTGGCATCGGTGTTGGTCCAGGCACGGATCCAGACAGTGCTGTCGGCCGTGTTCGGGACACTCCAGGTATGAGTACCATCGTCCGGCGTGTTGGCCACGATCAGAGTCGAATCGCCAACGAAGCCGTCATGCGAGAAGTACAGGTCAACAGTACCCGGGCTGCAGTAGGTGTGCCAGGTGATGTTCTGGGAAGCACCGCCAACCCACTCAGTGGTGTCGGTCGGGGTGTCAATCACGATACCGGAGATGTCGAACGGACCAACGGCATCGAGAACCTGCAGGGTATCCCAGGTGCGGAAGCGGACCCAAGCCGAATCGTCGGCAGGAGTCATAGCCGGGGTAGCCCAGGCGAAGGAACCGTCGTTGGCGGTCGAGTCACCGATCGTGATCCAGGTGCCACCGGAATCAACGGAGTACTCAATGTCAATACCCGAGGAAGCCGCGAAGAACACGGTATCCCAGGTGATGCTGTATTCACTACCACCCGTGAGACCACCGGCGATACAGATGCCGGCCGTCGGAGCAGTAATGTTCACGAAGTCATGAGTGACGTCAAAGGCCCAACCGAAGGTATGAATCGGGCGGGTACCGTCGAGGTCACGGACACCGAGATAGCAAGTGTAGTCGGCACCGCGATCATCCGGATACCAGGTGAAGTTGGTGGTATCGGTGGCAGTGCTGATTTCGATAGTGTCACTGACGTTGGTGTAGGATCCACCAGCACCGGTGAGCGAGTAAACGATCACGACCGAATCAAGACCAGCGGAGGCGAACGAAACCGGAATACCGGTAGAGTCAATGCCACCCTCGTCAAAGATGAACTGCATCGTGTCGTAGGCCGCAGAATCCGGACCCAACAGCTTGATACCGTTCCAGATGAACTCCTGAGAAGTCCAAATCCAACCGCCGGAGGTGGTATCCTGCAGACCAATCACAGCCATCGTCGAGTACAGAGTATCGTCGACGGTGACGGTCTGGGAACCATCGTCAGCAGTGTTGAACAGGGTATCGAACCAGGTAGTACCACCGTCGAGCGAGAAGTACATATCCAGAGTCTGATAGACGTTGTTCGGATCCACCGAGGTCCACATGACCGTGTAGTTCGGAGCCATGAAGTCCATGGTGGTGTCGTTCGGCATATCGATTTCGATCCACGGAGTCAGCTGAATGGTATCCTTGCCCAGGTTACCGGAGTTATCCCACAGCCAGACGATCAGAGTATCGACCGAGCCGGTAGCACCGGCAGCAACCGAAACCTCACCTGAACCGTCGCGCATATCCACAGCCCACATCCAGGTGACGTCGGTCGGGTCAAGCACGAAGGCCGGATCACCGCCACCCTCGATGAACTCGAAGGCAACGCTGTCGAGGTACTCTTCCATGGTAATGTCGATATCGAAAGTACTGGCTTCGGCGCCGGCAGCATTGTCGGCATCGCCAGTCTGCGTCAAGGTGAACACCGGAGCAGTCTCGTCACCGATCACGATCGCAGCGGAGAACGGACCGGCTTCACCAAGCGGATCAACCGCGCGAACGTAGAAAGTGATCTCTGTCGAATCCGAGAACGGAGTCAGGATACCATCGTCGTCGAACAGGTCAAACTGAGTGTTCGGCGAAACGCTGAAGTCAACATAACCGGTCTGCCAGGAATGGAAACTGATATCCTGGATGTTGTCGGTGACCAGTACGCGGTCAGTGTTGGCCTTGTTATCCAGAGCGAAGATCTCGTAGTGATCGGCACCCGGGACCTTATCCCAGCGGAAGCTGACCGAATCAGTCGTCCAGTCGGCAACCCAGCCGGTGCCCATGACGTCGTAGTCGATGGCGAAGTTGACAACCTGGGCCATCGGAGCACCGGTCCACAGGGTCCGGAAGTCCAGATCGCCAGAGGCAACTTCGTTGTCGGTGACGTAGTCATTACGCAGGTCGGAGTAGATCTCAAATTCCAGATCGTAAGAGTTCCAGGATTCAAGCAACTCGACCGGAGTAATAGTCACTGTGCTGGTGCCATCGCCGGAGACGGCAATGTTGACTTCACGACCGGCACCGTCGTTGTCGGTCAGAACAATGGAGCTCTGCGACAGGTCGACGTTCATGTCGAAAGTCAGGGAGATAGCGATATCCAGCGGGATGTTGGTGAAGTCAACGGTGTCGTTGGTGCCACCGTAGTCATCGAGGTTAGTGGCCGAGAAGCGCATGCCCTGCTGAGTATACAGGTCGCGTTCCCAGGTGGCGTCGTAGAGACGCAGACCGTTGAGGCCCCAACCGTCGATTTCGATATCATAGCTCTCATCCGGGACCAGATCCAGAGCCGGATTAACGGTCAGGGTCTGATAGGTGGCATCCCAGGTGTAGGAGTAGTCACCAAAGTCAAAGTCGAAGTCCATGGTGACCGAGTCCATCGGTGACGAGAAGGTGAAGACCAGATCGTCACCAACCAGGAAGCCCGGACGCTCGAAGTTGTAAGTCAGAATAGTCGGACGATTGGTAATAACCGGATCGTCGCCTACCAGCGGAGCGTAGATCGGCGGAACATTCGTAGTCACGCCTTCCGGATTGATCGTGCACAACTCATAATCGACCTGAGCGAACGCAGAATCGTTGGAGGAGAACGGAAGAACCACGAGCATGATGTTGCAGGAGCCGTTCTGAGCCAGAGCCGGAGCATCCTTCTCAGGGGCATCGTAGTAATCCGGGTTGAAGATCAACGGCACGTTCGGGAAGGTGTACACACCCTGATCGTTGGTCGTGGCAACGAACTTGTCGTTCTGGAAATCGTAGTGTTCGAAGTCCAGTACCACTGTTACGCCGGCTGCGCGAGACACCAAGCTCGGGTCATCGGCGGCCAGGATCGGCATGCCTTCCTTGTCGACCGGATTCGGCAGAGCCGTATAGACGACACCGGTGACGGTACCGATCAGCTCGTAGAGCATCGCATTCTCGGTAGCCATGTACTCTTCGTCGCCGGCATTCTCACCCTGAGTGTCATCACCGCGCAGATCCTCGATAGTCGGGATCCAGACGGAGGAGTGACGCACGGTGTGAGAGCTGATAGCGAAGGTCAACTCGTAGTAACCGGTCGAGAGGGAGTCGTCGAAGAGGTAGTAACCGAGGGCGTCGGTGGTACGAGTCCACACCTGATCGTTCTTGGTCATGGTTACGGTGACACCCGCGAGCGGTCTGTTGTCGTAACCATCAGTGACAATACCCTGAACCGAACCGACCACTTCGTCGTCGGTCTCGATTTCCTCGATCACGATCGTCGTGTCGCGGGTACTGTCGATGTTGACATTGACAGTAGTATCATTCCTGTTGTCGGGCACCGTGATGTTGGTGGTATCGCCCTCACAACCGCCAATGAAGTACACTGCCAGGATGCTGCTAGCTAGGATCGCAAACAGCAACAGAAACTTCATGTTTCTTCGCATTCCTTTTACTCCTTTAAAGAACCTGTTAGAACTTTGTTTTTCTTTTTTCATAATCTTCATTAGGAAGCTGTTCCGTCAACTTTCATACCTATTACCCGAAACGTTCTCTCTCGGCTGTGGATATATAAGCCGACGTTTCGGTTCATCCGTCAAGAGAACCTCCTTTGCTTGCCTTATAAACTGTATTCGTCCATGTGTATTTTTACATTCAATATTTCAGACCCTACCAATTACTATCGACAGAGCTTCGTAAATCCTTATGCCGTAGCCTCTTCTAAATGGCGGATGCCACCAAAATCGGGGATAAACATAAACGGCCCGAAAATGACTGTCAAGGATAAAAAAGTCCGGGAAGTGACTGTAACTAAAGCCCTTTCCTCCGGGGGCCTACCCGTCAATGATGAAGCCAAACGTCCCTCGGCTGTTTGGTAGTGTATGGCGTTAACCGCTAAAGTTAGGATACGACTATAACACTCGTCCAAGCCAAAATCAAGCAAAATTGCCCCCGGAAACACAGCCCAACCGGTCTCGAAATACTGCCATTTCAACTTGTCTATCGACCGAATATCACGCGAATTGAGCCCTCAAACCCAGGAATTTGCACGTAAGAGTTATGTTATTGTACAAGGCGACTATGCGCGTGTTCCCCTGTGGTCACACGCCACTGGCGCTGTTGTAATTGACTTACCGCCATAGGAGCTTTTATATTCGGCCTCGAACCGCTCGGAGAGAACCTTTCAGTTAACAGAGGAATGCATGAGCCAAAGCCGTGTAGCCGTACTTAGGACAGACTCCACCCGTGTCGTAGAAGACTATCGACGCCTGCTCGAACTGATTGAATACAAGTCGATTATAGACGCGACCCAGGACACTCTCATAAAACTCAACCTCTCCTGGACCAAGTACTTTCCGGCGTGCTCCTCGCAACCGTGGCAGGTAGAAGGCCTGGTCAAGACGATGGTCGAGGATGGTTTCCCTCGCGACAAGCTGTTCCCTCTCGAGAACAAGACCGTCGTGACCAACCCGATCCAGGGCGCTAAGAATAACCTGTGGATGCCCATCCTCGACAAGTACGAACTGGGTTTCACTCCGTTGCCCGGTGTCGAGTGGATCGTCTATAACTTCAAGTCAAAACTGCTCAAGCTCAACGATATCTTCCCCGAAGGAATCCAGATTCCGAAGATGTTCGTCGGCAAACAGATAGTACATTTGCCGACCGTAAAAACTCACGGCCACTCCACTACCACCGGCGCGATCAAAAACTCCTTCGGCGGGCTTCTTCGCGAGGTACGTCATTACGCCCACAAGTACATGCATGAGGTACTCGTCGACCTGATGCTGATGCAGAAGGAGTTGCATCCGAACATTCTGGCAGTGATGGACGGAACCGTCTGTGGCGACGGTGCCGGACCGCGGACCATGACGCCGCACGGCAAGAATCTGATTTTAGCCTCAGCCGACTCGGTGGCGATTGATGCCATCGCGGCCAAGCTGATGGGCTTCGATCCCATGTCCATCCCCTACCTCCGCATGTGTCACGAACGCGGACTCGGTTGCGCCGAGGTGAAGGACATTGAGATACTCGGTGAGGATATTGACGAGATCAATTTCGGATTCTCGACTAAGAAGTCGTTCGTGATTTGGGGAGATCAGTTACTTCGGAAGGGACCGTTGCGTTTCCTGGAGAAGGTCGCATTGCACTCGCCTCTGGTTGTGTGGGCACCGATGGCCTCCAATGTCTACCACGACTGGATCTGGTATCCGACGGTGGGTAAATCGATCATTCGCAAATTCGGCAAGACCGAATGGGGCCAACTCTTCGAGAAGTACAAGCGGGGTGAGGCGTAGAAAGACTCTACGGATCCCCAAGAAAACGTAACGGGCAGGGCCTTCAAGGTCCTGCCCGTTGATCTACGAATGATGATGGAAATGAGACCACTATCTCAGAAAGTAGTGGTTTAGGTCTTCAAAGCCTCCTCTTGGCACACCCCAGATACAAATTGAGCCCGTAAGGTGTTTCTTACCCGTTGCCTCTACGACCTTGCCCCATATCAATCCAAGCCCGGAGACCCTTTCGTCTCGACGTAGTTGGTCAAGCTTGCCGCGCAACGTCATTCCTCTCAAAAAGGGCAAGCTATCGTTGTCGGCCCTTGATGTATCGGCGAAAAATATCGGCTCACGCTCGGGAGATAGCATCGGCATACCATTCTTGTCGTAGGTTCGAAAGTAGTAGTGGTTACCGGTCCAGGGACCATCAGTGTCGTCGAAACGATGATACCACTTGAGATTGTCTGCCTGGCCCTTAAACATGACGTAGAAATCCAACTCGGGATATCGGACGGAGAAAGTGTCGATGGCCCTGAGAATCACTTGAGATAGTTCAGCAAGCTGCTCCTCGGTATACGGATTCGAGAATCCCCAATCACTCACCCACTGTCTTGGAGTTTTGAAATCTCGATAATCGTACCTAATTTGCCCTTCCTTGGTTACCTGGTACCACAGTTGGAGCGTGAACTCACGAACCGGCTCTGAGAACGGGCCGTTTTCAACATACCTCGGCGTCTCCTCGATGAAGCTGTACGACACCTGTGGGAACTCGTTATCGTCGTTGACACTGGTCTCTGTCACTTCTCTTGGCTTCCGGAGTAGATTGGTGGGCTTCGAGCAGAATGTGCCCCGGAAGCTACCTTCTTGTTCGTACTCGATCACCAGATAGGCAGATAACACGAGCGCCCCACCAGGATCAATGAGTCGACAGATTTCATCCTCGTCCCGTGAATTAGAGTTCCACTTGCGATTGCTTGTATGTGACAAGTCTTTACTGAGTTGAAAAGTGTCCACTTCGGGTGTGGTGCCATCTTCCGATCGCCAGATTACAACTGCCAGCTCCTTGATGTTCTGAAGATCGCCTTCAAATCGTTGTAGATTCACCCAGACACGATGAGCGATATCCGATGTCCTGGTGGACTTGGTGGGATCCTGAGTAGTCGTACCTTGAGATCTGATCACTACACCGTCTTCCGTTACCTCCACGATTCTATCACGACACCCCATTTCCCAATCGTGACAGATTATCGTAGACTGAGGAACCTCCGGAATATGGTTTTTCAGGATCAGGGGATAGGTATATACGCCTTGGTCGAGAGTGGGGCTCAAGCCTACCTTTTCGGGTACAACTTTCACCGTGGTGAGCACAATATCCGAATCAAAGTCCGGATAGATTCCACTGAAGACGTAAGAACTGGAGTCAGGGACCATTAGCGATGAGTCGATGAGATCACCTTCGGCACCTCTATAGTACGCAGTGGCTGATTTGATATGCTTGCTAAGTGTCTTTTGGCTGATCGGTTTGTCGTTCTTCTTGAAGTTCAATCGAAGGATGTCTCTGGAGTCGAGACCTTGCTCCGCAATCACATATACATGTTGGCTGTCTGACGGGCGTTCCACATGAGGACCGCTCAAATCGAGTTGATAGGTTAGCTTCTTTCCACACCCTACCACGATCAGGATGGGCAACAGTAACAACAAAGCTATTAGCTTCTTCACATTCAGAGTCCTTTCCCCTTGCTTGGTTCCAAATTCCCCAAAGATGCTTGTGCGAGATGCTATCGTGCCGGGTAGATCCGAGGGATCTCCCCTTCTCTTCATACATCCGAAAACACTCAGCGACTCAACGGCCTGCATCGTTGGATCGCCGAGTCCATATTGTAACGACAGATCCCCTTGCCGTCAAGCGGCGAAAGAAAAACCGAGGCCCCAAGGACCTCGGT
>Ga0180435_10003668_pt1 | contig 15288 bp, 15 predicted proteins | sample SS_ome_3_FD_132467 | JGI IMG/M metagenome (GOLD analysis project Ga0180435, IMG submission 132467) | Hypersaline lake sediment archaeal communities from the Salton Sea, California, USA - SS_3_S_1 metaG | ecosystem: Environmental > Aquatic > Non-marine Saline and Alkaline > Hypersaline >... | reverse complement strand
TTTCGCGCCCTGCCGGCGTTGGACGGCAAGATTTAATTCCTCAAAATAGTTCACTATTCCTGCGGATTAAATCAGCCGTCCGCCTTGGCATAACGCGAAAATCCCTATTTATGGACGGACACTGATATGGTTGACACTTGTCAAGAGAATAAAAGCCTCTTGCCCAACTTTTTGCCAGCGGTCCTTGTCGTGGATGAATTCCAAGGCATTCAAAGAGGCGGAACCGATATGACGACGATCGATCACTCTGATATTCGCGGGTTGGATACCGCATGACTATGTTCCGTCGCGGAGCTGCCTCTATCTAGGTTCGTGAGTTCGGCTCAAAGCCTTATCCAATAGTGTCCCCGAGGGTTCTCCTAATCGTGGTTGCGCCCCTTTGGGTGCCTTGGAAAATGCTGTTAACTGTTTATATGATACTCTCCGTTTGGTTGATGTTGTTCTTTGATAACATGTAATTTACTAACTTGCAGCCGGGATTTCGATTTCTTTGGCAATCGCCCACATGAAAGCGCAAAGCTCTCTGGCAATTGCCGTTACAACGACCTGTTTGGGTTTTCCTTTGGCCCACAGTCTCCTGTAGCGCCTGCACAGCCGGACTTGGGCTTTCCATGAGATGTCGCACACTTTTTTAGGCAGCCCTTGCTGGCGATCTAAAATCGCACGGCTGACCTTGGCAGGCAGCCGATACGCCCAGGCGGCCTCCGTCAGAACGCGTCGCACATGACCATTGCCGGATTTTGTGATCGAACCGCGTCGGGTCTTTTCGCCGCTGGAGAGCTCCGACGGCACCAGCCCCAGGTAGCTCATCAGCTCGGTGGGGTTTTTAAAACGATTCAGGTCGCCGACTTCGGCAACGGTGGTGGCCGCCACGATCAGCGAGACACCTCGAAGGGCTTGAAGCGCTTCAACGACCGGAGACATGCGCCAAGAAGGCAGCAGCACCCGGATCTGTTCGGTCAGCCTCTGCACAAGCAGGGTGCACTCGTTGATGGTGTTGATGTATTCCTGCAGCACGATTTGCTGACTTGGATGATCCATTTTGATGTCCGACAGCCAGCGCATGTGGGCTTTGCTCCAACTCGCTTTGCCCGCATAGCGCAAGCCGTGTCGAAGCAAAAAGGACTTTAACCGTTGCTTGGATCTTTTCTCGTCGGCTTTGGCATCTTCCCTTGCGCGGGTCAGGTCTCTGATGGCCTCGTCTTCGGCACAGGGTACGTAGACCGGCGTCAGTTCACCGGCGCGGTCCAAACGGGCGAGCATGCAAGCGTCCCGTCGGTCGTTTTTGATCCGGTCACCGCTTTTTTTAGGAACTCTGGAAGGAGCAACCACCGCGCAGTCGTATCCTTTTGCGGTAAGGTGACGATAGATGCCGTACCCACAGGGACCGGCTTCGTAGACAAAATGCAATCGGCCACCCTTTGAAACCAGTTTTCGAACAACCTTGTCCAGATCATCGAGGGTGCCGTTTATTTTTCCGTAACTACGGACCTCGCCGTTGCGGCCCCTTTGAGCGATGGCGATCGCTATGGAATTTTTATGAACATCCATACCGACAAATGTGCTATACTCTTTCATGGTCTGCCTCCTTGTCTATGGCTCTGTGATGGGTTTGGTTACAACCCTTTCATCATAACCCACGTATCCAAGGATGGCAGGCCTTTTTTCAATTTGGCAAGGCTTCCAGCGACAAATCATCATGGGCGAGAATGGGCCCCACAATAGCTCGTCGGAGCCCATGATGGTTTGTCGTGGGTTGACAGTCCCGGCCTTGCCGTATGGGTACTGTCAACCATTATATCTAGTTAACGCGTGGCAAAATTACGTTCCGAAACGATCTTTCTTTTGAACAACTGTTGGGCCGCCCTTGGTCTAGTTTTGAACGGTCAACAGACAACACAGGCGGCAGGGTCGTTGCCAGAATCGCCTGCCGCTCCGATTCGGTTTCGTGAAATACCCAATAACCGGGAAAATAACAACCCGAAACTCACAAAATATCGCCGTTGCTAAAAATATGTTCCTTTTGAACAACGGGTGGTGCGGCCACTCCAATCGGAACGTTATTCTGGCAAACGGATCGACGGGTCAAAGGGCCTTTTTCTTAAAACAGGGGCATTGCTCACACAATGTTTTCAGGCGGGATACGGTTTTGTCGGAGAGTAAAAACAGATGATCCTGGTTCAGGACGCTCAGGCCCATGACAGCGTTTTGCTGATGCGGACAGCTTGGGGTGTTCCAATGTTTGCATCGCACAAATAGAAGTTCATGGGTAATACTTTTATGGACCATTGACCGCCCTCCTGGCTTTATCGCCGATGCCATAAACCAGGATGCCAGATCAGGGCCAGAATACAATGCTGGAAAAACATTTAAATTTTACGGAGGCTTTTTCGGTAGGCAGGCTTTTGTCGAGACGAATTATCTTTCGCCCCGTTTATAGGGCTCCGCCAGCATGGCCGGTGCATTCAGTTTCCTGCGATCCCCCAACCCGATAATCAGCAGCACCATCAGGGTTGCCACATACGGGAGCATGGCAAGAAAATTGGGCGAGATGCCCAGGGGTTGCAGCAAGTACTGGAGAACGAAGATGCCGCCGAAAAGAAACGCGCCGATCATGGCCCGCAAGGGATTCCAGAGGGCAAAAATGGTCAGGGCGATCACGATCCAGCCTCTACCGGCGGTCATGCCCTCGATCCATGATTTACTGTAGCTCACAGAAAGGTGGGCGCCCGCCATCCCGGAAAAAGCCCCACCAGCGAGAACACAAGCGTAGCGTATCAAGGAAACATGTACCCCCTGGGCCTCGGTGGCCATGGGGTTCTCCCCTGTGGAGCGAATCTTGATACCGATACGGGTGTACTCAAGCGTGAACCATGCGGCAACGGCCAGGAGAATCGCCATGTAGAAAAAGGGACTTTGATTGAAAAAAATCGGACCGGCAAAAGGAATATCCGCCAGGACTGGTATGGGGAACGCATGCATTTTAACCTCGAGCGGCTTACCCACATAAGGTTTTCCCACGAGGCCGGAGATACCAAGGCCCAGCATGGTCAATGCCAGTCCAGAAACGACCTGATTCGATTGAAGGGTAATGGAAGCAAAGGCATGAACCAGTGATATCGTCATGCCCGCCAACACAGCGGCGTAGAGACCGAGCCATGGGCTGTTGGTATAGAACGTCACGATAAACGCCGTGACCGCACCCACAGCCATGACGCCTTCTACACCCAGATTCAAAATTCCCGAGCGTTCACAGATGACCTCGCCGATCGTTCCCAGGAGCAAGGGGGTACCGGCAATCAATGTGCGCTGGGCAACAGAAATAATGATATCTTCCATGACACCTGTCTCAGCTGGTTGCGCGCGATCCAGCGATGCTCACCTTGTGTTTGAGAAAAAAATCACCCATAATTAAAAAAACCAACAGCGTGCCATTAAAAATCTCAACCGTGGCGGCCGGCAGACCGAGCGAAATCTGAATGGCGTCCCCTCCCACCAAAATCCCGGCAAAAAAGAGACCCGAGACAATGACATAAATGGGGTTTAGCTTGGCCAGCCATGCCACGATAATGGCCGTATAACCGTAGCCCGAAGAGATGGAGGCTGGATAACTCAAATAATGATGGATCCCGGCGGCTTCTCCGACGCCGGCAAGTCCTGCCACGCCACCGCTGATGGCCATGATAATCAGGGTTGTCCTGAAAAAATTAATGCCGGCATATCTTCCCGCCTCTGGATTCTCACCGATGACGCGCACTTCATAGCCGAAGCGCGTCTTGTAGATAATAATGGCCAGCAGTATGGCTGAAACAATCGCCAGAAGCAGGGTAACGTAATGAATTCTGGACCCGGGGATCAAGCCCAGTATGGCTGAATCCGGCAGGTCGTCTGTATAGGGAAAACCGAACTTCGACTTCCCTTTCCAGGGACCCACAATCAGGAAGGTCATAAATTCGGCGCAAATGTAATTCATCATCAGGGTGGAGATCACCTCGTTGATGGCGTATTTAATTTTCAATATCGCCGGTATCACCCCCCACAGCGCCCCGCCCACAAAGCCTGCCAGAAACATCAAGGGGACAATCACATAGGCGGGCAGCGCAGAACCCCAGGAAAGTCCCACCCAGGTTCCAAAAATCGCTCCCATGAGCAGCTGGCTCTCCGCACCGATATTCCAAAACTTGGCCCTGAATGCGATGGCCAGTCCGCCTCCGATGAGAATCAGGGGTATGGCTTTGGTGATGGTTTCCTTGATCCCGTACAGGCTGCCAAACGATCCTGAAAAAATTTTATAAAAAGCAAAAACAGGACTCACACCGGAAATCAGAAAGATCAGCCCAATGGTCACCATGCCGGCCATGAGCGATATCAGCAATGTCAGCAGCGATATTTTAGGGGTGACGCGAATTCTATCGGTGACCTTGATTCTCAGCATCGCGAGTCCAATCGTGTCGAACCTGCCATCATCATTCCAATATCTGCCAATCGTGAATCATGGGCATCGAGAATGCCCATGAATTCTCCCTGAAAAATCACGGCGATCCGATCGCAGAGTTCAAAAATCTCCTCCAGGTCCTCAGATACCAGCAAGACCGCCCCACCGGCGGATCTTCTCCGTAGCAGCTGCTTGCGAAGATATTCAGTGGCCCCCACGTCCAGCCCGTAGGTTGGATGAGACGCCACCAGCAGCGCCGGCGATTCGCTGATTTCGCGGCCCAGAATCAGTTTTTGAATGTTGCCGCCCGAAAGGTTCTTTGTCTGAACCTGAATCGAGGGTGTCATCACCTGAAATGCCGTCACCAGACGACTGGCATGTTTCTTGATTTTCTTTGCCGCCATAAATTTGTGCCGGCTGTACTTGTGGAGGTGATGCTGCTTAAGAATGGCATTTTCATACAGAAACAAGCCTGGTGCGATTCCGAATTTGATGCGCTCCTCGGGCACATGTGAAATGCCCCTGTCATAGACCGTGCGGGGAGAGGCATTGGTGATATCTTTGCCATTGATGCGAATGGTTCCCGCATCACTTTTTCTAAGACCTGTAATCGCTTCCACCAGTTCGCGCTGACCGTTCCCGGAGACACCCGCGATACCAAAGATCTCATTTTGATACACACGGAAGGAGATATCCCGGACCATGGCATATCCCTTGTCGCCGGTGACCGACAGGTGCTCGACCGTCAAGACCTCTTTGTCTCTGGGCATCTCTTCTTTTTCGATGTTAAAAATGACATCCCGGCCCACCATCATCCTGGCCAGCCGCTTTTTATCCACATCGTTGGTTTCGGCATGTCCCACCACCCGGCCCTTGCTCAAGACAGTTACACGGTCACAAAGTGCCATAATTTCGTCCAGCTTATGACTGATCAGGATAACCAGATGTCCCTCAGACGTCATCTTTTTGAGTATCGCAAATAGGTCTTTGATTTCCTGCGGTGTCAGCACCGAGGTGGGTTCGTCCAGAATCAACAGGTCCGCACCGTTGAATAGGGCTTTGATAATTTCGATCCGCTGTTGCTCTCCCGCAGAAAGCTGCCATATTTTTTTGTGCGGATCGACGGCAAAATTGAATTTCTCTGAAAACCGAAGGATGCTTTCATTGATCTGTTTCTGGGGGAAAAAAAGGGGTGTCTGTTTGTATCCCAGGGCGATATTTTCCAAGGCGCTGTGATTCTGTATGAGCATGAAGTGTTGGTGAACCATGCCGATTCCCAGCTGAATCGATTCCAGCGGCGACCGGATATTAACGGTGCGCCCATTGATTCTGATTTCACCGGCATCCGGCTGGTACAGTCCGTAGAGGATGTTCATCAGGGTGGTTTTACCCGCGCCGTTCTCTCCCAGTAGTCCCAGGATCTCGCCGGATCGGATGGACAGGCAGACGCGATCGTTTGCCAAAATGCCATGGAACGATTTTGAAATGTCCACCATTTCCAGATGTTCAATTTTTTTCATTTCAATACCGCTCAAAGAAAAATAGGGGGACGTCGATGACCATCCCCCCGTTTTCTTTTAAAACAATCCTATTCAGGGATGCTGCCCGCGACGTTGTCGACATAATACATGATACTGAGCAGATCCCCTTTGGTGGCCTTTTCGCCCGCATTGATCTGTAGCTTGCCGGTGCTATCATAGATGGGACCGGTATAGGGATCAAAAATATCGGTGCCCTGCTTCATCTGATCGTAACGCTTGACTACCAGGTCATAGGCGGAGATCTTCCCGAAATCCTTGCTGTCGATCATAGCGGCCTTTAAATCGCCTTCAAACTTTTCATTGACGATGCCATCGAAGTCGCCCCCCAGGATAACGGCCTTTTCCTGGATCAGCCACCAGTAATCCTGGTTGGTCCAGGTGCCGTCATAAAGGTCTTGGAGTATTTTGACATACATGACGCCCCAGTCCACCAGCTGTCCAGAAACCACCGAGTCTTTGCCATAGGGTTGCATGGGGCTATAGTGGCTGTAGGTGTAGATCTGCTTTCCTTTTTCCGAATGCTCCTGGCCCACCTCGATCACCGCCGGTGTATCCTCCGTAAAAGCGAGGGTATCACACCCCTCGGCAATGAGCGCCTCGGCGGCCTCTTTGGCTTTGTCTGGGCCGTACCAGGCATAGATCCACTTCACATGAACTTTGGCATCTGGGTTGGTCTCCTTAATGCCGATGGCAAAGGCATTGATGTGGCGAATCAACTCCGGAATCGGAAAAGCCGCGACATAGCCGATTTTGTTGGTTTTCGTCATGGCGCCCGCCATGAGGCCGTTCAAATAGTAGGTCTGATACAAGTCGGCAAAATAGGTGCCAACATTCTCGCTCTGCTTGAACCCAGAGCAATGCATAAAATGTTTGTCCGGATATTTCAGGCCTGCTTTAATGGTATCGTCCATGTAGCCAAAGGAGGTCGTGAAGACAACATCGCACTTTTCCTCCTGGATAAATCGGTCGACAATCCTGGCGGAGTCAGCCTCGGCAACGGATTCGATATAGACGGATTCCAGCCAAGGCAGCTGTTCTTCCGCGAACTTTCGGCCGATATCATGCGCGTGGGACCACCCGTAATCTCCCACCGGCCCCACATAGACAAATCCTGCTTTAAGCTTTTTGACTTTTTCCTTTTCAAGCTGTTGGTTCAGCGCTTCCAATTTCTCTTTTAAGGCTTCATTTTCCGCCATAAGGCTGGCCACCTTTTCTTTAAGCGCTTCTATTTCTTTGGCTGCTTCAGGTACTTTTTCTGCGCAAGAAAAAAAGAAAAACGCAACCATGAACACGGCAATCAAAGAAAATAACGTTTTCATATCATCTCCTTTTTATTATGATTATCCTGCTTGTCGGTATAACGTTCCGATTGGCGAGGAGTCCTTTTGCTTTTCCACAAAATCCAAAATGTAAAAGTCACTCATACGATAGTCTTCTTGCCCAAGTCAACCTCTTGATGTCGCGGGAAGGAACCTTTTCTTGCTTTGTTGTTGACACGGCAAAATATTGCGGTGTAGATCTCCCCAGAGAGAACCTGAATATATGTCTCAACAAGGAGGTAGCTCTTGTACGGAATCGAAGCAATCAATGCCCACAACGGCTGGGCCATGGCCATCACCGGCGCCATTATCGTCATGATCGGCCTGACCGCACTTTCGACCATTATCTCCCAACTTCATCGGCTCATCGATCTCCTTGACAAACGAAAGGATCGAAACGCAGAAGCCCAGGAGGAACAGAAACCGCCACCCGCGCTAAAAACGCAAAAGACGTCTTCCCCGCTCTCAGACCTGAGTCGTGCCACGGAAAATTTTCGTGCTTTAACCCAGGAAATTGGAGAGACCTTCGATCTGGCATCTCTTTACCAGCTTTTTTCCCAACATGACGACCCACATCCGCACCTGACGATCCGTTCTTTAAGGGAACAAGGCTATCTGATTTCTGCCGGTCAAGGCCTTTTCAGCTGGCATCACCCTACAAACGAAAACAAGGTTTAATCCACATGGACTTATTTTTTCAATTTCTATCCAACACCGGCTATTTCCTTGCAGACTATCGGCATTTGATCATGCTCGTGGTCGGCTGTACCTTCGTATATCTTGCCATCGCCAAAGAATACGAACCCTTGCTGCTACTGCCCATTGGATTCGGTGTCATTGTTGGAAACGTCCCCTTCTTTAAGGGATTCGGCCTCGGCATATATGAACCGAACAGTGTCCTTCATTATCTTTATTTCGGCGTCACCACGGGTTTGTACCCATCGATTGTTTTTCTCGGACTGGGCGCCATGACCGACTTCTCCTCTTTGCTGGTGCGACCCAAACTCATGTTGCTGGGCGCCGCTGCGCAAATGGGCATATATTTCACGCTCCTGAGTGCCTTGGCTCTGGGCTTCATGCCCAAAGAAGCCGGTTCCATTGCCATTATTGGCGGCGCTGACGGCCCCACATCCATTTTCTTGACGGCAAAGCTGGCCCCCCACTTAATCGGCCCGGTGGCCATAGCTGCCTACTCTTACATGGCCCTGATTCCGATTATCCAGCCGCCGATCATGCGGCTGCTAACAACCAAAGAAGAACGGTGCATTAAAATGCCGGATGTCGAGAGAACCGTATCGCGGAGAGAGCTGCTTCTCTTTCCCATTATCGGTGTCATTCTTTGCTGCTTTCTGGCGCCCGCATCGATTCCACTTCTGGGGCCCTTCTTCTTTGGCAACCTCATGAAAGTTTCCGGTGTGGTCGATCGGCTGGCCAAAACAGCGGCATCCTCTATTATCGATACGGCCACCATTTTTCTTGGATTCACTGTCGGGGCCAGTACACAAGGCGATGTTTTTTTAACGCCCAAATCCGTCGGTATCTTTTTTCTGGGTGCCATTGCCTTCAGCATTGCCACGGCTTCGGGTGTGCTGTTTGCAAAGTTGATGAATCTGGTTATGAAAAACAAGATTAACCCGCTGCTAGGGGCTGCCGGGGTGTCTGCCGTACCCGGTTCGGCGCGCGAGGTTCATCTGGTGGGACAGAAGGAGGATCCCAGCAATTATCTGCTCATGCATGCCATGGCCTGCAACTCGTCCGGGGTGATCGGTTCGGCGATTTGTGCAGGAATTTTATGGAGCTTTATGGTATAAGGAGGTTCCCATGCTTGCAAAAATACTCATCAACAGGCAATTCAAGCCAGGCAATGAAAAAGAAATCATCAACCTTCTCAACAAGTTAAGATCTCTTGCCATGGGTCAGCCCGGTTATGTCTCCGGTTTAACCATGACCGCGCCGGAGGATCCCGAGAACATGATGGTGATCAGTACCTGGCAGACGCTCGAAAGCTGGCAGTCATGGAAGAAAAATACAGAGCGAAACAACCTGGAGGCCATGCTCGACATTTACCAGTCAAAACCGACCACGTATCAAGAATACATTGTGGGTTCCGGGCTATCCCTCTAACCATCATGTTCAGCGAATGAAGTGTCGGCCCTTTGCGGTGCGCGATAAACGTTCAAATGCGATCGTGTTTCATTTGAACCCGCCGTTTTACCGCGGCGCTGTTTGCGCCGCGCTCACCTTGGCGATATCTAACTGATATAATTATAGAAAGGGTTTTTATGTCCTTACTTTCAACACCAACCGCCATCACCCGATATCAGGTCGATGGCACCCTTGGCCAACCCGTTACGGAAATCGTTTATGAGGGTTTGAAAAACAATATGCTGTCCGACATTGACGACATCGAAGCGCCCTCGGCCATGGGGTGGACATCCTTTCAGGACCCGTTTATACCCAGTTTCGAAGGTGCGTCCTTTGTATACGGAAATTATTTTCTCTTTTCCCTGCGTATCGACAAAAAAACCATTCCGTCCAAACTGGTGCAAAAACACATGGCCATCGAGATCGCCAAAAAATGCCAGGCCTCCGGCCGAGAATTTTTGTCCAAAAACGAAAAGAAAATGATCAAAGAGCATGTCTTCAACATGCTGACCCTGCGGATGCCGGCGACACCGAACATCTACAACGTGGTGTGGCATTTTGAAGCCTCCCTCGTATGGCTATTCAGCCACCTCAAAGGCGCGGGCGAAGCTCTTGAAACGCTGTTCAAGACCTCCTTCGATCTTACCTTGAAGCGGATCATTCCGTTTACGTTTTCATCGACATCACCCCGCATGTCTTCGTTCGATGTCGACATGCTGGCCAACCTTTCACCGACAAAAATACTGGGGTAGAGGGATGCTCGACATAGCAACCGCATATAATCGTTATAAATTTATTGGACATGAGTTTCTCACGTGGCTCTGGTACCTCATCGAAAACCAGTCCTCGCAATTGTATTCCCCTGGAGAGGTGCCCATGCGCCTTCATCTGGGCAAACGCATCGTTCTTGAAAACCCGCGAGAGAAACATGCAGAAACAGTGACCATCAAGGGGGATTACTCGAATTTTGAAGCCGGCATACTGCCCCTGCGTCAGGGGGCGCTCGTTACCGAAATATCCCTTGAAGTCAAGTCCCCTGAAGTGACATGGGAATTCAACCTCAAGGGCGAAAGCCTCTCGCCTGCCAACATGAAGATTTCCGGATCCGGTCCCGTTGAATCCCTGGATGATGTGGAGGGGGCTGCGCTGGAAAGGATTTATCTGCTTGAAAAAATCTTTGAGCTCATTGATTTACTGTTTGAACGATTTCTCAAACTGCGCGTTTCCAATGAATGGCTGAGCGCCATTGTCCCGGCCATGCAGCAATGGATACTTGAAAACGAAAAACATCGATGACGTGCGGACCGGGTCGACCGCCTTCATTCAATGGCGCTCCCTGAATCTTTTCCCGCGGCAGGTGATCGTGAGTGATAGCATTCCGTTGCAATGGGCGTGAGAAAGAAATTGTTCGAACCCAAGGGATGACACCGGCAATAGACACTTTTCCCGTTTACTCACGGTACCCCTCTCTTTTTAGCAGGTCCCTGTACCAACAAGAAAACTCGTACATCCCTTGGAAGCGATCCTCCTGGTTCACCATGCCCAGAGCGATTTCGAGTACGCCCCTGCTATACGCCGGGCTGCGAGTATCAGGATCCTTGGTTTGCAAAAATTCCTGAACCAGCATGTGCGTGGTACGCTTGCTTTTATCCTTGCGGATGTCGATGGGATCTTTCGGTGCTTGAAAAGGGTTCCAGCGCTCATAGCCACGTTTTAGAATTTGTCGCTGGCGACGAGGGGACATGGCATCGAAAATGGCTTTCTTTTTAATCTGGTTTTCCTGTTCTGCCGGTGGATTCATCGGAGCCTCTCCCTTATTTACAAGCGGCATATCAATCCGCGCTTTCCTTTGAAATGGGGTCATCCCCTTTGACACCGAGATATTCCTCGGTATATTCCGTCAACAGCGCCATGGATAAGGGAACCAGCATTTCACCCATCCTCGCATATCGCGAGTGGATCGATCGAACAAATTCAGCTGAAAGATCGTAAAGCTTTTTCTGGATGATATCCAGCTTTACCGTTGGATATGAGGTTCCCTCAGAGAATCCCGACAAACCGCATGTGTGGCCTTTTCCAGCGATAGAGGTTGGAATGCCATAAAGCCGGCATGTGATGGGCCGGTATTCGTAAAGATCACAGGTATCCTGGTCATTCAGCAGCGGGCATCGGATCCTTTTCTGGGCCAGATCCGCCAATATATCGTCTTCCTTTTTGCCGGCCTCAAGGTCTTTGTACGCCTGGCGTTTCATCTTATAAAGCTGGCGATCGATTTTATTGGCCGTCTCCAGGCGCTTTTGGCGCGCTTCGCCTTTAAAAAAACGATCAAAATGATGCTTTATGTAGAGCGCCTCGATCAAGGTGAGGTCGAACAGCGCATGGCAGCAATCCGCACACCCTTGCTTGCATTTGACCTCTTGGGGGTATTCCTGGTGCATCTTCTTGAAAAGTTCATCGGCGGTCTGCAACAAGGCCTCATACTGTTTAAAAAAGGGCTCCAAGTCCATTTGTCACTCCTTGTCTTTGTTTCACGTGAAACACTATTTCCCGATACAGAATCGGTTGAAAATGTGATCCAGCAGATCTGGGTCGTGGTGATTGCGTCCCAATATGATGTCCAAATGCCCCAGCGCCGCCATGATATCGGCGGCAATCATTTCTTCGGGCAGGCCATGCCCTGCGGCACGCTGTGCCCGCTGTACCGCCACCTTACAATCTTCGAGTTCTTTTTTGTGGCGTAGATTGGGCACGATGCCGATCTCGCGATCCGGCGCATTCTCGCCCACGAGCAGCGTGGCAATTTTTTTCTGTAATGCGCCAATTTTCGTGCCCTTCAGCGCCGAGACAAGAATGGACGGCGTGTTTTGCCAAAGTTCTGGAAGAGGGGGCGTCGCGGTGGCGATCAGGTCGCATTTATTCCTCACGATGAGCGTGTTTTTTCCCTGGATCAGTTGGAAGATTTTCTCATCTTCGGTAGAGGTCACCTCCCTGGCATCCGTAATAAAAAGGATGATATCGGCATCTTTGATGGTTTGCCGTGTTCGTTGGACGCCTATCTTTTCGATTTCGCCACAGGCGTCCCTTAATCCTGCGGTATCCATGATAACGACGGGAAGCCCCCGTATATGAAACGTCGCTTCGATCACATCTCGGGTGGTGCCTGGCACAGGCGTTACGATGGCCCGGTCGCTATTGACCAGCCGATTCATCAAACTGGATTTGCCCACGTTGGGCCGCCCGATAATGGCCATCTTCACGCCATCTCTAAAAAAGTGATCAGAGCGATAACTATTCAAGAGGCTTTCTATGGGGTCGATAACAACGCCATCCAAGTCTGCCAATATCGAATCCATCTCCCCACCACCATCCACATCTTCCGGAAAATCGATACGTGCTTCCAGCAAAACGCGTTTAGACTGCAACGCGTTTCGAATGGGTGCGAGTTTTTCTGCCATTCCGCCAGCCAATTGCCGGTTGGCGATAGTTAAAGCCGTATCGCTTTTGGCATTGATCACATCGATGACCGCCTCTGCCTGGGTTAAATCGATTCTGCCGTTTAGAAATGCACGCCGGGTAAACTCGCCAGGCGCCGCCACAACCGCACCTTCGCTGACAACCGCTTCAAATATCCTGCTGAGAACCACCGAACCTGAGTGAGAGTGAATTTCGACCACATCCTCCCGCGTGTACGATTTGGGTGCTGGCATGGCGACGAACAGAACTTCATCGATTCGTTGCAGGGACTGCGGATCCCTGATATGGCCATGATAAAACAGGTGGGATTTAAAGGCGGTGTCTTGTCCTTGAGAATCGACCGGCAAACCTTGTCGGCTAGGCGTGAAAAGTCTACTTGCGATTTCGATGGACCGATGTCCGGAGATTCGGATGATCCCGATGCCGCCGTTTCCGAACGGTGTGGATATCGCAGCGATGGTAGCCTGTTTCATGCGTCGTGATTGACCGCCTATACTGAACTTTTTTTGCGTTTTCGTTTGGGATATATCTTCAACTTGCGATAGTACCCTTCGCCGACACTGTGGGTGCGGACAGCGCGGTCTTCCTTGAGCGCGATATGGATGATCCTGCGATCATACGCGTTAAACTGGCCGGCCGTTAAGGGCTTACCCGTCTTTTTCACCTTTTCACTCAGTCGCATTGCGAGCGCCTCCAGCCGCTCACGGCGCGATTGAAGGTAGCCTTCAACATCGACCTCGACACGTATTCGTTTCTGATGCTTCTTGTTAACAATTTTTTCCACAAGATATTGCATGGCCTCGAGCGTCTGTCCCCTTTTTCCGATCAGCACGGCCGAATTGCCGCCGTCAACATCGTAAGCGATTTTTCCATTCTGACAGACGGCAGAGACAGAAGCATCCTCGGTGATCACATCAACGAATTTTTTTAAAACGTCTTTCCCCAGAGCGATATCTTCCTCAGAAATTTCAAGGTCCGAAGGTTCTCCAAAGGCCTCGTTTACAATTGAAGCAACGCCCTTTCGATCTTCATCGACAGGCATCTCCTCAGGCGGGTCCTGTGCCGCTTTTTGCTTGGCTTCATCAGGAATAACGACCCGAATTTTGGCCTTTTTGGATCCCACAAGACCAAAAATACCTGTGGAACCATGCGAGATAACATCATGTTCGAGTTTTTCTGCTGGAATATTCAGTTTCTGGCTGGCCTTTTGAATGGCCTTTTCCACGCTTTTGCTTTCAAATTCCAGAACCTGTGACATAATTTTCCTCCATATTATGCATATTTTTTCTGAATGTATACCTGTTGTCCTATGGAGAGGATGTTGTTGATCAGCCAGTAAAGCACCAGCCCTGATGAAAAATTGATGAAAATTACAGTAAAAACGATGGGCATCAGCATCATCATTTTCGCCTGGGTCGGATCTCCTGGCGGAGGCGACATTTTTTGCTGTAACAGCATGGTCGCACCCATGATGACGGTCAAAACAGGAATCCCATATGGCGGCTGCATAAAGGGTATTGAAAACGAAAAATTAAACAGACGATCAGGTGCTGACAAATCGTTTATCCAGAGAAAGAAAGGCGCATGCCGGAGTTCTATGGCCTGATAGAGCATGCGGTACAAGGCAAAAAAGACCGGAATTTGTAAAATCATGGGAAGGCACCCCCCCATAGGATTGATTTTATACGTCCGGTACAGCGACATGATTTCCTGGTTCATCTGTTTCTTGTCGTTTTTGTGTTTCTCCCTTATTTCGGCCATCAACGGCTGCAAGCGCTTCATTTCGTTCATGGACTTATAGCTTTTGGACCCTAAAGGCCAAAGCACAATTTTTGTCAGGATGGTTAAAACAATAATGGCGATACCGTAGTTGGGGATTTGCCCGTAAATAAAATTCATGAACCAGAGAAGCGGTTTTGCAATAAAATCGAACATGCCGAAATGAATGGCCTTGTTGAGATCATGGCCCACATCCTTGAGAACCTGCATGCTTTTGGGTCCAAAGAATATTTCATAGACATCGCTTTTTTGGGTGCCGGGTTGCACGGTGAATTCTGGACCGATGAAACGGCATCCTAAAACCCCGTCCGTTCCGAGCGACAGTTTCATGACACCGTCCCTTGCCTCTTGGGGCATGATGCTCTTCATAAAATAGCGATCTACGATAGCTATCCATTTGATTTTACCAGGATATTCGCTCTTATCCTTGATCTTTTTTTCCTTGATCTGCTCAAGCTTGCCATCGATCAAGGCACTGGGCCCATTGAAGGAATAGCCGGCCTGTTTATCGGCCGATGCGTTTTTCATTCCCAATACCAGCTTGTCAATGATCGGCATTTGAGCGCCATTCTTGATATTGATCGCAAGCTGTATG
>Ga0180435_10003667_pt1 | contig 15290 bp, 15 predicted proteins | sample SS_ome_3_FD_132467 | JGI IMG/M metagenome (GOLD analysis project Ga0180435, IMG submission 132467) | Hypersaline lake sediment archaeal communities from the Salton Sea, California, USA - SS_3_S_1 metaG | ecosystem: Environmental > Aquatic > Non-marine Saline and Alkaline > Hypersaline >... | reverse complement strand
CGAAGGTCGTTGGTTCAAATCCAGCCCCCGCTACCAAAAAATTCAAGGGGTTAGCCATTAACGGCAACTCCTTTTTTATTTTGCGAAGTGGTAGGGTGCGTATGGTAATATCAATCCATGAATCAGCGTGGTCCTTGAAGTTAGTTGGCGGCTTCCTCTTTCCAAAGTTAAACTTTCCAAGTTTCAATAGCGCTCTGATTTCACTTGCAACTTCTTCGGCAGCACTCTTATCACCTACAAGCTTAGATGTGCGCTTATTGTTGTGCGATACGAACACCCACCAGGGCTTACCCTTCCCTTTGATTTTTTGTCTAATTTTTACACCCATAAAGTCCCTGACTTTCACCCTGTTGGTTTCCACGGGCAGGGAATCAGGGTCATTCCTTTTCGGGGTGCACAGCCCTATCCCGTGGTTTTGGTTAATGCTTCTCATATTAATCCTAATTTGTGAAAAGCCTTATCGAATGATTGGGTTGTTTAGGTAATAGCACCACAATTCAAAACAATTTTAAGAATATAACATGCTGATATTTAATCTATATTGTCATTTAATATTTGTGGCATACTTATTGCTTCGTCCTGATTGCAACTATAGAAAACAAGATAAATTGTAATAGAGGTAATAATATGAAAATTGCAGTGAGTGTGATCATACTTTCGATATTCGTCTTAATATTAGCTAGTCCAGTTGGCTCAAGCCATTTTGTGGATAGAGATGAAACCATTGAAGTAACTGAAAGCTCACCCTCTAATCCCGATTCTAACGATCAAGAAACATCAAATGGATTTCCTATACTGGTAGCAATGAGTTTCCTTGGCCTCGCAGCGGTTCGTAAGCCTAATTCAGATAGTTAGGTAATTTTATGAAGCTCTGAAACGGTACGAAACTAAAGATTCCAAATAGCCATGCCGAAATTACCCCAACCTGAGCGTGACGCACTCGACGCTGTTGCCCACCATAATTTCCTTGAAGATTGCAAAAAAGTCGGTCTCATCAACCAGGAAACCTTTGACAGGTTGGTATTCCAGATGGGTGCTAAAAATATGAACAGGGTGAATTATTATTTAAAGAGGTTCAAAGAACATCAAGACGATACAATTGAATTCTTAGACAGGAATAAATAGCAGCATTTGAAAAACGAGATTCGTTAGCGTAGTCTACAATATGGAAATATTTTCATCGGCCACAATATATGGTATATGCATTTATCTGTAATATATCTCAATTTTGACTAACATAGGCTAGAAGTAGGAGGAAAAGATGTTTAAAGAACGTAGCGTAATAGATCGTAGGACCAATCCCGATAGAAGAAAAAGTGAAGATTCTGAGCATACCGATACGGAAAAAAGAAAAACTGAATACCGTAGACTGGACATAGAGAGGAGGAAAAAGGAGGAATGAACCCAAGCAACGAATTTCTTTTTGATAGCGTGTTTCAGTTTTGAAAAGATCAATACCTAGAAAAATACAAAACGACGCGCCGATTTTACAAATTTGAGAGTTGACTTGGATTATATAAATCTATTAATAGTGATCTCTAATACGGAATTTCAAGGAACACACCAGCGATGCAACAGTCCAAAAAGAAAACCTTGCAATCCTCAGGCATTGGTTACCACGGTAAACCGATAGAAGCACTTTCCAGAGAAGAGCTGTTGGGGGCATTTGTGGAATTGACCCAGCGGGTCTATAATTGTGCCTCCACCAACAACAAATGCAAGGCCTTGGTTAGTATCGCAGAATCGAAATAGAACGAACGCAGAATGTCGACAAACTATTTTAATGATATCGGCCACATATCTTCAGGGTCGCCATCCTTACAATAGAGATCATAAAAGTCTATGCGTCTGTCTTCATAGCCGGCATAGAATCCTTTCATGAAAGACTCTGATTCACCCTGATTCTTCAGCAGCTGTGCATATTTTCTTTTGCCTTCCTGTTTTGCAAAGTGCGGGTATCTAGAGCAGTCCGAGTTTATACTATCCTTTTTGGCAATGTCCCAGGCCGAATTATAGCCGCGCTGGTATTCAGTTCTATCGATTTTTGACTGATGCGCACAGGCGGAAATACCAAAGGTAATTATAAGAATTATCAGTATTTTTAGTATCTTCATACGTCACCTGTTGGTTGGGTTGTTCGAAATCTAAACGAAACATGTTCATGATTGCCGGGTTGTCAAGGTTGGTGCCATGTCAGCCTGCCGATCTATCGTTTTATGTGTCAGAACCACCACATGGTAACATGCTGAAATCAAACAATTTAAAACACCCGATCCTCGATGCGGACGATAAGCGTGTGAAATGGTATCCAACGCCTTTCATAACTTGACCGAATAGATACCCGTTGGCATGCTTAAAGAGGCTGAATTTCGGGAAAGTATTTGCGGGGAATGCTCGCAGACGTACGCCTCTTTACCCAATCTTTACAGACGATCTTCATTTTATGATTATAATTACACAAGCGGATGCCGCTCGCCGGTTTCCAGATTGTTTGACTTTAGCCTGAAAGGAGATCGATATGTTCAAAATATTGCGATTTAAACGTTCTTACCTCATCTTTTTAATGGGATGGCTACCCTTGCTTGGCGCTTGCACCCAGCCCGCAGATCCAATCGTCAATACGGCTGCGGCCAATGCGGATCCAAGCATGAATATTGCCAAAAGTGTCGCACCGATTGATGCGACCGGGCCAACTAGCTTTGAAACCGCTTCATTCGGGTTGGGGTGATTCTGGGGCATTGAAGCCCGGTTCGGGATTATCGAGGGCGTTATTCGTACCCGCGTGGGTTATGCCGGCGGTGAGAAAAAAGCGCCCACTTACAGGTCCATGGGCGATCATACGGAAACCGTTCAGGTGGATTATGATCCAACACGTATATCCTACAGTCAATTGCTGGAAATTTTTTGGTCCAGCCATCAACCCACCCGCCGCAACTGGTCGCGCCAATACATGAATGTAATATTTTATCACGATGATCAGCAATATGAGACGGCGATGGCCTCAAAAACCAACGTCGCGCAGCAGATGGGCCGCAAGGTAAAAACCGAAGTGCTGCCCCTGCGGTCTTTTACCATGGCGGAGGATTATCACCAAAAATATGTCTTAAAGGGCCATCGTGTGTTGAAAGGAGAAGTGGTTCGAATGTACCCCGTGCATATGGATCTTGTGGCCTCAACGGCTGCTGCCCGGTTGAATGGCTATGTGGATGGTTATGGTACGCAGGAACAGTTGCAGCGCGAGATTGACATTTTGGGCCTGAGTGACAATGGAAGGCGTGAGCTGGAAGGGCTGGTAAAATAGCAACAAATCATGCAGGTATTCGGAATTATCTTTTGCGGCCGGATATTATCCAGAACAGCAGCCAGCCAAGGATCACAGGCCCCAAGCCGATGTACAGAAACGGAATCAAATTATTACGCCACGGTTGCAGAAAGCCCGCGACGGCTATTGGGTATAGGAATGAAGCGGTGATGGATAGCCGTTTGTTGCGTGAAAGCACCAAGGGTGCCTGTTTGGGCTTATTTTCGATTTTTCGCGGCATCATTCGTGGCACAAAAAGAATTGCGAGTAGAATGACCGCAACCAGTAGTATTTCATGAAAACCAGACATATGGGCTCCTTAAACCGTCTTTGAGCCTAATAAGGACCTTGAAACCTTGATTCGGTATCACAAGCAGAAGATAGAATCAACTCATCAACGGAGAAGTTCATGAAATCTTACGATTATATTGTTATCGGCTTGGGTACGGCCGGTTCATCCACCTGCATGGCCTTGGCCCAGGGGGGTGCTCCTGTCCTGGGTTTGGACGCACGCCGCCCACCGCATCAGTCGGGCAGCCATCATGGCGAATCCCGCAGTATACGCCGGGCCTATTTGGAAGGCAGTGCTTATGTACCCATGGCCATGCATTCGTGGGAGCTTTGGCGGAAATTGGAGCAGGATAGCGCTACGCAACTTCTGATAAAAACGCCCAATTTGACAATCGGACCTGATGATTGCCCGGCCCTGACCGGCTTTTTAGCCAGCGCCCGCCGTTATGATATCCCCCACCAGGGTTTAACCGCAGCCGAGTTGCGTCGCCGATGGCCTCTTTTCAAGGTGCCGGATACCTATGCCGCCGGATTGGAAATCGAGGCCGGCATCTTATTTGCGGAACGGGCCATCGCATGTATGCTGTCCCAGGCACAGAAAGCGGGAGCCGATTTGCTGTTTAATCATCCGGTACAGGAGTGGAAACAGGATGGGGATAACGTGACGGTCATCACTGCCACGGATACCTATCGGTGTCGGCGGTTACTTCTGGCCGGCGGTGCCCGAAATCATACGCTTTGCAACGCAGAAATATTGTTGTCTCCCAAACGCATCCCCGTTCATTGGATCCCGGTGCCTGATCCGGAGTTGTTTAAACTGGGAAAATATCCCGTTAATTTTTGGCAGATCCCGGGGACCGGGCAAGTCGATGGCTTGCCATACGAAGAATTCTACTCCTTGCCGTTTTTAAAGCATGGCGGCCAAATTAAAGCCGCCCCCCACAACAATCTTTCCGTTTGTGATCCCGACGATCCGACCACAACCGTATCCCAGAGGGAAAGTCAAAGATTGCAAAACTTTCTCGCAGCGCATATTCCAAGCCTGACTTCGGCCGGGTCCGTGGTTGAGAGGTGTTTTTACAGTATGACCGCTGACGGCGATTTTATTATCGATTGGTTGCCGCAGCATGATCGTGTGGCCCTGGTGGCTTTGGCTGGACACGGGTTCAAATTTGCGCCTGTATTGGGGCGAATGCTTGCAGATTTTTTGCAGGATCGCAAATCCGAATTTGATTTGAAAATGTTTGCTTTGTCACGATTTATTGAAGTAGGTAGATAGGCTGAAGACTATTAGGCAGTTAGGCGGAAATTCAGCTGTAAGCTTTAAGGTATGAGTCGGCAGCTGCTAATGGTTTATACCTGTCAGCTGACTGCTATTCGATCCACAGAAAAAGGATATTAGCATGGATAAAACTGTACAGTATTGTTCAACATGTGGCGCTGATGTTGAAAAAGGAATACCGCCGGGTGATGACCACCCGCGATATATTTGCACAGCCTGCGGCTGCATTCATTATCAGAATCCCAAATTGGTGGTGGGATGCATTCCCGAGTATGAGGACCGTATTTTGCTCTGCAGGCGTGATATCGAACCTCGCAGAGGTAAGTGGACCCTTCCGGCAGGCTTTCTGGAAAACGGCGAATCTGTGCGTGAGGGTGCCCTACGGGAGACTTATGAAGAGGCGCGTTTGCGGGTTGAGATAATTGCACCTTTCAGATTATTTGATCTGGCATTTGTAAACCAGTTGTATCTTATGTTTCGTGCCAGTATCACGGTACCTGAATTTGGTCCGACGCATGAAAGTTCGGAAGTTCGTCTGTTTTTCGAAAAGGAGATACCCTGGGATGATATTGCTTTTCCGGTGATAGCAAAAACCTTGCAGCACTATTTCAGTGGGCGTGTCAAAGGACAATTCCCATTTCAGTCTTTGGAATTATCCGAAAGCAGCAGTGCTATCACGTAATCGCAGGAATTAATTGGAAAGGCTCATTCTCCGCGCCCAATAATAGTCAATCGGAATCAAGGCGCCGAGGATTCCGGGGATCACCAGATTTTTCGGCTGAAGACGATTCGGTTGTAAGCTGCTAATGGCCTAATGGCCTAACCTCCTAAAAAGCGATGATTCGAATCCTTGGACCCTTCTGCCCAGAAAATGAAAAAGTTCGAATTGAGAAGCGTCATTTAGCCTTCCTGGCATCCTGCAACACCAACGCGAGAATGAGCAGCGCGGAAGCCAGGAAACAGAACCCCATGGCATAAAAGACGATTTGTAAGCCATACAGATCTGCCAGGTAACCGGAAATGGCCGCGGCCGTGGAGCCCACACCAAATGTGAGAATAAATAAAACCCCATATCCGAGACCTTGCCGGTGTTGCGGCAGATATTTTGATACGATGAAGTTTTGAGCCGGCTGAACGGCAAAATAGAAAAAGGCATAGCAGACAGAGGCGAGCACTAGTAAAGCACCGCTAGACGTGGACATAATAAAAACAAAAATGGTGCCCATAACTACGGCGCCCAGATAGATTCTTTCCACCGGATATTTGTCGGTCAATCTGCCGGCCACGTACTGACCAAAAGCACCCGATATTAAAGCCAGGGTCGCAAAGGCCCCTCCTATGGCTACCACATCCATATTGAAAAAATTGATTTTTATATTTTGTCCCATATAAGTAGGGAGAAAGGTCATGATGCCTTTGTAGGAGAGGCCCAGGGCCGTTGCCGAGAGAAAGAAATAGGTTAGAGAGAGAAAAGATACTTTTTTTTCAGCCGTTTTCCGGGGACCTGCATCGGCCTGATCCCCATTGTGGAGGGTCGGATATTTGGGCAGGCTCAGGGAAAAAACAGCGGCCGCCAAACCGATTAGTCCGAATACAACATGGGGTGCCCGCCAACCCAAAAGCGTGCCGATCCAGGCCGATAATGCCGGCACAATGGCCACACCGATGCTACCGGCAATACCGTGGATCCCGAATGCAGTTCCTTTTTCTTTGATTCCCAAGGAGATCAACGTATTGGCGGCCGGATGATAGGCACTGCAAAAGGCACCCATCAGCCCCATGATGATGGCGTACCCCAATAGCGATCCCGCTGGCAAAACCAAAACCCCGGCGCACCCGGCACCGAACAAATATAGGCTTACCAGACGCCGCGGCCCGATTCGATCGGCCAGGATTCCGGCTGGCAGAGATCCCAAACCAAAGGCATATGAAAATACGGATACAATAATGCCCATGGTAAAATAATCGGTTCCGAATTCAGCCATAACCAGCGGCAACAAGGGTGGTAAAACCCCTTCATAGAGATGTACCAAACCGTGCGAGGTTGTGGTTAGTCCCAAAATTTTACGTTCTTCCAGATTCACTTGCGGTTCCCCTTTACTTAATCGAAAAGACATGTGAACTTATCGGCGCAATCTAAATAGGTCAAGCATAATCCTCATTGTTGCAACCAGAGCGAAACTTACAAAGCCATAAGGAGACAATCGCTGGTATCCACCCCGATGTGAATCAGCAGGCCGATGGCGATCAGCCGCAGCCGCGGAACAAATAGACAGACGGAATAAACCAGTATTGCAGGGATCGTATGCAGGGGATGAAATCCGATGCTGCAGCGATGGGGATCATAGATGGGGTTGGCAAGAAGATGATCGAGGTCGATCAGCATGGCCGACATCATCAGAAGCCAGGCCTTGACCAACCTATCAGCGTAGGCCAGGCGTGCAACTGCTGCAGGAATCGCCAAATGAAGAATGATATGGATTGTTGCCACGGTCTATTACCTAAATGAATGAAATGTGATGAATTATTCCCAAACCTTTAATTTGCAGGGATTTGGTCCCTTTTTACAGCTTTTATTCAATGAACCCATTGGGTGTGAGTAATCAAGCTGGCACACGTTCTTTGGTATGAGTGCTACCATTTTTCGAATGCCAATGGAAAGGATTCTTTTGATTTGGAAGGGATCGACGCAGCCGGTCGCCCGGGGGCGAAAAGGTCGCCATTCATAAAATCGTGAACCCGAATTTATTTTCGGTTGACAAGGACGGATTTTTTTCAGCAATACCCTGAGCATGATGCAAACCGAGATGATTGACAACAGCGGGCGGCGAGCCGGTGATGGTCGGCGTCAGTTCTCCTACGCGATCCACATTCCAGAGCGGAGAACCGGCCAGGAACGTCGGAACGGCAATGACCGCCGCAAACCCAGGTAAATAAGAGAAAGCGCCCACCCGTTTCGCTCACTTTTGGTTTGGCCCCGGATATCGTGCCCGCAGAACAGGCCCGCATTCAAACCTCACGACTGGATCAACTTCATGTAGCCCCGCGGTAAAAGTAATTGAAATTGTTGATGGATCTGTGATAGTATCACCGTTGTAGATCGACACGGATAGATCCGTGGCTTTCTGCGATGGCGGTTAAAATCGGCAGCGGCAGCGGCCAACTCATCATGGCATCGATAAAATCTTTTAAAACAAAGCAGTTCTACGGAATGGATATCGGGACTGCCACGGTCTTGAAGGAACTGGGTCGCGGCAGCATGGCCATTGTTTTCGAGGGCTATCAACGTACACTGAAACGTAAAATCGCCGTTAAAATATTGCCCAAGGTCCTGATGACCCAATCCGGCGCCGAAAGGTTTCAACAGGAGGCGGAGGCCGCCGCCATACTCGCACACCCCAACATCATTCCCATATATGAAGTCGGCGAAACCGATGATTTCCATTTTATGAGTATGCAACTGGTTCAGGGAAGCGATTTGATGGCCTACATTAACAAGGCCCATAAAAACGTAATCCCTTCCAGAAGGGTTCTGCCGTTAAAGGCGACCTTCAATGTGGTAATAAAAGTCCTGGAAGCTTTAGGCTATGCCCACGACCAGGGTATCGTTCATCGCGATATTAAACCGGCCAACATTTTGATTGAGAAACACACACGTCGGCCCCTGATCTCCGATTTCGGAACTGCCAGGTGTGTGAAAGGTGATGAATTGGGGCAGGAATTAATTTTAGGCACACCGCTTTACATGCCGCCGGAACAAATTGCCACTGCAGAAGTTGATGGTCGTGCCGACATCTATTCGGTGGGCGTCATGCTGTTTCAACTGGTGGTGGAAAAACTGCCTTTTGCACGCTACACCTCCATGATGGCCCTCCTGGCACATAAACAGGACGATCCCAAAGGAATTTTTAAGAAAAAGCCATCCCAATTAAATCCCCGGCTGGACGCGAGTCTGGACCGCATCATTGCGAAGGCGCTGGCCTATGAGCCGGCGCATCGATTTGCAAATTGCTCTGAATTTATCCGGACTCTCAAGTGGTATCGTAAGCACCATTTGCAATCAGCGGCATAAGCTACTCGGAAGGTCCCGGGCAGCTTCTAAAATTTGAAGGAATTCGGCAATGGATATGGAAGGCTTGCAAAAGCAACTGGCAGACAATATCGGCAGAAATTTCAATTTGGTTTTTAATCAAGTCTCCATGTATACCGTTTACCATAAGTCTGTTCAGGGCTCTCTTGAAAAGGCCATGGCATCTTTCCAGGAAGGTTTTGATATGCAACCCTCCATCGCCATTTCTCTTCATCAAGACCAAATGTTTATCGAAGACCAGGCGCTTGACTCCCGCATCAACACCAGCCGTCTGAACACCCATTTTCAGAAAGCAGATATCCAATCCCTGGCTTTTGAGTCCGGTCTGACCTTAGCGGATTTGACCCAATTCCTGGAAATTTTAACGGATCTCAATCAATATCCTGATGCCACCGACATGAAGGCAGCTCTTGAGGCTAACGGACTGGATAAAATTTTAATCAACTATTTTGTTTTCAGAAAAATGAAAACCGATGAAACGGTTGTAAAAAGCAGCCAAGTAGGCGCTGAGGGTAGTGCCGAATCCGGAGCACCGTCTGCGGAAGATATACTGGCCATTATGGCAGCCGATATCCTGTCTGAAGAAGCTCGAAAAAACCTATCGGTTGACAAGCTCATGCAGGATCCCGAAGCATTTTCAGAAATGCTCATTCAGGAGGACCTGGCAGTCGCCAATAAGGCTGCAGATGGCAACATCCAGCCAGGAACAGTCCTGGTACAGAGTATCAACCGTTTTCAGACCGATGTAGAAGATGTCTTAGCCAACCGAAATGATGTCAGTGTCTCAGAGTTGGCAGAAGATATTTTCAATCTTAAACGCAAGTTGATTCAGGGGATTGAGGCTCAAAAAGCCAAAGGTGTCGTATATCTGGATCAGCAGATCATCGATCGCGAAGTCGATGAGGTCGCCGATCGTGTCCTCATTCGTTTGATTACTGAAGAATATGATCACGGTAAGGTTTCGGTCAAGCGTCTGGCTCAGATCGTTTTACGCATGACCACTGATACGATCGAGCTTCAACGAATTATTCCGAAACTCAAGCGCGCTCTTCTGGAAAATGGTATGCCCATGGCAGACTATTTGCAGTTTGTGCAGGAATTGAAAGATGAACTCCAGAGCGACGAATTATCCCAGGTCCTGGAACAGAGTGCCGAAGCCATCGGCCTGGAAGGTGAGGATCTGATTCGCGAAATTGTGCGCAATCCCCAAGGTGCTGCAGAACTGATATATTTGGCAGCAGAGATTCGGAAAAGTGGCCAAGATGACACCATCCTTTCGGATTTATTGGTGGATTATGTGGAACGGGCGGGCGCAGAACTGACACTGGATGCTGTCAAATCGGAAGACGAAACGGATAGCAGTAAGGTTCATGGTATTTTTAAGCGGATTCGCTTGGATCTGGTGGATAAGCTCAAGAATAAGCAGATTGACAATGATATTTTAGAACGTATGGAGTCGCGTTTGGTGGAGCGGCTTGATGAAAGCATTCGTCATCTCAAATCGGCCATGGTTTATAAACAGTTTGAGTCCAAAGAATCCCGGCCGGTTACCAAAGCGGATTTATTGAAACTGCTTAAATCTCAGTCAAAAGATGCAAATGAATTAAAAGAGATCGTTACCCAAGTCAAGCAAGCTTTGACAGAGCGGGGAGTCGAGGAACATGTTTTTGATGACGTCTATGCGGAGATAATGGCCCAGCCGGAGAAGCGGGCAACCGGCAAACCCGCCCCGCCACCACCGGGAAGTCTAAACCGTGCCAGCACACTTTTTGTTCTGGAAAAGGAGATCCTGAGAGCCAACCGCTATGACACCCCTTTTTCGATTCTCGCATTCATGGTGACCAAGGCGTTGCCAAAAGAAGCTGTGACGCCCGGAAGTGTTAAACCCGAAGACATCATTGCCGGATTCGTGGTAGCCTTGACCGCGATTGTTCGGGAAACCGATCTGGTGGGCATGTTGAACCCGAATCTGGTGACGGTCATACAACCCATGACGCCGGGTGAAAATGCCACGATTGCCCTGGAAAGAATCACGCAAGCCTTAAAATCAAATCAATTTCGGGTTAAAGATATCCCCTTTGATATTAGCTTTGCGGCTACGGTTACGCCCTTTGACACGGAACATACCGCCGACTTGAAATCCTTTTTGGCTGCGGCCCAGGCAGAATTAAAAAAACTTGCCAGCTAATTGCTAACAGCGAACAACCACACCCGAAGGGTGCAATTGCTTGAAGCCCGGCCCCCTGGATCCTGGAACCCTAAATCTCCCAGACGTGGTTATTATTGGTTTTTCTTGACATTACCAAGCAAAACCAATTATTACATAAGGGAGTAAATTCCAATCGCATTCGCACGCGGGGTACAGTTTTCAATTCGTATCCTAGTGAATACCAGTCTGTAACAATCAACATACGTTATGCTTAGCAGAAAGGAGAAAACCCATGGATAAAATACTAAGGATTCAAATGGGAGCGGAAGGGGGACCCCAAACTGTGGTGGAGCCACTTGGCGATTACGCCGGACTCGGTGGTCGGGCCATGACTTCGATGGTGATTTCAAAAGAGGTTCCGCCCCAATGTCATCCCCTGGGAGCGAACAACAAGCTCGTGATCGCGCCCGGTTTGCTGAGCGGATCTACTGCCGCCATGTCCGGTCGAATTTCAGTTGGTTGCAAGAGTCCCCTAACCGGCGGTATCAAAGAGGCCAACTCCGGTGGACAACCTTCCCAAATGCTGGCGCGGCTTGGATATGCAGCCATCATTATAGAAGGGCAAGCACCGGGTGATGATCTGTACAAGGTGGTCATCAATAAAGATGGCGTAAGCATCGAAGCCGATAACAGTCTAAAGATGCTGGGCAACTATGATCTGGTTGACAAGATGAAGGCAGCTCACGGCGAGAAGGTGCATTGTATCAGCATCGGCCAGGCCGGTGAAATGAAAATGTCGGCCGCATCCATTGCTTTTACCGACATGGAGCAGCGTCCCACCCGTCATGCCGGCCGCGGTGGTGTGGGGGCGGTGATGGGCTCCAAAGGCCTTAAGGTGATTGTTATCGACGACGAAGGCACCTCCAAACGTCAACCGGCCGACCCCGAAAAATTCAAGGAAGCCAACAAAGCGTTTGTGGCCGGTTTGAGAAAACATCCGGTAACCGGAGAGGGTCTGCCGGCCTACGGCACCAATGTATTGACCAATGTGGTCAACGAAGCCGGTGGCTATCCCACCAATAATTTTTCCACCGGGCAGTTTGAAGGCGCCGCCAAGATTAGCGGCGAGGCCCAGGCGGAACTGGAAAACACCCGCGGCGGCGAAGGATCGGCGACCCATGGCTGCCACCGTGGTTGCGTGATTCGCTGTTCCGGTACGTTTTATGATAAAAATGGCAATTTTCTCTCCAAACAACCCGAATATGAAACCGTCTGGGCCCACGGCGGTAACTGCGGCATCGATGACCTGGATGTCATCGCCCAGTTGGATCGCATGGACGATGACTTTGGTCTGGACACTATCGAAATGGGCGCTACTATCGGCGTGGCCATGGAAGGGGGCGTGGCCGCTTTCGGAGACGGCCAGGCTGCCATTGATTTGCTGGCCGAGGTTGGCAAGGGCACACCGCTGGGCCGTGTTTTGGGCAATGGCGCTGCTGTAACCGGCCAGGTTTTTGGTGTCGAGCGGGTGCCGGTGGTCAAACGTCAGTCCATGCCGGCTTATGATCCCAGAGCAGTTCAGGGCATTGGTGTGACCTATGCCACCACCACCATGGGTGCGGACCACACCGCCGGCTATGCCGTTGCCACCAACCTGCTGGGTGTGGGCGGCAGCGTGGATGCAACCAAACCGGAAGGCCAGGTGGATCTTTCGAGAAATCTGCAGATTGCCACCGCAGCCATTGACGCCACCGGCATGTGTCTGTTTATCGCCTTTGCCATTCTAGATCAGGAAGACACCTTCCAGGCACTTTTGGATGTGCTGGGGACTTTCACCGGATCACCTTTGACGGCCGATGATGTGACCAACTTGGGTCAGACAATTCTGAAAGCCGAACGCGATTTTAATGCCGCCGCAGGCTTTACAGCCAAAGATGACCGTCTGCCGGAATATTTCAAAACCGAACCGATTGCGCCGCACAACGTGACCTTCGGCGTAACCGATGAGGAATTGGACAGCGTTTTTAATTTTTAAATGATATCGCCGCGCGCTATCATCTGGTGCGGCTTCGGCGCCTAAAATGAGAATAAAAGGGGAGACAGAAGCTGTCTCCCCTTTTTTCTGGCGTGATTGGATATTGGCATGGAAGTGAAACTAAACATCGGCGTACGTGAAGGACGGATTTCGAAATTTGTAGTACTGCTGCGGTCCGGATTTCGGGTGAAAGCGCAGGTGGGCTGCAGTGTTAAGGATTTTCTGTGTGGTCAACTGGGATTAACAACAGAATATTATGAAACGCGCATTCTGACCCTGTTTTTGAACAGCAAACCGGTGGACAATCCCGAAACCGCCCAGATCCATGACGGCGCTACCCTGGCCTTATCAGCGGCCATGCCGGGGCTGGTGGGCGCCACCATGCGCCGGGGCGGCCATTATGGCCGCATGCGCGGCAGCATCACGCATGCCGACGATAATCAGGCCTGTGCCGGATCCACCGGCTGGGTTACACTGAAACTGTTCAATCTGATTCTTAAAGAGTTGGGACCTTGTTTTTTGAATCAAGGGGTCTCTCTGGACAGTAAGGTTCTGCAAGATTTTTTTTCGGAGCAGGGCGGCGACTTGCTTCCAGACATCCAAAAGATAGTCTGGAGAGATCAGGAAATTGATCCTAAAAATATTCTTTCTATTGCTTGGCCGCAGGAATTGATATTTCTGAAGATTACATGAATTGTATTAAATTTTAAAAGTTGAATATGAAAGAATTGACCATATCCGCAACCATCGCGAATTCAGAACAGCAATCAGAAATGGTATATCACAAGGCCGCCTAAAAATTAGGCTGCGGATATATGGTTAGGGTATCTGCCGTTTTGTCGTTTTCAAGATCAGTTGGAGTGAGCACAAGATTTGGACTGCCAAATTTTCGTGTGATTACCAAAACATATCGCACTTCCAGACCAACTTACTCGAGAGAAAAATATCACAACGACCGATTCCAAAAGGCCTGGAGCCTATATGGTTTGGTTATCTTTAACTGCCAGAATTGATAAGATCCTGGATTTCAGCTTCGGAAAGAGCGCGATCATAAATACGAACATTATCAATATTTCCTTCAAAAAAGTAATGGTTTCCGTTATTTGATGGATTTTTATATTTGCCAATAAACAAACCACTATCCTCATCTAAAGCCATTGTTACTAATTTTGAATCTTCTGTCTTTCCGTCCAGATATAATATGGCCGTATTTCCATTATAGGTCAAAACGGCATGATACCATCGATTGTTTTCAATTATGGTAGTGCCTACTAACTCTTGATATTCACTACCATGGCCTCGGACTATAAATTCCAAAACTTTGTCTCTAATTGTTATATGATTATTTTTGCCGTCAGCATTTGTCTTCCCATATTGCACAACCGTCTGAGCCATATCACCATTTGCAGGATTCAATTTCTCCACATTGTCAGTATTAAACCAAACAGATATTGAGAAGTTGCTATTCGTATCGAGGCTATTTTGATCTGGGACATCGATATAGTCGTTTATTCCATCAAAATAATATGAACTGTCTGGATTGCCAAATTTATCTGCGTCCTTTTGGACTCCGTATGGATTCCCACTATTTTGATTATCACTTTCATCATTTGCATTACCATTAAAAGGATAATAGGCAACTAATCCTTCCTCCGGCACTTCGCCTGAAATTTCATTGGAAAAAGTTCCAGTAATATTACCTTGACAAATACTTGGGTCTTCATCGTAGCGTGTACCCGAAATGGTGCCACTATCAAAACTGTTGTCATAATCAATCATCAAGTCCCAAGTCCAGCAAGGTGAGGGTGTGCCGGAACACTCACCAGTTTCTACCCAGCGGATTGTATTTCCAGCAATTGTTATCATTCTGGATACTTCATCTCCATCGCAATCAATAAAATCATATTCATCACTCTCTTTATTCATTGGTATATATAAATAATCACACCTACCATCTTTCTCATTGTAATCTGAACCCACTGTAATTATCGCACTTTGGCTACAATTGTCAGGTGATGTTCCAAATAATGAGTAGTTGAAAGTACCAAGAAGGTTTGAATTGTCTATTGCTAAACAATTCTCATCTACAAATGTATTACAATTGTTATCGATTCCATCAGAGCATATTTCACTTGCATTTGG
>Ga0180435_10003666_pt1 | contig 15293 bp, 7 predicted proteins | sample SS_ome_3_FD_132467 | JGI IMG/M metagenome (GOLD analysis project Ga0180435, IMG submission 132467) | Hypersaline lake sediment archaeal communities from the Salton Sea, California, USA - SS_3_S_1 metaG | ecosystem: Environmental > Aquatic > Non-marine Saline and Alkaline > Hypersaline > Sediment... | reverse complement strand
GGCCGAACGTGTTTTCGGAGCGGATTGTCTGGTCTGTCACGCCAACAGTTCGCTACGCACTTCATCGATTTGCCATGGTACCGTGACGGCAGCGCGGGAACACGCCCGTCGGAACGTCTTTCTATCTCGAATGCCGAGGTATTTCTCGAACACGGGGCGCCGCATTCCGCGCTGTGCGAACCAGATCCAAGCTTCAGCGCGCAATGCCGTAAGCAGGTGCTCGGCACGCCCGAAGCCGGCGGAACGGAGGAGTGCCCTGCAGGCCGGTCTGGAGACTTGAAGAGCCAGGCAGATGTCGCCGAGGCGCATGACCTCAAGCGGAGCAGCTACGAAGTGGTCGATTAGCTCTCTGGGCACGCGCTGGAAGCAGGGGTGTGAGGCCAGGTACAGCTTGAGTGCAGTAGCACAGGGAGTGCTGTCGTCCGATACGTTGACTATTGCCCGGAGCAATGACGCTGGTGACAGGTCCGAGGTGTCGATCACCGGGGTGCCTGCGCGTGCTATGAGCGACACAACCGCGTCGGGAACTGACACCCCACAGCACACCACTATTGCAGGACTCGGTACGGTACTCAAGATGGCAACGGTCCGAGCGCAGACGCAGAACAGCCCGGCTGTCGGAAGACGGCTTCTGCACTGTTGGGCATCGTAGTTGTGATGGCGAATGCCCAGTTTACCTAGCGATTTCGAAAGTTTGGTCTGTGCGTTTGGATCGGAAATCATGACTGCGGCATCGAGTGCCGCTCGACGAAGCGGGTACGCGCCTGCCTTATGTGTTCTTTCGGTGCACCAGCGCTGGCCCTTGTCGGCGGCAGTTGACACACGACGCTTGTGGTTCAGTGCGGTGTTTCGCACCTGTGCCACCTACGACCATTTGTGGAAAACTGGGGGGGGGTGACATCAGACCTCCGTCATAGTAAGAGTTGTGCTGTACCAGTGGAACGTTTGAGCAGGGAATGTTTTAGCAATGGATTGTGAAGATTCTCGACAAGGCGAGTATGGTCGGCTCGTAACAGCTGCTACAACATGAACCGCTCGTTCGTTTTGATCAGGTAAGTGTCGCCAAACCGTGTCTGTGGTCGAGACCGGCTGCGCCCCGCAGTGGCAAACGCGGATTCACGCGTTGGCCAACGATAACAATCCTCGCTGCCGAGCACTGGCGACGCGTTTTCCGCTATCGGGCAGGTTCCCGTGCGGTGGACAGAACTGTCACTGCGATCGTCACGGAGGTAGCAAAGGCCTCAGGTGACTATCTAGGACCGCTGGCCCAGTCGATCCAGGGGATCTCGGTTCGCTCGGTGTGCCTGGCGGTGTCGATTGCGGTGTCGATCGATCCCCAAACATTCCGATATCCAAGGTAGGTATGCAGGGCAGATCACGCGGTCTGTCTAGGAATAACGGTGTGGTGTCTGGATTAGCTGGCTCTTGGAGCCGCCTGGTCGGCGTGTGGCACTCGGCGCCCGGATTGGGTTTCGACGAGGTCAACCAGTCACCCGCGCTCCACTATACATATAAAGATGAAGGGCGTGCCTTCTCAGAGATCGGCATGTGGGACAACGGCAGCTCCTCGATCACCGGCCTCGACGAGCCCGAACAGGTCGAGAGCATGAGGGTCACGGAGGGCACGTTCGAAGCGCTAAGAATCGATCCAATTTTGGGTCGGCGGTTCTCGGAGGAAGACGACAGCCCTGATTCTCCGCGCACGGTGATCCTCAGCCACAACTACTGGCAGACCCGGTTCGGGGGCGATCCGGACGTTGTTGGTAGGTCATTGACAGTGGATAGCCGGCCCAGAGAAATAATCGGCGTGATGGGAGCCGACGTCCGTTTCCTGCACTACGACCCCGCCATCTACATCCCCTTCAGGTTCGATCGCTCTGCACTCGGCGTCGGCAATTTCAGCTATCAGGGTATAGGCAGGCTCGAGCCGGGTGTGACGATCGATTTGGCAAGCGCGGATGTGGCCCGGCTGCTGCCGGTCGCGGTAGACAAGTTCCCTGGCGGCGTGACACATGACATACTCGAAAGCACGCAGTTCGGCCCGAACCTTCGACCTCTCAAGGTCGACGTCGTGGGCGATATCGGCGAGGTGCTCTGGGTGTTGCTTGGCACGGTGGGAATGATTCTCCTCATTGCCTGCGCAAACGTCTCGAACCTTTTCCTGGTCCGCGCCGAAGCGCGTGAGAAGGAGATGGCGGTGCGGGCGGCGATGGGTGCCGGCAAGTCGCGCATTGCACGCGAGTTTCTGAGCGAAAGCCTGCTGCTCGGGCTGATAGGCGGTTTGGGAGGCATAGCGCTGGCGTACGGGGGGCTTGCTTTGCTGAGATCTCTGGGCCCGACTCAACTGCCGAGGCTGATCGACGTGACCCTCGACTGGCAGGTGCTTCTGTTCACCATGGTACTGGCAGTGTTCTCTGGCGCGTTTTTCGGGATGTTCCCGGTGATCAAGTACCGAAGAGACGTTCTTTCAGACGCTCTCAAGGAAGGCGGCAGGGGTGGAAGTGCCGGCAAGGAAAAACACCGGGCAAGGAACACGCTGGTGGTGGCGCAGATCGCGCTGGCCCTGCTGCTCTTGGTCGGTTCCGGCCTGATGGTCAGGAGCTTCCAGGCGCTTCGAAACGTCGACCCCGGGTTCCGGAACCCGGAGGAAGTGCTGCTGGTTCGGCTCAACATCCCATATGCCCAGATACAGGACCCAGTTGAGGTCACGCAAACCCACCAGCTGATTGCCGAGAGAATTGGGCAAATCCCTGGGGTCACGAATGTCGGAGTCACCACCTCCGTCACCATGGACGGCTACGACTCCAACGATCCGGTTTGGGTCGAGGGTTTCTCGGTACCCGAAGGCCAAATGCCCGACATCCGCCGCTTCAAGTGGGTGGCCGGCGGTTACTTCGAGACCATGCGGATACCGGTCATCGCGGGGCGGGCGCTCGAGTGGCGCGACGGCTTTGAGCTGAACAAATACGTCGTGGTAACCGAGAATTTCACGCGCGACTACTGGAGTTCTCCGGCAGAAGCGATCGGCAAACGTTTGTCCACCGGCCTGGAGCCGGGCAATTGGTATGAGATCGTGGGTGTGAGCGGCAGCGTGCGCGACGACGGCCTGCACCAGGAACTCACCAGCATCGTCTATTGGCCCGCATTGCAGCGGAACATCTGGGCCGATATGCCCGGAGAATCGGACGGCGTCGTGGCCCGCCACTCGATGAACTACGCCATTCGAAGCCCGAGGGTGGGCACGCCGGACTTTTTGATCCAGGTCCGCGACGCCATCTGGGAGATCAACCCGAGCCTGCCGCTGGTGAGAGTGCGGGCACTGAGCGACCTGGTTGACCGATCGATGGCCCGCACCTCGTTCTCGCTGGTAATGCTGGGAATCGCCGCCGGCGTGGCACTGGTGCTGGGAACCATCGGCATCTACGGCGTCATCAGCTACATCGTCTCCCGCCGCACCCGCGAACTCGGCGTCAGACTCGCGCTCGGCGCCAACGCAGGCGACGTGCGGAAGATGGTGTTGAAACAGGGAATGGTGCTCTGCGCCTTCGGCATCCTGTTCGGCCTGGCAGCTGCCTTCGGGCTCACCCGCCTCATGGCGGCGCTGCTCTACGGCGTCAGCCCGGTCGATCCGATCACGTTCGGGGCGGTATCGGTCTCGATCACCCTCGTAGCGATCCTCGCCAGCTACATCCCCGCCGCCCGGGCCGCGAGCATCGACCCGGTGGAGGCGATTCGGCACGAGATGTAGAACGTCGAACAACGAACGTCGAACGCTGGGCAGGGTGGGTCGTTCGATGTTCAGAGTTCACTCGCATCTTCGCAGAACCTTGGAAAACAAGGGGCAGAGCCGGGGCGTTTTGGCGCGAGAAACCCTGGCGGACTGGGGCTAGGAGCAGGTGCAACGGATGAACAATCCGTGGGGCCTACCGGCTGGTCATTACAACGCAGGCAGAAGTGCTATGAGGACGTGAGGTGTAGTATCGTGCTCCCCTACTCCCTCGACCTCAGCAACTGTTCGTACGGTTCGTAACCATGCAGTGACTCTAGATAGATGTCGCGGTGGAGCCAGATTCCGTACCACTCGCGTTCGCTGAAGGCCTGTCGCAGTAGCCGCACGGCTTCGTCGCGCTCGCCCAACATAGCTGCGATCCTCGCTCGCCACAGCGTGTTCCGGCCAAACAGGTACGGCCGGTCCATACCGGCAAGTTGGCCGTTGATTTCAGCTGCTCGCTCCAGGTCACCTCGAGCGGCGGCAATCACACCGAGGGGGCCCAGTAGATTGGGATCGTCAGGTGCCCTTTCGACCAGCGTCCGATACTCAACAGCTGCTTCTTCCCAGCGGCCTGCATCCCTCAGAGCGATGGCAAACGATCGGCGCCACCGATCTAGTTCTTCGGGAGGGATACCGCGGTACCAGTCAATAGTGCGTTCAAACATTCGTTCCGCAGCATCCAGATGCCCGTGTGCACGGAACTCGGCCGCCGCCTGGCGGAGGTAATAACCCAGGTGCCCTGGCGAACGCAGATTCGAGAGCGCATCGATGCGATCCAGAGCCTCATCTATCCGACCTAACCCAATCAACGCCCTGACCTCGATGTTTCTAAACGATCGTCGATCTGGTTGTTCTGCGAGTCCCTCCCGAACGAAATCGTACTCCGCCTCGTAGTCGCCCAACATGTGATGCGCCGCTGTGGGCACACCCCATGACCCTCCCCATTGCCGATTCCCGGGCAGGCTCATGTCAATGTCGTTGCAGTGCTCGAGTGCTTCATACAGTCGGTTGGTATGATACGCGGAAAGGCACGCAAGGTACGGACCCGACGCGTATGGTTCTGTCTCCTTAACTCCGAGCGACATGCGGTAAGCTAGCTCTGCGTCTTCTTGGAGTTGGGCAGTGAGGTAGTCCAATTGGGCCCGCTCGACCGGCGTCATTCGGTCCAGCATTAGCCGCGCAATCGAAAAGAAGGAATCGGCAACCGCATATCTGTGCGCATTGAGATGGACCGTTCCCACGTAAACGAGTGGTGCCGCGTAGTTGGAGTCGAGTTCGTGAGCCCGATGAAAGTGCGGCAGCGATGCTTGCTGATTGTGCAAGAACATGTCGAGCCCTTGCGCGTATTCTCTGAACGCTTCGGGGTTCGCAGGTGGGTTGAACGTAGTTGGATCGAAGCCGAATTCCATGCCGAACCCAAAATGCGACGCCAGGGCACCCGCTACGCGCCGAGCCATTTCAGTCAGCATTTCGCGCGAGCCATCTTCAGGTCCGGTCACTGTTTCAAGGGCGTACAGAACGTCTCCTGCAATCGCATCCACAACCTCGCCGCTCAGCTCCAACGAATCGCCTGCCAGGTAGAGCACCCCGGTCACCACGATGCCGGCTCCCGTCAGCTCCGCCATCTGGCTCACTGCGTCACCTGTGAGATCACCAACCTCCTGAAGGAATCGGTCGACGATACTACTCGGCACGACTTCCCCAATGCCAGCGCGCTGCAATCCCTGCGTGATCGTGGTTGCCGTCCAACGTCCATATGTGTCGAACTCGGGATCGCCGGTGCGGTTTACGAACGGCGCAACGGCGACCCGTTCCAAGTTCAAGGAATCTCCGCCACCGCCTATCATGGTGAATGCGCCGAAGCCGATCGCTACCGCTGCAACCACACCAACTAGCGCATATAGCGACTTCTTCCAACTACGCGCCCCTTTCACCGGCACCATCCCCGTCGGCGTCACACCACCACTCGGCGTTGCAAGCGCCTCCAACTGCGGCAGCAGCTCCTCCGCCGTCTGCCACCGGTCTGCTGCCTTCTTCTCCAGGCACTTTAGCACCAGCTGCTCCAGAGCCGCCGGCACCGAATCCCTGTACTTGGTGACCGGCTCGGCCGCCTTTGTCACGTGCGCCGCCAGTATCTCCTGTTGGGTAGTACCCGTGAATGGTGGCCTGCCTGTAAGCAGCTCGTACGCGAGTGCACCCACGGCGTAGATGTCTGCCCGGTGGTCGATATGCGGATCCGCGGCCGCCTGTTCTGGTGCCATGTAGGCCGGCGTGCCGAGAGCCACTCCAGCCGTGGTTAGCTCCTGTCGTCCAGTCGCTTCGGTCACGGCCTTGGCAACACCAAAATCGGTAACCAGCGCGTGACGCCCCGAAAGCATGACGTTGTCGGGCTTGATGTCGCGATGAACTACGTTGTTATCGTGCGCGTGCGCGAGCGCGTCAACTACCTCGCGCAGGATCTTCACTGCATCGGGTATCGGGAGTTCGCCTTCGCGAGCCAACTTGTCACGCAGCGACTCGCCCTCGATGTAAGGCATCACGTAGAAGAGGAATCCGTCAGACTCACCCGAGTCGTGTAGCGGCAGGATATGAGGATGGGTGAGACCTGCTGCGATTTCGATTTCTTTCAGGAATCGCTCCGGTCCAAGAGCCGCAGCCAACTCAGGGCGCAACACCTTCACCGCCACCTTGCGCTTGTGTTTCAGATCCTCTGCGAGGTAGACGGTCGCCATGCCGCCGCTACCGATCTCCCGCTCGATGGCGTAACGATCGCAGAGGGCTGCCTTCAGTCGGTCAAACACATCGGTCATCGCCCGCTAAGATGGCGGCCAGGATGGCGCTACGCTAGAGGGTGCAGTGCCCTGGAGTCAAACAGCACTCTCTGGGAGCCGAAGCCTTAGGTCACCGGTATCGTCAAACGCATTGCAGTCTCTCAAAACGGCAAGGGCACCAGGTAGATCGCGGAAGCTGATGGCCGCCGTGAACCGTTGCGCGTAGTCGAGCATCTGTAGAAACGGCAGGGCGTGAGATTTTCGCGTCAAAACTCTCAGTGCCCCGAAGTAATCCTCACGATATACGGTCGGAATGATGATGCGAGTCTCGCCGCCGGAGTGAAGCTCGATGTTCATCAAAATGCGCGCGAGGCGGCCATTGCCGTCATCGAATGGATGAACCTCGGTTACCAGAAACATCATAAACGCCGCGCGCGCAAATGGATTATCAAGCGATCGGTAGAACTCGAGTCCCTTCAGGAGTGTGCCGACAACGAGGTCGGGATCGACGAATACGGTGTTTCCAGCCCGGTTCGGTTCCACCTTGAACTGCCCGGGGCGCTTGTCCGGCCTCTGCGAGAGGAGTTCCGAATGAAAATGCCTGAGCTCCCCAAGGAACTGCTCAGGATCGTGCGAGTACTCGATGGCGCTGCGGCTCATCACATCGGATCTAGACAGAATCCGAAACGTGCCAAGCACGTCGTGTGCGTCCTCCGGCCGATGGACGGGAACGCGGTTCTCGAACACGATCTGAGCAGCCTCTTCGATCGTGAACTCGGTGCCCTCGATGTAGTTCGAGAAGTAGGCGTCTACGAACACCAGGTTGCGGAGCGACTCTTCGTCGCCGGAGGCAGGTCTCGAGATCGGCTGCCACTGGCGGAGCTGTGCGAGTAGCGTCTGGAATACTTCGATCCTGCCCGGGTCGTATGGTACGCCGGCGGCTCGCGCCAGCGCCAGGGGAGCGCCCAAGCCTGCGCTGCGGGTACCGAGAAAGGTTCCAACGATCTCGCTCAGCCGAATGTACTCGGCGTCAGCGTCGAGTGCCGGCGTTATCCTCGATGCCTGGGCACGTAGTTCGTTGAGCGCATCCGGCCCTGAGGCCTGCAGAATACGCTCGAGTCGCTCCTCTAGTTGCTCTCTCGGAACACAACGGGCCGCTGCAGATCTCCGGCGGGACGGTTTCAGGTTCTCCAGGAACGCGCGGGCCTGCGAGGCGTGCCAAAGTCCACCGATGAATTGAGCATCTCCAGCCAACGGCCCCGGCCCTTTCACCATACGGATCGTTAGGCCTGGTAGCTCGATCGTTCGAGTATAAGGACCGGTCAGGAACACGCTCCCATCGTGCGTAGGTCGACCTTCGAGGGCGGTCCGATGCCCGACAACGGCGTCCGGACAAAGCAATCCGACGATCAACCAGAGGTTCCGACGGACAACGACGTCGGCGGGGTCGGCCATGTTGATCGTATAGAGCCGAGGCCCGAGTTTGCGAGCCTCTTTGTTGGCGACGGCCCGAGAAACGCGGGAGGAAAGGTCCTTGGTGGACAGGAAGACCTCAGGGAAACTCAGAATCGGATTTCTTGCCATTATGCGCCCCAACTAGCCGCTGTCTGCCAATTTTATGCTCGTAAGAGACGCAATATGTCACAATCTTACAAATAGGCAAGAAAGTCTCGTGGTATGGGAATGAGCAGCAACGGAGGCGGGAGTTGCGATTTCTTCGATATTACGGGCTAGATCCTGCCAAATGCGACAACTTTTTCAGTGTAAGCGTGCCGAATCGCCGATATTTTGCAATTAAGGAAGAGGTGTGGGCAGGGGTGAACATCCAACGTCCAACGGTGGGCTGGGCGGGGCCCCTTGGATATTGGATATTCCGTGTTGGATATTCAAACTTCCCTCGCCCTTCCGCAGAACCCACCGCAACTCACCGCGGCCATCCCTACCCAAATCTCAACGGTCCGCCCGTCCGCCGTTCCGCCGTCACGCCCGTCCCGCCGCAAATCGTGACTTTTGTCACTGAAAAATTGTTGCCCCAGTGATAGCATTCGGTGGCTATTCGGTCACAATAAAATGGAGGACGATACAATCGAAGCTATCCGACACCAGTTCTAGTGATTTCTACGTAACTAGGCGTAAGTCGCTGTATATCTTTGTTTTGACGGGTATTTCGCTATTGACAGCATCGCCGGATTGCGGCTATTGTTGGTGTCTGTTTTTTCTATAATGGTCCCTGAGATGTAGGGCCACGTCTGACAAGCGGCCGGGCTTTGGAAATAGTGCGATTCGAAATAGACGCGGACAGGTGCGTAGGATGCCTTGCCTGCCTGCGGGTGTGCGCGTCCAAAGCGATCACCGTTGAGGGAATGGCGGTTCAGATCCAGGAAGACACGTGCATTCGTGCTGGCGATTGTGTGTCGGAGTGTCCCCACGACGCTATACGTGCCGTGGGCGATGTCGAGAAGGCGATACAGTTGGCGGATTCCGGGGAGGCCGTGTTGATCCTTGCGGTGGAGGCGGCGGCCTATTTCTACCCTCAGACGCCCGAGCAGGTGGTCAACGCCTGCTACAAGGCCGGCTTCCAGGCCGTCCACCGCGGCATTCTCGGCGATGAGCTGGTGGCGGAGGAATACCGGGAGTTGTGGGACGACGAGGGGTGGGGTACGACTATCAGGTCTACGTGCCCGGTGGTGGTCGAGCGAATACAGAGGGAGTATCCGGAGTTGGTGCCCTATTTGGCGCCGTTCAAGACTCCGTTGGCGGCCGAGGTGGATTACCTCAGAGGGATGTACGGAGGGGATGTGGGGTTGGTGTACGTGGGCGTATGCCTGGCCGATTGCGATGCGCATGTGGATGCGGGGCTAACGTTCGACGAACTGGAGGAGCTGTTGCTCAGACGCGGCATCGCCCTTGAAGACGAGCCGTTGCACTACCGGCGCATACCGAGCGTGCGGGAGCGGTTTGTGAGCACGGCCGGCGGTATGCCGATGCCGCTGCTCCAGATGGAGCCGCAGGCGAGCCGCCGGTTCAGGAAGGTGCGGGGGTTGGGCGGGCTGGATGCGTTGGCCAGGGCCGTCGGCAACGATCGTATCGACCTCGGATTCGTAGACATTCTGCCCTGTGAGGGCTGCCTCGATCATCCGCTCTGGGGTGAGCCCGAGAAGCTTTTCTGGCGCCGCCAGGTGGTGACCGAGTCGGAGCCGCCGCGGTCGCCGATCCCGGTGCTGGACCCGTCGGTGCGGGTAATGCTCGACCGAGCGTTCCAGTTCCGGACCAACGGCCACAGGCCTCCGGATGAGCAGATAGAGAATGTGCTCGACGAGATCGGCTACGCGCCGGGCGGTCTCCACTGGGACTGCGGAGCGTGCGGATACAGCGGCTGTGTCTCGTTTGCTGTGGCGAAAATCGAGGGCAAGGCGTCGCTCAGGCAGTGCCCGCCCCATCAGGAGCGGAGGGCCGAGGAGGCAACGCGGGTGGCCACCACCGATCATCTGACCGGACTGGCCACTTTCAGAACTCTGAAGCTACGGCTGGAGCACGAGCGGGCACGAAGCGATCGAAGCGCCGAGCCGTTTGGCGTGTTGTTCGTGGACCTGGACCGTTTCAAGGAACTCAACGACAACTACGGGCACGAGGCGGGCAACCGTGTGCTGGAGGGTGTGGGTCACGAGCTGGAGGTGAGCGTTCGCAAGACCGACCTCGCGGCGCGGTACGGTGGTGACGAATTCGTGATGGTTTTGGTGCACACCGACATCGAGGGCGCGTTTAGAGTTGGTGAGATGGTGAGGGAATCGATCCAGGCCTTTGGCATCTCAGAGGGTTACCGGGCGGACGAGGTGACGGTGTCGGTAGGTGTGGCCTGTCACGACCCGCGCGACGAATCGACGCAAGACGCCATGGGGCGTGCCGATCAGGCGTTGTACCAGGCAAAGGCCCGTGGCGGCAACATGGTGGTGGCCTGGGGTCACGATCTGAAGGTGAAAACACAAGACATGGAGAGTGGAGCTTGAGCCAGACTAGTCCGGAACGGCAACCGGTGCAATTCGACCGAGACCACGGCGAGGCCGAGACCACGAAGCCCGACCCCTGGGGGGTGAAGCGGGCCGAGAATCTCCTTCAGACCCTGCAGTCGGTGTTGTCGGCGCGGGTAGTGGTCTCGCCGGTGGGTGAGATAACCGAAGTGCACGTGTTGGCGAGCAGCGGCGTATCGCCGAAACAGGTGGTGAGGAATGTCGAGAGCGCGTTGCTGGCGCACCTGGGCATCAAGGTAGACCACCGGAAAATCAGCGTGGCGCAGACCGCCGAGGTCGAGCCGATCGAGGCGTTGGAGGAATCGGCTGTGAAGGCCGAATCTCGCCGGCGCGGCGTGGTCTACAAGACATTGGAACTCGTTGCCGCGGCCCCGCACCGGGTGCGGTTCGCGGTGACGCTCGAGGTGGACGGCCGCGAGGTGGTGGGTGAGGAGGAAGCCGCCGAGACCACGCGTGCCAAGCTACAGGCGGCTGCCAGGGCGGCGGTGACCGCGCTGGAACAGGCGTTGCCGCACGGCACCTTCACGTTGGAAGGCGTAAAGACCGTCGAAGCATTCGGCGAGGAGCTGATCGTGGCCGGCGTGCATGTGGTGGACGGCCGCGAGACTCGGCTGCTCACCGGCACGGCGCAGGCCAAGGAAGCCTCGGAGCAGGCGGCGGTTTTGGCCGTGTTGGATGCGACGAATAGATGGTTTCAGGGGAGGAAGTAGGGGAGCGGGGAGCGGTGGCACAAGATGTGGGAGTGGTGGGAGTGGTGGGAGTGGTGGGAGAAGTGGGAGAAGTGGGAGGAGTGGGAGAACGGCACAGGATGAGTACTGGAACTAGAGGTAAAACAACATAGAGAGCGGGGGTTCGGGCCGGCATAGGCGCGGTCGGACCCATTTGATAGAAGTAGTACCTGAAGGAAAAAGGGGGTGCCCCGGACATTGATTTGACCAGCTCTTAGCGGAGCGGATCGGTCGAAGTAGAGCGAAGCCTCGGGTGTGCCGTAGCGATGCACGCCACTTTCACGCAGCATTTGCTGCCCGAGAGGAGGTGACGCGAATTATGCTCGACTGGATCGCCATTTTACTAGGGTCTGTAGCCAAGCTGTTTAGTATTACAGGCAACGTTAGCTGGTAGGTCGCACAGTCCGGGATTTCCCCCGGTTTTCGAGAAACCATGACAGTGACGCTCAAACGCGTTCCGACATACGTGGGCTTCGTGTGTGCAGCAGCTGCGGCGATGTTGCTGTGCGTCGAATGGACGCAGCCCGCTTCAGGAACCGCATTCTGGAACGCATTTGCAGCGCTTCTCGCCCTCGCCCTGCTTGCCGAAGTTTTTTCAACTCAATTGCTTCGAGGCACCGCCACAACAGCAGTCTCCTTCGTTCCTTACATAGCCGCCATGATCTTGCTTGGTGGCCCATGGGCTATGGCTATTGCAGGAATCGCGGAGCTGATCGCAGAAACAGCAATTCGACGAAAGGAGGCCATCAAGGTTCTTCACAATACCTCCAAAGAGGTTTTGGCTATTGGAGTAGCTGGCTTGATATACAGCATTGCTGGAGCGAGCCCCTCGGTATCGTCATTTGAGCTGAGCGCCTTCGGTTTCTTGGCTGCTGTAAGCGCGTATTTCGCAATAAGCAACGGTGCTACAGCTACAGCTATCGCTCTTAGCACTGGCAACACACTGCGCGAGATGTGGAGTCGGATAGTTGCCAAGTCGTTTTTATATGACCTTCTAGCCAGCTCGTTGGCTTTGTTGTTGGCGTTCTTGTATGCAGAACTGGAGGTGTTGGGCCTCATTTTGGTGATAGTGCCGTTGTTTTTTGTCCGGCACACCAACCATATCAATTCTCGGCTTGAAGAGACAAACCGCGACTTGCTTGAACTCATGGTCAAGGCCATTGAAGCGCGCGACCCGTACACGTGCGGCCACTCACAACGCGTAAGCAGGTTGGCTGCAACTCTTGCCCGGGAGATCGGCTTGGGATTTCGCGAAGTCGAGCGCATCACGACGGCTGCACTTTTGCACGATGTAGGCAAAATCTATGAGGAGTTCGCACCGGTGCTCCGAAAAGACTCCCATCTGAATGAGCAGGAACGCCTGCTAATGGAGTCGCATCCAGACAAGAGCGCAGAGTTGGTGAGCACAATATCCTCCCTAAGAGGTGCGATAGAGCACTATGTGCGCCATCATCACGAGCATTTCAGCGGTTCGGGCTACCCAGCCGGATTGGTTGGCCAGAAAATACCTCTTGGCGCTCGTATTGTGGCGATCGCAGATACAGCAGATGCAATGACGACAGATCGGCCGTATCGAAGAGCCTTGTCATTCGAAGCACTTATGGCTGAACTCAAACGGGAATCAGGCAGGCAATTCGATCCCGACTTGGTTGACGCGTTTCGCCGGTCCGCCGCAATCCACGCGATGTTTAGTGAACGTAGGAGAAGGCACCAGGCGATTGGAAAGACAACACAGCGCACGTGGAGAGTACGGTTAGCGCGCTGATGGTATTTGATGGATTTGAAGTCTGACCGGGCCAACAATGGAGCGATACTAAGCTCGCACACTTCTGGGGATGCAATTCATGTCTACCTCCGGATACGACCTTGCAACCCAATCCGCACCTGACATCCGAGCACTATCAACGCGTACTAGGGGGTTACGAAACCCTACTGCAGCCAGCCTGGCGATCACCCCAAATAGCCTTAACTGCGCCAGCTGTTGGAAAGCTGACGCTTTTGGTGTTGTCGAACTTGTTTTGCATCCATACCACTGTTCGAACGCCTTTAGTTCGAGTTGGTGTGCAAGGGTGATCATGGATGGGTTTTCGATTGAAGTCGCGTCACCTTCGCCAGTCGTCAAGTTGTATAGTCGGCGCAGTCTCCAATATTGCCCCAAGTCAGGAACGAGCCGGTACCGATCACCCGTTTGTTCAAGCACTTCTGACACGCATTGCATGGCTTCATCTTCGTGGCCTTCCGCCAGGAGAAGGTCAGCCCTGGTCATGAACACCGCAGTCCGATGGTGCCAAAGGCCAGAACGCACTGCCGCATCCTCGGCAATCCGAATTAGCTCAGTTGCTTCCGGAAAGTTGCCGATGGAGATAGACAAATTGGCTGCATTGCAATAGAGGGCGGTGGTTACGCGGCTTGCAGAAAAAGCGCTCTCAAGCTCCATAGCTTTCCTGAAATGCTCGGCCGCGACCGAGAATTGGCCCAAATCATTGAAGAGCGAACCCAAATTCACGTTGGCGTTTGCATTCGCAACCATATCCCCGCTGCGTCTCGCGGTCGCTGCTGCTGCTTTGAATGCTGCGATTGCTTTGTCGTAGCTACCAATACTGGACGCGCTCATGCCCTTTCCATTCAGGGATCGATAGAGCTTGCTGTCCAATTTGATCTCTCGGAATACTTCTTCGGCTTTGGAAAAGAAATGCCAGGCCGCGGTTGGTTCGCCAGATACCAACCGGCAGAATCCAAGGATAAGGTCGGCGAGGCCGCCAACCTCCAAACCATGCTGCCCGACAGCCGCACCAGTGCATTCGCTTTCGATAATCTCTAGGGCGTCCCACCGGCCAGACTCATAGGCAATTTCGGCAGCGATCTGTTGCGTTTTCATTGCGAGGCAATAGTCGTCAACATCGAGAGCGGCTCGCATTGCGGTTTCAGTGGCCATCAGCATCCGAGATGCCTCCGCCGCAAAACGCCCGCGATGAAGAGCCTCTGCACGGATGTACGCCAATTCTGCACGCTGCTTGTCTGATAGTGAGTATTCCGCAATCGAGTCAGCAGTGTCCAGAGCTCTCGAAAAAGCGCCTTGAGCAGATGCTGCTCTGGAGCGCAACAGCCCGACCGATGCGTTTCGCTTTTCTGGCCACTCCAGAGCGACCGTGTCGAGAGCCGCTTCAGCTTCCTTAGGGGCACCGCTTTCGATGGCTCGCGCAGCACCGCTACAAACGAGGCGAACCGCATCACCGTACCTTCTTGCCCTTGACGCATGGTGAGAGGCCTCCAATTCGGCTTGAAATCCCTGAAAACTGACTGAACCTTCGAGGTAATCGGTGAGTGCAGAGTGGTAGAAACGCCGTTTGTCTTCACTCATTGCTGCGCGGTATATGAGGTCTCCCTTCAATGCGTTTGAAAGGCTGAGCGATCCTTCATCTGATCTCACTATTGAGCGCTCTGTTAGCCTCAGTGCCGCGCAGTTTATTGAGGCTTGATCAAGGCCGAGAATACGGGACAACTGGTGCATTTGGAGGGAACGACGCGCAACTGCGAGCAATTCTAGGATTCGGTTCTCATTGTCAGACAAATCGCGGAATCGCCGCCTAACAGCGTTTGTCAGATCGTTCGATACTTGCCCTTTGCGATCTTTGGGTTCGTACCAGTTGCCCGGCAACCAGTCTAAGCCTTGGTCATGATGTCTCCAATCTGCAACCAAAACTGCCGCGAGTTGAGGGTTTCCATTGGCGTATTCTACTATTCGCCGCAGCATTACTTCGCTCACTTCTTCTTCGCCCGCAAGCGTTGTGACAAGCCTCTCGATCACCTCGTCGGTCAAAGGGCCTAGTGTTATTACTTCGTTCGGCTCGAAACCATCAGGTGCTCCCGCGTCAGGTGCTGCATTGTCGCTCTCTGTCCAATGCGTCGCCACAAGAATCAGGGCAGGAGCGTCCTTCAACCGCTGGGCGGCCAGGTGGATAACATCTCGGCTTGCGGGGTCCAAGTAGTGGGC
>Ga0180435_10003663_pt1 | contig 15299 bp, 14 predicted proteins | sample SS_ome_3_FD_132467 | JGI IMG/M metagenome (GOLD analysis project Ga0180435, IMG submission 132467) | Hypersaline lake sediment archaeal communities from the Salton Sea, California, USA - SS_3_S_1 metaG | ecosystem: Environmental > Aquatic > Non-marine Saline and Alkaline > Hypersaline >... | reverse complement strand
GATTTCCGCGGATAACCCCGGATGGGCATTGCCGGAAAAAACCATCATGCTGCTGGCAGACATGACTCACTCCAGTCAGTTCAGAGACGAACAAAAAGGCCGCCTGGGGCGGCCCTTGGTATTTAGCTCGGCCGGCGACCCGGCGCAACCGCCTCGCGGCTGTATCAATATGGCTGGGGTGGCAGGATGACTCGCTTCGCTCGCCCTCCAGGCCGCTGCCTGCGGCAGCGTTCTCCGGCGCTATGCGCCTGCGTCGAACCTTGGCACGGTTCAAACCCTGCCACCTCAACCCTGTAGGAGCGGCCTTGGCCGCGAAACATTCGCGAGCAAGCTCGCTCCTACAAATATGGCTGGGGTGGCAGGATTCGAACCTGCGCATGCCGGAGTCAAAGTCCGGTGCCTTACCGCTTGGCGACACCCCAGTTGTTCAGTAATCGTTCACCCTGTCCAACAGAGGTGAACGGTTGAGTCCGCGTGCTACAAAGCCCTTCCAGGAGCCGGGCAGCGCTTGCAGCACCGTATCCGCTTCGACCTTGGAATCAAAGGCACCGAAGACACAGGCCCCGGTTCCAGTCAATTGTGGCTGCGTGTAATCAGCAAGCCATTGCATGACCTGTGCGACCTGCGGGTAGCGCTCGCGAACCACGGGGAGACAATCGTTCCGTCTGTCGCCCGCGATGAAGGCGCGTATTGTGATTGTGCTTGAATTCCTTGTCAATTCCGGGGCCTGAAATATTTCAGCCGTGCTTACGTGCACCTGCGGCACGACCACCAGGTACCAGGGCTGCGCCAGATCGACCGGTTGCAGTCGCTCACCCACCCCTTCCGCCCAAGCCGCATTTCCGTTGACGAATATCGGCACATCCGCCCCCAGCTTCAGTCCCAGACGGGCCAGCTCCTTCGTTTCCTGATTGCACCCCCACAAACGGTTCAAGGCCACCAACACCGTTGCCGCATCCGAGCTGCCTCCACCGAGCCCTCCCCCCATAGGGAGCCGTTTCTGGAGGCGGATATCCACGCCCAATGGCCCCGAACCCGGCACCCCTGAACAATTTTCCTGCAGAAGGCGAGCTGCCCGCACTGTCAGGTCATCCTGCTCGGGAACGCCAGGAAGGTCGGTCTCGCGCTGGATACGGCCATCATCCCGCACCCGGAAGGCAAGCCGGTCTGTATGCCCGAGGAACTGAAAGACGGTCTGCAGCTCGTGATAACCATCCGACCTGCGCCCGATGATCCGCAGCATGAGATTGAGTTTCGCGGGCGCAGGCCAGTCACATGACCAGTCGGCTTCGCTCATCAGGGAAATTCCGTCATGAGCCGCTCGCGCAAGGGCAGTAGAAAACGGCTGTCAGGATCTTTTCGAATTGCCGAGCGCAGAAGTTCTTCCGCCGAATCCCTGTCACCCAGCACCCAATGCACCTCTATCAGATGGGCCGCGATCTCAGCGTCCTGGTCCTTTTCGTAAGCCTTCTTGAGGTACCCGAGCGAGGCCTCCAGTTCACCAAGCCGGTAAAGAACCCAACCCATGCTGTCGAGGATGGCCGCCAGCTCCGGCTTGAGGCTCAGCGCCTGCTCGATATAGCCGCGCGCCTCCTGCAGGCGTATGTTCTGCTCCGCCAGCATATATCCCAGGGCATTGAGGGCATTGACGTCTTTCGGATCCCTGTCCAACACCGCTCTGAAGTCGGCCTCCATGCGGTCATAATGCCCAACTTCGGACAGGTACAGGCCGCGGTTGTAAAGCAGGTCGTTGTCCGCCGGATGATAGCGCAGGGCCTCTGCATAGACCTCGAGCACGGCATCCACAGCGGATTCGGCAGACTGCATGAGCTGGGCCTCGGTCAGATACAGATCGATGGCCCGCTTGGGGTTGGCCGCCCGGGCCTCCCGCAACAGCATACGGGCCGCATCAAGATCCCCTGCTTTCTGCAACAGCCTTGCCGCACGGATGGCGGCATCTGTCATCAAAGGTCCCTCGTCTATACTGCGGTAAAGCTCGAGTGCAAGCTCATCGTTACCTTCGTGTTCCTCGATCTGCCCGAGGAAATAGCCTGCCTCGGTACGATACTTCGGCTCATCGCGCAGCTGCTGCCAGATCCCCCGTGCCTCGTCCCAGGCCTTCTGGTCGGTGGCCAGCATTGCATAGCCGTAAGCCACCTCGACATCCCCGGAACTGAGGTCATGCAACTCGCGGAACTGGTCAAGCGCCTGTGCATGCCTGCCATTGGCCACAAGCAGGCGCGCATAGCTCTTGCGCAGCAACTTGTTTTCCGGCTCCCTCTGTACCCCGGTAGCCAGCACTTCAAGCGCCATCTGTGGTGCCTTGCGAGCGACCAGGACACGGCTTAGCAGGATCCGGGCGACAGGCCAGTCCGGTTCTGCCTGCAGAGCCTTGACCAGGGTTTCATTGGCCTCGGAGAAACGGCCATGCGTTGTATCGAGCAGGGCTGATGCGTACAGCGCCTCCGGTGCCTCGGAGTCGTCGGCGAGCACGCGTTCAAGCATTTTGCGCGCTGCATTGCGGCCAGGTTCACCCGCCAGAACCGTCGCCACCTGCAGACGGCCATCCTTGCCGAGCGCATCACCGATGCGTCGCATGGCGCTGAACTCCGCCAGTGCTTCGTCGAATCGATCGCGACGCAACAGCAACACCGCGAGATACTTGCGTGCATCCTGACTGTTGGGCGCGAACTGAGCCCAGAGAGAAGCCCCCTCCAGCGCTGCGTCCAGGTCCTTGATGTGCAAGGCAAGCAGGGTGGCACGCTCAGCCGCATACGCATCACTGGCTTCGAGGGCGGCTTCCAGGTACCCCTGATGCGCCACCTGGAACTCACCCTGGCGCGCGCCGATCTCTCCGACGAGAAAATCGAACAGCAGGTCCGCATCCAGCTCCCTTTCTATTGGTTCCGGCGCCTCGAATGGCAGAACAGGAGCAGCGGCGGCTTCCACGGCCTCCTCACTGGTTTGAGGAGTCGGCAGGGTCTCGCACCCGGCAAGCGCACCGAGCAACAATGTCAGGATGATTTTTCGCACTGCGGACGGGGCATTCCTGGAAAGGGGATCGGACCTGGTCAGCGCCGACTTTCGTTACCGATTCAGTCGCATACAACCAGGAGAAACTGGCGCTACATTAAAAGGAGGACAGTGGTTTGGCAATCGGAGTTCCCCTGAGCCGCATCAGAAAGGCACCTCAAAAAGCATCCGGAGGCTTGCTTTCAACCCATTGATCTATAAAAATAATCCCTTCACCAATCCATCCACTCGAGACAAATCATACCCCTATGGGCTTGTTAGCGATCGGCCTCAACCACACCACCGCCCCGGTATCCATCCGGGAGCGTCTGACCTTTGGTCCGGATATTGTGGTCGGGGCACTGCGCAATCTGCGCGAACAACCGGGGGTTATAGAGACCGTGATTCTCTCCACCTGCAACCGTACAGAGGTGTACTGCTGTGTGCAGGAGGATGCCGCCGAGCGGGTACGGCGCTGGATGGCGGAATTCCACGGCTTGATGATCAATGACATCGCCCCCTACCTCTATCAGCACGAGGAGGATGACGCCGTCAGTCACCTGCTCTCGGTGGCATGCGGATTGGACTCGCTGGTGCTGGGTGAGCCACAGATCCTGGGGCAGGTGAAAGCCGCGTTCCAGACCGCAACCGAAGCCGGACATACCGGCAAGACACTCAACCGGCTGTTCCAGCATGCCTTCAACAGTGCCAAGCAGGTGCGCACCGACACCGCGATTGGCGACAGCCCGGTTTCAGTGGCCTTTGCGGCAGTAAGCCTGGCACGCCAGATCTTTTCCGATATCTCACAACAAACCGCATTGCTCATCGGTGCCGGTGAAACCATCGAACTGGCTGCCCGTCATCTGCATCAGCACGGAGTGGGACGAATCATCGTTGCCAACCGCACGGTCTCCCGGGCACGTGACCTGGCGGAAGAATTCGACGGCTATGCCATCGGCCTTACGGAGTTGCCGGTTCACCTGGCGGAGGCCGACATCGTCATCGCGTCCACGGCCAGCCCGCTGCCCGTGCTCGGCAAAGGCGCGGTTGAGCGCGCCCTCAAACAGCGTCGCCACCGACCGATCTTCATGGTCGATATCGCGGTGCCACGCGATATCGAACCGGAAGTAAGCGACCTGCGTGATATCTACCTTTACACGGTCGACGACCTGGAGGAGGTCATCCAGGAAAATCTGCAATCCCGGGAGGAGGCCGCGGAACAGGCACGCGAAATCATCGAGTTCCAGGTCGGCGAGTTCCGGGCCTGGCTCGGTTCACTCGACGCGGTCGATCTGATTCAGAATTACCGTGCCAACGCACTGGTGATGCGAGACGAGGTGTTGTTGCGCTCGCAGCGTATGCTGGAAGCCGGCAAGCCACCGGAAGAGGTGCTGGAATACCTCGCTAAAACCCTGACCAACAAACTGCTGCACACGCCGAGCACTCAACTGCGCATGGCTGGCAGCACCGGTCAGCAGGAACTGCTCGAGGCGGCCAACGCCCTGTTCCAATTGGGACAGGATTAGCGGTTTTTCGCAGTCGGGCGCCACAAACGCCCAACACGCACCTCCCCCCATCCCGATCAGAAACCATGCGAAGCAATATTCATCAGCGGCTCGAGCAGATCTCGGAACGTTTTGCCGAAATAACCGCGTTGCTGTCCGAACCCGAAGTCCAGAACGACAACAACCGATTCCGGGAACTCAGTCAGGAGTACGCGCAACTCGAACCCGTGGTGCAGGCCTATTCGGCATGGAATGAGAACCAGGACGAGATCGTGGGCGCCGAGGAAATGCGAGCCGACCCGGAAATGGCCGAACTGGCGGAAGACGTGCTTGCCGAAGCGCGTGGCCGTGCCGAGAAACTGCTGCCGGAACTGCAGCGCCTGCTCCTGCCCCGCGACCCCAATGACGGGCGCAATATCTTTCTAGAGATCCGCGCAGGCACCGGGGGGGCCGAAGCCGCCCTGTTCGCAGGCGACCTGCTGCGCATGTACACCCGCTATGCCGAGCTGCGGGGGTGGCGCACGGAACTTATCAGCGAGAGCCCTGGAGAGCACGGCGGCTACAAGGAAGTGGTGGCACGTATCACGGGCCAGGATGTCTACTCGAGACTCAAGTTCGAGTCGGGCGCCCACCGCGTTCAGCGGGTACCGGAAACCGAATCCCAGGGTCGGATTCACACCTCTGCCTGTACCGTCGCGATACTGCCGGAAGCACCGGAGATGGAGGCGATCGACCTCAATCCCGTCGACCTTCGGATCGACACCTACCGTGCTTCCGGCGCGGGCGGGCAGCACGTCAACAAGACGGATTCCGCGGTGCGCATCACCCACCTCCCAAGCGGCATCGTGGTCGAGTGCCAGGACGAACGCTCGCAACACAAAAACAAGGCGCGCGCCATGTCACTCCTGCAGGCACGCCTGCGGGATGTTGCCGAGCGCGAAGCACAGCAGAGCGAGGCGGCGGACCGCAAACTCCAGGTTGGCAGTGGCGACCGCTCCGAGCGAATCCGAACCTACAACTTCCCCCAGAACCGGGTCACCGACCATCGGATCAACCTGACGCTCTACAAGCTGGACGAAATCATGCTCGGCGAAATGAACCAGGTGATCGAACCCCTGATGCAGGAGTACCAGGCAGAGCAGCTGGCCTCCCTGGGCGAGGCCGAATGACCCTTGTCCGGGATCTGCTCAGCTGGGGGGGAGAACGACTGGGATCTGATGCCGAGGGACGAAACGAAGCCTACCTCCTGCTGGCATACACGCTGGGCAGGGACCGCAGCTGGCTGTATGCCTGGCCAGACACCCGCGTGGACGGGCCGGATGAGCGGCGTTACCGGGAGCTGATCGAGCGGCGAACAAAGGGCGAACCGTTCGCCTATCTGACCGGAACGAAGGAATTCTGGTCCCTGTCGCTGGCCGTCGACCGCCACACCCTGATTCCCCGGCCGGAAACAGAGGACCTGGTCGCGCACATTCTGACTCGCTTCCCGGCGCACCCGGGCCTGAGCCTGATCGACCTGGGCACGGGTAGCGGCGCCATCGCACTGGCGCTGGCATCCGAACGTCCGCAATGGCACATCAGTGCGACCGATCAGAACGCGGCCACTCTCGGGAGGGCACGCGCAAACGCGCACCGGCTCGGCCTGACAGTGGATTTCGTGCAGGCCGACTGGTTACAGGGAATCACCGGGCCGTTCGATATTGTCGTAAGTAACCCTCCCTATGTTGCCTGCGGCGATGACCACCTGAACGATCTCAGCTACGAGCCGGATGCCGCCCTGGTCAGCGGCAATGACGGCCTGAACGATATTCGCCGGATCATCCCCCAGGCCCGTGAGCGCCTCGCCCCGGGCGGCTGGTTGATATTCGAGCATGGCTTTGACCAGGGGGAAGCCAGCCGCGACCTCCTGCATCAACACGCCTACCGGAACGTGGCAACCGGCCAGGACCTGGCTGGCAAAGACCGCTTCAGCTACGGACAGATCTGACCATCCACCCCTCGCCTGACTTCGGCCTCGGAGTGCATGGGGGAATTCCCTGTTGACCATCGGGACTTTCGCGACCACCATTGGTCTGTATTGTCTTCGAGAGGTCCTGGTCGTGAAGTCGGACACCGACAGCCTGATCAAGGTCAGAGAGATCGCCTTTGCTCCATTGCATCCGGACAAAAACCAGGCCGGAACCGCTGCTCAGTTGCTGCGTGATGGTGAGGGCCTCGAAAGTACCGAGCGACTCAGCGATACGCGCCTGCGGATAAGTTATGACATCCGACACGCTACCCTGGAGGCCATCGAATACCTCCTGGAGGACTTCGGCTTTCATCTCGACAATGCCCTCAAGTACCGGATGCGGCGCGCCCTCGTGAACTACATGGAGAAAACCCAGCGCCTGAATATGGGCTGCACCCAGGACGGTCGCGACTGCACGGTGAGAATCTTCATCAATCGCTATCAGCAGCGCGAGCACGGTTGCCGGGATAATCGACCCAAGCACTGGCGCCGCTATCTCTGATCAATACGCACACACACCCGGCCGCACCAACCACGCCGGGGTAGAATGGGCCGATGGACGACGAGGCCCTGCTCCGCTACAGCCGCCAGATCATGCTCCCGGAACTTGGTTTCGAGGGGCAGCAACGCCTTTGTGACGGGCATGCCCTGATAATCGGGCTCGGCGGGCTGGGTTCGCCGGTCGCACTGTATCTGGCAGCCGCCGGCGTAGGGCAACTGACGCTGGTGGATGACGACCGGGTCGACCTGAGCAACCTGCAACGCCAGATCATCCACTCCTCCGGAAGTATCGGCCAGACCAAGGTCGAATCCGCTGCCGCTCGCCTGCATCACATCAACCCCAGCTGCCGCGTCGAGACGGTGGCCCGGCGCCTGCCGGAAAAGGAACTGGCTGCGCAGGTCGAGCGCGCTGAGGTGGTGATCGACTGCAGCGACAACTTCGCCACTCGCTTCCTGCTCAACCGCCTCTGTCACGCGACCAGGACGCCACTGGTATCCGGAGCCGCCATTCGCTGGGAAGGCCAGCTGGCGGTATTCCGCTACGGTGACGACGAGGCCTGCTACCACTGCCTGTACCCGGAAAGCGGCCAGGAGGATACCGCGTGCGGCGAGACCGGGGTGGTCGCACCCCTGGTCGGGGTCATCGGGTCCCTGCAGGCCCAGGAGGCGCTCAAACTCCTCAGTGGTGCCGGGACTCCGCTGTGCAACCAATTACTCGTCATCGATACCCTGAACGCGGAATGGAGAACACTGAAGTTGCGCCGGGACCCGCATTGCCCGGTATGCGGAACGGCATGATCCTCTTCATTCACGGCTTTGCCAGCTGCGGGCTTGGGCGCAAATCGGAACTGCTGCGCGAATACTTCGGTAGTGGGCAGGTACTGGCACCCGACCTTCCCGGCCAACCCGCAGAGGCGATCGATTTCCTGGAATCGCTGCTCGAGACGCATCAGATAACGCTGCTGGTGGGCTCCTCCCTCGGGGCCTACTTCGCCACCTGGCTCAATCGAACCCGGAGACTCCCAGCGGTACTGATCAATCCAGCCATCGCACCCTACCTGCTGCTGGAAGACTACCTTGGCAAGCATGCCGGTTGTGGCGGCAGGACAATCGAAGTCACACCCGAATCCCTGGCGACACTGCGCAAATTGCATCGGCCCCGACTGCGTGCAGATGAGCACTACCTTGTTCTGCTGCAAACAGGAGACGAGGTACTCGACTACGGCCAGGCGGCTGCCTACTATGCCGGCAAAGATGTGGTCATCGAGCAGGGCGGAAGCCATCGTTTCGAGAACTTTTCCCACCACCTTCCCCGCATCGCGGCATGGGCCCGAGAGCATGAACAAAAAGGCTAAACCCCCGCTCGACCTGGACCGTCTGCGCCAGGACATCGTGTTCCAGGACGAGCTGATGGGGCAGAAACTGGTGTTTCATACCACCTGGGGACTCTTTTCTCCAAAGGGGATCGACGAGGGCACCCGGCTGCTGCTGAAGCACCTGGAGGTACGGCCTGACGAGCACGCCATCGATCTGGGATGTGGCTACGGCCCGATCGGCATGGCCATCGCGCGCAACGCGCCGGCTGGCGAATGCCTGATGGTCGACAAGGATTTCGTAGCGGTCGAGTATGCCAACGCCAACCTGGAGCGCAATCGGATCAAAAACGCCAGAGCCATCCTGAGCGACGGGCTCAAACATGTTCCACCACAGCGCTTCACCCTCGCCGCCACCAATCTGCCGGCCAAGACGAGCAAGGAGCATTACTACCTGTTCTTCCACGATATCCACGCAAGACTGGAACCGGGTGGACGCTTCTACGTTGTCGTGATCACGGGCCTGCGACGCTTCATCGAACGCGCCTTCATTGAGGTCTTCGGCAATCACACCAAGGTCAAACAGGGTCGCCAGTACACTGTGGCGATGGCACAAAAAAATCCCGACTGAACTGTTCCCTTCTTGAGACTCCCTGCGGGCAGCTGCTGTTAAAGGTCGCGCCCCATTGGCCGCTAAGCCGTCGAAGGCAAATCAAGGTGAAAACGGAATGACCAGTCAGGCGCTTGACGACATTACCGCAGAACAGTCGGGAGAGTTGTTGAGAATGATCCTCCCCCTGATGAGCAAGCATCAGGTCCCGATCACACCGCAAAACTACGCGGTCTGGTTCGATTATGTGCGCGGCAGCAATCCGGAATTGAAGTCCGAGATGCAACAACTGGTTGATGCCGGAGCCGCGTTCACCGAGAAGCTGAATGAGCAGCTTTTCGAGAAGTACAAGTCGGAGTGCGACACCCGCCATTTCTCCAGGATCCGGGGCGAGATGTCGGAGTTGATGGATGACCTGTCCGACTCGCTGCAGGACGCGGGCGACCAGGCGCAGCAGTTCGGTGGACATCTCGACGGCGTCGTCGAGGACGTGCAGCACAGCTCCAACATGGATGACATCAAGGACCTGTTGTCCTCCCTGGTGCAGGAAACCCGCACCATGCGCAAATCGACTCAGCTGCTGCATGAGCATCTCGAGGCAAAATCACGCGAGATCATCCTGCTGCAGGAGGAACTGGAACAGGAACGCAAGCGCGCCTCGACCGATCCCCTCACCGGCCTGGCCAACCGGCGCGCCTTCACCGACGCCCTGATAAAGGCCTGCAACGATGTCGATACACCCGACAATCTCAGCCTGATCATGGTGGATATCGACCACTTCAAGCAGGTCAACGATGCCCACGGACACCTGATCGGCGACCGGGTGATCCGTTTCATCGCCAAGGTGCTGCAAGAGAACACCAAGGGCAAAGACCTGGCGGCGCGTTTCGGCGGAGAGGAATTCGTGGTCATGCTGACCGCAACGGGACTGCGAGGCGCCGAAGCGGTGGCAAACACCATTCGCACCGCCATCGCGGAAGCAAGGCTGGTGCGCGCGGACAACAAGCAACCGCTGGGACAGATCACTGCCTCTCTGGGCGTGGCCAGCTATCACCCGGGTGAAGACCCGCTGGAAACCATCAACCGTACCGACCAGGCGATGTATCAATCCAAGCGGTCCGGGCGCAACCAGGTCACTGTCAACCATGACCTGAGCGGTATCAACGACGCTGCCTTTTGACCTCGACCTCCAGCGCACCACCCCGCCGGCGCAGCCTTCCTCATCGCTATCGGTCAAACGCCGGCAATAGGAAAGATCAGTCCAGCTTGCTGCGCAGCAACTCGTTCACCTGCTGTGGATTCGCCTTGCCCTGCGATTTCTTCATGATCTGTCCGACGAAAAAGCCGATCATCTTGGGCCGCTTGGCCGGCTCCGCATTGCGGTAGTTTTCCACCTGAGCCGGATTGGCCGCGATGACCTCATCCACCAAGGTCTCGATCGCGCCAGTGTCGGTGATCTGCTTCAGCCCCTTGGCCTCGATCACCTCGTCAGCCGATCCCTCGCCTGCCCACATGGCTTCGAAGACCTGCTTGGCGATTTTGCCCGAGATCGTGTTGTCCCGGATCCGGGCCAGCAGACCACCCAGGGCCTCGGCATCCACCGGGCTTTGTTCGATCTCCAGGCCGTCCCTGTTCAGGGCCCCCGCGAGCTCGCCCATGACCCAGTTGGCGGCAATCTTCGCATCCCCGGATTGCACCGCCACCACCTCGAAGTAATCCGCCGTGGCGCGGGTGGCGGTCAGGCCGTTGGCATCGTAGGCAGAGAGCCCGAACGCCTCCTGGAAACGAGCCCGGCGTGCGTCCGGCAGCTCCGGCATGTCGGCGCAGACCGCATCCATGAAGGCCTGATCGATCTCCACGGGCAGCAGGTCCGGGTCCGGGAAGTAGCGGTAGTCATTGGCCTCTTCCTTGGAACGCATCGAACGCGTCTCGTCCAGGTTCGCGTCATACAGGCGTGTTTCCTGAACCACGCGCCCGCCATCCTCGATCAGGTCGATCTGGCGCTCGACCTCATAGTTGATCGCACGTTCCAGAAAGCGGAACGAGTTGATGTTCTTCAACTCCGCCCGGGTGCCGAGCTCCTCCTGGCCCATCGGTCGGACCGAGACATTGGCATCGCAGCGGAACGAGCCCTCCTGCATGTTCCCGTCACAAATGCCGAGGTAAGTGACGATCTGGTGAATCTTGCGTGCATACGCCACAGCCTCCCTGGCCGAACGCATATCCGGTTCCGACACGATCTCCAGCAGGGGAGTCCCGGCACGGTTCAGATCGATGCCGGTCATGCCGTGGAAATCCTCGTGCAGTGACTTCCCGGCATCCTCCTCCAGGTGCGCACGAGTGACGCCGACCGTCTTCACCTCGCCATCTTCGAGCACAATCTCGACATGCCCACGACCGACTATGGGAAGTTCGAACTGGCTTATCTGATAGCCCTTGGGAAGGTCAGGATAAAAGTAATTCTTGCGTGCAAAAACGCTGCGTTCCGCCACATGCGCTTCGATCGCCCGGCCGAAACGGACCGCGAATTCGACAGCCTTGCGATTGAGCACGGGCAGCACGCCAGGCATGCCGAGATCGACCAGGTTGGCCTGGGTATTCGGCTCGGCCCCAAAGGCTGTCGCAGAACCGGAGAATATCTTTGACCGGGTGGCCAGCTGTGCGTGAATTTCAAGGCCGATGACTGTTTGCCACTGCATGGTTCAATGCCTCATTGGGCTCTATTGCAAATACTGTTTATTCACCACCAAGGACACGAAGAACACAAAGATCTTCCATGTCCAAAGCTTTGTTGATCCGGTCTCGAAAACCTTCGTGTTCTTTGTACGCTTTGGGGTTGGAACTGGATCAAAACCCTTCCGGCACCTGTTTGTGCCAGTTGGTCGCGAGCTGGACCTGGTGTGCCACATTGAGCAGCAGATCCTCTCTGAACTGGTCACCGATGATCTGGAAACCAACCGGCATCCCGTTCGCCATGGGCGCGGGGATGGATACCGCCGGCAGGCCCGCGAGATTGACCGCGATCGTGTAGATATCCTGCAGGTACATCGCCACCGGGTCGTCGCTCTTGTCCCCCAGGGCAAAGGCGGTATCCGGCGCGGTCGGGCTGACGATCACATCGCACTGCCCGAAGGCCTGGCGGAAGTCGGCCGCGATCAACTGACGAATCTTCTGAGCCTTGAGGTAATACGCGTCGTAGTAACCGGCCGACAGGGCATAGGCCCCGATCATGATCCGGCGCTTCACCTCGGCACCAAAGCCTTCGGAACGCGAGCGCTTGTAAAGGTCTTCGAGGTCTTTTGGATTGTCACAGCGATGTCCGAACCGGACCCCATCGAAACGTGACAGATTGGAGGAACATTCTGCCGGGGCCACCACATAGTAGGCCGGCACCGAGAGATGGGCGTTTGGCAGGCTGACATCGACCAGTTCCGCCCCCTGGCTCCTGAATTCCTCGATGGCGGCCTGGGTGGATGCTGCAACACCACTGTCGAGATCACCTTGCATGAATTCCCTGACCACGCCGACCCGGAGACCCGCGAGAGGCTTTGCCAGGGCAGCGGAGTAATCGTCGACCGGACGCTCGGCACTGGTCGAGTCGCGTGGATCGAAGCCTGCCATACCGGCCAGCATCAGGGCCGCATCCTCGGCCGTGCGGGTCATGGGACCGGCCTGATCCAGGGAGGAGGCGAAAGCGATCATTCCATAGCGGGAACAACGCCCGTAGGTCGGCTTCAGGCCGGTGATGCCGGTCAGCGCTGCGGGCTGGCGGATGGAACCGCCGGTATCGGTACCGGTCACCGCGGGCACAAGTCGCGCCGCCACGGCCGCAGCCGAACCACCGGAGGACCCCCCAGGCACGCGGGCACTGTCCCAGGGATTCCGCACCGGCCCGTAATAGCTGGTCTCATTCGAGGAACCCATGGCGAACTCGTCCATGTTGGTTTTTCCCAGCATGACCATTCCCGCTTCCGCCAGCCTGGTAACCACGGTCGCGTCATAAGGCGAGATGAAATTGTCCAGCATGTGCGAACCACAACTGGTACGCACACCCTTGGTACAAAAGATGTCCTTGTGCGCCATGGGGATGCCGGTCAGGGGACCCGCGTCCCCCGCGGCTATCCGCTGATCGGCCGCCCTGGCCTGCTCAAGCGCCCCTTCGGCAGTTACCGTGATAAAGCTGTTGAGCTGCCCGTCCAGCGACTGGATCCGGTCAAGAAAATGAGTGGTCAGTTCTACGCTGGAGAAGTCGCCCGCCAGCAGCCCGGCGGAGAGTTCAGCGAGTGTCTTGTGATGCATGAGAGTGTCTGTCCGAAAACGTTATCCACAAAGGACACCAGGAACACAAAGGAACAAAAAAGTTGAAGCTTCGTGCCCTTTGTGTGCTTTATGGTGAAAAACTTACTCGATGACCTTTGGTACGAGGAACAGCCCGGCCTCCGCCTGCGGGGCATTGCGCATGTAGCTGTCGCGCTGGTCGGTCTCGGTAACCTCGTCCTGACGCAGCCGCTGACTCATTTCCAGCGGGTGTGCCATCGGCTCTACCCCGGCGGTATCAACCGCCTCCATCTGGGCCACGAGATCGAGAATCCTGCTCAGGTCCCGGCTCATGGCCTCGCCCTCTTCGGGGGAAACGGCCAGGCGCGCCAGGTGGGCGATTTTTGCGACATCATCAGAACTTAACGACATTAGCGGATTCCTGAAACCGACTCGGAATCGGCGAAAATACCACAACGACCCCGCTTTTTGCAGCAAACCCCCGGATTCCCGGCTTGCCCCTGATGGCTATGCCTTGCTAGATTAGCGCTCCCAAAAACGCCCCTGGCCGAATAGCCCCAAGGCAAATCGTCCAATCGTTTTCACCCGCACCGGAGCGTGGCAGCCCGCCACTGGATGACATCGCATGTTCCTACGCCGTATTCGTGGACTTTTCTCGAATGACCTTTCTATTGACCTGGGTACCGCCAATACCCTTATCTATGCGCGGGATCAGGGAATCGTGCTAAACGAACCTTCCGTGGTGGCCATCCGCCACGACCGGGGACGCGGTGGCAGCAAGTCCGTTGCAGCGGTCGGTGAATCAGCCAAGAAGATGCTCGGCCGGACACCGGAGAATATCACCGCCATCCGTCCGATGAAGGAGGGCGTGATCGCCGACTTCACCGTGACCGAGAAGATGCTGCAGTACTTCATCCACAAGGTGCACGAGTCGAAGATCATCCGCCCGAGTCCGCGCGTGCTGATCTGTGTGCCCTGCGGCTCCACCCAGGTGGAACGACGTGCAATCAAGGAATCTGCGGCTGGCGCCGGCGCGCGTGAGGTCTACCTGATCGAGGAACCCATGGCGGCGGCCATCGGCGCCGGCCTGCCGGTCGACGAGGCACGCGGCTCCATGGTTCTGGACATCGGCGGGGGCACCTCGGAAGTGGCGATCATCTCGCTGAATGGCATCGTCTACTCCAACTCGGTACGTATCGGCGGGGACAAATTCGACGAGGCAATCATCAACTATATCCGGCGTAACTACGGCACCCTGATCGGTGAGGCAACCGCAGAGCGGATCAAGCAGAAGATCGGCTCCGCCTACCCGGGCAACGAGGTACTGGAACTCGAGGTCAAGGGCCGCAACCTCGCCGAGGGCGTCCCGCGCAGCTTCACCATGACCTCCAATGAGGTTCTGGAGGCCCTGCAGGAACCGCTCTCGGGTATCAGTGATGCGGTCAAGAAGGCGCTCGAACAGACACCTCCCGAGCTGGGCGCAGACGTCGCGGAGCGCGGTATCGTGCTGACCGGGGGTGGCGCGCTGCTGCGCGACCTCGACCGCCTGATCGAGGAGGAGACCGGACTGCCGGTGATCATCGCCGAGGACCCACTGACCTGCGTGGCACGCGGTGGTGGACGCGCCCTCGAGCTGATGGACGAACGCGGTGGCGACGCCTTCACAGTAGAATAATAAACAGTAGTTTAAGGGGGAAGGCGCCATCAAGCCGATTTTTGCCCAGGGTCCCTCCCAGGCAACACGGGTTCTGCTCGCCCTCCTCGCCTCGATCGTCCTGATGGTCGTTGACCATCGCTTTCAGCACCTGCAGCAGATCCGCGAAACCCTGGCATTCCTGACCTATCCACTGCAGATCGCCGCGGACTTCCCCGTCAGTGCCGGTCGCTGGATGGAGGAGGCCACCCGTACGCGGCAGGAACTGCAGGATGAGAACGACCGCCTGCACGCGCAGGTTCTGCGGACCCAGGCCGACCTGCAGAAACTGGAGAGTCTGCAGGCAGAAAACCTGCGCCTGCGAAATCTTCTCGATGCCTCCTACAAGGTCGGCGACCGCGTCCTGATCGCGGAGCTC
>Ga0180435_10003661_pt1 | contig 15304 bp, 15 predicted proteins | sample SS_ome_3_FD_132467 | JGI IMG/M metagenome (GOLD analysis project Ga0180435, IMG submission 132467) | Hypersaline lake sediment archaeal communities from the Salton Sea, California, USA - SS_3_S_1 metaG | ecosystem: Environmental > Aquatic > Non-marine Saline and Alkaline > Hypersaline >... | reverse complement strand
CGCGCCAGGACAGAAAGCATCCAGGCCGCCGGGATTCGTCTCGTGCTCTCAGGCAGAACCACACTGGACGAAGTCATTCGAGTCGCCGGCCTGGGTGAGGATTGATCCATGGCGGCATATTCCTGGCAGGCACTGGATCGTGCCGGCAGCCTCAAGAAAGGGGTATCGCAGGCTGACTCTCCTAAACATCTGCGGCAGCTGCTTCGCAAGGATGGCCTGAATCCAGTCAGTGTCGAGGAAGTCAGCGGGCGTCGAGCGCAAAAGAGTCGGGAAAAAAAGCGCGGATCTGCCGTTGATCGAAAAATCAACCCTGCAGACCTGGCCATGTTCACGCGGCAACTGGCGACCCTGCTGCGGTCGCGGATGCCACTTGAGGAGTGCTTGCGCGTGCTCTCGCGGCAGACCGGTAAAACCTGGCAGCGCAATCTAATCACGGCTCTGCGGTCGCGTGTCAGCGAAGGCATGTCCCTTGCCGATGCCTTCAGACAGTTTCCGAGGGCCTTTCCCGAGTATTTTGCTTCCACGGCCGAAGCGGGTGAGCAGGCAGGCAAGCTTGAAGTCGTCCTTGAGCGTCTCGCCGATTACGCAGAGGAAGCCAATACAACGCGACAGAAAGTAACGCTCTCACTTCTCTATCCGGTGGTGGTGGCGATCGTTGCCATGATCGTGGTTACGATTCTGCTTGTCGGTGTCGTGCCCAAGATGATAGAGACATTCGAGCACATGGAGCAGGAACTGCCCCTGTTGACACGTGCCATGATCGGTATCAGTGAATTTTTACAGCAGTATGGAATCTATTTTGCTGCTGTTGTTTTCTTACTGGTGTTTCTGTTTTCCGTTGCCTATCGACGCGAAGCTTTCCGTCGCACCATGCACGCCCTGTACCTGCGTATTCCATTGGTGTCACGTGTGCTCAGGGATGTGAACACGGCGCGCTTTCTCCGAACTTATGCCATCCTGCTTGGTAGTAGCGTCTCGGCCACGAACGGTATGAGCATTGCGTCGCGTGTCCTTGGTAACCTGCCAATCAGGGAGGCAGTAAGAAATGCTGCTGACCGCGTTCGTGAAGGGGCAAGTATCGCGAATTCACTGACACGTACAGGTTATTTCAGTCCGATGACACTGAATCTCATAGCAAGTGGCGAGGCTTCAGGCAATCTGCCCGAGATGCTCGAGCGCGCCGGGGATGGACAGGAGCGGACGCTTCAGGCCTCGGTTTCCATGATCGTCGGCATCCTGGAGCCACTCATGATCGTTATCATGGGAGTGCTGGTGCTGCTGATCGTTCTTGCGATTCTGCTGCCAATTTTTCAAATGAATACTGCAATATGACGAACGAGGAAGTAATTATGAAACGTCTTGCAAGAGGGCAAACGGGTTTTACGCTGATCGAAATCCTTGTTGTACTGATTATCATTGGATTTCTGACGGCGGCGGTGGCTGTCAACTACATGGGTAGAATTGACGAAGGTGCCCGCACCAAGGTCAAGGCAGATCTGCGTAGCATCGAGCAGGGTCTCAATCTCTATCGGCTTGACAATTACCGGTATCCCACGACCGAGGAGGGACTCGTGATTCTCGTGCCTGAGTATATTTCCAAGCTGACGCGGGATCCCTGGAACCGCGATTACCTCTATGCGAACCCGGGTGAGCATGGTCTTGATTTCGATGTCTATACGCTTGGCAGGGATGGAGCGCAGGGCGGTGAAGATATCGACATGGACCTCGGCAACTGGAATATCGACTCCATCAACAAATAGCTCATCATGCGTACACACCGGGGCTTCACACTGATCGAGATACTGATCGTCCTGGTGCTGATTGCCACTGTCAGTTCCCTGATCGTTATCCAGGTCCGCGACAGGGATGATGCCGCCATACTCGACCAGGAAGTCGAGGCATTCATCAAGAAAGGCCGCTTTGCCCAGGAGGAGATGCTTTTCAGGAATAACCCCCTGAGTATCTATTTTACGACCGGTGGATATGCATGGTACGAGGGGTACCTGGTCGACGAGGAGGATGAGGCGAATTCCCGTGTAACCCGCAAAAAGGTACTCTGGAAACCGCTCAACGATCGCCTGCTGAGGCCACATCAATTTCCGGGCGGTATGAACATCACGCTCTATCTCGAGGCAAAGCCTGTCGTTCTGGAGGACGAGCTCCCTGATGAAATCAGGCCCCAGGTCCTTTTCCTGCCTGACACCGATGCGCTACCGTTTGAGTTGCTGATGGCTTTCAGAAGCGAGGAGAGGCGCAGTATCCTTCGCTATCCCTCGGGCACTATCGTCGAGAAGGGAGAGGAAAATGGCTCCTGAGACTGGTCTGCAAATTCACAACAGGCAATGCGGATTCACGCTGATCGAGGTTCTCGTGGCACTGGTGATTGCCGGTACGGCGCTGATCGCTGTCTCGACACTCGTCGGTGACTATTCGCGCAATCTTCTCGGACTGCAGGAGCGTACCTGGGCACACTGGGCAGCGATGAACCAGGTGGTCGAGTTTCAGCTCGAGAACGAGTGGCCTGCAACAGGAACAAAGCAGGGTGAGGATACCTCGATGCCATTCCCTCTTCACTGGAAAAGAGAGGTCTCCGAGACCCCTTACGACCTTGTTCGCAAAATCGAGATCCGGATCTATCGTGATAAATTCGACAAGGAGCCCCTGACGACACTCACGACGTACACTGGCAAGGAGTCGGGATGGTGAGCTCTCGCACGAGGCTGGTTCCGGGTTTCACTCTCGTCGAAATACTCATTGCGATAGCGCTTTTTGCCGTCATTTCCGTGATTACCTACTCAACGTTGACATCGGCGATCAACGTCAGCAATCACACATCAGAGGTGGCACAGCGTCTTGCCGATATCCAGCGCGTGCTCATGCTGATGGAACGCGATCTCATCCAGATGGCGCCACGCCCCATACTCGACGAATATGGAGAGGAACAACCCGCATTTTTCATCGGCGACCTGTCGAACGAAGGCTTCGAATTCACCCGTGGCGGCTACCAGAACCCGGCCCGGCTGAACAGGTCACTCCTCAAGCGAGTCGCTTATGAGGTCAGAAATGACGAGCTCTATCGCAAGACATGGCAGGTGCTTGATCGCGCAACCCAGACGGAACCGGAATTTGAAGAGAGCTTGATGAAGGGCGTGACCCGGTTCGAAATTACCGTCTACGATGACAAGTGGGTGGAGAAATGGCCTCCCGAAAGCAGTGACAGCCAGCTACAGCCTGAGCCGGATCAGCTACCCGCAGCGGTCAGGATTTTCATGGAAATCGAGGACTATGGGCAATTCACAGTGATGATTCCGGGAGTCGGCAGCTCATGAAAAAGAATCACGGTGTCGCGCTGGTCTCGGTGATGATCGTGATTGCTATCGTCGCAGGTATCGGTGCCGCCGTGGTAGTGGACCAGCAGTATTCGATGCGCCGCACAGCAAACCTGTTGCATGGCAACCAGGCATTCATGCACCTGCTGGCTCTTGAGAGCTGGGGGCTCGAGGTGCTCGTCGATGACAAGGAACTGGATCGTGTTGAAGATAGCCTGCTGGAGGACTGGGCGCGCGTGCTACCCCCTGTTTCTGCCGATGGTGGAATCGTATCGGGTCAGATTCTCGACCTGCAAGGCCGTTTCAACCTGAATGACGTCTATTCCAGCCAGGGTTTCAATCCCGTTGCCTACCGTATCCTGACCTGTTTGCTGACAAGATATACTGAACCCGAGGCTGACCCCGAGTCGATTGCCAGTGCACTTGTCGACTGGATCGATCCGGACCAGGATGTTCACAATAACAGGGGCGCCGAGGACCTCGACTATCTCTCCATGGATCCCTCTTACAGAACTGCCTCCCGTCCTCTTACATCGCCCTCTGAAATGCTGTTGCTCAAGGGGATGATTCATGACACCTATGATGCGCTGCTGCCCTACGTCACAGCCTTGCCGATGCCGATATCGCAGGAGCAGGGCGAACAGATGGATTACTTGATAAACGTCAACACGGCCAGTGAAGAGTTGCTTAATTGTCTTGGTGACGGCTCTGACCCTGTCGGCTCCGCACTTGTCGAGGAGATCCGTTCGTCAGGTCCTTTCACGAGCAGGGAAGAGGTCCTCGCTTTCATTCAGTCTTTCCTCAATATTCAGGAAAACTTCGACACATCTGCCTGGCCGCTTGATGTAGAATCGAATTACTTCCAGATTTCCACAAAAGCGGAATTCGGCGATCTCGTGATGCAGATGCAACATATCGTCGAGCGTGGAGACAACGACATACGTGTCCTTATGCGCAGTTATGGGCAACAGTGGTAGCAGAGGCCGGACTCCTGCATGAACGTCACCTATTTCATACAACTCTTCGATGACCAGCTGCAGGACTGTAACTGGCTGCGTTTCAATGAGCGCACGCCAGCGGGGCAGGCTCGCCCGGGCAAGTTGTCTGAAATACTCACCGAGGCTGCCTCTTTCCGTCTCGTACTCATCCTTCCCGCTGCTTCAGTTGTCTTGCACAAGGTCAGCATCGTCGCCAAAAGCAGGGCCCAGATCGCGGCAGCCCTGCCATATGCCCTCGAGGATGAGCTGGCAAGCGATATTGAACAGATGCACTTTGCGTATCGGACGCTTGACAGAAGTGGCAATCAACTCGTTGCTGTACTCGAGCGCGATCTGGTACAGCGGCTTCATGCTCTTGTTACCCGGCACCACTTCGAATCAGTCCTGCTTCTCCCGCAAATCCTGACCGTTCCCTGGCAACCGGACAGCTGGTCACTTTTTGTGCAGCGTGAACAGGCGCTGCTAAGAAAGGATCTTTCGGATGGCTATGCGATGGATGTTGTCGCAATGCCTGAATTGCTGACGACAGAGAAAGAGCTCTACAGGCAGCAGCATGACGGCGAGGGCGCTCCGGAACTCAACATCTACAACTTCTCACCCGATCAGGAGATCGAGGGTGGTTCGCTGCTCGGCGGTGATTCAGAAGCGCTGGCCGTTATGGCACGCTACTGGCTCGACAATCCGGACACTGAAATCAACCTGTTCCAGGGCGAGTACCAGATCGTCAGGCCGATGCGCGATCTTCTGCGGCAATGGAGCATGGCCGCCGGTATCGCTGTCATTGCGCTGGTTATCTATCTCATGAATGTCGCGGTCGATAACTATCTTCTGGCCAGGGAACGGGATGGGCTGGAAGCCTCCATGCAGTCACTATACGAGACGATTTTCAACGAAAAACCTGCCGGCAACCCTGCCGACAGCATGCGCAAGAAACTTGTCTCACTGGGCAGTGAAAGCGGGGACGGTAATAATTTCATCTCTGTCATCCTTCTGAGTGGCAGGGAGTTCCTTGCCGACAGCCAGACCTCTATCACACGGCTGCGCTACACAGGAAATGATATGGAGGTCGATCTCGAAACCTCGAGTATCGAGCAGCTCGAAAAACTGCAGCAGAAGCTCATTGCAGCCTCTGTGCAGGCTCAGCTCAAGGCTGTCTCGAATGACAACGGCAAGGTGCGCGGACGCCTTGTTGTTTCCCGTCAGGATGAGAAGACATGAAAGAGTGGTTTGAATCACTTGCTCAACGCGAACGCCGTATGATCCTGGCCGCCGCTGCCTTTGTCCTGCTATTTCTGATCTATGTTCTCCTTGTCAGTCCGCTGATGACTACCAACGAGGCACTGACTCAGTCAGTGGCAGAAAATGCACGTGACTACGAATGGATGAAATCCCGCGCGGCCGAAGCACGTTCAAGGGTTCTTGCTGGACCTGCCAAAGAGGAAAAGGATAGCCGGACGCTGATAGCCCGGGTGACATCCGAGTTGCGTACAAAAAGTATCACCCCTGTGCAGGTCCGTCCGGAAGGCGAGACACGTCTCAATCTCACCCTGAGAGATGTGAACTTCGTCAATCTCATGGATCGTCTTGAGCACCTTCAAAGCAGTTTTAATGTCCGCGTGGCGAAAGCCTCAATTGAGCCCGGGAGCGAAGCCGGACTCGTCAATGCGCAACTGACACTGGCACGCTGATCTGCAATGAGGCCTGCGCATTTTGTTGTGATAGCAATTGCAGCCTACCTGCTTTTTCTTGTTACCCGTTTTCCTGCGAATTTTGCTTATGTTTTCGTGCATGACAAACTGCCCGGCCTGACCCTGGAGGAACTCGAGGGAACAGTGTGGCAGGGTGGCGCGCGATCAGTCGTTTACAAGGGCGTCTATGCAGGAAGTCTCCAGTGGAATACACACCCGCTCAGGTTGCTGCTGGCTGAATGGAACTCTGCGATACAACTGCAAGGTCCGATCGAGTCCAGCGCAGACCTCGGGTATTCATTGACAGACACTCTCACCATTACCAATGCCTCCGTAACAGCCCGTCTTTCCGATTTGAGCCGATTCCTTCCGCAGCTTTCCATCATGGCACTGGAGGGAAGGGTATCTGCAGAGATTGAGTCCCTTGTGTTACAAGAAGGAAGTCTGCTGGATATTCGCGGTACCATGAAAATCGACAACCTCTTCGCTGGCGCTCTCCAGCTAGGGGATTTCACCGCAGAGATGAGCACGGATGACGAAGGAACCAGGAAACTCGTTTTTGCATCAGTCGGAAGTGATGGCCTGGACGTCGAAGGTCAGTTATTTCTGAATCAGCAGGAACAAATCACTCTCGACCTGCTTGTCAGGAATCCGGAGCACCTCGGAGATCTCGCAGGACTTTTCAGGCAGTTCTCTTCGGAGGAACCTGACGGAAACCGTTTCCGCTGGACCGGAGAGTCCGGAGATCTGAAAAAATACCTATAAAACAGAGTCTTGAGTATTTTTCGGGGTGTTCCTGGCAATCTTGCCCGGGCGGAAACCGTAACGCTTTTTCACTATAACGGGCCTCCTCGCTTCTTGCTATGATGGCAACCACGAAGACCAATATGCGATTCCATGGCTGAAGCTTTTAAAAACCAGTTTTCCTCCGATACCAAGACACAGGCACTGCGCCTGCCACCTCACTCCATGCAGGCCGAACAGTCAGTCATCGGCGGATTGATGCTTGATAATGCGGCATGGGACCAGGTTGCTGACAAGGTGACCAAGCGGGACTTTTACAGGCGAGAGCACCAGCTTATTTTTACCGCTATCGCGAATCTCGCCGAACACAGCAAACCTTTTGATGTGGTCACGCTTGCCGAGGAACTGGAGCGCCTTGAGCAGCTCGAGGAAGCCGGTGGGCTCGTCTACCTCGGGACACTCGCCAACGAAACCCCGAGCGCAGCAAACATCCGCAGCTACGCCGATATCGTGCGCGAACACTCTGTGGTCAGACAACTCATCAGTGTCGGCACCGAAATTGCGGACAGCGGTTATCGCCCCGAAGGACGCACCAGTATCGAACTACTCGACGAGGCTGAGAGAAAGGTCTTCGAAATCGCCGAGCAGAAAACAAGGGGGGGAAGCGGTTTCCAGCCGACGAAACACCTCGTGACACTTGCCCTCGAGCGTATCGAAATGCTCTATCAGTCCGACGAACCAATCACAGGTCTCAGCACCGGTTTCAGTGATTTTGACCAGATGACGTCCGGCCTGCAGCCAGCTGACCTGGTCATCATCGCCGGGCGACCCTCGATGGGGAAAACCACCTTCGCCATGAATGTCGCCGAGAATGCCGCGATCAAGACAGGCAAACCGGTTGCAGTTTTCAGCATGGAAATGCCGGGCGATTCACTCGCCATGCGTATGCTGTCATCTCTCGGTCGAGTTGACCAGCATCGTGTGCGAACCGGCAAATTGCTCGATGATGAATGGCCAAGACTCACTTCAGCTGTCAGTTTGCTCGCAGAGGCACCTATCCATATCGATGACACACCGTCGCTGTCGCCAACAGATCTGCGCGCCAGGGCCCGCCGCCTCAAGCGTGAATGCAATGGGGAACTCGGGCTCATCGTCATCGATTACCTGCAGCTCATGCAGGCGCCCGGTTCAGGCGAGAATCGTGCAACAGAGATCTCGGCCATCTCACGTGGTCTCAAATCGCTCGCCAAGGAACTCAACGTCCCGGTCATCGCACTGTCACAACTCAATCGCAATCTCGAGCAGCGACCGAACAAGCGTCCGGTTATGTCGGACCTGCGTGAGTCCGGCTCGATCGAGCAGGACGCAGACCTCGTGGTCTTCATCTACCGTGACGAGGTCTACAACGAGAATATTCCCGAAGAGGAAAAGGGAAAGGCCGAGATCATCATTGGCAAGCAGCGTAACGGACCCATTGGTACTCTGACGTTGACCTTCCTCGGCCAGTACACCAAGTTCGAGAATTACGCCCCGATGGGCTATGGCGGCAATTACGGTCAGGATGGCTACTGATCCTCAGTGCACGGTCGCTCAATCCGGTTTGAAGTCACTTCCCGAAGCGTCATGACCACTCCCGTCGCTCGCATCAACCTTGCGGCATTACGGCACAATCTGAACCGTGTCAGGGAAGTGGCGACCGGGTGCAGGATCATCACCGCGATCAAGGCCAACGGATATGGACATGGCCTGATCCAGGTTGCACGTGCTTTATCAGATGCCGATGCCCTTGCAGTTGCGCGTATCGAGGAAGCGCTGCAATTGCGCAAGGAGGGTTTTGACAGCCGGATCATGGTTCTGGAGGGCTTTAACAGCTTGCCAGAGTTGATTCTCTGTCGTCATAGCGATCTGGACCTGGTTATTCACGACCGTTCCCAGTTGCATCTGCTTGAGAAAATGCCGGATGGCCAGTTGCCGCTGCGTGTCTGGGTCAAGATCGATACCGGCATGCATCGCATCGGTATTCAGACAGACGAGGCGACGGCTGTCATCAGTCAACTCGATCAGCTGGAGGATGTCACACTCGTCGGTATCATGACGCATTTCGCCAATGCCGACGACAGGCAGAGCGACTATACGAAGTGGCAGCTCGAAAATTTTTCTCCATTCATCGATCCTCAACTCGAGGTCAGCATGGCCAATTCGGCCGGCATACTTGGCTGGCCCGAGTCGCGTAAAGGCTGGGTTCGGCCCGGCATCATGCTTTACGGGACCTCGCCGTTTCCTGACAGCATGGCGAGCGAAGAGGGACTCGAGCCTGTCATGACCTTGCGGACCAGGCTGATCGCTGTTCGCCAGCTGCACGAGGGTGACAGCATAGGCTACGGCAGCACCTGGACTTGCCCGGAGGATATGCCTGTCGGCGTCGCGGCCATCGGCTACGGTGATGGCTATCCGCGTCACCTGCCAGGCGGCACGCCTGTACTTGTCAACGGCCAGCGTGCCGCACTGGCTGGTCGTGTCTCCATGGATATGATCACGCTTGATCTTCGTGGCATCTCGAGTCCTCGTGTGGGTGATCCGGTTGTGCTCTGGGGTGAAGGGCTGCCAGCGGAGGAGATCGCAAAGGCAGCCGGCACAATCACCTACGAACTTTTTTGCCGGCTTACGGGCCGCGTCAAGTATCGCTACGAGGAGTGATCGCAGGCATGGTGAAAGCGATCAAAACCCGGTACCAGTGTCGCGAGTGCGGTGCGGTCTTTCCGAAATGGTCTGGACAGTGCGCCGAGTGCCAGGCCTGGAACTCGCTTGAAGAGACGGCTGTCAGTCCACAGCCGAAACGCCAGGCCGGTTACGCGGGCGAGACAACCACGAACCTCGTTCGCAGCCTGACAGAAGTATCGGCACGACAGGAATCGCGCCTGCTGACCGGGATCGGTGAGCTTGATCGCGTTCTCGGTGGAGGATTTGTCGAAGGCTCGGTTGTTCTGATCGGCGGTGACCCCGGCATCGGCAAATCAACCCTGCTGATCCAGACGCTCTCAATCCTCTCCCGGCAAGCGCCGACTCTCTATGTCAGTGGTGAAGAATCCGCAGACCAGATCAGTCTACGTGCTGCCCGGCTCGAGCTCGATTGCGACAGGTTGCGGCTTCTGACCGAAACATCCGTCGAGCGCATTCTGGCACTGGCCGCCAGCGAGAACCCCAGGGTCATGGTAGTCGATTCTATCCAGACCATGTTCACCGAGACGCTGCAATCGGCACCAGGGGCGGTGGCCCAGGTGCGTGAAAGCACCGCGCAGCTCGTACGTTTCGCCAAGCAGACAGGCATCGCCGTCATTCTCGTCGGTCATGTTACGAAAGAGGGCAGTCTCGCCGGTCCACGCGTACTCGAGCATATGGTGGATACGGTTCTTTATTTCGAAGGCGAGGCCGGCAGCCAGTTCCGCCTGATCCGTACGATGAAAAACCGTTTTGGAGCGGTGAACGAACTCGGTCTCTTCGCCATGACAGACAAGGGCTTGAAAGCCGTTTCCAATCCCTCTGCTATTTTTCTGTCGCGTCACCAGGAAGCCGTCAGTGGCAGTGCTATTCTCGTCACGCGCGAAGGCAGCAGGCCTCTGCTCGTCGAGGCGCAGGCGCTTGTCGACTCTAGTCCGCTTGCCAATCCGCGCCGCGTGACACTCGGCCTCGAGCAGAATCGCCTGTCCATGCTACTGGCCGTACTGCATCGCCATGCCGGTATCGCAATGTACGATCAGGATGTGTATGTGAATGTTGTTGGTGGTGTGCGCATAACCGAAACAGCTGCCGACCTGCCGGTTCTGCTGTCAGTGATTTCCAGCTTGCGAGACAAGCCGCTGCCCGGCGAAACGGCCGCATTCGGGGAAGTCGGACTATCAGGCGAAATTCGCCCGGTCACGAGTGGACAGGAGCGTATACAGGAAGCCGCCAAACACGGATTCAAACGCATCATCGTTCCGTGGGCAAACAGACCGAAGCAGGCAATCGCAAATGTCGAGATCATCCCTGTCCAGCGGCTGACGGACGCAATCGAGATCATCAGCTGACAGGCATTTTCCCTGTTCGTCCCGATCACGAAACAGACGTGCAGGACGCATTCCTGACTCCGGCGTGCTGACAGGACTAGTTGCTGAATTTCACCAGTCGGGTGACCTGGATATCGGATATGAAAACCACACCCGAATGTTTGTTGTAGAAAGGTGCCAGCCCCTCCAGGATGGGCTTGACAAGGCTTTCAGGCACAGCGGCGATGATCATGATGAGTACATCGTCCTCGTTGAACATCAGGTGCCCTTCATGAAAACCATGGCTTCCCTTTCCCGACAGGTTATTGATAATCGTGTAGCCCTTGACGCCCGCCCGGTCAAGGACATCCGTGGCAAGGTTCTGGTGTTCGCCGCTCAGGACGATCTCCAGCTTTTTCAGCGGATTGAGATTGAGGTCTTTCATGTTTCGATGGGCTCTCTCTCTGTTGTGTTGTCGTTGGCAGACAGTGGCTGGCTGTCCCATTCATCATTGTCATAGATCGATACGACCCTTTTTTCAGGGTCGATGATCATTAACCTGATCCATCCATTGCGGACAAGTTGCTTGATCGTAGCGACCTCTTCGATCGAGCGCCAGGCATGTTCGAATGGCGCCTCGATGACCGTTACCAGGCGTATCGGCTGGTGCCAGGGACGGCCCTGCTTGAGAACGGTCTGCGACGGCAGGCCTGTACGCAGGTCACTGAGGTTTCCTGTCATGACGCCGAAACGTCCTGCCACATTGTGATAAACCTTGCTGCCGCTACCGAAACGTTCGTTATCGACCGTGGAGAAGTAGTGCTCCATGTTGATCCATTGTCCGACCACGAGTGGCCCTGTCAGGATGCTTTCGAGCAATCTGCGCCTTGGATCCACCCGGTAATCATAAGAGTGCAGAAAAGCGCGCCCTTTCAGCGGAAACTCGCGTGTCAGAGACCGTCGGCCGATGATGAAATAGGCGTTGCCTGACAGTCCCCATTCGGGTCTGGCCTGTGACCAGTCCACGGTATTCCGGCGTGCATCGCGATTGGCTCTGCCGGGATCGACCGGGAGCGGCTTGAGTTGCAATTCCGGCAATCGCTCCTGTGCACAGAGCCGCGAGGCAGCTGTCAGGCCACTACGCAGGCGATCGAGATAAATCACATGGGAAGAGGGGATTCTCTCGAGCTCGTAGAGTCTGATCTCGTCGCTGACGGTGTCATGCATGGCCGGAATGAACCATGTATCTTCAGGAATGATGATGCCCTGGTAACGCAGCCGGTTGCGCACCTGGGGCTTGTTGGCCATATGGGCCAGCGCTTTCGCATTGACAAGGCCGTGATTGCCCCCGCAGGCGCCACAGTCCAGTGCAGACTCGTAGGGATTGTTCTCCGAAGTACTGCCATGACCGACAAGCAGCACAAATCGCGACATCTCTTTCTTGAGGCCAATTGAACTCAGGGCCTGGGTGACGTAATTGGTCTGTTCGTCGATGGTGAAGCCGATGCGTCCAAGCTGTTCCATCTGGAGTCGAGCGAAAGCCGGGTCGATGCGATAGACATTGCGCAGGCGCTGGATGAAATCACGCTCTTCGTTGTCAGTCAGCGAAGAGGCTTGCCGCAAGGCCGGAGCTGAGCTGGCATTGCCCAGTGCGGCCTCGCGAAGCTCACGAACCATGTCATCGGTGATCTCCTCGGGCTTGAGCCTGATCTCCTGTTCGACGGCCTTGCCGACGACAGCTCGCTGAACAGCGCGAACGATGGAATCGGCCTGTTCGCGCTCGAGCTTGTCGAGCAGCAGGTGAGAGGCGGGTCTCTCCCTGTAGAGACGCTGACGCCAGCGTGCATAGCCTTGCGGTATGATCGTTTTGCCGATCATGTCGAGGCCAAACAGCATCCCGATTGCCTCAACGGTCACATAGGGCGTCAGGACCGACTCTTTGAGTTCATGGAACAGCTTTTCCATGACGGAAACCGCCGCAATATCTCTGGCAGGCGCAGTGGCGATTTCCAGCACCAGGTTCTTCGGTTTGAGCAGGACCGGGCAGAGGTGGGTTTCGCTGCCCTTGCCGAGTTGCATGAAGCTGATCGGCACCCCGAAGAATCCGGCAATTCCGAATGTTTCGTAGTCCCCGGCGCTCTCCAGATGGCGACGAATTCGCTCGGAGCGGGTATCAATGCAAAAGAGTGCCTGGGCAAAGGGACGCTTGCTGCGTTCTTCTGAGGGTGCGAGATTGACATGCTTCAGCAAGCGCCCCATGGCGTGCTTTTCCATGGCATCCAGCCAGATCATTCCCTCGTCGTGCTCCAGTTTGCTGAGGATATGCAGCAGCTCGTCCAGCTGGTGGACATTCAAGGCGAGCAGGGCTTCTTCACTGTCGCAGGCAGATGCAAGATCGCGAAGGCGCATAGCCTGAGTGCTGGCTTCATGGCTGCGTTTCGCAAGACTGTACTCGGAAAAGACATGATCGACGTGCTTCCCCCGGGCATGCGCGAGTGCCTGTTCGACAGGGCGCAGCCAGGCAGGCAGGACCTTGCGGCTATAGAGTTCGTAACGCAGCCAGGTCTCCCTTGCTCGCTTGTCAATGGCTTCCTCGATTGCGCTGCGCGTGGCAGGTAACCCTTTGTACCGGCGTGCATTCAGAAGCGCCTGCGCCAGTGTCAGGCGTATTGCCAGAAAATCGACCAGGTCGGCGGGAAAACGTCCGCTCCAGTGGTAGCGTTTCGCATTGGCACGCCAGCGAATGAACCCGGCCCAGCCATGCAATTGTGCAATTTCGCGCGAAAAGCATGCGACCCATTCCGAGTGAGGGATCTCGAGATTGCTCATGACGGCAGCGATGACTTCTTCAGGCGAGGTGTTCTCAGTGAGAATCCGTCTGACTGGAAGTCCTTCGAGAAGCAGGCGATCATGGTGCGCAGCCAGGTCGCTCCATGCGCTGAATAAACCCTGTTCGCGGCCCGGCATGTGCCAGACGGATTGCCCCTCGTCGAAGAAATCGAGGCAGGTTCTGATAACGAGTTCGTCGAGGTCGGCCCCGATCTCGGTGCCATAAAGGAGATCGACGGCTTCATAGAGCGGACGATCGCCCAGAAGTGCTTCACGAAGTCTGCTTGCCACCGCGTCCTCGTCAACGGGACGACTTCTGTCAGACTTGCTGTCATTCAGGACTGCGTGGACATCGACTGCATCGGCAAGCGACCGGTCGATCACCAGAGGCTGATCGATTTGCAACAGGAGGGTCATCAGCCAGCGTGTGAGATCTATGCCCGGGATGGTCACCTGCTTTTCTGCAAAGTCCCTGATTCCGGCTTCCAGCGTTTCGCTGTCGACCTTGCCCTCGTCGAGGTATCGCTTGTAGTCGGTCCGCGGAAGAAATCCCCTGCCGTGAAAGAGTTTCGTGCCGGCTCTGATCGCTTCGGGAAAGGGCAATGTTTCAAGGCCATGCAGGGGGTTGTGGTGAATAAAGGAACGCATGGGCCAGAAGAAAGGGATGGGTTCTCCAGCGACATAGACCATGGAGCGGATGCTGAGTTTTTTTCCGAGTTCCAGTGTCATGAAAGTAATCTCGTGCCGATAATGCCTGCTGCGATGAGCAGTCCCAGAATGGACACATATCCCCAGACTGCGCCCGACTGGAGATCGGCCGGCCGTTCCTCACCGGGTATGCCGATGATCAAGCCCTGCAGTAGCCAGGCGCCTGCCCAGCTCCAAAGCAGCCAGACGCCAGCGACCCCGACGGCAATAGCCGGCATGGCGGACATTGCCTGCAGGATCATGGCAGTCATGATGAAAAAAGAGGGAAATAGCGGCGTGGCGATGATTGCGAGAACGACCAGTACGAGGATCGTTGAAAAACGGGGTATCGATTCGGCAAGCCCGTCGTACAAGCCGGTACAGGCGGCGCCAAATCGTTGCTCCAGTACCGAGCCGAGAAAAGTCATCAGGATCAGCGGCATGCTGAATCCGAGTGCATAGAGCTGCACGTGGAACATCGGGATATCCGCATGAACCGGGATCCAGAGCATGGCCCAGGAGGAGGTCGCAAGGAATCCGCACCACTGCCCGACATCGCGAATGGCCAGCACGCGAAAGGCATAGAGAACCGATGTCGCCAGCGCCAGTGACAGCAGCCAGCCCGGAACCTGAAACTCCAGGTTCGTTATCAGCAGAAGGCCGATCTGGGGCCAGAGCAGCAGGAGAAGTGCGCGCAGCCAGGAATTGCCTGTTCGACCGAGCAGCCAGTTGAACCCCATGCTCACTGGAAACAGGGGCAGGAAGAGTCCGGTCAGGAGAATGAATGCCAGTTCTGTCATCTCAGATCCACCTTAGCCAGACATTGAGACGTTCTGCGAGTCGCAGCAGGCGGCGTGTCATCAGCGTGTAGAGATGTGGCAAGTAGAACTCGCGTGAAGTGAGCGCATAGAACATCAACCACAGGCTGCTTGCATAGCGGTTCTTGCTCGCACCGTCGCGGCCGGAGAGAAAGGTGATAAACCAGCCGAAAATGATGATAAGGG
>Ga0180435_10003660_pt1 | contig 15305 bp, 10 predicted proteins | sample SS_ome_3_FD_132467 | JGI IMG/M metagenome (GOLD analysis project Ga0180435, IMG submission 132467) | Hypersaline lake sediment archaeal communities from the Salton Sea, California, USA - SS_3_S_1 metaG | ecosystem: Environmental > Aquatic > Non-marine Saline and Alkaline > Hypersaline >... | reverse complement strand
CGTTGCAGCTGGATGGCCATCAGGGCACTGAGAATGCCGACGAAGGCGACCCCCAGTGCAAGTGCACGCAGCACCTCGGTGACCCGGAAGGTGCGGTCGAAAACGGCCAGGGACTCGCGGTAGATGAAATCCGCCTGGGTAAACACCAGTGCCGCCTCCGGCGGGGTCTCCCGGGACACGGCGTACTCCAGTTCACTTGGGCTTTGGTCATCGGCGAACAGGGCGAGTGTGGTGACGCGCGCGTCGTTCCAGAGCGGCGCGAAGGCTGACCAGGGCATGAATACCCGACCGTGCTCGCTGGCAAAGTCACGGAACACCCCCGCGACCGGGAAGGAGCGCTTTCCCATGGGTGTGGGTAGCGTAATCGACCCGTCCGTGTTGAGCTCAAGCCGACTGGCCAGCGGCTCGGAGATCAGGACCGCTCCCTGGTCGAATGCTGCCCACACGCGGCCGGGCGGCTGCGCAACAAACTGGAAACCGGCGCGTGAGCGGGGGGCCAGGCGGGCTGCGACCAGGGTCAGGGGTCGGTTGTCCAGATCGAGGCGCAGGTTGCGGTAACGACTGGCCTGAGTGACCTGGGGCAGCATCGCGATCCGTTCCGCCAGTTCCAGGGGCAATAGTGCCCCTTCAGCGAAGTCTTCCGAGGCTACGTACAGATCGGCATTCAGCAGCGATTGCAGCCAGTCGCTGACCGCGCCACGCATGCTCTCGACCATGATTGCCACGCTGACGGCTGCGGACAAGGCAATCATCAGGGCCGCGGTCGCCGTGCCTATGCGCGAGATATGGCGTTTCAGATCACGCACCGCAAGACGCCAGGTTCCGCCCAGCGGCAACCGTTGCAGCAGCCGGTGGAACACCGGGATGCTCGCCGGTGTCAGCAGGACCGCGCCGATGATCAGGACGAACAATCCAAGTAATGCGCTGGCCAGCCCGCCGGGAATCACAAAGGCCAGCGCCAGTCCGATCAGAACCAACGCGACCCCGGCAAGCGCCAGTCGTGGTATCCAGGACAGTGTCTGCAGCTCGAGGCTGGATCGGGACAGGCTGGATACCGGTGGGGTCGAGGCGGCCTGGTAGGCCGGGATCAGGGTCGCGAAAAGTGTGCCGAACAGACCCAGGGCCAGCCCCTTGACGACAGACCAGGGATCCAGATGCAGCGCATCCGCCGAGACCCGGTAGTACAGCTCGCTGACCGTCTGCGCCACCAGCTGGGTCAGACCCTGGCCCAGAAGAATGCCCAGCAACAGACCGATCAGGCTGCCGATACACGCCAGCACCAGTGCCTCGGCCAGCACGACCCGGTAGATCTCCGATGGTTGGGTGCCGATCGCGCGCAGCCGCCCGAACAGGTTGCGCCGCTGCACCACGGAGAATGACATCGCGTTGTAGATCAGGAACAGGCCAACCACCAGTGCCAGCAGGCCCATGGCGGTGAGGTTCAGTTCGAACGCGGCCGAAAGCCCGACGGTACTTTGCGTTTGTTGGTCGATATCGACAAGGCGTAGCCCCGGCGGCAGCGCTGCAAGCAAGCGGGGCAGCTGCTGCGGATCGGCGGCAACATCGATATAGCTGATGAATCCACGCCTGTCGAGCAGGCTCTGGGCTGTAGCGATGTCGACCAGCAACAGGTCCCGGGTCGCGGGGCTTTCATCGGAATGAATATGTGCGATGCGTACCGATCGTTGTCCACCCGGTGTCCGCAGTGACAGGGGCTTGCCTTCCGTCAGTTCGAGGGCCGTGGCGGCCGCGCTGCTGATGACAGCCTCGTTCGGTGTGCCCAGCCAACTGCGCAGATCGACTGCCGCAATGGTTTCCGGCAACTGTTGTCGGAAGGCACCTTCGGCAAACAGGTCCAGTCCCAGCAACTGCAGCCGGTGCTCCTGCCCGGCTTCGACTACCCAGGCCTTGATGACCGGGGCAAGAGGGGGGAGTCCTGCAGTGGTGAACAGTGTTCGGTAGCCTGCCGTGGGTACCCGCCCGTCGGGTCCGACGATGCGGTGGGTGGCAGCGCCACGCAGCTGATTTGCGGACAGTTCGAACGAGGCCCTCGCGGCGCTGTTGGCCAGATCCACCGCGATAACGATGGCCACTCCCAGGCTGATGCCCGTCAGAGCCAGGAAAGCCTGCCAGCGATGACGTCGCTGGTAGTTCAACCCGGCACGCAGCAGCAGGTGCGAAAGGCGTTTCATGCGTCCACATCAATCAGGTGGCCGCGGCTGAGGCGCATGACACGATCGGCCCGGGCCGCAACCCGCTGGCTGTGGGTGACGATCAGCAGGGCGGTCGACTGTTCCCGGGCCAGCCGTATCAGAATGGCCATGATGTCATCGCCGGTTTCTTCATCCAGGTTGCCGGTCGGTTCGTCGGCCAGCAGAAGGCGCGGGCGGTGAGCGAGTGCGCGTGCGATTGCCACCCGCTGCTGCTCTCCACCCGAGAGCGTGTCCGGATAGCGGGCAGCGGTATGTTGCAGGCCGATCGCTTGCAGCAGTTCCTGGCTGGTCCGCCCCTGCTGCTGCCGGGATGCGCCCGTCAGTTCCAGCGGCAGGGCGATGTTCTCCGCCACGGTCAGGGTCGGGATCAGGTTGAAGAACTGGAACACGAAGCCCATCAATTCCCGACGCAGGCGGGTACGTTCGGGCTCGCCCTGGGCATGCAGGTTGCGACCGTCTACCAGGACCTTGCCATGGTCGGGCGTGTCGATGCCGCTGAGGACATTCAGCAAGGTGGTCTTGCCACTGCCGCTGGCACCGATCAGTGCCAGTATTTCGCCGGCCTTCAACTCCAGCTCGAGACCTTCGAAAACCTGTTGCCGGTATCCGGCTTCGAAGTAGTGCTTGCCGAGGTCATGTGCTGCCAGCATGGCGTCAGTTCCGGTTACGGTTGATCCGGTGAAAAATTAGCATATGCGGATGTGTCTCACGGCAGAGTGACTTTCTCCCCAGCCCTTTTTTTTGCGCGTATCTCGGTTTGTCGCATGGGCATGGTATCGACCTGCAGGAAGATCTCGCGCAAGTCGGCCTCGAGCGGTGCGCGGCGTTTGATGCCGCCATCCTTGCCGACCAGAATCATGACCCGATCGTGCCGTTCCACGTTCAGCTGATCGCGCAGCTGTTGTACCTGGCTGGCGTCAAGGACCAGCTCTCCACGGCTGCCCTGATCGGCATTGATCTGAAAAAACACCATATCCCTATCCACCAGCGCATCATCACGACGATCGATCTCACCGCGCTTGTGGAGAAGCGTGCGGTCTTCCGCGGAAGGCGCGACCAGGAACAGCAGGCGATCCCGCCACAGATGCTGTGTCAGATCGTAAGCGAAGGCACCCTTGGCGAAGATGGACAGCAGGAGCAGAATCAACAACCTGGTAGCGGGCATACCGGTCTCTCCTCTCGATATCGCCACTGTGCCAGCGGTACTGCGCACGTAACATTGAATAATGAATGCTGCAGTATGCGCTATTCTGCGGACACTGCAGATTCAATTACCATGACCTCCATTGGGTAAAGAACAGGGGATCCTGCAGAAATCGTGGGCACTTGGGGTTGCTCTATGAACACATGCTTTGGAGTCGGGCAGGAGAAGCGGGCGTTGCCGCTGGCAGGGATTGCGTTGCTAATTTTATTGCTGGGCCTGTTCGCGGTCTCGAATGCCTCGGCATCGGAGTTGGTCGGCGCGGCGAGGCTGAATGATGCCGGACGCGTTACCGGGCTTCTGGAAGCCGGTGCAGAAACCAACGAGCGGGGTGAGCAGGCGGCCACGGCGCTGCATTGGGCTGCGTATCATGGCAACACAGGTCTTGTGCGTGTGCTCCTGGATGCAGGTGCCGAGGTTGATGCCGTGCTGGAGAATGGCAGTACACCGCTGCATCTCGCAGCTCATCGGGGTCACACCGAGGTCGTGCGTGTGCTTCTGAGTCAGGGCGGAGATCCAGGCGCCAGAAACCTGGAAGGTGTGACGCCGATAGGTTGGGCAAGACGTAACGGACGCGCAGCAACCGTGCGCCTGTTGGCTGCGGCAAAACCTGCTTCCGAAACAAAAGCCAGGGCTTCCATTTCCACACCTATGCAGGCAACGACAGCCTCCAAGCCATCCCGGCCCGGACCCGAAGCACCCAGGTCGGCGTCAGGCGGAACGTTTCGGGTGCAACTGGTTGCGGTAAGTTCGGAGCAGCGGGCCAGGCAGGTGGTAGAGGACCACCGTGAGCGCTTTGAAGACATTCTGCAGGATGTAAAGCTGGTGTTTGAACCGGTTGCAGGGGCACGTCCCGGTCTGTTTCGGGTGCAATCGGTTCCACTTGGCCCGCAGCGTGCCAGGAACCTGTGCGAACAGCTCAAGCAACGCGATCAGGCCTGCCTGCTGCGGAAGGTGGCACCACCCTGAGCGCGGTTGCCGGCCCCGGATGGCTATACTTCCTGCTCATGTCCGGCTGTGGGCCGGTATCGATTCGCTTTCACGGAGCCGCCATGGCGCGCATCACTCAACTGGTCCTGGATATCCTTAAACCGCATGACCCGCCGCTGGCGCTATTCACCCGTCACCTGGCCGAGGTCCGCTCTGGTCTCACGGTCAGCGCCGAGGTGATCGAAATCGATGAGCACACCGAGACGCTTACGGTCTGCTGCGAGGGCAGCGATCTCGACCTGGAGGAGATCAGCGAAGCCATCAGCGCCATGGGCGGTTCCCTGCACAGCGTTGACAAGGTGCGCGTGATCAACGACACCGAAGCGGGCTGAACACGGCGGGGATGGAGCGCAAACTGAACAATTCGCTTCATTTCCTGCTCGGTATCACGGGCACCCACGGTATCGTACGACGGTATGCGGTGGTCAATGGCTTTGACGGTGCGCTTACCATGTTGGGTATGCTGATCGGGTTTTCCATCAGTGCCGATGTGGCCTTGCCCGTCGTGATCAATGCCTGTCTCGGGGTTTCCATTGCACTCGCGGTCAGTGGCGTGAGCAGTGCCTATATCAGCGAAGCCGCGGAGCAGAAACAGGCCCTGGATCAACTGCGCAGTGCCATGGTGTCGGACATGGCGGATAGCGCCCATCACCGGGCCGCAACCATCGCGCCTTTGCTGGTGGCCCTGGCCAACGGTGGCTCTCCCCTGCTCATGGGGGTCTTGATCATGCTGCCGCTGTGGCTCGGCCAGTTCGGCGTGGATCTGCCTGCCACTCCCGTACAAATGGCCCTGGGTACGGCATTGACCCTGATCTTCCTGCTGGGCATGTTTCTTGGCCGGGTACGTGGCAGCTCCCTGCTGGTATCGGGCCTGCTTACCCTGCTCATCGCGGGCGCCACCACGTTGGTGGTCTATCTGTTGGGTGCAGCCTGAGTATCTGCCGCACCGATTCCGCTATCGCTTCGGCCGGTAACAGGGAACCGCTTCCGCGGAATGTTCAGTATTCTCCCAGGAAAGCCTTCAGGTGCGCCTCGACACTGCGTGCGAGGGCATGCAGCTCGTAGCCTCCTTCGAGCGCGGAAACGATGCGTCCACCAGCATTACGATCGGCGACTTCGCACAGGCGGCGCGTCACCCAGGCGTAGTCGCTGTCAACCAGGTTCATGCCTGCCATATCGTCCGCCTGGTGCGCGTCGAAGCCTGCGGAGACCAGGATCAGTTCGGGTTCGAACGCCTCCAGCCGTGGTAGCCACCGGTCCGTGACAGCCTCGCGAAAGCCCGGGCTGCCCGTGCCGGCGGGCAGGGGTGCGTTGACAATATTGTCAGCGACATCCCCGAAGCCCGAATGGGGATAGAAGGGGTGTTGAAAGGTCGAACAGAAAAGCACCCGTGAATCCCCTGAGACGATGTCTTCTGTACCGTTACCGTGGTGTACATCGAAATCCAAGATAGCGACTCGCTCGAGACCGTGTTGCTGTAGCGCGTGGTAAGCGCCCACCGAGATATTGTTGAACAAACAGAAGCCCATCGCGCGACGGCGTTCGGCATGGTGACCGGGGGGTCTGACCGCACAAAAGGCCTGCCTGAGGTTTCCTTCAACAACCAGATCGACACCCAGTGCGACTGCACCGGCGGCACGCAGTGCGGCATGCAGCGAGTGCCGGTTCATGGCGGTGTCGCCGTCCACCCAGGCGATCCCTTCATCCGGCGCTTTTGCGTAGATCTCGTCGATGTAGGCCGGATCATGGGCCCGCTCGAGCATTGCCCGGTGGGCAAGGGGGGCGTCGAAATGATGCAGGATGATATCCAGGCCGCACCCGACCAGGCGGTCATGGATCGCGCGCAGGCGGGCAGGCTGCTCGGGGTGATGCTCCCCCATTTCATGCAGTTCGCAGTCCGGGTGAGTGATGTATCCGATTGTCATGTGCTTGCCGCGGTCCTCAAATCTTCCACAGTTTCAAATGTGGCATGCCAATACAAGCTGTATCAATGCCCTGCTAAGCTGGATTCAGTACCCCTCCAAAACGTCTGCGAGTGCTGTCGCGATGAACAAGCATTACCTGCACAAGGTGTTCGAACCCCGCTCGATAGCCGTCGTCGGTGCCTCCGATCGCAAAACCTCGGTTGGCGGGCAGGTACTGCGCAACATTCGCGAGGCCGGTTTCGAAGGGGATATCTACCCGGTCAATCCGAAACACAGGTCGGTCCAGGGCCTCGCCGCCTACGCCAGTATCGACGATATCGATCATCCGATCGATCTTGTCGTTATCGCCATCCCGGCTGCGGGAGTTCCGGGGGTTATGAGCGCCTGCGGGGAACACCGGGTGGGTGCAGTTCTGGTTCTTTCAGCGGGCTTTGCCGAGGTGGGCCCCCGCGGGCAGGCACTACAGAACGAAATTGTCGATATCGCGCGAACCTGCGGTATCCCGCTGGTAGGACCCAATTGCCTTGGGGTCGTCCGGCCCGGTGTCGGCCTGAATGCGACCTTCGCCAGGAGTAAGGTGATAAAGGGTCCCGTTGCCCTGGTCGCGCAGTCAGGTGCCTTCTGCACCGCGCTGCTCGATTGGGCAGAATCGAACGGGTTTGGTTTTTCCACGGTCGTATCGCTTGGGGCGACCGCCGATACCGGGTTTGGCGATGTGCTTGATTATCTCGCGGTGGACCCCGAAACCCGAAGTATCCTCCTGTACGTGGAAGGCATCCCGGACGCACGCTCGTTCCTGAGCGGATTGCGCGTGGCAGCGCGTCTCAAGCCGGTAATCGTGGTCAAGTCCGGACGGAATGAGAGTGGCACTCGCGCGGTTGTCTCGCACACAGGTGCCCTGGTCGGCTCAGACGCGGTATTCGATGCGGCGATCAGACGTGCCGGTGCGGTTCGTGTATCGACGGTCAATCAGCTGTTTGCGGCAGCGCAGACACTTGCATCGGGTATCCGGGTCGACGGCACGCGACTGGCCATTCTCACCAATGGCGGGGGGCCGGGCGTGATGGCTGCAGATCATGCCAGCGATCTGCAGGTGCCCCTGGCGGATCTCGCCCAGGCCACGATCGAGAAGCTCAGCGATGTGCTGCCGGCACACTGGTCGCATGGCGACCCGATCGACATCCTCGGTGATGCCGACAGTGAGCGTTTTCGGGCGGCAACCGAGATCGTCCTCGCGGACAGCGGGGTCGACGGCCTTCTGGTGCTCCTCACACCACAGGCGATGACAGACCCGACGGCATGTGCCGATGGTGTGATCGCCTCTGCGCGCAAGGCGCACAAACCGGTATTTGCCTGTTGGATGGGTGAGAACCGGGTGCGAGAGGGAAGGGAACGTTTTGCGGCGGCTGGTATACCGCATTTCACCAGCCCCGAAGCGGCTATCGATGCCTTCGGCTATCTAGCGGCTTACCGGCGAAATCAGATTGCCCTGCTGCAGGCCCCGGAGCCGTTGTCAAAACACCTTGAGGCGGATGTCGAAGGTGCCCGCCTGATTGTCGAACATGCCATCGGCGAGCGCCGTTATACCCTCAGCAGCGCCGAGGCCAAGGCGGTACTGAGTGCCTTTCACATACCGACTTCCCCGAGTATCAATGCCACTTCGGCCGCCGATGCGCTGGTCGCGGCCGAAAGTGTCGGGCTGCCGGTGGCGATGAAAGTCAATTCGCCCGATGTTACCCACAAGTCGGATGTCGGCGGGGTGCGCCTCAATATACGCGAGCCCCGTTCTGTGCATGCTGCATTCAGCGGGATGATGAGTGACGTTGCCGCGCGTTGTCCTGATGCCGGAATAGACGGTGTAAGCATTGAGCCAATGCTCGAGCGGCCGCATGCGCGCGAGATCATGATCGGGATCGTCACTGATCCGGTGTTCGGACCCACGATCAGTTTCGGCGCCGGTGGCACCGCGGTGGAGATCTTCGCAGACAACCAGGTCGCCCTGCCGCCGTTGAATGACTATCTCAGCAGGGAACTGATCAGCGGCACCCGCGTAGCGCATTACCTCAAGGCTTTTCGCAACCTCCCCGAGGCGAATATCGAAGCGCTCATCGAGGTCCTGCAGCGAGTATCCGAGATCGCCTGCGAACTGCCTGAGCTGCAGGAGCTGGATATCAATCCCCTCCTGGTGGATGAGATTGGAGTGATTGCTGTCGATGCACGGATTGTTGCAGGGCCGCCGAAAGCCAGTGCCGTGCCCTACGGCCATATGGCGATCCATCCCTACCCGACGGAGCTCGAATCCCGGTGGCAGTTGCCGGATGGCAGCGATGTTCTGGTGCGGCCCATTCGCCCCGAAGACGCGGTCATCGAGCAGGACTTCGTGCAGAACCTATCGCCGGAAAGCCGCTATTTCCGCTTCATGCAGAGCATGGACCGGCTTACACCCATGATGCTCGCGCGTTTTACTCAGATCGACTACGACCGGGAAATGGCCCTGGTTGCGGTAATCAATGAAGGTACCGATCGGGCCCGTATGCTGGGCGTCGTCCGTTACGTAAGCAACCCGGACCGCAGGTCGTGTGAGTTTGCGCTGACTGTCGCTGACGCCTCGCAGCAGAAGGGGATCGGCCGCCAGTTGATGCTGAGCCTGATGCGCATCGCCAGGGACCGTGGCATCGAGGTCATGGAAGGGGAAGTGCTTTCCAGCAACAGCAAGATGCTCAAGCTGTGTGAAAAGCTGGGCTTCCGGGTAGTCCGCAACCCGGAGGAACCGGGTGTGGTGTCGGTCCGACGCCACCTTTGAGAAATGCAACAGGAGAATGGGCGGCCGTCAAGGACCGGCCATCGTCGTCAGCGTAGCAGTCCCTCCGGGCCAGGCCGGAATTGATCCCTCGGGGGAGGCCTGCCGGTCGGGTTCGCGCACCAACCGCAGAAAAAGAAAAACCGGCCCCAGGCGGCAGATGCTGCCGTCCGGGACCGGTTGCAATGGCGGAGTCCTGGTGGTTGCCGCCTGTGGATTGTGATGCCGTTCAGCGTGCAGACACACCCAGCTCTTTGAGAGTTGTCAGGTTCAGGTACTTGTCCACCGGCAGGCCCTTGTCACGCTGGAAGGCGTTCACTGCTGACATGGTTTCCACGCCGACCACGCCATCGATCGGCCCCGGGTTGTACCCTGCACTCTTCAGCGCCTTTTGGATCTGGGTGATACGCGCATCGGTCATGTTCGTATCGCACAGAATCGAGCGCCATTCCATGTGGCCTTCGTTGGCCAGTTCACGTGTGGTCACAGTTTCGTACTTGGCCGGGATAAGGACCCGTTTCTCCTGGGCGTCGGCCAGCAGTTTGCGTACCTTGATCGTCTCGTACCTGGCGGGGATTTCCACCTTGCGGGTGCTGGCCGGCGTCTTCACGACCGTGCGAGTCACCTCTTTGTATTTTGCCGGTTTCTCGGTCAGGCAGATCTTGTGGCCGGTACGGGTGTCGGCCGGGTGTTCCATGTTGTGCACCTCGTGCCAGACAAAGACCGGGTCGGAAATCTTCTTCTGCACGCTGACCGTCTTGTATACCGCGGGAACCTCGGTGGAGCTGGCACTCGCATCTTCAACCAGTTCGCGGACCCTGACCGTCTTGTACTCGGCCGGAATCTCTATCCGTTGGGTGGACGCTGGAGTATCCACGACCTTGCGACGGATTGTCTTGTAGGTCGCAGGGACCTCCACCAGGCACATGATCTCACCGGTGGATTCGTCAATCTTCTGGATCGGACCGGTGCCCTTCTTCCAGATCGTGTGAGCCGGCTTGTCGACGATGGTCTCCTCTTCCCAGCGGTAGGAGGCGGGTACCTCTTGCATGCGGAAGGAGGCTTCTTTCACCAGTACCTGCTTCTCGGCCCAGCGATACTTCGCCTCGTTCACGCCGACTTTGCTGTCAACATCGCTGACCAGAACCTGCTTGTCTTCGGTGGTGTACTTCGCGGGCACAAAATGCTCGTGGAAGCACATACCCGGCTCGGCCGCATCGAGATTGATGCCGTGAGCCTTGGCCGCAGCCAGAATTTCGTCGCTGGCGGGCGCGGCGTTGGCCGCAAGTGAGACCTTCCAGGTACGCACCGCGGGGCTCACCAGAACGGTCTCGGTTTCTGTCGCGTAGACAGCGGGAACGGTTTCTAGTCGGCTGGAAGCTTCGCTTACCAACAGGGTTTCCTCGGCCCAGCCGTACTTGGCCGGGATGATCTCGACACGCTCGCTCTCGCCACGCACCAACACCTCGCTGGTCTTGTCACGATAGGTGGCGGGTACCCAGACCCGTGCGTAGCATTCGCCGCTCTTTGCATCGGGTGGCAGCAGGTCGGAACCGGCACCTGCAGGCACCGGTGTCGGGCTCTGTTGCATGCCAGCCATGGAGGCCCGCAGGGTCTCGTTTTCCATTTCCTTGGCCTTGAGCGCATCCTCCAGTTCGGTCAAGCGAACCGAGTTGGTGCTACAACCGGACAGGGATACCACCGCGCCTGATACCGCTAGTACCAGGAGTTTCTTTTTCAAGTTCATCGTTCCTTCCTCGCTCTGACTCGTTTCAATGAAGCGGAAGCATTCGGCCGGTTGGCGTGTTGCGGATACGCGCAAGAGTCGGTTTTCACGGCTATCTCTCTCCGCAGGGTTACCCTGGAAACTTCAGCACCGGAAGCGGCGTGCTGCAAACCCGCCCTTGTCGGGCAACCCCGACGAAAGGCCTTTCAGCATGGCTCCGGACCTGCAATGAAAGCTTGGGTGCAGCGGGCGCTAACTCCGGGGGTTCAAGGCATCCCGGTATCGCCGGACGGGCCATGACTCGACCGCCTCTGTGTTATCCCGGGAGTTCGTGATGGTTCAGTTGTCCAAGCGATTGAGTTCCACGCGGCGGTTCAGGCTGCGACCCTCTGCGGTCGTGTTGTCCGCGACCGGTTTGTCGGGGCCATAACCTGCGGCACTGAGGATATCGCCAGATATGCCCCTGTCGACCAGGTAGTCGCGTACGGATTCGGCACGCGCCTGGGACAATTGACGATTGAACTCCGCAGCACCGGACGAATCGGTGTGTCCTCCGACTTCGAGTTTCAAAGTGGTCAAGCCGGACAGGCTGGTTGCCACGCCGTCGAGTATCGATTTGGCCTCTTCGGTGAGGTCCGCGGAGCCCGTATGAAAGTTCACGCCGTCGAGCACGATGGCGGCGGTGCGATCACAGCCGGTGGCATCCACCTCGGTTCCCACCGGGGTCTCCGGGCAAAGGTCGGTGGCATTGAGAACACCATCGTTGTCGCTGTCGAGTGCACAACCCTTGTGGTCAACTTCAATGCCGGCTGGTGTTTCGGGGCATTGATCCTGTGAATCGACAACCCCGTCGTTGTCACCGTCGAGCTGACAGCCCCTGGAATCGACCGCGTCACAGGCGGGAGTCTTTGGGCATTGGTCCTGCGAATCGACGACACCGTCTTTGTCCGTATCGGGCTCGCAGCCATGGCCGTTGACCTTGGTGTTTGCCGGTGTTTCCGGGCACTGGTCGAGCGCATCGACAACGCCATCACCGTCCTTGTCCGGTTCGCAACCGCGTTGATCGACCTCGCGGGGGTAGGGCGTGTGGGCGCATTCATCGCGACTGTTGACCACGCCGTCGCCGTCAAAGTCGAGTTCGCAGCCGTTTCGGTCTGTGAGCGCCCCGGCGGGGGTCTTCGGGCATTGATCGAGTTGATCGGGAACGCCATCCCGGTCGCTGTCCAGGTCGCATCCGATAGGGTCGACAGAGGCACCCGCGGCGGTTGAGGGGCAGTGATCATCCGAGTTGGCGACACCATCACCGTCGTCGTCGCGCCCGCGATAACGGATGGTGAAAGTCAGGTCATTGGTATCGCTGGCGAAGAAGCTCAGGGAGTTGGCCCTGGCAACCCATTCACCCTCGCGATTCGCCTGGTAGTCGATGATCTCGACATCTTCCGGAACAATCCAGGCGTATGCATAGTGGCTGAAATTGGTCGGCTTGTTCCAGGAGCCGAAATGCCCATCTTCGCGTGTGATGCCGTTCCAGCTGGTGAAGGTGAACACGCCGTTCTCATCGACCTGAACCTCTTCCTCGAAACGATCGGGATACATCACCACGAAGCTGCCTTCGTTGAAATGCAGGCGGTTCAGTTGTTCGTCGTCCTCATGCCAGTCGTACTGATTGGGATGCACATACGAGAGCGAATCGCGTCCGATCTTCTTGTCCACGAAAAAATCGTACTGGGTATCACTGGTACGCATGGTGCGCTGTACCAGGTGGTCACGACCGTTCTCATTGAGAAAGATGAGCGTCTCGCTGACAACCTCGGCAAATGCGGCCGGGGTTATCAGGTAAGAGAACAAGGCGCCGATAAGGAAAAGTGGGCGGGCAGACTGGAACATGAAAGGTCTCCGTGGCGGTACAGCTTGCCGCGGGGCAAGGTCTGGAAAATAGAAATCCGGCGAAATTCTAATGAAGTTTGCGTGCCCCGGTAGGGACCCGGCCTGTCGGGCAACAACAACGCTGCGCAAGGTGATGTGTAGAATCAGGCCCTTGCGAGAATTCACCGCCAATCGAATTCTGGTCTATAGAACTTAAAGGCAACCCATTAATGACAAGCAAAGCCTCTATGGTGAGTCCAATCACCTCTGCTCAGGGACGAAGAATCACGATCGCTGAACTGGATGATGAGTGGCTGTCCCTGCTCGAGTCTTCGCTGGAGCACTTCGCCATCGTTGATACTTCGGGTCGGGTTATCTACACGAATCGTGGAATTCCTGGATTTTTCCCCGTAACCGGCGGCGGGCGCTTGTTGACAGAACTGGTGCCAAAAAGGTTTCAGGCCACCCTGGATAAGGCCATGGCAAGTGCTGTGGTGCATGCAGATGACAGCGAGGTCCCGGTTGCCATCATTGAACGGACCCCCGAAATGGTGGTGTATGCGATCCGGCTTTCCGCGATCCACCAACAGGACCGCGTCGTTGGCTACCTCCTGAGCAGTCAGGACATCAGCGATTACATCGAGACTCAGGATCGACTCCGGTCGGAACGGAATCGTGCCCAGCAATATCTCGACATTGCCGGAGTGATTTTTGTCGTCCTGGATGATCAGGGCCTGGTGCAGATGATCAACCGCACGGGTGCCAACCTGTTGGGCTACGAGGAAGCCGAGATCGTCGGGCGCAACTGGTTCGATAACTTCCTACCGCGCGAGCTTGGCCCGATGGTCAAGAAGGTCTTCGGCCAGCTGATGCGGGGAGAGACCGAACCAGTCGAATACTACGAAAACACGGTGCTGACCCGTACCGGGAAGGAGCGCCTGGTCACCTGGCACAACACGGTCATTCGTCGCGAGGACGGCAGCATCAGGGCCTCCTTGAGTTCCGGTCAGGACGTCACTGAACAACGTCTTGCCCAGGAGCAGTTGGCACAATACCAGGATCACCTGGAATCGCTGGTTGAGGAGCGAACCGTGCAGCTCGAAAGCGCAAACGAAAAACTGCGCCAGGCCTATCGGGAGCGCGTCGAGATAGAGGAGCAGGTAAACGAACACCGTGCCCAGCTGGCGCATGTCTGCCGCCTGAGCACCATGTCCGAGCTGGCTACGACCATATCCCATGAGCTGAATCAGCCGCTGGCGGCGGTGACCAATTATGCGACCGGAATTCGCAGGCGGGTTCAGGAGAGTCGCGAACTGACACCGGAGATAATGGATGCCCTGGAGCAGATCGTGATCCAGGCGGAGCGTGCAGGAAAGGTACTGCAAAGAACACGGGAATTTGTAACCAGCCGTACCGTGCAGATGGACCAGGTCGCGCTCGACGAGGTCATCCGGCGGTCAGTCGAGCTTATGCTGCCCAAGGCCGAGCGTCAGGCAGTGGAGGTCAGGGTTATGTGCGATCCGGCGCTGCCCGAAATCCGGGGCGACGCCATCCAGTTGGAACAGGTCATCGTGAACCTGCTGTCGAATGCCATCGAAGCGTTGGATGATTCCGGCGGGGGACTGCGGGAGGTGGAGATCATGGCGCAGCAGATACCGGATCGTGAAATAGAGATCACGGTCCACGACAGTGGCCCGGGTATCGACAGGGAGATGGCCAACGCCCTGTTCGAAGCCTTCATGACCACAAAAACCAATGGAATGGGCATGGGACTGAGCATCAGCCGGTCCATCGTGGAGGCCCACGAGGGCAGGATGTGGATCGATACCGATACCCCCTCCGGAGCAACCTTCAGGATCCGCTTGCCGATGCAGGACGGTGATACCAGGTGACGATCAAGGAGACTTCCGGTAACAACTGCTCCGCGGCTTTCAGCTGAAGCCTGTCGAAGCGGGCATCGACAGATTCGCGATGCCGCTGATCGGAAAAGTCATTGCAGGCTTTTCTCGTGCAACCACGAAAGCTACCTCGTTGATAACCTTGGTTCCATTGGCTAGGCTTTTCGGTCTGTTTCCACATGGCCGTTGCTGAGTGAACTGTCTAATGGTCCCCGCGAGAATCCGATGAATACAGATACTGTTGCCCGGTGGATGCCGGTATTCCTAGCGCTGCTGCTGAGTGCCTGTGGTGACGAAGGGCAGACCTCGTCCAGCACTGAGACTGGCATGCCTGCGGCGGTTGTTTCCAGCCCCGTCGAAACAGAGGTGGTTTTGAGCGAGGCGCGTGTCGATGAGCCGTTGGAGGAATCGGCAGGCGAGGCGAGGGAGATCGACTGGGACTCCCTGATACCCGAGGACTACCGGCCGGACAAGCTGATGGAGGAATACCAGGTTGATGACCTGGCGGATGACGACCCGCGCGCGGCAGAGTTGATGGATAAATTGCAGGCGCTTTGGGACCAGGCCCCGGTAAGAGAAGAGCTCGATGGTACGCAGGTCAAGCTGCCGGGGTTTGTCGTCCCGGTTGAAGCCGATTCCGAGGAAACCACCGGGTTCCTGTTGGTTCCCTACTACGGCGCTTGTAT